>Ga0335077_10006065_pt1 | contig 14895 bp, 7 predicted proteins | sample Lox_Sample_31_FD_207151 | JGI IMG/M metagenome (GOLD analysis project Ga0335077, IMG submission 207151) | Soil microbial communities from Loxahatchee National Wildlife Refuge, Florida, United States - Lox_Sample_3.1 | ecosystem: Environmental > Terrestrial > Soil > Wetlands | place: USA: Florida... | reverse complement strand
ACGCTTCGATCCGATCTCCGACCTTCACGTCGTTGAAGTTCTCGATGCCGATGCCGCACTCGAGCGGCGCCGCGACTTCGCGCACGTCGTCCTTGAAGCGGCGCAGCGACGACAGCTTTCCCGTGTAGATCACGATGCCGTCGCGCAGCACGCGCGCGCGCGCCTGGCGCGTGATCTTGCCGTCCTCGATGCCCGAGCCCGCGATCGTGCCGATCTTCGGGATCTGGAACAGCTCCTTCACGAGCGCGTGGCCGAGCAGCTTCTCGGTCTCCTTCGGCGGCAGCAGGCCGCGCATGAGGAGCGTGGCATCGTCGAGCAGCTCGTAGACGATGTCGAACGTGCGGATCGCCACGCCCTCGCGCTCGGCGAGCTTGCGGGCCGCCGGCTCGGGCCGCACGTGGAAGCCGAACACGACCGCCTTCGAGGCGGCCGCGAGCATGACGTCGCTCTCCTTGATTCCTCCGACACCGGAGTGGATCACGGTGAGCTTCACCTTCTCGGTCGACAGCTTGCCCAGCGCCTCGCGGATGGCCTCCACCGTGCCCTGCACGTCGCCCTTCACCACGGCGAAGAGCTCCTTGCCGGTGTCGCCCGCGAGCTTCGCGAACAGATCCTCGGCGGAGAGGGCGGCCGGCGTCTCGGCGGTGGCCGCGGCCTTCTGCCTCTCTTCGGCGAGGCGCAGGTCCACGATCTCGCGCGCCTCGCGCTCGCTCTTCGCGACGAAGAACTCGTCGCCGGCGAGCGGCACGCCGGACAGGCCAACGACGCGCACCGGCGTCGACGGGCCGGCTTCCTTCAGCGCCGCACCCTCGGCGTCCGAGAGCGAGCGCACGCGGCCGTACGTGGTGCCCGCGACGAGCGCGTCGCCCGGGTGCAACGTCCCCTCGCGCACGAGCACGGTCGCGAGCGGACCGCGCCCGCGGTCGAGCTCGGCCTCGAGCACGGCGCCGCCTGCCGGGCCCGTCGGCCGCGCGCGCAGCTCGAGCACCTCGGCCTGCAGGGCGAGCATCTCGAGCAGCTTGTCGAGGCCCGTGCCCTTCGTGGCGGACACGTCGACGAAGATCGTGTCGCCGCCGAAGTCCTCGGCGACGAGCTGGTGCTCGAGCAGCGCCTGGCGTACGCGCTGCGGGTTCGCGTCGGACTTGTCGATCTTGTTGACGGCGACGAGGATCGGCACGCCGGCCGCGCGCGCATGGCTGATCGCCTCGACGGTCTGCGGCATGACGCCGTCGTCGGCCGCGACGACGAGCACGACCAGGTCGGTGAGCTGCGCGCCGCGCGCGCGCATCTGCGAGAAGGCGGCGTGGCCCGGCGTGTCGACGAACGTCACCAGGCTGCCGTCGGCTGCGCGCGCCTGGTACGCACCGATGTGTTGGGTGATGCCGCCCGCCTCGCCCGCGGCGACGTTGGTCTTGCGGATCGCGTCGAGCAGCGACGTCTTCCCGTGGTCGACGTGACCCATCACGGTGACGACGGGCGGCCGCAGCACGAGCTCGGCATCGGTGGCCGCGGGCGCGCGCGCCGCCGCGATGCGCCGGTCGATCTCGGACTCGACGCGCTGCACCTCGAAGCCCAGGTCCTCGGCGACGAGCGCCGCGACGTCGCCCTCGAGGATCTCCTCGCTCGCGAGCTCCGCCTCGAGCGAGCGAGCGCGGCGCACGAGGTCGCGCACCTTCACGCCCGTCTGCCGTGACATGTCTACGAACGAGATCTGCGGGCCGATCTTCACCACGCGTTTCGTCTTGCCGGGCTGCGGCGGCACGACGAGCTTGCGCGGCTGCGGGGTGACGCGGCGGCGCTGCGACTGCGCGCGCGACTGCTGTTCGACGAGCATGCGCCGCCGCTCGAGCTGCGCTTGCACGTTCCCGCCGCGCATCATCCGCGCGATGGTCTCCTGCTCGCGCAGGGCCACGTCGGCGCGCACGGGCCGCGCGCGGGCCGGCTTGCGCACCGGCGAGTCCGCGCTCTCGCGCTCGTCGGCCTCGGCCGGCGCGGCGGTCGCCGCGGCGGCAGCTGCGACGCGCGGGGCGGCCGCTGCCTCGCCGCTCGGAGCCGCCGCCGCCGCGGGCTGCGCCGCGAGCGGATCTTCGACGACCACGACGGGGCGGTTCAGCGGCAGTGCGAGGCGCGGCTCGGACGGCCGCGGCGCGGACTCGGGCGCAGCGGCGGCGGCCAGCGGCTCGCCCGGCACGGCGGGCACGGCCTCGAGCTCGTGCGCGGCCTCGCCCCCCACCTCCGCGGCCTCGCCGACCGCCGCTTCCTCGCCGTCTTCGGTCTTGCGCTTGCGGCGGCGGATGACCGCCGAGCCGACGCGCTTCTGCACGGTCTCGGTGGCGGGCGTCGCGGCCAGCCTGCGCCGGATGGTGTTGACCTGCTCCTCGTCGAGGCTGGCCATCGGGTTGCGGATCTCGATGCCGATCTCCGCCGCCTTCTTGATGAGCTCCTCCCGCCCGAGCCCGAGCTCGGTCGCGAGGCTGTACGCTCTCATCCCTTTCGTGGCCATGCGACGCTCTCCAGCCCTTCTAGCTCGGCGGCGGCTCGGCCGAAGCGGCTTCGCGCTCGCGCTTCGCCTTCTCCACCGCGAGCTCCCGCGCGCGGGCCTTCACGGCCTGCGCGCTCGCTTCCGAGAAGCCCGGGATCTGGGTCAAGAGCTCGACCTCCGCGTCGGCCAGCTCGTCGAGACTGGCGACGCCGTGGTCGAGCAGGATCTTCGCTTCGTAGTCGCCGGCTCCCTGGACCGCCGACAGCGCCTGCGCGAGCTCTGCCTGCACCGCGCGCATCGCCATCTCGCTCTTGATGTCGATCTTCCAGCGCGTGAGCATGACCGCGAGCCGGACGTTCTGCCCCTTCTTGCCGATCGCGAGCGACTGCTGGTCGTCGGGCACGATGACGTCCATCGAGCGCTTCTCGTCGTCGACCATGATGCGCACGACCTGGGCCGGCGCGAGCGCCGCGACCACGTACTTCACCGGGTCGGCGCTCCACGGCACGATGTCGATCTTCTCGCCGCGCAGCTCCTGCACCACGGCCTGCACGCGGCTGCCGCGCATGCCGACGCACGCACCGACGGGGTCGACGTCGGGATCCTTCGACACCACGGCGATCTTCGAGCGCGCGCCGGCTTCGCGCGCGGCGGCTTCGATCTTCACGATGCCCTCGTAGATCTCGGGCACCTCCTGCTCGAACAGCTTCATCAGGAACTCGGTGCACGCGCGCGACAGGATGATCTGCGGACCCTTCGACTCGCGCAGCACGTCGAGCACGTACGCGCGCACGCGCTCGTTCACGCGGAACATCTCGCGCGGCACCTGCTCCTTGCGCGGCAGGATCGCCTCGCCGCGGCCGAGGTCGACGATCAGGTTGCCCTTCTCGATGCGCCGCACGATGCCGTGGACGATCTCGCCCTTTCGGTCCTTGTACTCGTCGTAGATGTTCTGCCGCTCGGCGCCGCGGACTTCCTGGATGATGACCTGCTTGGCCGTCTGCGCGGCGATGCGGCCGAACTCGGCGGTGTCGAGCTTGATGCCGATCTGGTCGTCGGCCTCGGCGTCGGGGTCGTGCCGGTGCGCGTCCTCGAGCGAGATCTGCGCGTCGTTGGCGGGCGCGCCCGCGACGACGGTCTTGAACTCGAAGAGCTCGACCTCGCCGGTCTCGCTGTTGAACTGCGCTTCGATCTCGCGCTCGGCGCCGTACTTCCGCCGCGCAGCGGTGAGCATCGCCTTCTCGAGCGTGTCGATCACCACCTCGCGCTTGATGTTCTTGTCCTTGACGACTTGGTCGATGATGCGGTTCAGGTCGACTTCCATCGGATCACCTCTTCCGCTTCTGCGGCGCTTCGCTCGGCGAGAAGGCCTTGGCGCGCTCGATCGCGGCGAACTCGATGCGCGCGTCGCCGCCGTCGCCGCGCACGGTCGCGACCGCGCCGTCGAACGCGACGAGCTCGCCCTTGAAGCGGCGGCGGCCGGCGATGGGCGCGCGCGTCTCCAGCGCGACGCGCTTGCCGACGGCGCGCGCGAAGTCCACTTCGCGCGCGAGCGTGCGGTCCACGCCGGGCGAGCTCACCTCGAGCGTGTACGCGCCCGCGATCAGCTCTGCGACGTCGAGCCCGTGGCCGAGCTCGCGCGACACCGCCGCGCACTCGTCGACGAGCACGCGCCCGTCGCCGCTGGGCGTGTCCACGACCACGCGCAGGAGCGAGCGCGTCGGCCCGCGGCCGAGCGCCGCGTCGACGAGCTCGAGCCCGTGGGCGCGCACGACCGGCTCGACTACGCGTCGCAGGCTCTCGGGAATGTCTTTGTACATCGCGTCGTTCGCTTGAAGCATGGATCCTTCGCTCGAGCCCGGACCTCGCCGGCGTCGGATTTCAGCGACAAAAAAAGGCGGACGCACGGCCCACCTTCGCCGGAGGTCCCGGTACCCGAAAAGCGGGGGGAGAGATACCAAACTGGGGCGTACCGGGCAACGTAGAAGCTTGATTCCTGAAGAGAATCAGGCTCGCGGGCTAGTCCTCGGGCCCCCACTCGCGGAGCCCGCCCACGAGCTCGCGCACCGCGGCGACGCCCTGGCGGCGGCAGTAGGCGGCGATGCCGTCCCGCACCTCGATGCCCGCGCGAGGGTTGGTGTAGCCGACCGTGCCCACCTGCACGGCGCTGGCGCCGCACAGCAGGAAGGCCACGGCGTCCTCGCCGCTCGAGATGCCGCCGATGCCGCAGAGGGGCAGCCGCACCGCGCGGCGCGCCTGCCAGACCAGGCGCAGCGCGATCGGCAGGATGGCCGGACCCGACAGGCCGCCGAGGCCGTTGCGCAGGAACGGCCGGCGCCGCTCCACGTCGACCAGCATGCCCTGCACCGCGTTGACCAGCGACAGCGCATCGGCGCCCTCGCCTTCGCAGACGCGCGCCATCTCGGCGATCGAGGTGACGTTGGGCGACAGCTTCACGAACAGCGGCTTCGCGGTGGCCGCGCGGCACGCGCGCACGAGCGAGGCGAGCAGCTTCGGGTCCTGGCCGAACTCGATGCCCCCGCTCTTCACGTGCGGGCAGCTCGCGTTCAGCTCGAGCGCCGCGATGCGGCCCACGCCGTCCAGCCGCTTACACACTTCTGCGTAGCGCTCGATCTCGGTCTCGAACACGCTCGACACCACGGTCGTGCCGGCCGGCAGCGCGGGCAGCTTCTCGCGCACGAAGGCCTCGACGCCCACGTTCTCGAGGCTGATCGCGTTCAGCATGCCCGCCGGCGCCTCGGTGATGCGCGGCGGCACGTTGCCCGCGCGCGGCTCGAGCGTCAGCGACTTCGCGACGATGCCACCCAGCTCGTCCAACGCCACGAACGGAGCCAGCTCGGCGCCGTAGCCGCACGTGCCGCTCGCGAGCAGCACCGGGTTGCGCAGCGCGACGGCGCCGAGCGACGTGCGCAGGTCGACCTCCGCGCTCAACTCGCGCTCCAGCCCAGCGCGCTCGAGTCGAACACCGGCCCGTGCGTGCACACGTAGCGGAAGCCCGCGCTCGTGCGTACGGCGCAGCCGAGGCAGACGCCGTAGCCGCACGCCATGTTGTTCTCGAGCGACACGTGACAGCGCGCGCCGGCCCGCGCGGCGAGCTCGTGCGCGCGCCGCATCATCGGCGTCGGGCCGCACGCGTAGACCGTCTCGCCCGCCGCGGGGGCGACGAGCTCGGTCACGAAGCCGCGCGCGCCGTGCGAGCCGTCGTCGGTGGCGACGGCGAGGTCGGCGCCCAGCGCCTCGAAGTCGGCCAGGCCCAGGATGTCCGCGCGCGTGCGCCCGCCCAGGCGGATGCGCACGCCGCGCGGCGCGTCGCGCGCCAGCTCGTACAGCGAGGCGATGCCCGTGCCGCCGCCGACCAGCCAGTCGCCCGCACGAGGCGGTGCGAAGCCGTTCCCGAGCGGACCCAGCACCGAGAGCTCCGCGCCCGCCGCCAGCTCGCCGAGCAGGCGCGTGCCGCGCCCGACCGGCTTGAAGCGGAACTCGAGGTTCGCGCCCGACTGCCGGTACACCGCCATCGGACGCGGCAGCAGCGGATCGCGATGCCGCCGCGCGGGGTCGAGCCCGAGCATCGCGAACTGTCCCGGGCGATGGCCGGGCCAGCCCGGCACCGCGAGCGACAGGCCCGTCGGCCCCGCCTCCACCACCACCCCTCGCGTGAAGATCAAAGCGTCACCCCGAGCGTGAGTGCGTCCTCGCCGTCGCGGTAGTAGCGCGCGCGGCGTCCCTGCGCTCGAAATCCGCACGCGGCGTACAAGGCGAGCGCCGCGGCGTTGCCGCTGCGCACCTCGAGCGACACGTTGCGCGCGCCCGCGGCGCGCAACGTGTCGAGCGCGGCGTCGAGCAGCGCGCGTCCGAGCCCGCGCCGGCGCAGCCTCGTCTCGACCGCGATCGAGTGGAGCTCCGCTTCGTCGTCGGCGCGGAGCGCGAGCGCGAAGCCGACCAGGCGCGCGCCCTCCTCCGCGACCAGCGCCACGCCGGTCGGGCGCGCGAGCGCGGCGCGGTACGCGGCGGCGGTCCACGCCTCGGGCAGCGCGTCGGCCGCGAGCCGTGCGATCGCCGCCGCGTCGTCGGCCCGCGCGGCGCGCAGGCTAGTCGCCATCGCGCGAGCGCTCGGCGTCCACGTCGATGCGCAGGCTCTTCAGCTTGCGCGACAGGCTCTCGCGCGCGAGGCCCACGGACTCGGCCGTGCGCGAGATGTTCCAGCCGAACGACCCCAGCTTGTCGAGCAGCCACTCGCGCTCGAACGCCGCCCGCGCCTCGGCGAGCGTGTCGGCCGAGCCGCTCGCGCGCAACAGCCGCTCGCGGTCGGGCGAGCTCACCTGCGCGGGCAGATCGCCGACCTCGATCACGTCGCCCGGCGTCATCAGCACCAGGCGCTCGATCAGGTTCTGCAGCTCGCGCACGTTGCCCGGCCAGGGGTAATCCACGAGCTTCGCGAGCGCGCGCGGCGAGAGGGTCCTGGCCGGCCGGCCCGCGTCGGCGGCGTACTGGGCGAGGAAGCGCTCGGCGAGGCGGGGGATGTCGTCGCGCCGGTCGCGCAGCGCGGGGACGTGGAACGGGATCACGTTCAGCCGGTAGAACAGGTCCTCGCGGAAGCGGCCCTGCGACATCTCGGCCTGCAGGTCCTTGTTCGTGGCCGCGATCACGCGCACGTTGACCTCGATCGTATCCGTGCCGCCGACGCGCTCGAAGCGGTGCTCCTGCAGGATGCGCAGGATCTTCGCCTGCGTCATCAGGCTCATGTCGCCGATCTCGTCGAGGAAGATCGTGCCCGAGTTCGCCATCTCGAAGCGGCCGCGCTTCTTCTGGATCGCGCCCGTGAACGCACCCTTCTCGTGGCCGAAGAGCTCGCTCTCGATGAGCTCCTCGGGAATGGCCGCGCAGTTCACGGGGACGAACGGGCCCTCGGCGCGCTTGCTGCGCAGGTGCACCCAGCGCGCGACGAGCTCCTTGCCCGTGCCGTTCTCGCCGGTGATGAGCACCCAGCCGTCCGTCGGCGCGGCGATCTCGATCTGCTCCTTCAGCTTCTGCATCACGGGGGCTTCGCCGATGATCTCGCTCTCGCCCAGCAGCGCCTCGCGCAGCTCGCGGTTCTCCTGCGCCAGCCGCGCGCGCTCGAGCCCGTGGTCGATGCGCAGCAGGAGCTTGTCGTAGCTGAGCGGCTTCTCGAGGAAGTCGTAGGCGCCGAGCTTCGTGGCGCGCACGGCCGTCTCGATCGTGCCGTGCCCCGACATCATCACCACGGGCAGCGTCGGGTGCGACGCGCGCAGCGACTCGAGCAGCTCCAGCCCGTCGCGGCCGGGCATGGCGACGTCGAGCAGCACCAGGTCGGGGGTGGCGGCCGTGATCTCGCGGTCGGCCTCGTCGGCGCCGGCGGCCAACACCGGACGGTGTCCCTCGTCGGCCAGCACGTCGGCGATCGAGCGCCGGACGCTCTCCTCGTCGTCGACGACTAGGATCGTGGCCACGGCGCCTCGGTGCGCAGCGGGAGCTCGACGATGAAGCGGCTGCCGCGCGGGCGGTTGGCGGCGACGCGCACGTAGCCGGAGTGGTCGGAGACGATGCGCGACACGATCGCGAGCCCGAGCCCCGTGCCCGCGCGTTTGGTCGAGAAGCCCGCTTCGAACAGCCGCGCGCGGTCCTCGGGCTTGATGCCCGCTCCCGTGTCGGCGACCTGCAGGTGGATCGTGCCCACCGCCGCGTCGACGCGCGTCGACAGGCTGACCTTGCGCGGGCCCGGGCCGGCTTCGTCGATGGCCGCGACCGCGTTGTCGATCAAGTTGAGGATCACGCGCCGGATCTGCTGGCGGTCGAGGTCGAGCATGGGCACCGCCGGGTCGAGCGCGGTGGTGAACTCGATCGTCGCGTTGCCGCGGTACAGCTCGACGACCTCGGCGGCGACGCGGTTCAGGTCGGTCGGCACGGGGTCGGTCGCGGGCAGGCGCGCGAAGCTCGAGAACTCCGCGAGCAGGTGCTTCATCGCCTCGACCTCGGCCGTGATCGCGTCGGTGCTCTCGCGCAGGAGCGCGGCGGACTCCGGGTCCGCGAGCTTGCCGGCCAGCTTGCGGCGCAGCCGCTGCGCGGACAGCTGGATCGGCGTGAGCGGGTTCTTGATCTCGTGGGCGATGCGGCGCGCCATCTCGCGCCAGGCGGCCATGCGCTGCACGCGCATGAGCTCGGTCACGTCGTCGACGACGACCACGAAGCCCGCGGCCGCGCCCGCCGCGTCGTGCATGCGCGACGCGGTCCAGTTGAGCGTGCGCATCTCGCCGGCCACCGCGAGCGGCATCTGCCGCCGCAGCGTCTCCTGCGGGCCCGACGCCAGACGGTGGAGCAGGCCGGTGAGCGCCTCGAGCGCAGGCCCGCCGAGCATCTCGCCGAGCTTCTTCCCGACCCACTCGCCCGCCGGCACACCCAAGAGGCGCAGCGCGGGCGGGTTGATCGTGCGCACCGCGAGATCGGCGTCGAGCGACATCACGCCCGCGCCGACGGCGCGCAGGATGACCTCCATCTGCGTGCGGCGGCGCTCGAGGTCGGCGCGGTTCTTCGCGAGGTCGGTCGCCATGCGGTTGAAGCCGTCGACGAGCGCCGCGATCTCGTCGTGGCCGCCGCGCGGCACGCGCACGTCGAGGTTGCCGGCCGCCACCTCGGCCGTCGCGCCCGCGAGCTGCTCGATCGGCTCGGTGACCTGCTTGGCGAGGCGGAAGCCGATCCACGACGAGAAGAGCACGCTCGACAGCGTGATCATCGCTAGCAGCAGCATCATGCTGGCCTCGAAGGTGCCCTTGCGCGGCTGCAGGCGTTCGTACGCCGCGCGCGCGGAGCGGATGGCGGCCACGCGCGTCGAGATGTCGTGCGGCAGGAAGCGGTTCACCACGACGACGCCCGAGATCTCGCGCGCGTCGGCGCTCTGGTGCACGGGCACCACCGCGCGCACCAGCTCGCCCGGGCCGGCGCCCTGGATGACGCTGTGCTCCTCGCCCGCGAGGCCCGCGCGGATCAGCGCCGACGTCGGCGCCTCGAACGCCACGACCGCCACCTCGGGATGGCGCGCCGTCGCGAGCTCCTCGAGGTCGCGGTTGAACACCTCGACGACGCCGAGGTCGTACTCCGCCTGCTTCTGCGCGACGAACTCGCGCAGCGCGTCGAGCGAGCCCGGGCGCAGCAGCTTCTTCTCGTCGAGCTGCGCGGCGATCCGGCGCGCGAACGACAGCGAGGTGTCCTTCGCCTCCTTGTAGTACGCGTCCGCCACCTCGATCGACTGGCCCAGGCTGTCGGAGAGCTCGAGCTCGAACCACACGCTGACGGCGCGCGACACGAGCAGCGCCGACAGCACGAACAGCGCCGTCGACGACAGCGCCGTCGCGAACACGAACGACGTCACGAAGCGCGTGTTGAGCTTCGAGCCGAAGCGCCCCGCGCGGCGGTCGACGAACAGCTTCACGACGTTGCGCGACAACAGGAACACGAGCAGGCCGATCAGCACGACGCTGACGTTCAGGATCGCCAGCAGCACGGTGTCGCTCGCGAGCGGGAGCGAGTGCGCGCGCGTCAGGAGCTCCTGTTCGACCGTGAACAGGAGCAGCAGAGCGGCGCCCACGCCCGCCGCGATGCGCCAATCGCGCCGGCGCCGCCAGCGTTCGGCGGGATCGGGGCTGCGCTCGGGTGGGTTCGCGGGTTCCAAGCGCCCCAACGCTAACGCAGGCGCGAATTTCCTTTCAACCTTTCCGCGCGCATGGCCTCGCCGTAAGACCGTGAAAAATCGCCGGTTTGGACGCGGTCCAGCGTCAAGAGTTACAGGGGGGATTCCGAAGAGGCCGGCATGCAGCCGCGCCCGCGCACGCCGTCCGTCCGCACGTCCCCGGAGCAGGCCGAGCGCATTCGGCGCTTGCTGCAGGGCTTCGCCACGAACCCGACCGACGCGCGCGCGTTCCGCACGCTCGAGGAGCACCTGTACCTCGAGGGGGCGTGGACGGAGCTCGCGAGCGTGTACGACTGCCGGCTCTCCGTGCTCGCGCCGACCAGCGCCGAGCGCGCCGAGGTGCTGTCGCGCGCGGCCGCGATCTACAGCGACCGCCTCGCCGACGTGGCACAGGCGCGCGCGCGCTACGAGGAGCTGCTGCGCATGCAGCCGCAGAACGCGGCCGCGCTGTCGAGCTTGCGGCGGCTGCTCGCGGCGGCGGGCGACGCGACGAGCGCGCTCCAGCTCGCGGAGGCCGAGGAGGCCCTGCCGCTGCCGCCGCGCGACCGCGCCCAGCTCTTCGCGGAGATCGGCCAGCTGTGGCGCGGCCTCGGCGACAAGGAAGAGGCGCGCCGCCGCTTCGAGGCCGCGCTCGAGCTCGATCCCAAGTGCGACCCGGCGGTGCAGGGCGCGGCGCTGCTCGCCGAGGACGCCGGCGACCGCGCCCGCGCCCTCGCGCTGCACGAGAGCCGCCTGCCCGGGCTCACGGGCAACGTGCGCGCCGACGTGCTCGAGCGCATGGCGCGGCTCCTGCCGACCGAGGACAGCGCGCGCCGCGCGGCGCTCCTGCGCGAGGTCGTGGCGAACCACCCCGAGCGGCGCGGCCCGCACGAGCGGCTGATCGAGATCGAGCGCGCGGCGCGGAACTACGCGGTCGTCGACGAGCTTCAGCGCGCGCTGTGGAAGCTCCTGCACGACCCCGTCGAGCGCGTCAGCCTGGCCAGCGGCGCGGCCGCGCTGCAGATGGACGAGGCGCAGAACGTCGAGTCCGCCGCGTACTGGGCCGAGCGCGCCGACGAGATCGCCTCCGACGACGCGGCCGTACAGAAGCTGCGCCTGCGCATCCACCGCAAGGCGGGCACGACGCGGGCGAGCCTCGACGCGCTCGAAAAGCTGGCCGCGATCGAAGGCCACTCGCCCATGCGGCTGCTCGAGCTCGCCGTGCTGTACGAGCGCGAGGGCCAGTCGGCGCAGGCGATCGAGAAGCTCGAGCGCCTGCTCGCCCACGATGCCTACGACGCCGAGGCACTGGCGATCCTCGACCGCTGCCTGGCGCGCATGGGCCGCCACGCCGAGCGCGCCGAGGTGCTCGAGCGGCGCATGGCCGCCGCCGAGAGCAACGAGGACGCCGCCGACCTCATGGTCGAGCTCGGCGACCTGCACCTGCACGCGCTGGGCGACGCGCGCAACGCCGAGGCCGCCTACCGCCGCGCGCTCGAGCAGGTGCCTGCGCACGCCGCGGGCGCCGCACAGCTGCGCGAGCTGTTGCGCTCGAGCGGCCGCGGCGGCGAGCTCTGTTCGCTCCTCGAAGGTCTGGCGCGCTCCGCACCGCAAGGGCGCGGGCGCGCGGCGCTCCTGTGCGAGCTGGCCCAGCTGCGGCTCGAGGCCGGCGCGCCGCCGGCCGAGGCGCACGCCGCGTACTCGGAGGCCCTGGAGTGCGACCCGAGCTGCGCGTCCGCGCTGGCGGGCATGCGCGAGCTCGCCGCGACCACCCGCGAGCCGCGGGCGCTGCTCGAGGTCGCCGAGCGCGAGCTCGCCCTCGAGCCGCCCGCCGAGCGCGCGGCCGCGCTCCTGGCCGACGTCGCGCAAGCTGCGCACGCGCTCGGCGAGCCCGAGCGGGCCCGCGCCGCCGCGCAGCGCTGGCTCGAGCTCGAGCCCTCGCCCGCCGCGCTGGGGCTCCTGGCCGAGCTCGCGCGCACCGACGGCGACTTCGCCGCGGAGGAGCGCTGGCTGGGCTCGCTCGAGGCCGTCGTCTCGGGCGCGGACCCGCGCGCCCACGCGCTCGTGTGCGTGCGCCTGGCCGAGCTCGCGCTCGCGAAGAGCGGGCCCGAGGCCGAGGCGGACGTGGAGCGCTGGTACCGCGCCGCGCGCGCGAGCGCGCCGACCGACGAGGCGCTCGGCGCGCGGCTCGTGGAGTTCTACCGCCGCACGCAGAAGCTGCCCGAGCTGGCGCGCGAGCTGCGCACACAGCTCGAAGCGGCCGGCGCCGCCGCGCCGCTCGCACAGGCGCTCGAGCTGGCGCGCACCCTGGCCGAGCTCGGCGACCTGGTGCAGGCGTCGGCCGTGCTGCAGCCGGCGTTCGAGCGCGAGCCCGAGTCCGTCGCCGCGGGCGACCTGCTCGAGAGCCTGCTCGCCGAACAGAACCGCATCGAAGAGCTGTGCGAGGTGCTCGCGCGGCGGCTGTCCCGCGAGCGCGACCCCGCGCGGCGGCGCGAGCTGGCGCACCGGCAGGCGGGCCTGCTGCTCGAAGGCCTGCGGCGCGCGCCCGACGCCATCGCCGTGCTGCGCGAGTTCGCCGACCCGACGCGCGACGGCCGGCTCGAGCACCTGTTCGCGCGCGCCCTCGAGGCCGGCGGCGAGACGCGGGAGCTCGAGAGCTGGCTCACCATGCGCGAGGGCCACGTCTCTGGGGCCGAGCGCACCGAGCTGCGCCTGCGTCTCGCCGCGCTGCTCGAGCGCGACGGCCGCGTCGCGGATGCGATCGCTTGCCTGAAGCGCGCGCGCGACGGAGCCTCGAGCCCCGCGCTCGCCGCGACCGTGCGCGGCGCGCTGCTCGCGCTGCTGCGCGCGCACGGCACGGTCGATGACCAGCTCGCGTTCCTGGACGAAGGCATCCAGAGTGCGCCCGACGCGGAGGCGCGCGGCACGCTCCTCGTCGAGCGCGCGCGCATCTTCGCGGAACGCGTGCGCGACCCGGCGCGCGCGCTCGCCGACCTGGAGCGCGCGCAGGCCGACGGCGCCCTGGGACCCGACGAGCTCCGACTCGTGGCCGAGCTCTCGGCCACGGCCGGCGCGCCCGAGCGCCAGGTGCACGCGCTGGAGCAGCTCGTCGAGACCGCGCGGGACCCCGAGACGCGGCGCGCGACGCGCCTCGAGCTGGCGCGCCTGTGGGCCGACGGTCCCGAAGCCGTGCGCGACGCCGCGCGCGGCGAAGAGATCTTGCGCGCACTGCTGCGCGAGAACGGCGCCGACGCCGACGCGTTCGACCGCTTGTCCGCGCTCTTCGAGCGGGCCGAGCGCGGCGTCGAGCTGCGCCGCTTGTTCGGCGAGCGCCTGGCCGAGAGCGCGCAGCGCCCCGGCGAGCGCGCGTCGCAGGCGCAGCGCCAGGCGCGCCTGCAGCTCCCGTCCGGCGACGCGCCCCCGGCCGTCGAGACGCTCGTCGGCGCGCGCGTCGGGGGCGAGACGCCGGACCCGGCCGTCGACGAGCTCCTGTACGGCGCGCTCGCGCGCGCGGGGAACACCGGCGGACAGATCAAGCTCGCGACCGAGCGCGCGCGCGGCGCGGCGGGTGCAGAGCGAGCGCGCTGGCTGCGGCGCTGGCTGACCGCGCTCGAAGCCGCGAGCCGGCCGGCGAGCGAGCGCTTGGAAGTCGTCGACGCGCTCTTCGCCGATGGCCCCGGCGACGCCGAGCTCCTGGCGCTGCGGCTGCCGCTCCTGCGCGAGGGCGCTCCGGCCGAGCGGCTCGCCGAAGGCCTCGAACGCGTGCTCGCGCGCGCCGACGCGGGCACGCCCGCCAGCCGGCGGCTGTGGGTGCGCGAGCTGCTGGCGCTGTACGAGGGTGCGCTCGAGCGGCCCGACCGCGCGCTCGCGCTCGTCGAGCGCGAGCTGGGCGCCGACTCCGGGCTGCGCGAGCCCGGCCTGCGCGCCGCGCGCGCGCTCGGCGACGAGTCGCGCGAGCTCGCGCTGCTGCGGCCGCTCGCCGGGGACGCCGGCCTCGCGCCCGCCGAGCTGCGCCGGCTCGGCCTGCTGCTCGCGCGCGCGGGCGAAGGCGACCTCGCCTACACGATTCTGTGTCGCGCGCGGACCGCCGCGCCGCTCGACCGCGAAGTGCTCGAAGCGCTCGAGGCACTCGTGCGCGAATCGGGCGAAGACGGCGAGCTGCTCGGCGTGCTGTCCGCGCGCTTCGCGACCGAGGCCGGCGACGCGCGCCTGCGCGTGGCCCGCGACGCCGCCGCCGCGGCCGCGCGCGCGGGCGACGCGGCCGCCGAGCTGGCCTGGCTGCGCAAGCTCCACGCGCTGGCGCCGCTCGACCGCGAGGGCGCGTCGCGCTGGCTCGCGCTCGAGCGCCAGGCCGGTACGCCCGGCGGCCGGCTCGAGGCCGTGCGCGCGCGCGCCGCACTCGCGACCGAGCAGTCCGAGCGCGCCGAGCTCGCGGCGGCCGAAGGCGAGCTCCTCGCCGACGGCGGCCAGCTCGCCGAGGCGAGCGCGTGCTACGCGCGCGCGCTGTCCGGCGCGCCGCGCGCGAAGCTGGCCTGGCTTCGCGCACAGAGCGAGCTGCTCCTGCGGCTCGGCCGCTCCGCCGAGCGCGTCGATCTGCTGCGCACGTTGGCGCGCCATCCCGAGGCGAGCGCCGACGAGCGGATGCGCTGGCAGCGCGAGCGCATCGAGCTGCTCGCCTCGCATCCCGAGCTCCGCGAAGAGGCCGCGCTCG
>Ga0335077_10006063_pt1 | contig 14897 bp, 13 predicted proteins | sample Lox_Sample_31_FD_207151 | JGI IMG/M metagenome (GOLD analysis project Ga0335077, IMG submission 207151) | Soil microbial communities from Loxahatchee National Wildlife Refuge, Florida, United States - Lox_Sample_3.1 | ecosystem: Environmental > Terrestrial > Soil > Wetlands | place: USA... | reverse complement strand
GAGGAGGTCTCGTGCGTCGTTCGGCTTCCAATCGCCTGACGCGCACCCGCCGAATCACGAGCCTTACTGAGGACCTCCGGCTCAATTCGGCGCTCTGGGAAATGGCGATGGCCCGGGCTCAATAGCTCTCCTGCGATACCTCGGGGAGGCGCTTCACCGGCGCCTCCTCCTTTTTTTTGGCCGCCGGGAGACAGAGAGCGCGCCCACGGAGCTGCAGGCATTTGGCAGCATCTCTGGGGATGGGTCGGGTCGAGCGGGGGGCGGTGATCGCTTCTTGGAGATCGGAGGTTGATCGTGTTGGAGGCGGAGGAGGCGGAGGAGGAGGCCGAGGACTTTCGGCGGTTTTTGGGTCGTTTCGCGGTATATGCAGGATTGGCAGCGGGGCGCTGCCGTAGCACGATCCCTCACGTGATCGCGGATTCCTCCATCCACTGTCGCGTGACTGCAGACACGAAGGCGCTTGTGCGCAGGCTTGCCGAACGCGACAGGATCACTGAATCCGCGCTCCTGAAACGGCTCCTCGATGGCGCGCTTCGTGCGGCCTCTCTTGGGGATGCTCCCGCGCCGGCGGTGAGGGAGAAGGTGAATCGCGACTCGCGGCTCCACGTGCGGCTCGAGCGCGACGACTGGCGGATGCTCCGGGAGCGATCAGAGGCTCGGGGAATGGCTACCGCAACCTATGTGTATTTCCTGGTGTGCTCCCACCTGCGAGGCGGCGCGCCACTTCCGAAGGCGGAGTACCTAGCGCTCAAGCGGTCGGTCACCGAGCTCACGACCATTGGGCGGAATCTCAACCAGATCGCCCGGGCGATGAATCAGGGCGGTCGGCCGGCCTTACCGGGACGGCAGGAGATCGGCGCGATGATCCGAGTAGCGGAGGGCTTGAGAGACCATTTCCGAGAACTGCTCAGTGCCAATGAGCGTGCATGGAGGACTGATGCTGAAGCCTCTCGTTAGCGTCCCCGGCGGTAAAGGGTGGATCGATATCGGCAGCTATGGCCGTCACGGGCCCGGGCGCCGGGATCGCTTGTCCCCCGCGCAGGTTGCTTTCATCGCCCGAACCGTCCATCGCACGCCGGAAGTGATGATCAAGATGCTGAACCAGGGCGGACGAAGCCTTGGCTCCGTGGCCCGACACCTGAATTATCTGGACCGCAACGGAGAACTCAAGATCGAGACCGATGAAGGTGATGCGCTCAAGGGAAAGGGCGCGGCGAAGGAACTGATCGATGATTGGGATCTGAAGCTCGATGAACTACGCACCAGCGCCTCGTTGAGGGCCCCGACGAAGGGAGACCCGCCGAAACTGGTGCACAAGATGATCTTCTCGATGCCGGCCGGGACGCCACCGAAGAAGGTGCTCGAGGCGGTCAAGAACTTCGCGCGGGAGGAGTTTGCACTCAAGCATCGTTACGCCATGGTGCTGCACACCGATGAGCCGCATCCCCACGTGCACATGGTGGTCAAGGCGATGGGCGATGACGGCAGGCGGCTCAACATCCGGCGAGCCACGCTGCGCGAGTGGCGGCGGGAGTTTGCCCGACATCTTCGAGCTCAGGGCGTAGCAGCGAACGCGACTGAGCGGACACTTCGTGGGGTGACCAGGCCACAGAAGACCGACGGGATCTACCGCGCCGCGCAACGAGGAGCCTCGACGCACTGGCGGGAGCGCGCAGGACTCGTGGCACACCAGATCGCACACGGCGGACTCACGGTCGAACCGGGAAAGGCTCGCTTGATGGAGACCCGGCGCGACGTCGTGCGCGGGTGGAGCGAGGTCGCGGATGACTTGGTCATCCAGGGCCACCTGGAGCTCGCACAGGTAGTGAGAGGCTTCGTCAAGCAACTGTCGCCGGTCAAAACGGATCGGGAATGGATACGTGACCGCATGCTGGAGCAGGCGAGGGCGCCCGCTGATCGCGGAGAGCGTGTCCTCAAGAGTGAGAACGGTCGCGATGTGGACCGTTTATCCCCGACGCGCGAACCTCGGCGAGACTTGGATGGTTACTCGCGTTGACAGGCGCGATTCGACATTCTTGATTTCCGTCCCTGACTCTGAGACTACCCCGTATCCGAATGTCCCGGCGGGCTGCGCAGAGTCCCGTGCGATCTCGATCAATGTTGGGATCGCAGGCGCCGGGCGGCGGTCCGCCTTATCGCTACACCGCCAGGCACAGCGGGCGGCAACATCTCCGCCCGTTGAGCCGATCCGACCGGCCCCGATGCTCCGGACCCCTGCAGGCATGCCTGATACGGAGTTCACTAGATATCTGTTGTCGGAATCATCGCCATCTCACCGATGAACTGCGATGCAGCATTGCCAATTGAAGCGAGTGCAAGGCGCGCTTGGAGACTCTAAAATATTCCCGGAACTGGGCGCCCCTAGCTGATCTGGTTCGACTACCGCGAGCCTCGGAGGTAGAAATGAGTTTTCCGGTTCGCGCAGACATCCTCGTGAGATGCGGTGGCATGCTCTTGTGTGTGGCCGTAGGGGGTTGCCTAACCCCGGCGCACCTGAAATCGGAGGTAGCGGACATCAAATCGCAAGTTGAAGACGTCAAATCAGCAGTGCAGATCTCGAAGTCGAACGCTGATGCTGCGCAAGACGCCGCGCAGGCGGCCGAGGAGGCTGCAGTGAGTGCGCAGAGTACGGCGAATGAAGCTCTGGCTAGTGCGAAAGCATCCAACGCTTGCTGCGAAGGGATAAATGAGAAGACCGATCGCATGTTAAAGAGAGCCACGCCGGAAACAGCAACAACAGGCCCCGTGCGGAAAACCGTTTACTATGCGACGAATCGAAACCAGGGAGATACCTCAAAGCCAAAGCGAGCATACGGCACCAACCGCGCCCAATTAAGTTACGGTCGCTGCGAGGTAAGTATCCCGTCGACCCACGTAGAGGGTCAGATCGAAGAACCACCCTGGTGGAAGTTCTGGGCACAGGAGAACCCGTCGGAGCATGTGATTCTCTTGCACGTCTACCCGTCCGCAGATAAGGCGAGCTTCTTTGACCTATTGCGTGAGGCTTTTCCGCGGTCTGCGCCTAAGCGAGCAGCATTCGTCTTTATTCCTGGTTTCAGTGTTTCTTTTGAGGACGCGGCTAAGCGCACTGCGCAGATGGCGGCCGATCTGAAGTTCGATGGCGTGCCGATTTTCTTTAGCTGGCCGTCAAAGGATCACATAAGTGTAAGGGACTACTTAGCGGATGAGACTTCGGCCAGGGCCAGTGAGTCAGTTGTTACGACATTTCTTGACGATTTCATGACTCAAACAAACGCGGAACAAGTCTATCTGATAGCGCACAGCTTGGGGACCGACGTGTTGACTCAAGCGTTCATGAAGCTGGTGGCGGTGAATCCAAAAATGCGCCGGCGGGTGAGGGAGGTGATATTGGCGGCGCCGGATATTGATGCCGAAATATTCAAGAATGACGTGGCTCCCGTGCTTTTGGGGTCAGGGAATGCTAGGACACCACTTACCCTTTACGCATCATCCACTGACAAAGCGCTCGCGACTTCGCATGAGGCGCACAAGGCCCCACGAGCAGGCGAAATCGGTCAAGGGCTCGTGTTGTTGAATGGGGTCGAGACGATCGACGCAAGTAACGTCGATACCAGCTTCTTGAATCACAGCCCTTTCGATTCTCGTGCAGTAATCAGCGATATTTCGGTCCTCATCGATACTGGACAGCGTGCCTGCAACCGCTTTGGGTTAGAGAAGATTATCCAGGGTCCGATGGGTGTGTACTGTTCTATACGTCCCTGAAACTCATGGTCTGACTTAGCCTCAGCCAGCACGACCCGCGCCCGCGAATCCTCCTTCGGAGGCAGGCGCGGAGCAGGGTTTCACTTCGAGTACAACAGTCGCGGTACTCAATCCGTGCAAACCAGAGGAAGGCCCCATATCCTTCACAGCTTGTCGCAGGGCCTTCAGCCCAGGCGCCTTAGTGTTGCGCTCCCGTAACCGAGCAACCTGAGCGGTGAGATCCAAATCTCTGACCCTGACGTTTCGCAAGCCAGAAGCGCCCCCGTCCGGGTAGCGCAAAAAACTCATCGAGGCAATTCACCAGGTACCGTCGATTCTTTGCGTCTAGCTCACCGCTCTTGTACCTGTCGAAGAAGGTCCGGCACACCTCCTTCACCGAGGCATCGTCCATGATCTGATAGATGCTACACGCGAAGCTCTAGGCAAGTTGGTTGTGTGACAGGGCGGCGCCCCGAATGCGCTCCACAAGGCGGGTGGTTGACTTCTCCGGCATCAAGGGAACAATCTCGACGCGTCCACCGTTTGCCTCCACAAGCTCGCGGCCAACGACCTCTGACGGTTGATAGTCACCTCCCTTGACTAGTACGTTCGGCTTGACTGATTCCAGTACGCTAAGCGGAGTGTCTTCCTCAAAGATTGTGACGGCGTTGACAAAGGTCAACGCAGCGAGTAGCGCGGCGCGCTCCGCCTGGGGTACAAGCGGCCGCTCAGGACCTTTGAGACGGCGCACCGAGGCGTCGCTATTGATCGCCAACACCAGGATATCGCCAAGCGTCGCAGCATGGTTGAGCAGCGCAAGATGTCCCGCGTGAAGAATGTCGAAACAGCCATTACTCAGAACGATGCGCTTGCCCGCGGTACGCCATAGGACAGCGCGAGCGGCCAGATCGCGATGCGACACCAGCTTGCTTTCGGGCTGTGTCGCGAGAGCCTCGCGGATGCTTGCGGCCGAAACCGCGACCGTCCCCACCTGACTCACCGAAACGCCGGCCGCAGCATTTGCAAGGCGCGCTGCCTGGACCAGCGGCACCCTTGTCGCCAACGCTAGTGTCAGTACCGCGATTGCCGTGTCGCCCGCTCCAGTGACGTCATATACCTCACAGGGGATCGCGGGCACTAGAACCTCGGGCTCCTGCGACGGCACCACCAACATGCCGCGCTTACCAAGCGTCACTACCATCGATTGAACGCCGGTGGCGCTGAGAAGCGTGCGCGCCGCTGCCGCGACTCGAGCGGTGTCGCCGACTTCCAGAACCCCCTCGATTGCCACCTCAAGTTCATGCAGGTTGGGGGTCAAAACCGTCGCGCCGTGGTACCGGTGGAAGTCACGGTGCTTTGGGTCGACCACTATCGGGATCGACGTATGCCCTTGCGCAACGCCAGCGATAGTCTCGAGTGTAAGAACCCCTTTGGCGTAGTCGCTGAGAATGACGGCGTCAGGACGTCCAGCCTCCACTAGCTTTGAAATCAACCGACCCGTGGCTCGGGGCGTGCAGGCGTTAATGTCCTCCCAGTCCAGGCGCAGCAACTGCTGACTTTGACCCATAATACGCAGCTTCCGCGTGGTCTGACGCCCGCTGAGCGTGAGCACTCCACGGGTATCTATGCCCGCGACCCCGCACAGCATCCGCAGTCGCTCGCCGGCGTCGTCACCACCTACAATGCCCCCGAGACTCACCCGCGCTCCCAAGGCTGCGATCTGATGCGCGACGTTCGCGGCGCCGCCGAGGCGATGCTCGGTGGCTTGAGTTCGAACCACCGGTACCGGAGCCTCCGGAGAGATCCTCTCCACCGCACCGGTGACGTATTCGTCGAGCATTACGTCACCAACCACCCAGACATGCAGGTGTGAGGCGTACTGCAAGAGCGCATCCAGCGCGCTCAGACTCCCGACACGGTCGGTCTCTCTCATGGCGGTGCCTGCTCTCGGAACAACTCGTCGAGCAAATCCGCGATCGCGTGAACGCCGAGCATATGCACCTCTTGGACACGCGCCACAACATTCGAGGGCGCCTGGACGAGCAAGTCCGCATGTGCGGCGAGCTTGCCGCCCTGCACGCCGGTCAATACGACGACGCGGCACCCCCGGGCACGTGCCGCTTGCGCTGCCAACACGACATTCGGCGAGTTACCGCTAACGCTGATGGCAAACAGCAGATCGCCGGGATTCGCCAGCGCTTCAATCTGACGGGCGAAAACGCGCTCATATCCGTAGTCGTTGCCGAGCGCGGTAAGAACGGCCGTATCGGCCGTTAAGGCGATGGCGGCAAGCGCACGCCTTTCGGTGCGGAAGCGACCGACAAGTTCGGCGACCAGGTGCTGCGCCTGGGCCGCGCTGCCACCGTTGCCGCAGGCGAAAATCTTGCCACCGCCGCAAAGGCAGTCGTAAGCGGTTGCGGCGATACGCTCGAGCACCTGGTGCAGCTCGCGCGCCGCACGCCCTACGACAGCAGAATGTTCGGCGAAGATTTCCGGGATGGGCATATTTTGAACTTCTACCGATCTCTGACGCCACGACCTTGATCTACACTGCGGCGCGCCCCGACACGAGGGCGCGCGCCAGTTCGGGGAGATCATCCCAAGTTCGTACGTCAGTTCCGGCAAGTAGCTCCTCCGTGCGCCAACCCTTTCCGGTTCGCACCAGCACAGCCGCCACTCCTGCCCGCCGGGCGGCTTCGAGGTCGCGACAATCATCACCGACGACGAGGCTTTCCTCGGCTGGGATGCCCGACCGCGCGATCGCAGCTTGGATCAGACCGGGAGCAGGCTTGCGGCACGAGCACTGGTCATGAGGCGTGTGTGGACAGAAGAGCACCGCATCAAGCGTAGCACCGAAGGCGGACGCATCTGCCTGCATTCGTGCGTGCACTGCCGCGAGTTGTTCAAGGCTAAGCCAGCCACGGCCGACGCCTGACTGGTTAGTCGCGACTGAGAGGCGCAGCCCAGCCCGGTGCAGGATCGCCAGACCCTCGAGCGCGCCGGGCAGCCATTGAAACTGTGCAGGAGTGCACACACAACTTGCGCCGTGCACTTCGCTGTTCAGTACCCCGTCCCGGTCGAAAATGACATGTCTGAAAGTCATGATGGAGTTCATATCCACATTGCATCAACGATACGGGTCAGGTTTTGAGAGATATCGCTGCACGTATTCACGGACACCTTCTTCTAAAGGTGTGAACGGCCGGTGGTAACCCGCCTGCCGCAAGCGCTCCATGTGTGCTTGGGTGAACGACTGGTAGTGCGTGCGAATTTCGGCGGGCATCTCCACGTACTCAATACGTACGCGACGCTCGAGCGCGGCACCCAATGCCCGCGCCACTTCTTCGAAACTGCGCGCCCGGCCAGTGCCGACATTGAACAAGCCGCTCACCTTCGGGTTGTCAAGGAGCCAGCGCATCACCTCAACGCAATCCCGCACATAGACAAAATCGCGTTTCTGTTCCCCGTCTGCGATGTCCGGGTGCTGGGACCGATACAGTGTGATCGGCTCACCGGCGGCGGCGAGCGGGTACTTCTGCGCTACAACGCTTCGCATGGCGCCCTTGTGGTACTCGTTGGGCCCGTAAACGTTGAAGAACTTTAATCCCGCCCATTGCGGCGGAGTCGGCGCGCCTTCGCGAACAAGATCGGTGACCCAGCGATCGAATATGTGCTTGCTCCATCCATACGGGTTTAGCGGCCGCAGACGCGCGAGCGCGGTCGGGTCGTCATCGAATCCCTCCTCGCCGCTGCCGTAAGTGGCCGCCGAAGAGGCATAGATAAGGCGCTTGCCCGATGATGCGCACCAATGCCATAGAGCCTGCGACAGTCGGAAGTTGACCTCGAGGATCAAGTCCGCATCCGGCTCAGTCGTAGAGGAAATCGCTCCCATGTGGATGACGGCGTCGATATCCGCCGACTGCGCTTGCAGCCAGTCGAGCAGTGATGCCGGGGCAATGAAATCGCGCAGAGGCACCTTTGCGAGATTGCGCCATTTGTCCGCCTTGCGTAGCCGGTCGCAGATTGCCACCTGTAGACCTTGCGCACTGAGCGCGGCGGCGACGTTCGAGCCGATGAAACCAGCACCTCCTGTTATGAGAATCATCTGTGAGAATCACCCGGCTCTTGTGAGAGTCATCTGACTGTTATCGATTATCTGGGAGAATCATCGGGCTGTTGAAGGTCCTTTGATTACGGCTCATGCTGCGCTGGACTTCCCCGCCCGGCTTAGTCAATCCCTGTAGGCGGCCGACAGCCGCAGCGCGTGTACCCACGCCTATCTTTCTATAGATACCATGAAGTTGATTCCGCACCGTTGCGTGACTTTTGCGAAGTGACGAGGCAATCGCTTTGTTACTCTCATATCTAAGTAGGCATTCGATGATCTCTCTCTCCGCGCGCGTGAACGCAACAGACTGCTGAAGGCGTTCGCGATTTAGCCTGAGGAGCGCAATGTGAAGAAACGGCGTAATCGTATGAATCACTCTAACTACCCTTTCTTCACAGCAAGCGGCAAGACCGGCGAAGACGAAACAGGAGCGGACACGGGTTATCGCGTCTACGCGGCCGCAGAGAACGACCCGATTTGTGCTGATCAGCCTCAGGCACGGGCGGAGATCTGTGGCCGGAAGCTCGTTGAGCTTCACCACGATCGGATCGCAGGCCGCAAGGGCCTGCTGGAACACTGGATCCGTAATAACTCGCCCCGCCAGCCGGAAGGCGCGCAAAAAACTAGGTGGAGTATCGATTCCCACTATATGGGAGACGTAGAACTGCGGTCCTACCGAAGGGCCAATAGCCGCTACTGCCAGAGTGAAGTCAAGTAGCGGACGCACTCGGCGGCGTAGCAGCTTGCGAAACTGGTATTCCCCACCTTCAAACTCAGTGCAGGCTCTCGCAAGGTTCTGCACTAACATCCTGTCCTGCTCGCTCAGCACGAGTTCTCCCTCTAAAGCTGCTTCTCTTCCCGACGGTACTGAACGGCGGGCAATGTGCAGACTAATAGTTTTTCAATGCGACCGAAAAAAATGTACCGCAGTGAGGCGACAGATCCGTGATGCGTGTGCGCGCCTTCCACTAAGCACGTTTCACGTCGGCACCTAGATGTACTGTTCGCTCCCTAGCAACGATCTCACTCTAGAAAGCATTGTTCTCACATTTCGCGCATCGCCTGTGCCCGGCAATCACAGAGCATCCTAATCTGCGGCATCCGCATGCGGCATGGAACAAATGTTCCATTGAAGAGTGTTTGAATCGGAGCACACTTGAAACGCTTGCTAGTCGGAGCGCGGCCAGTCCGTCGAATCCGACCTCGAAGGGAGCAAGGTGCCGGTCGGAATGGCTCATGGCCAAATCAATACGTTTGCCTCCAAAGAAGCATCCGTTCGAGGGTTAACCGTGCGTTGGAGAGGTCTCAAAAGGAGAAATTCCTTGTATTGGCACCCGCAATCCTATCGGGCGGGGCTGCAAAATCGTCATCCTGCCCACGCAGTGCCGCGAAAGCCGGTTAGTCCGTAACGCGAAGTTATCGCCAAGATGCAACCAGCGCGGAAGCACGATGCGCAGGAGCGCAAGGGGCATGCGGCCTGCGGGATGACCGACGATGACACACTCGACTACGGCCTCGCGTGTCTAGTCGTTATCGCTCATTACCACAGTGTCCCCGCGGATGCCGCACACCTACGGCATCAGTCTGGCGTAGGCAAACTGATGGCCAAGTTCTCGGATAGTGAGCTATTGCTCGCCTCAAAGTCGTTGGGACTCAAGGCTCGAAGCGTGAGTTTAAAGCTCGAGCGCCTTAGAACAACCCCGCTGCCCGCCTTGATGCTCGATCGAGATCACCGACATTTCATTCTCGCGCGGGTTTCGGAAGACGGCAGCGCGTTGGTCCAAGAGGGTTCCTCGGCTCGACCTTCGGTGATTAGCCAGGCAGAGGTCATGCAACGGTCTGGTGGGCGTGCGCTGCTATTTACGTCGCGCGCCTCGCTATCCGGCGATCTCATGCACTTCGATTTTTCGTGGTTTATCCCGGCTGTTGTCAAATATCGACGGTTCTTGCTTGAAGTACTTGCGATTTCCGCGGTATTGCAGCTGGTCGGGCTGGTCTCTCCGCTCATGTTTCAAGTGGTGATGGACAAGGTGCTGGTCAATCAGGCCCTAAATACTCTAACCGTTGTCTGCGTAGCGCTACTAGTCAGTTCAGTCTGTGAATCGCTCCTGACCGGCTTGCGCAACTATGTGCTCGCCCACACCACCAGCCGGATGGACGTCGAGCTGGGTGCACGACTGTTTCGTCATTTGCTAGCACTACCATTGGGGTACTTCGAGGCCCGGCGCGTCGGAGACACCGTAACGCGTGTCCGTGAATTAGAGAACATTAGGACCTTTCTTACGGGACAAGCGCTCACGGCGCTGATCGACATGACGTTCTCCGTCCTCTTCTTGGCTGTGATGTCCTTGTATTCGGGGTGGCTCACGTTGGTCGTTGTGGCGTCGCTGCCGATTTATGCAGGGGTTTCGGGACTTCTCAATCCCATTTTTCGGCAGCGTCTGAATCAGAAATTTGCTCGAAGCGCCGACAGCCAGTCATTGCTCCTAGAAACAGTGGCCGGCATTGAAACCGTAAAGGCGATGGCGGTCGAACCGCAATTCACCCGGCGCTGGGACCAGCAGCTGGCCGCCTACGTCGCCGCGAGCTTTCGCGTCAGCTCACTGGGCAATGTCGGTCAACAGCTGGTCCAGTCAACCGGCAAATTAGTCACCGTGACAACACTTTTCTTGGGCGCACGACTTGTCATTGACGGGAAGCTGACAGTGGGGCAATTGATCGCCTTCAACATGATGGCGCAACGGGTGGCTGGTCCCGTGCTGCGGCTCGCTCAGCTCTGGCAGGATTTTCAGCAGGTCGGTGTTTCGATGAAGCGGTTGGGAGATATCCTCAACTCGCGCCGCGAGGCACCTCCAAGTCGTTCGGCACTTCCCGACTTGGAAGGTGCGATTGAGTTTGATGACATCTACTTTCGATACAAGCCCGACGACGCGTTGGTGCTTAAAGGCGTCAGTTTCAGTATCGCGCCCGGGCAGGTGGTCGGCATTGTGGGCCGTTCAGGCTCCGGCAAGAGTACGTTGACGAAACTCCTGCAGCGTCTCTACCTGCCGGAGCGGGGGCGCATCCGAATTGACGGGAACGACTTGACTCTCTGCGACCCGGCCTGGCTGCGACGTCAGGTAGGTGTTGTTCAGCAGGAAAGTGTGCTCTTCAACCGCTCGATACGCGAGAACATCGCGCTTAGTGATCCAGCGGTCCCCCTGGATCAGGTGATCCGCGTCGCTCGCTTGGCGGGTATTCACGACGTCATTGTCGAGCTGCCGCAGGGATACGACACGCGAGTGGGCGAAAACGGCTCGGGCTTATCCGGCGGCCAAAAACAGCGCGTAGCAATTGCGAGGGCATTACTGAGTGATCCCCGCATCCTCGTTTTCGACGAAGCGACGAGCGCTTTGGACTACGAAACAGAACGCGTGATCCAAGCGAATATGCGGCAGATCTGTGCGGACCGCACCGTGATCATAGTGGCTCACCGTCTCTCTGCGGTGCGGCACGCGGATCGCATTCTCGCTGTCGACAAGGGTCAGGTGGTGGAAATGGGGTGCCACGACGAACTTGTGGCGCGTCGTGGGTATTACGCCAACTTGGTCTCCCTCCAAAATCAGGGAGCGTGAGTAAAGATGCTGCGGATAGCCGAAGTCGTTGAACTCCATCGGATGATTCTTGCGCGTGCTTGGCGGGACCGCGTCGAGAACGATGCGCCGAACCGAGTTGCGCACGAGTTGGCGTTTTTGCCTGCGAGCCTGGAGCTCACCGAGACTCCGCCGCACCCAGCCCCCCTCTGGACCGCCCGTGTACTCGTGGGCGCTGTGCTGATTGTTGTTCTCACCGGAGCATTCGGGAAGCTCGACATTGTCGCAGTCGCACCAGGGCAGCTGATTCCCAATGCGAACGTTAAGGTGATTCAACCCGCAGTGACCGGCGTTGTGCGGCGAATCCTCGTGCAAAACGGTGAACGCGTGAGCGAGGGACAACTCTTGGTGGATCTCGATCCCACCCAAGCGGCTGCCGATGTGGATAAGGCAAAGACCAGCAAGATTGACGCGCAACTTACGATTGCACGCGCAGAGGCGCTGTTGGTTGCATTGGACAGACACTCTGAGCCAGAGGTTGCGCAGGTAGGGGGCGCAACGGCCGATAGGCAGGCCGAGACCCAGAATCTCGCTCAGGGCTCAATTAGAGAATACCGACACAAGCTCGACTCGCTAGAGGCCGAGTTGAAGAAGCGGCAGGCGGAGCTGGAGACCACGCGGGAAGAGGTCGCCAAATTCCGTCAAACAGCCCCGCTGGCGCGCCAGCAGGCGAGCGACTACGAAGAACTCGCGAGAGACAAGTACGTGGCATCTCACGAGTACCTAGACAAGGAAACGGCGGCGATTGAACAAGCCCATGACCTTGCGGCTCAGGAGAGTCGAGCGCGGGAGCTTGAGGCGGGTGTCGAGCAGCAGCGGCGGGATATCGAAACCGCGATCGCCACCTTCCGGCGCGAGCAGTTGCAGACTTTGAATAACGCGGCGCAGGACGTCTCTCAAACCCGGGAAGAGGAAACCAAGGCGGACGCGCGGCGGGAATTGATGCAGCTAAGAAGTCCGGTGGCCGGTATCGTGGAGCAGCTTAATGTGCACACCGTCGGCGGAGTTGTCACCAGCGCGCAGACACTGATGGAGATCGTTCCGGACGACCGGCTGGAAGTCGAAGCGTACATCAGCAACAGGGATATCGGCTTCGTGAACCCAGGTCAGAACGCAGCCATAAAGATTGCGACGTTTCCCTACACGCGATTCGGCTATTTGACTGGCCGCGTTGTGAAAGTGTCGAACGACGCGACGTCGGACAGAAAGCGCGGGCTCGTATTCTTGGCGCGCATCCAGATTCCGAGCGACCGATTCAAGGTGCAAAGCAAGTGGCTCAATTTGAGCCCGGGTATGGAAGTAACAGCGGAAATCAAGACTGGAACGCAGAGAGTGTGGCAGTACTTCCTGAGTCCGTTGATTGAGACCGGGCGAGAAAGCTTGCGCGAGCGCTAGCTTGCGCTAGCCCATCGAGGCGATCAGTGCAGCGCACGGATAAAGCTACCACAGAAGAAAGTCGAGTGATCGGCAGGAGCGAGTCGTGCCGAGGCTCGTCTGCGGAAAAGGGCTTCCTCTTAGGGCTCGCGATCTTCATCGCCGTGTGCCAGCCCGCGTTCAGCGATGACCGCTCGGCTGTCTCCCCGTCGGACCCGGCATCGTGCAAGCAGCGTCCGATCCCGTCACCTATCGCTTTGTTTGACGTCATTGAGCGAGCCCTGTGCGAAAGCCCAAAGACGCGCTCCGCCTGGGCGGAAATCAAGAGGGCGGCGGCCGACGTGGGTGTCGCGAAGTCGGCCTACATGCCGTCCCTCGATGCGGCTCTCAAATACGCATATCAGCAGAATTCCACGCAGGTAACTGACAACCCGCAATTGACGTCTGAATATGCGAAGGCCGTAAACGAGGAGTCTCTCTCGCTCAGCTGGGTGCTCTATGACTTCGGGGGCCGCTCGGCGTCCCTGAAGAATTCGAGAGAGTCATTGCTCGCAGCGCAGGCGAACGAAAATGCAACGCTTCAGGCGGTGTTTGCGACTGCGGCGAAGGATTTTTTCGCTGCTCAAGCGGGCAACGCAAGCGTGCTATCGAAGCGTCGTATCGAAAGCGCCGCGCACGATAATCTGGAGGCGGCAACCGCTCGAGTGGCCAAGGGGGTAGCACCGCTCACAGATCAACTTCAAGCAACAACGGCCGCCGCCCAGGCGACTTACGAGCGCGCGAGGGCGGAGGGAGATTTTCGAACCGCTATTGGTGTGCTCGCCGTGGATATGAGTCTATCCCCGGACGAAGCTCTCTCACTGCCGGAAATGGATTTAGGAGCGCTGCCGGACTCGTCGTTCGCACGCGCCGTCCACGATTTGCTGGCGCAAGCCCAACAGAGCCATCCGAGGATATTGGCCGCTGCTGCCCAGTGGCAGGCAGCGCTCGCCCACGTCAACTTCGTACGCGCGAAGGGCTTACCGGTGGTGAGGCTGATCGGCGAGAGTGATCGTTCGAATCAACCCGTGAGCGCAAGCCTTGGGCAGCCCGTGTATCCCGCCCTCACGCGCGAAAACTACGTGGGCCTTCAAATTGCAATACCTCTGTTCGAGGGATTCGGCCGTGGCGCCCAGATAAAGGAGGCCGAAGCACAGGCGGCCGTCCAAGAGCAGGCTGTGCGTGACGTGCGACAGCAAGTTGCTGTCGCCGTGTGGTCGAGCGTGCAAACGCTTCAAGCCGACACCGAGAATTTGCGTAATAGCGAGATTGTGTTGCAAAGCGCGCGACAGGCCTTTGAGGCTACCCAACACCGTTATCGGTCTGGCGTGGCCGATATTCTGGAATTGCTGAGCGCGCAGAAGACCTTATCGGTCTCGGAGGAGACGTGGATCCAGGCGCACCTAGACTGGCGCGTGGCGCGGCTCCAACTTGCGGCTAGCTTGGGCACATTGGGGATGTGGGCTATCGAGTGAGAGAGTGCACGTGCGATTTAGGCAAGCGGCAGGAATCAAGCGGGCGCGATGCTTGATGCGGCGCCGATTGCTGGTTGTCGTTGCGGCAGCCACCGGGAGAAATAGATGAGTACAGTCAGTAGCGGTCAGACTCAGTACGTTTCGTCCGGTCAGACTGTCAGCGCGACCATTGTTCTGAGCGGTGGCACCGAGTATGTGTCTTCCGGAGGAACGGCCGACGTTACGATCCTAAGCGGCGGAGTAATTGACGACTACGGCATCGTCAGCGGTGCCACTGTCTCCAGCGGCGGCGTGGAGTACGTTTATTCGGGCGGCCTGGATACAGGCACAACAATATTGGGCCACGGTGCTGAGTATGTGCTTTCGGGTGGCAGTACCGTCTCGACGACTCTTTCCGGCGGCGCTTACCAATATGTGTCGAGCGGCGGCAGTACGACGAGCACGTTGATCCTCGGCACCACCTACGACCAGCAAAACGTGTCGAGCGGCGCCACCGCGACCGGCACGATCGTTCAGGGCTACGGC
>Ga0335077_10006062_pt1 | contig 14900 bp, 12 predicted proteins | sample Lox_Sample_31_FD_207151 | JGI IMG/M metagenome (GOLD analysis project Ga0335077, IMG submission 207151) | Soil microbial communities from Loxahatchee National Wildlife Refuge, Florida, United States - Lox_Sample_3.1 | ecosystem: Environmental > Terrestrial > Soil > Wetlands | place: USA... | reverse complement strand
GACCGCGGATGACCTGCTGGACGTTGTCCGCGATGCGCGCGTACAGCGAGGCGTGATCGAATGCACCCATGCAGCGAAATCCCTTGTGGTTCTAATTGTTCAGTGTAACCGCCTGTTCCGCCCTGCGGCGGGCCATCGGCGCAATTCGTTGCTACCCGACAGCCGCGGCACGAGGGTGCGGGCTGCAGCGTTGACCCCCTACCTGGAGTGGGTTACGCTCGAATTCCAGGCGCGGCCTCCGCATATATCGACGCGACGCGGCGGGGCTGGACAGGAACAACGATGAAGCGGAACGCAGCGATTGCCGCCGGCCGGCTGCAGCCGCCCGAGTACGTCAAGAACTTCGACGAGGCCAAGCCACCCCTTGAGCCGCATCAAGCGCTGGTCGATGCCGGCCGCTGTCTGTTTTGCTACGACGCACCCTGCATCGAAGCCTGTCCCACCGGCATCGACATCCCCAGCTTCATCCGTAAGATCGGGACGGGAAACTTAAAGGGCGCCGCAGTCGACATCCTGTCCGAAAACATCATGGGCGGCATGTGCGCGCGCGTCTGCCCGACCGAAGTGTTGTGCGAGCAGGCTTGCGTGCGCAACGCGTCCGAGGGTAAGCCGGTCAGGATCGGTCTGCTGCAGCGGCACGCCACCGATTGGCTTCTGAGCCGCGGCGCGCAGCCATTTCGACGCGCGGCGGCGAGCGGGAAGCGCATCGGGGTGGTCGGCGCCGGGCCGGCCGGCCTCTCTTGTGCACATCGGCTGGCGATGCTCGGGCATGACAGCGTTGTGTTCGAAGCGAGGCTGAAGGCGGCCGGCCTCAACGAGCACGGCGTGGCCGCGTACAAGACCCCGCACGGATTTGCCCAGCGCGAGGTCGACTTCATCTTGGCGCTAGGCGGCATCGAGGTGCGTGCGGGGCGGGCCCTGGGGCGCGAAGTCACACTGCAGGAGTTGCGCCGGGACTTCGACGCCGTGTTCCTTGGCGTCGGACTGGCGGGCACGAAGACGTTGGGCGTCCCGGGTGAAGCGCTGAGCGGCGTGGAGGACGCCGTCGCCTATATCGAGCGACTGCGTCAGACGCCGGACCTCGCTACCCTGGCGGTCGGACGACGCGTGGTCGCCATCGGCGGCGGCAATACGGCGATCGATATCGCGGTGCAGGCGAAGCGGCTCGGCGCCGAGGACGTCACGATCGTGTACCGGCGTGGGTCCGACGCGATGTCGGCTACCGGGCACGAACAAGAGTTCGCGCAGACCAATGGCGTGCGCATCAAGCATTGGGCGCAGCCGGTGCGGCTGGTCGCTGAGGCAGGACAGCTCATTGCGGCTGAATTCGAATACACGCGACTGGATACGACCGGACGCCTGGTCGGAACCGGAGAGGTGTTTTCGCTCGAGGCCGATCAGGTGTTCAAGGCCATCGGTCAGGTACTGGTCGCCGACCCGCTGCGCAGCAGCGACCGGCAGGTGTTGGAAATGCAAGGCGGCAAGATCGCTGTCGACGCTGAGCGCCACACGTCGCTGCCAGGGGTGTGGGCCGGGGGCGATTGCACCGCGGGTGCCGATCTCACCGTCCAGGCCGTGCAGGACGGGAAGGTGGCGGCCCACGCCATCGATCGCTGGCTGCGTGCCGGGGCACGTTGAACCGATAGATTTAGAGCTTCCTTGGGGCAGAGCAAACATGGCTGATCTCACCAGCACGTTCGCCGGAATCAAATCTCCCAACCCGTTCTGGCTTGCGTCCGCACCACCCACAGACAAAGCCTACAACGTGGAGCGAGCGTTCAACGCCGGCTGGGGAGGCGTGGTCTGGAAGACGCTGGGGGAAGATCCGCCGATCGTGAATGTGTCTTCGCGCTACGGCGGGCTGGACATCAACGGGCAGCGCATGGCGGGTTTCACCAACATCGAGCTCATCACTGACCGACCGCTCGAGGTCAATCTGCGCGAGATCGCGCAGGTCAAGCGCAACTGGCCGGATCGCGCGCTGGTGGTGTCGCTCATGGTGCCGTGCGAGGAGCAGTCCTGGAAGCGCATTCTGGCGCAAGTCGAGGACACCGGCGCGGACGGCGTCGAGCTCAACTTTGGATGCCCGCACGGCATGAGCGAGCGCGGCATGGGCTCAGCCGTGGGCCAGGTGCCCGATTACGTCGAGATGGTGACACGCTGGTGCAAAGAGCACACGCGCATGCCCGTGATCGTCAAGCTTACGCCCAACGTGACCAATATCCTCGGGCCAGCTCGCGCGGCGCAGCGCGGTGACGCCGACGGCGTGTCTCTCATCAACACAGTGAGCTCGATCATCTCCGTCGATCTCGACCGCATGGCCCCTACGCCCACTGTTGACGGCAAAGGGACGCATGGCGGCTACTGCGGGCCGGCCGTCAAGCCGATCGCGCTGCACATGGTGGCGGAGATCGCGCGCGATCCGGAGTGCACCGGGCTGCCGCTGTCGGGGATCGGCGGCGTTGCCACGTGGCGCGATGCGGCCGAGTTCATGGCGCTCGGCGCAAGTACCGTGCAGGTGTGCACCGCCGCGATGCACTACGGGTTCAAGATCGTCGAGGACATGATCGACGGGTTGAGCAACTGGATGGATGATAAGGGCTACGCGAGCCCGCGCGACTTCGTCGGCAAGGCGGTTCCGAACGTGACCGACTGGCAGTACCTCAACATGAATTACAAGATCATCGCGCGCATTGATCAGCGCTCCTGCATTCAATGCGGGCTGTGTCACATCGCGTGCGAAGACACGGCGCATCAGGCGATCGCCGCGCTGCGCGTCGACGGCAAGCGCCGCTACGACGTGATCGACGCAGAATGCGTCGGCTGCAACCTCTGCTACCACGTCTGCCCGGTGCCGGGCTGCATCAGCATGGTCGAGGTCGACACCGGCCAGGCAGCGGTCGACTGGAACCACGACCCGCGCAACCCGCGGCGTCTCCCGGTTTCGGAGCAGGGCTGACGCCGCATCTGTGTCCACCTCTGACGCGGGTTCCGCCGCGCTCGCCGTGCCTGGCGTGCCCGCCGAATCGTCGATGGGCAACGCGCCTGGCGCCGTCGCTATCGAGATCCGCGGCCTGTCCTTGACCTTTGACACAGCCGACGCTCCGGTTGTAGCCCTCGACGACATCGATCTCACCATCCGGCGCGGCGAATTCGTATCGCTCATCGGCCCGTCCGGCTGCGGCAAGACCACTTTGCTGCGAGTGATCGCGGATCTGGAAGCACCGAGCGCCGGGCACGTCGCCGTGAACGGCGTTTCCGCTCTGACGGCACGCCTGAAGCGGGCATATGGCTACGTGTTCCAGGCCCCCGCGCTGTACGCCTGGCGCAGCGTGCAGCGCAACGTCATGCTGCCCCTCGAGATCATCGGCATGCCGGCGTCGGAACGCAAGTCGCGCGCAGCGCGCTATCTGTCGATGGTCGGACTGGCCGGGTTCGAGCGCAAATTTCCCTGGCAGCTGTCGGGAGGCATGCAGCAGCGCGTGTCGATTGCGCGCGCCCTCGCTTTTGAGCCCGAGCTGCTGCTGATGGACGAACCGTTCGGCGCGCTGGACGAGATTACGCGCGACCATCTGAACGACCAGCTGCTCAGGCTGTGGGAGCAGACCGGAAAGACCGTCGTGTTCGTCACGCACTCCATTTCGGAGGCGGTGTTCTTGTCCAACCGGATCGTGGTGATGAGCCCGAGACCGGGACGCATTCTGGAGATTATCGGCAACGATCTCCCGGCCGGACGACGACTGGATGTGCGCGAGACCACGCGCTTCCTCGACGTAGCCCATCGCGTCCGGCAAGCGCTTCGCGCCGGCCACAGCTATGACGACTGAGGCGCTGCTCTTGGCGGCGCCGCCGATCACCGGTATCGGTCATCGCATCGCGCCGGTCGTGGCCATCCTCGCGTTACTCGTCGCCGTTTGGTACGCGGCTGCGGTCTGGCTCAACACGCCTCAGGTCGTGGACCGTTTCGAGAGCGATGGAAAGTCCTGGAATGCACGGCAGCTGATCGAGGCGAGCTGGTCGATGGAGCGGCCGGTACTCCCGGCGCCGCATCAGATCGCGCGCAACTTCTTCGAGACCGTGTTTGAGACGCCGGTCGACAACAAGCGCAGCCTGGTCTACCACGCCGGGGTCACGGTATCGGCGACCCTGCTGGGCTTCGTCTTCGGCACCGTGCTTGGCGTGCTTCTCGCGGTCGGGATCGTGCACTCGCCTGTGCTCGACCGGAGCCTGTTGCCGTGGATCATTGCATCGCAGACCGTGCCGATCCTGGCGATCGCTCCGATGGTGGTGGTCGTGCTGGGCAGCCTGGGCTTCGTGGGGCTGTTTCCCAAGGCGGTGATCTCGATGTACCTGTGCTTCTTTCCAGTCACGATCGGGATGGTGAAAGGCCTGCGCTCGCCCGATCCGCTCCAGCTTGATCTCATGCGCAGCTACAGCGCGAGCCGCGCACAGGTGCTGCACAAGCTGCGCTGGCCGGCGGCCACGGATTTCCTGTTCGCGAGCCTGAAGGTGGCGATCGCAACCAGCCTGGTCGGCGCGATCGTGGGCGAGCTGCCGACCGGTGCCCAGGCCGGACTGGGTGCGCGCCTGCTGAGCGGTTCGTATTACGGGCAGACCATTCAGATCTGGTCGGCCTTGATCATGGCTTCGATCGTCGGTGTGGTTCTGGTCGCGCTGGTCGGCGTCGCCGAGCGCCTGGTTGCACGCCACATGGGGAGGTCTGCATGAGGCAGGGCTGGCTCCAGCTCCTTGCGCTGGCGCTGATGACGGCAAGCTTCGTTGTCCCACCAATGGGCGGCAGCTGGCTTGCACGACTGCTCGCGCTCCTCTGCGCATTCGTCACGCTGCTTGGCGCGACGCTCGGCCTGCGTCGATGGGACGCCCGTGCTGAGGGCGCATCGGATTTGATCGCCGTGCTCGTGGGCGCGGCAGTGCCGCTCATGCTGCTCGAGGGGCCAGGGCCATTTGGCGGCGCTGCACCGGGGCTCTGGCTGTTCCTCGCCGGGTGGGTATTGTTGCTTTGGCGGATGCTGTCGATGTTCTCGCGCCTGCCCGGCGGCGGTGCCGGTGCCCTGGTTGCCCCGGCGCTGTTCGGCGTCGCGCTGCTCTATCTTTGGCAGGTGCTGGTGGTGGGGTTCGCGGTGCCTCAGGTCCTGCTGCCGGCGCCCAGCCAGGTGGGGCACGTGCTCGCCACCCAATTCGACGTTTTCTGGCTCGACTTCCGGCAGACTTTTCTGAAGGCGGTGCTGGCTGGTTACGCCATCGGCTGCTGCGCCGGTTTTCTAGTCGCGGTGATCGCCGATCGCGTCCCGTTCCTGGGGCGCGGCTTGTTGCCGTTGAGCGGGCTCGCGAGCGCCGTGCCGATCGTGGGGATCGCGCCGATCCTGGTGATGTGGTTCGGCTTCGACTGGCATTCGAAGGCGGCGGTCGTGGTCGTGGTGACGTTCTTTCCGATGCTGGTCAACACGCTGACGGGCCTGGCGGCGGCAGACGCCATGCAGCGCGATCTGATGCACTCCTACGCGGCAAGCTATGCTCAGACGTTGGTGAAGCTGCGTCTGCCGGCGGCGCTCCCGTTCGTGTTCAATGCGATGAAGATCAATTCGACCCTGGCACTCATTGCGGCTATCGTTGCCGAGTTCTTCGGCTCGCCGATCCTGGGTCTGGGGTTCCGCATCAGCGCCGAGGTTGCCCGCCTGAATGTCGACGTGGTCTGGGCGGTGATTGCGATCGCGGCGCTGGCCGGATCGATGTTCTATGGCGTGATCGCGCTGGTGGAACGGGCCGCGACCTTCTGGCATCCTTCCTACCGCGCGTAATTCGGATGCGGGACACAAGACGGAGACCAAGATGAAGAAACTGACAGTGATTGTCGCAGTGACAGGGGCGGTGGTTTCGGGGCTGGCGTCGGCACAGGACAAGCTCACGCTGCAGCTGAAGTGGGTCACGCAGGCGCAGTTCGCGGGCTACTACGTGGCCAAGGACAAGGGCTTCTACAAGGAGGCCGGGCTGGATGTGACGGTGAAGGCGGGCGGACCCGACATCAACCCGAGCCAGGTGATTGCGGGCGGCGGCGCGGACGTGATCGTCGACTGGATGCCCTCGGCGCTGGCGACGCGCGAAAAAGGCGTGCCGCTGGTAAACATCGCGCAGGTGTTCAAGCGCTCGGGGATGATGCTCACCTGCCGCAAAGACTCCGGGGTCAAGACCCCGCAGGACTTCAAGGGCCGCACCCTCGGCGTTTGGTTCTACGGCAACGAGTACCCGTTCTTGTCGTGGATGGACAAGCTCGGCTACAAGACCTCCGGCGAGGGCAACGCCGTGAAGGTGCTGAAGCAGGGCTTCAATGTCGACCCGCTGCTGCAGAAGCAGGCCGACTGTATCTCGACCATGACCTACAACGAGTACTGGCAGTTGATCGAATCCGGCATGAAGCCCGAGCAGCTGATCGTGTTCAAGTACGAGGACCAGGGCGTCGCCACGCTGGAAGACGGGCTATATGCCGTGGAAAAGTCGATCGCCGATCCCAAAATGGCCGACAAGCTGGCGCGCTTCCTGAAGGCCTCATTGAAGGGCTGGGACTACGCGATCAAGCATCAGGATGAAGCCGTGAAGATCGTTCTCGACAATGATGCCTCCGGCGCTCAGACGAAAGGACATCAGACGACACAAATGCTCGAGATCGCCAAGCTGGTGGAAGGCGGCAAGCTGGGCTACCTGGAGCCGGCCGCCTACGATCGAACGGTCACGACGCTGCTGACCGGCAAGTCCGATCCGGTGATCACCAAGAAACCGCAGGGTGCCTGGACGCACAAGATCTGGGAGTCCGCGCAGAAGTAGGCGCAGGCGGCAGACGATCAAACGGGGAGGCATTGCCTCCCCGCTTTGTTTCCGGCGCGGTCTTCGGTGCGTCGACCGCGCGCGAGGTTCAGGCCGCGCGAGGTACGCTGCGCGGGCGCTTGAGCTCGGCCTGACGGTTGAGCGCGCTGTAGACGGGTGGGAAAGTCGGGCGCGGGATGTAATGGCCTGCTCCACGCACGACATCGAGCTTGCCGTCTGCCCACGCGAGCTTGCCCTGGCTGATCGTGTGCGACGGGACGCCGGTGACGCTCATGCCCTCGAAGATGTTGTAGTCGACTTTCTGGTGGTGCGTCTTGGCGGAGATGGTGCGCGTGCCGCTCGGATCCCACACCACCAGGTCGGCGTCGGCGCCAACGCTGACGGAGCCCTTACGCGGGTAGATGTTGAAGATCTGGGCGGCGTTGGTGGAAGTCACCCGCACGAATTCGTTGGGTGTGAGGCGGCCCGTTCCGACCCCGTGATGCCACAGCACCGACATGCGGTCTTCGACCCCGCCTGTGCCATTCGGGATCTTGGTGAAATCACTGCGACCCATCGCCTTTTGAGGCGCGCAGAAACAGCAATGGTCGGTAGCGGTCGTCTGCAGGTTGCCCGACTGAAGCCCCTGCCATAACGCCTGCTGATGCTCCTTGGGGCGGAACGGCGGGCTCATGACATGGGCGGCCGCGATGTTCCAGTCCGGGTTGAGATAGACGCTGTCGTCCACCAGCAGATGGCCGGCCAGCACCTCGCCGTAGACACGCTGCCCTTCGCTGCGCGCGCGCGTAATGGCTTGCAGAGACTCCTTGCAACTGTTGTGCACGATGTAGACCGGCACGTTGATCACTTCCGCGATGCGGATCGCGCGGTTTGCGGCTTCGCCCTCGACTTCGGGCGGCCGGGACAGCGGATGCCCCTCCGGTCCCATGATTCCGGCCTTGATCAACTGCTGCTGGAGATGGAACACCAGCTCGCCGTTCTCGGCGTGGACGGTGCAGATGGCGCCGAGCTCGCGTGCACGCGTGAAGCTGTTCACCAGGATCTCGTCGTCGGCCATGATGGCGTTCTTGTACGCCATGAAGTGCTTGAAGCTGTTGACTCCGCGCTCCTTGGTCAGCACGCCCATGTCTTTGTGCACCTGCTCGCTCCACCAGGTGACCGCGACGTGGAACGAGTAGTCGGCGCAAGCCTTCTGCGCCCATCCGCGCCAGGCATCGTAGGCCTCGAGCAGTGGCTGCTTCGGGTTGGGAATGACGAAGTCGATAATCATGGTGGTCCCGCCGGCGAGCGCAGCGGCCGTGCCGCTGAAGAAATCCTCGCTCGCCACCGTCCCCATGAAGGGCAGCTCCATGTGTGTGTGCGGGTCGATACCGCCCGGCATGACGTACTGACCGCCGGCATCGATCACGCGCGCGCCGCTGGGAACGTCAAGCTTCTCGCCGACCGCTTTGATCAAACCGTCGGTGCAGTAGACATCGGCGCGGAAGCTCTGGTCGGCGGTGACGACAGTACCGCCCCGAATGAGTATGGACATGGCGCAGACCTCCTTATTCTAGATATCGACCAGAGAAGCGTAGGTCTCCGGCCGCCGATCGCGGAAGAACTGCCACAAGTTGCGCACCTCGCGCACCATGTTCATGTCCATCTCGGCGCTGATCAGCTCATCCTTGTCAGGCGAAGCCTTCGCGATGATCTTGCCGCGCGGGTTGACGAAATAGCTGGAGCCGTAGAACTCGCCGATGTTCCAGGGCGCCTCGCGCCCTACCCGGTTGACTGCGCCGATGTAGCACCCGTTCGCGACCGCAGAAGCGGGCTGTTCCAGCTCCCACAGGTATTGGCTCAAGCCGGCCACCGTGGCGGACGGGTTGACGATGTATTCCGCGCCGTTCAACGCCAGCGCGCGCCACCCCTCGGGGAAATGGCGGTCATAGCAGATGTAAACGCCCAGCTTGCAGTACGCGGTCTGGAACACCGGCCAACCGGAGTTGCCCGGCTTGAAGAAGAACTTCTCGTAGAACCCGGCGACCTGGGGGATGTGCGTCTTGCGGTATTTTCCGAGATAGGTGCCGTCGGCGTCGATGACCGCAGCCGTGTTGTAGTACACGCCCGTCATGGCCTCCTCGTAAAGCGGGGCCACGATGACCATGCGATGCTGCTTGGCGCGCTCCTGCATCAGCTTGACCGTCGGCCCGTCCGGGATCGGCTCGGCGGAGGCGTACCACTTGGCGTCCTGGCTCGGGCAGAAGTAAGGCTGTGTGAAAACTTCCTGCAGGCACAGCACTTGAACGCCGCGTTTGCCGGCTTCGTCGACGAGCGGCAGGTGCGCCTCCAGCATGGCGTCGCGAATCTGCTCGGGCGACTTGGCTGTGTCCGCCTTGAGACTCATCTGGATCAGGCCGCCGGTGAGCGTTGCCATGGTGCCTCCGTGTTGCGATTTCGTGCGGTTCGTGCTGCAAATTATGCCGCACGCCCTACGGCCCTGCCAGGGCGCGCGCTCTACCTAGCGTTAGCCATGACAAACCCGGCAGGCGGGGTCCTTCGACAGCTTCACGGTTCGCGTCTGCATGGCAAGGGCGTCGAGCAACAGCAGGCGGCCCTGCAGCGGCTCGCCTACGCCCATCAGCAGCTTGAGCGTCTCCGCCGCCTGGATCGATCCGATGATGCCGACCAGCGGCGCGAATACCCCCATCACCGCACAACGCATCTCTTCGCCTTCGCCTCCTTCGGGAAACAGGCAGGCATAGCAGGGGCTGTCGCTGTGCCTGAGATCGAACACCGTCACCTGGCCGTCGAAGCGCACACCCGCCCCGGACACCAGCGGTTTGCGCAGCCTGACGCAGGCGCGGTTGATCGCGTGACGCGTGACGAAGTTGTCTGTCGCGTCGACCACGACATCGGCGCCGCGCGCGAGCTGCTCGATGCGTGACTCCTCGAGGCGCTCGCGCAGCGACTCGACAACGACCTCAGGATTGATGCGCGCCAGGGTGGCCCGCGCGGAATCGACCTTCGCCTGACCGATCGACTCGGTGTGGTGGACGATCTGGCGCTGCAGGTTGGTGAGATCGACCTGGTCGTGGTCGCACAAGGTGATGCGGCCGACCCCGCTGGCGGCGAGGTAGAGTGAAACCGGCGAGCCCAGGCCGCCGGCACCGACGACCAGGACGTGCGCCGCCAACAGCTTCTGCTGCCCTTCGATGCCCAGCTCCGGCAACAGAATATGCCGGCTGTAGCGCAGCAGTTGCTGGTCGCTCAGGTCGATGTCGGGATCGGGCGCGCCCATTGCGGAGGTGGGTTTCGTCTGCTGGAAAAGAACGGGCCGGCAGGGCGCAGCCTGCCGGCCCGGTGTCCCTGCCGCTCAGCGCTTGCTGATGATCTGCAGCCCCTTGAGCAGGTTGAGCGCCTGGTTCAGCTGATAGTCGCTCTTGGATCCGTACTCCGCCTGCTCGGGCTTGTCGCTCTTCACGTCGCCGCCGCCCTGCGGGGCTGCAGGTTTGGCGGCCGGCGGCTTGGGAGCGTCGCCCTCTTCCTTGTCGGTCGGATTGGTGAGATGCCGCTCCAAGTCGGCTTCGCGCATCCGGAGCGCGGGCTGCTCAACCTCCGCGATCGTCGCCTCTTCGACGTTGATGTCGGGAACGATGCCCTTCGCTTGGATCGAACGCCCGTTGGGTGTGTAGTAGCGCGCGGTCGTGAGCTTGATCGCGGTGTTATTGCCCAGCGGCAGAATGGTCTGCACCGAGCCCTTGCCGAATGTCTGCGTGCCCATGATGATCGCGCGCTTGTGGTCCTGCAGCGCGCCGGCCACGATCTCGGAGGCCGATGCCGAGCCGCCGTTGACCAGCACCACCATCGGCACCGTTTTGACCGACGCGGGCAGCTTCTTCAGGTAGTCCTCCTTGCTACCGCGCAGGTAATATTCGCTGGACGCATACAGCCGCATCTTGGAATCCTCGGTGCGCCCGTCGGTGTATACGACCAGTGCATTCTGGGGCAGAAAGGCGGCCGACACGGCGACCGCGGCGTTGAGCAGCCCGCCCGGATCGTTACGCAGGTCGAGAATCACGCCTTTGATCTGGCCGTTGCTCTGCTTCCACATTGCATCGATCGCGTTAGCGAGCTTCTCCGGTGTGTGCTCCTGGAACTGAGTGACGCGCAGGAAGGCGTAGCCGGGCTCGATCAGCTTGTACTTGACGCTCTGGATCTGAATAATGGCCCGTGTCAGGGTCACCACCTTGGGCTTCGGATCGCCCTTCCGGATGATCGTGAGCGTGATGTCCGTGTTCGGCTTGCCCCGCATGCGCTTGACGGCGTCGTTGAGGGTCATGCCCTTCACGTTGGTGTCGTCCAGCTTGATGATCAGGTCGCCCGGCTTGAGGCCGGCACGGTACGCGGGCGTGTCCTCGATCGGGGCGATGACCTTGACGAATCCGTCTTCCATCCCGACCTCGATGCCGAGGCCCCCGAATTCGCCCTGGGTGCCGACCTGCAGTTCGCGGAACGCCTCCGCATCCAGATAAGCGGAATGCGGGTCGAGCCCTGACAGCATGCCGTTGATCGCTTCGGAGATGAGCTTCTTGTCGTCGACGGGCTCGACGTAGTCGCTCTTGACGCGCCCGAAGACCTCGGTGAACGCGCGCAGATCCTCGATCGGCAGGGGCCCCGCACTCTTTTCGGCGACCGCCGAAAAGTTGAGGGTGATGAGAACACCCAGGATTGCCCCGAGCGTGATCAGCGCCACCTGCTGCAGTCTGCCGCGCATTGCTTTCTCCTAGAAACGATCCGCTAAGGGACTGATCCGGCCTCGAAGTGCTGGGCGGGCCGGCTGCTATTTGAGGTTTGCCCAGGTCAGGGGGTCGAATGGTTTGCCCTGAAATCTAAGCTCAAAGTATAAACCCGTTTCCGAGTTACCGCCGCTCGCACCGACTGCTGCGATCGCGTCGCCCCCCTTGACTGTATCGCCGACCTGGCGCAATAGCGCGTCATTGTTGCCGTAAAGGCTCATGTAGCCACCGCCGTGGTCAAGAATCATCAGGTTACCGAACCCGCGCAGCCAATCCGCAAATACGACGCGCCCCGTGGCAACCGCTTTGACCTCCTGCCCCTGCTTCGCAGCAATAAACAGGCCCTTCCACGACAAGCCGGTATCCGCGCGTGGACTGCCAAATTGGTTAACGAGTTCCCCCGTTACCGGCAGCCGCAGTCGGCCCTTCAGGGCGGAGAACGAGCTCACGCCCCGCAGCGGCTCGGGCAGCTGCTCGTTGCGGGTTCTTCCCTGACGTGCGGGAGGGCGGGCCAGCTCGCGCGCCAGACGATCGACAAGTTTCGCGAGGCGCTCCTCGTTGCGCTTGAGCTGGCTGATCTCGTTGCGCTGACGGGATATCTGGTCGGACACCTGTTTCAGCGCCGAGGCGTGCGCTTGCCGCTCGCGCTGCAGCTGCCCTTTCTCCTTCGCCCGCTCGTTTTGCAGCCGGGCCAGCTCGCGGCCGTTCGCCTGCGCCTCGGAGGCTAGTTGCTCGAGGTCCGCCACATCGCGGCGCAATGCCGCGATCAGGTCGGACCGCGCGCGCGAGACGTAGGTGAGGTAGTGGAGCTGCCGCGCCACTTGGTTGGAATCGTGCTGGCTGGCGATGAGCCGCAGCGCCTCGGGCTGCCCCGACAAGTATTGCTGGTACAGCAATTTCGCGAGCAGCGCTTCCTGGTTGTCGGCGTCGTCGCGGATGCGCGCTGTCTGCTGATCCAGCCGCGCTAGCGCCTCGCGTAGCCCGCGCTGCTTTGTCTCGAGCTCGAACAGGCGCCGGTTGACATTGCTGATGGCGCGCTCGGACTCGCGTAGCGCGTCGGCTGCCTCGCTCTTGGATTCTTCCGATTCGGTGAGCTGCTGCTGCAGCCTGTCGATCCGACCGCGCAGCTCCTTGAGCTGGTCCGAGGGGCCGGCCGCGACAGCCAGGGCGGGCAGCGCGAGCCAGCAGCCGAGCCACAAGATTCGGATCACGCCTGTTGCCACCTACGCTCGTGCCTTCCCTTGCGCCGCCACGGCCGCGGTCGCGGCGGCGATCCGCTCCTGATCTCCGAGGTAGTAGTGCTTGAGCGGCTTGAGGTCGGCGTCGAGCTCATACACCAGCGGCGTGCCCGTAGGGATGTTCAAGCCCACGATGTCCTGATCCGAAACCTGGTCCAGATATTTGACTAGCGCCCTGATGGAATTCCCGTGCGCCGCGACGATGACCTGCCTCCCGCTCTTGACCGCCGGCGCGATCGTGGCGCTCCAGTAGGGGAGAAAGCGGGCGACAGTGTCCTTGAGGCACTCTGTGGCTGGCAGCTCGCCCGGCCCGAGCTCCTTGTAACGGGGGTCGCGCCCTGGCCAGCGCTCATCGCTGGGCTCCAGCGCGGGCGGCCGCACATCGTAGCTGCGCCGCCACGTCAGGATCTGCTCGTCGCCGAAGCGTGCCGCCATCTCGGCCTTGTTCAACCCCTGCAGCGCGCCGTAGTGGCGCTCGTTCAACCGCCACGAGTTGTGCACCGGGATCCACATCCGGTCCATGTCGTCGAGCACCACCCACAGCGTGCGAATGGCGCGTTTGAGCACGGAGGTGAAAGCGAGGTCGAAGGCGAAACCCGCTTGCCGCAGAAGGCTCCCGGCATCGTGCGCTTCCTTCAGACCTTGTTCCGAGAGATCGACGTCGGTCCAGCCGGTAAACCGGTTCTCCCGGTTCCAGACGCTCTCACCGTGACGCAGCAATACGAGTTTGTGCATAGAAAAAAGGGTCCTGGGGTGGAAACAGGTAGACTCCCGCCTATTTTAGTGACTGCGCGCCGCGGCTCCAACCGTCGTCGAACAAGGCCTTAGCGCGTTTCCACCGGGGCCTTTTACGTCCGCGCACGACTCCACGCCGAGCTCAGCTTCTCCCGACGGGGGCGGAGCGCTGCGCGCTCCGGAGTTGACAGCGGTGCGAGCGACGACCGGGTTCACACCCGCGCGGATGGTGCAGCTCGGGCTGTACGCCGTGGGATTGATGTGGACGCTGCCGTTCCTCGTTCCGCTCAAGGCCCCTCCGGTGCCAAGCTTTCACGCCGAGGCCCTGGCCGCTGTCCTGGGCCTCATCGCGATGAGCGCGCTGCCGGCGTTTGCCGGCCGCCTCGAGTTTCCGCGCGTGGGCCTGCTGCTGCTCGGGTTCACGGCGCTCATCCTGCTGCAGTTACTGCTGGGCAAGGTGCCCTACCGCCAGGTCGGTCTGCTCGCTGCGCTGTATCTGCTTTGGGCCACCGGCCTCGCCATGCTCGGCGCGCTGCTGCGGCGGGAGTTGGGGCTCGAGCGCATCGCCACGATTCTGGCCTGGTTTCTCCTCGTTGGCGCGCTCGCCAGCGCGGCTGTCGGCTGGGCGCAGCACATCGGCAGCGATGCCCTGGGCAGGTTTGCAATGCCGCCTTCCCCTTATCGCGTATGGGCCAATCTGGGGCAGGCCAACCAGCTCGCTGATTATCTTGTCCTCGGCTGTGCCTCCGCAGCGTACCTGTTCGCTACAGGCAAGCTTGCGATGCGCTGGGCAATTCCTGCCGCCATCGCGCTCGCGTACGTGCTCAGGCTGACGGAATCTCGTACGACGTGGGTGTATGCCCTGATGTTGCTGGTCTTGGCTGGCATTTTCTGGTGCCTTGATCGGTCCAGCACCAACCGCCGATTGGTGGGGATGTGCGTCCTGGTTCTCGTTGCCTTGATGGGTTCGCCTTGGGTCGACGGGCTCATGTTCCAACCCAGCTCGAACCCGAGCACCGTAGCGTTTCGGATGACCGAGATCGAAGGGCGACCACAGATCTGGCGGGCGGCGCTATTGATGTTCCTTGACTCGCCCCTCATCGGCGTGGGCTTTCGGCAATTCGGCTGGCGTCATTTCGAGCTCAACGGGCAAGCTCCAGAGCCCCGCGTTCAGGGCCTCACGGACAACGCTCACAATCTGCCGCTGGACGTGATGGCGGAGTTTGGATTGGCGGGAACGGTGTTGCTCGGGCTGTTCGCGGCGTTGTGGATCGCGGGCTTATTGCGCCAGCCGCGCACACCGGGGTAC
>Ga0335077_10006061_pt1 | contig 14903 bp, 14 predicted proteins | sample Lox_Sample_31_FD_207151 | JGI IMG/M metagenome (GOLD analysis project Ga0335077, IMG submission 207151) | Soil microbial communities from Loxahatchee National Wildlife Refuge, Florida, United States - Lox_Sample_3.1 | ecosystem: Environmental > Terrestrial > Soil > Wetlands | place: USA... | reverse complement strand
CGGGTTGAAGCCGGTGGGCACGATGTACAGGTAGTACCAGTAGGCCAGCTGGTCGAGGAAGCTGCCGTAGGGGCTGGTCATCGGCACCTGGACGGTGAGCTTGTCGAGCTTCTTCAGGTTCTTCACGTCGATCGGCCCGAGCGGCGTCGAGCCGGTCAGCTTCCCGTTGATGATCCGCTGCAGCGTGAAGATGACGTCGTCGGCCGTGAGCGGCTTGCCGTCGTGGAAGGTGATGCCGGGCCGGAGCCGGATCACCCACTGTGACGTCGATCCGTGTGGGCTGATCTCCTCGGCCAGCACGAACTCGGACTGCGCCCGGGTGTTCAGCTGGAGCAGCGGCTGGTAGAGCGACTGCGCCCGGGCCGTGTCGAGATAGGTCAGCCCCTTGTGCGGGTCGAGCGTGTCCGAGCCCGAGCCGCCGGTGAGACCGACCTTCAGGGCGCCGCCCCGCTTCTTGGCCGCCGTGGCCGCCGGGCTGCTCGCCGCGGGGGCCGGCGAGCCCGAGCTGCACGCCGCCAGCAGGCCGCCCGCGCCCGCCAATGCCCCGGCGCCGGCCAGGCCGCGGAGGAACTGGCGCCGGCCCAATGGGTCCACGTGCTCCCCAGGTCTGCCAGGTCGGTCTCCGTGATCGGTTTCGCTCATGGGTTCTCGGCCTCTCAGTCGGTGAAGGTGGAAGTGTCAGGCTCCGATGCCTCGAGGAACGTTTGCAGAACGAGCAGGCCCACCATCTCGACGTGGGCGGCGGCCTCGGCTGCCGCGGCGGTGCCGTCGCTGCGGGCGACCGCCTCGGCGATCCGCATGTGCCCGGTGGCGCAGTCCACCGAGGCCGCCGCGCTGGGCACGTCGCGCAGGCGCGCGGCGGCGGTGAGCGTGTACGCGTTGTCGATCAGCCGGGCCAGGTAGGGATTGGCGGCGGCGGCGGCGAGCAGGTCATGAAACTCGCCGTCGTGGTGCCGGAAGCCATCGGCGTCCTCGCCCTGGGCGGCGCCGAGGGAGGCGGCGGCATGCTCGATCAGCAGGCTGCGCTGGGCCGGGGTGGCCCGCGCGGCGGCGAGCCGCGCGGCGAGCGTCTCCAGCGCGCCCCGCACCTCGTAGGTGTGCCGGATCAGCTCGGCCGAAGGGCGGACGATCCGGCCGCCGCGGCCGCCGTCGGCCTCGACCAGGCCGATCGCCTGCAGCCTGAGCAGCGCCTCCCGGACCGGGGTCTTGCTCACCCTCAGCTGCCGGGCGAGGCTCGCCTCCGACACGCGCTCGCCGGGGGGCAGGCGTTTGCTGATGATCGCGTCGCGGAGCGTCTGGTAGACGATCTGGGTCAGGCTCTCCGGCTTCTCGGTGAGCGGTGCCAGCTGATGAGCCATTTCGTCCCCAGGTGAGCGCGTCCGGCCAAGCTCCGGTGCATGACGGACGATATACGATATATGACATATGCCACAACCATCGGCCGGCCCGGCCTTTCACCCGGTCCGGGCGATGCCGGCGGACGGGCCGCATGCGAGCATGGGAACGCGCGGGGAGTGGGGAACCCGGCGGGCAGCGCGCGGTGGGTGAGCGGTGTATGTGGTGATGGTGGCGCCCGAGTGCGCGCCGGCGGCCAAGGCGGGCGGGCTGGGCGACGTGGTGGCCGGCCTGAGCCGGGAGCTGGAGCTGCGGGGGCACGCGGTCGAGGTCATCCTGCCGAAGTACGCCGGCCTGCGGTACTCCGACATCTGGGACCTTCGGCCCAGCTACCACGACCTGTGGGTGCCCTGGTACGGGGAGCGGGTCAACTGCACGGTGTGGTTCGGCTACGCCAGCGGGCGGAAGTGCTTTTTTATCGAGCCGCACTCGGCGGCCGGCTTCTTCGGCCGGGACCGGATCTACGGATACGGGGACGACGCGGAGCGGTTCGCCTTCTTTTCCAAGGCGGCGGTCGAGTTCCTGTTCCAGTCCGGCAAGCGTCCCGACATCGTTCATTGCCATGACTGGCAGACCGGGCTCGTCCCGGTGCTGCTGCGGGAGCAGTACGGCGGGGTCATGCCGGGCCAGAAGGTCTGCTACACCATCCACAACTTCCGTCATCAGGGCACCAGCGACGAGCGGGTGCTGTGGGCGCTCCAGCTCGGCCGGCCCGGCTACTTCCTCGACGCCGACCGGTTAGGGGATGACTTCCGCTACCGGGGCCTGAACCCGATGAAGGGCGGGGTGGTGTACGCCGATTTCGTCACCACCGTGTCCCCCAGCCACGCCGAGGAGGCACTCAGCGAAGGCGGCGGATCGGGGCTCGGCCGCATCCTCAAGAAGCACCAGGGCAAGTTCCGCGGCGTACTCAACGGCGTCGACTACCACACGTGGAACCCCGAGACCGACCCGTTCCTGCCGGCCCACTACTCAACCGGCAGCATCGCGGGCAAACGCGAGAACCGGGCGGCGCTGCGGGACCGGTTCTGGCTGCGCCAGGCCCGCGGCCCCGTCGTCGCGTTCGTCGGCCGCCTGGACGAGCAGAAGGGCATGCACCTGGTCCACCACGCCCTGTTCCACACGCTGGGCCACGGGGGCCAGTTCGTGCTCATCGGCGACGCCCACTATCACGACGGCATCACCGGCCACTTCGGGCGGCTCAAGGACGACCTGAACGACAACCCGGACTGCCACCTCGAGATCGGCTACCGGGAGGAACTGGCTCATCTGGTCTACGCGGGCGCGGACCTGCTGGTGGTGCCCAGCATGTTCGAGCCGTGCGGGCTGGCCCCGCTGATCGGGATGCGGTACGGGACCGTGCCCGTGGTCCGGGCGACCGGCGGCATGATCGACACCGTGTTCGACCGCGACCACTCGGGCCGGCCGCCGGCCGAGCGCAACGGCTACGTCTTTCACCACACCGACAACCGGGCCGTCGAGTCGGCGCTGGGCCGTGCCCTCCGGCTCTGGTTCGCCCGCCCGCGCGACTTCCGCGGCCTGGCCGTCAACGCCATGCACGCCGACTACTCGTGGCACCGGCCCGGCCAGGACTACCTGGACATCTACTCCCGCGTCCAGCTCCGCTGAGCCCGCCGGACACCGGCGGCGCAGGCCGGGCCGGGCGGGCGCCGCGGCCCGCGCCTAGGCGGGAGCCTCGTCCGTTGCCCGCTCGCCGGGGAGCTTGATCAGCACGACGGGACAGGCCGCACCCGCCGCGCAACGCTGGCTGACCGAGCCGAGCAGGAGCCCGGCCCAGGGCGACCGCCCGCGGGTGCCGACGACCAGCAGGTCGGCGTCCTCGGACGCCTTGATCAGCGACGCGGCGGGATCGCCTTCGGCGACCAGGGTTATCAGCGGGACCGGCGGCGTGGGAACCACCTTGCTGACGGTCTCGACGATGAACTCCTTGCCCGCCTGCTCCAGCTCGTCCCGGTCGAAGGCACCAGGGAAGGACAGGAAGGGCAGCTCCCAGGCGAACACGGCGGTCAGCTCGGCGCCGTCGTGGGCCTGGGCCTCGGCGAGCGACCACCTGAGCGCGGCCTCGCTGTGCTTCGAGCCGTCGACGCCGACCACGATGCGGTACGTCATCGGATTCGCGGCGCGCCCGTCATCGGTCGACCGGGACGTGGCGCCGCTTCACCTCCTTAGCGATGTCAGGGCGGCCCGGGCCGCTGGCCGGCCCGGCCGGGGTCAGGCGGGCTCGGGCTGCGCCCGGAGCTTGGCGGGACTGGGTGCGTGGGCGTCCGCTTCCAGCTCTTCCAGGGTCTTGCCCCGCGTCTCGGGCAGCGTGAAGAAGGTCAGCAGCAGGCCGGCGGCGGCCACGATCCCGCAGATGACCATCGCGCCCCGCAGGCCGATGGAGGAGTCGAGGATGGTGGGGAACAGGAAGGCGCCGATGAACGCGCCGAGCTTGCCGGCCCCGGCGGAGATGCCGTGACCGGTGGTCCTGACCTCGGTCGGGAACAGCTCCGCCGGGTAGATGAACGTCGTCATGTTCGGCCCGAACTCGGTGAAGAAGTAGCTGATCCCGTACAGCACCAGGAACGGCGCGAGGGTCGTCGTCACCGCCGGGATGAGGCCGATGAGCAGGAACATCAGCGCCATCACCGCGAAGCCGAGTAGCTGGATGCTCCTCCGCCCGACCCTGTCCAGCAGCAGGATCGCCACGGCGTACCCGGGCAGGGCGAACACCGCCACGATGGCCAGCTGGAGCAGGATGGTGCGCAGCTCGCTGGCGTTCGGGTCCGCCAGCTTGATGATCTCCGGCTGGGAGATGCTGTTGCCGTAGTAGCAGAAGTCCAGCAGCATCCAGGCGCCCGCGGTGCCGATCAGCCAGACGAACATGCGCCGGTTGTGGAGCAGGTTCAAGAAGCCCTCGGCCACGCTCTGCGGGTGCCGCGCGGTGGACTCGGCCGCGGGCTTTACCCCCGACGTCTGGCCGGTGGCGTCCGCGATGGCGGCCGCGGCCTCTTCGTGGGCGCCACCCGCCAGGGCGAACCGTGGCGTCTCGTGGATCTGGCGGCGCAGGTAGAACACCGCCAGCCCGGGTATCGCGCCGAGGCCGAGCAGGATCCGCCAGGTGAGGTTCTCCGAGATGCCCGAGGCCAGCAGGATCGAGGCGATCAGCGGGCCGACCACCAGGCCAAGGCCCTGCATGGCGAACACCAGCCCGACCATCTTGCCGCGGGACCCCTTCCCCGAGTATTCGCTCATGATCGTCGCAGAAACCGGGTAGTCGCCGCCGATGCCGACCCCGAGGACGATCCGGGACACCAGCAGGAACGTGTAGTTCGGCGCGAGCGCCGACGCGATCGCGCCGATCGCGAGGATCAGCACCTCATAGCCGTAGATGCGTTTGCGCCCCAGGATGTCGGCGACCCGGCCGAAGGCGATCGCGCCGAAGGCCGACGCCAGCAGGGTGGCGGAGTTCAGCCACGACACCTGGCCGGTCGACAGGTTCCACTGTGTCTTGAGCAAAGACACCACGATGCCGATGACGAACAAGTCGTAGGCATCGGTGAAGAAGCCCATGCCCGCGACGAACATGGTCTTGATCTGGAACTTGTTGATCTTGGAGTCGTCCAGCGTCTGGAAGACGTTCCCGCCGGCCGGTGTCGCTGCAGCTTCACTCATGGGGTCAAGGTAGGCAGACGATCCCTGCGGCCGGGTGGCCGAATGGTTACGGGGAGTACAAGTCCGGGCAAAACACTTGCCACGCGCAAACCAACTTTTGGGGTGGCGGCCGGCCCGGCGGCCCCGGGTGATCCGGGCCGCGGGAAGGCTGGGCTGGGTGATCGGGCTACCTGGGCGGCAGCATGCCTGGGTGATCGGCTACCCGGGCGGCAGCATGCTCCGGTAGACCGCGATGAGCGCGGACTTCTGGTTCTCGGACAGGCGCTCGTCGGCGCGGATCGCGTCCTCCGTCAGCGGGCTCGCCGATCCCGTCTCGCCCTGATCGGGGCCGGCCGGGGTGATCAGGCCCGCCTCGGCCAGCAGCGTCTCGGCGGACACGTTCAGGGCGTCGGAGATCAGCTTGAGGACGCGGACCGAGGGCTGGTGCAGCCCCCGCTCGAGCTGGCTGAGGTAGGGGTTGGACAGGCTGGTCAGCTCGGCGAGCTGCCGGAGCGACAGGTTGGCCATCTTCCGCTGGGCACGGATGAAGGAGCCGAGCGCCTCGCGCTGCGCCTCCCACGGATCGCTCATGGCAGTTCCTCATTCAATGGCCGATGCGTGCTCAGCATAGTGAGCAGGACACGCGAACGGCGGGCCCCGGCATCCCGGGCCCGCCGCTCACCTGGCCTCACTTGGCCGCGGCTGCGGTCCTCGTGGCCTGGCCGTTGCCCTTGCCCTGCGTCAGCGGAGCGGTCGCGTGAAGCATGTCCTCCGCGAACTTCCGCTGGCTGGCGAGCAGCTGCTCGGCGAAGTCGTAGGCGTTCGCCACGACGTCTTCCGGCTTCGGGAGACGGTCGGCGAGCGGCACGTTCACGGCGGGCAGCTTCGGCGTGATCGACTGGACGGTGTCGGCCCAGGCCTTGATCGCGTCGATGACGGCCTCCTGGCTCTTGCGGACAGTCTTGAGGATCTCGTCCTGCAGTTCCTGCCCGGGGTAACGGGTCTCGGTCATAACTCCTCCTGGGATCTTCCGTTTTGCTAACTATATCAAGCAAACGGAAGTGTTTGTCAAGCGCACCTGGTCAGCGGGCTGTTGGCGCCGGCCGGGCCCACGACCCGCCTGGGAACCGCTAGCCGAAACCCGCGCCCCTCATGGGGTAGATCGGCTCGTCCGGCAGGACAGGCTGATCTAGACGCGCTCGAAGATGGCGGCGATGCCCTGGCCGCCGCCGATGCACATGGTGACCAGGGCGTAGTGGCCGCCGGTGCGGCGCAGCTCGTACAGCGCCTTGACGGCCAGGATGGTGCCGGTGGCGCCGATCGGATGGCCGAGGGAGACGCCGCTGCCGTTCGGATTGGTCTTGTCCGGCGGCAGTCCCAGTTCCCTGACCACGGCGAGCGCCTGGGCGGCGAAGGCCTCGTTCACCTCGAACAGGTCGATTTCGTCGAGCTTCAGGCCCGCCCGGTCGAGCACCTTGCGCACCGCCGGTACCGGGCCCATGCCCATGATCCGCGGCTCGACCCCGGCGTGGCTGTAGGCGACCAGCCGGCCAAGCGGGGTGCGCCCATGGCTGTCGGTAAAGGAGCCCGCCGCCAGCACCACCGCGGCCGCGGCGTCGTTGATCCCGGACGCGTTACCGGCCGTGACCGTGCCGTCCCTGGCGAAGGCCGGCTTGAGCTTAGCCAGGTCGTCGGTGGTCACGTCGGGCCGGATGTGCTCGTCGGTGTCGACGGTCACCGTGCCCTTGCGGCCCTTGACCTCGACCGGGATGATCTGCTCCTTGAAGTACCCGGCCTCGCTGGCGGCCGCCGCGCGGCGGTGGCTCTCGGCGGCCAGCGCGTCCTGGTCCTCGCGGGAGACGCCGAAGTCATGGGCCACGTTCTCGGCGGTGACGCCCATGTGGCAGTCGTCGAACGGGTCGGTGAGCGCGCCGACCATCGCGTCGATCACCACGCCGTCCTGCATCCGCTGGCCCCAGCGCATGGCGGGCAGCCAGTACTGGCCGCGGCTCATCGACTCGGCGCCACCCGCGACGGCGGCGTCGCAGTCGCCGAGCTTGATCGCCTGGGCGGCGGACACGATCGCCTGCAGCCCGCTGCCGCACAGCCGGTTCAAGGTGAACGCCGGCGTCTCCACCGGCAGCCCGCCGTTGACCGCCGCCACGCGGGACAGGTACATGTCGCGGGTCTCGGTATGGATCACGTTGCCGAACACCGCGTGGCCGACGTCGGACGGGTCCACCCCGGCCCGGCTGACCGCTTCGCGCACCACCGTCGCGGCCAGGTCGCAGGGCGGGACCGACGCCAGGCCGCCGCCGTACTTGCCGATCGCGGTCCGCGTTGCGGACAGGACGAATACCTCACGCTGGTTGGGGTCCACTGTTCCTCCGCTCACATGTCCAGGCCGCCGTTGACGGCCCAGATCTGCCCGGTGATGTAGGCGGACTGGTCGGCGGCCAGGAAGCCGACCACCCGGGCGACCTCCTCCGGCTGCCCGAGCCGCCCCAGCGGGATCTGGCCCCGGATCCGGTCCATCACCTTGTCGGGGATGGTGGCCACCATGTCGGTGGCGATGTACCCGGGGGTGACCGCGTTGACGGTCAGGCCGATTCCATCACCGGCCGGGCGCTGCGCCCGGTTGAGCTGGAAGACGGCCTCCTTGGCCAGCGACTTGGTCAGCCCGAACAGCCCGGACTTGGACGCGGCGTAGTTCGCCTGGCCGATGTTGCCGGTCTCGCCGATCACCGACGAGACGTTGATGATCCGGCCGGTGCCGCGGTCCAGCATGTGCTCCAGCGCGTTCTGGGCCAGGAAGAACGCGCCGGACAGGTTCACCGCGATGACCCGCTGCCAGTCCTCGGCGGTCATCTTGGCCACGGTCCGGTCGATGGTGATCCCGGCGTTGTTGACCAGGATGTCGAGCCGGCCATGCTGGCCGATGACCTCGCTGATCACCCGGTGGCAGTCGTCGGCGTCGCCGATGTTCCCCTCGTGCAGGGTGATGGTGCGGTCGGGGTAGCTCTCGGTCATGGCGGAAAGGAACTTGCCCGCGCTCTCCTGGTGCCGCCAGTAGCCGGCCGCGACGTCGGCGCCCTGGCCCGCCAGCAGGTGGCAGATGGCGGCCCCGATGCCGCGTGTCCCGCCGGTCACCAGCGCCACGCGGCCGTGGATGGTGCCCATCTCGGGTGACTGGGCCTGCTCGTGATCGACCATTGGCCGGTTCTCCCTTCATGCCGGGGTTGCCGCCGTCCCCTGCGATGGCCCCGCACCGCCCGGCGCACGGGCAGGGAACAGCACAGGAGCCATGGGCTCCGGGACACTGGACGCTATGCCCCGGCCGGGCGGCGGCGAACCCGCCGTACGTCCCACCGGCCAGGACTGTAAGGCCTTACCCATTGCCGTGGTGTGAGCGCTGATGGTGGTGAGGCTCCGTGAGCGTGCGGGGGCGGCCGGGACCCCCGGCGGTGGCGTGCGTCCTGCTCCATCCTCGGATGCGAACCGGTGCCCGCTGGTCTAGATTTGACGCAGGCTACTGACCTGGCGCGGGTTTCCGTGCGGCCCACAGCAGGGCCAACCGCCAGGGAGTTTGTGGTGCGCACGCGTTCGGCGTGATAGCGGTACTGGGCCAATCCGGCCAACTATGCTGGCTCAACCCAACCTGTTGAACAGGACTGATGCTCACGGAAATCGCGAACAGGGTCAGATGGTGACTCACGATGCCAGGACGGCCACGGCGCACCCGGCCACCGCGCCCGGCCTTACGCAGGTACTGCTCATCGAGGACGATGACGCCGACGCCCTGCTGGTCGAGGAACTCCTGCTGGACGCGGCGGCCCCGGTCGCCCTGCGCCGGGCACGGTCCCTGGGGGAGGCCAGGCCACTGCTTCCCGACGTGACGTGTGTGCTGCTTGACCTGGGCCTGCCCGACACGGGGGAACTGCAGGAGCTGCGGGGGGTGCGCTGGCTGGCCGAGCACATGCCCCAGCTGGCGGTGGTCGTGCTGACGGGCGTGGCCGACGAGCATCTCGGCGCGGAGGCGGTGCGGGCGGGAGCACAGGATTACCTGGTCAAGGGGCAGGTCGACGGGGCGCTGCTGAACCGGGTCATCCGTTATGCGATCGAACGCCTGCGCTCGGAAGAGGTCCAGCGCCAGCTGCGCGAGGCACAGATCTACGCGCGGGAGAACTCGCGGCTGGAACGCGGCCTGCTGCCGTCTCCGCTGCTGTCGGACCCGCGGCTGACGGTGGCGACGCAATACCGGCCAGGCGGGGGGCAGATGCTGCTCGGCGGGGACTTCTTCGACGTGGTCGAGGCGGCCGACGGCTGGGTGCACACGATGGTCGGGGACGTCTGCGGGCGGGGCCCGGAGGAGGCGGCGCTCGGCGTCTGCCTGCGGGTGGCCTGGCGCACCATGGTGCTGGCCGGCCGGCCGATGGCCGACGTCCTGTCCGCGGTCCAGCAGGTGCTCGAGCATGAGCGCCATGAGGAGCGGCTGTTCGCCACGCTCTGCATGATGTCGATCGCGCCGGACCGTTCCCACGGGCGGCTGCATCTGGCCGGCCATCCGCAGCCGTTGCTGATCACGGCCGGCGGGGTGCGGGAACTGGCGGCGCCCGTGTGCCCGCCCCCCGGCATCACGCACGCGCGGGACTGGCCGAGCAGCGAGGTGGCGCTCGGCGACCACTGGTCCCTCGTCATGTACACCGACGGCCTGGTGGAGGGCCGGATCGGCGAAGGTCCCGAGCGGCTGGGGAGTGAGGGGCTGACCGACATTATTCAGGCGTTCCTGGGAAGCACACGGGTCATGCAACCGCCGGAACGCAAGCAGCGTGATGAGCACCTCCTCGGATGGCTCGTGGGCCACGTGCGCGAGCTCAACGGGGGCGATCTGGACGACGACCTGGCCGTGCTGGCACTGGGATTCTCGTCCCCGGCCGACCGATGAGCGGCCGGCCCGGCGCCGCTCCCGTCCCGGGCGGCGCCGACGCCGGGACCGGGGCGAATGCCGAGGCCGCGGGCGCGGTGCTGGATACCAGCGCCGGGCTGCCTGGGACCGGACCGGACCCCGAGGCTGAGCTGGCTGACATCGACCAGGGCGCGAGCCTGGCCACCACCGGGCCGGACGCGAGCCACGAGCCGGCCACGACCGGGCCGGATGCCGGCGGGCTGGCTGAGGCCGGGCCGGGCACCGGTGCCGCGCCGACGGGGACCGGGCCGTCGGCCGGCGCCGGGGCGGCCACGGCCACCCGTGCCCGTGCCATGGCAGCACGGCTGGCCGGGGGCTGGCCGCTGCGGCGGACCTTCCTGGTTGGCTTCGTGATCGTCGCGCTGTTCTCGCTGGCGGCGGTCGCGCTCGGCGGGACGGCGCTCGCCAGCCTGGCCAGCGCCCGTGACCGGGTGGTGAACAAGATCGACCCGGCGGCGTTCCGCACCTCGCAGCTGGGGGCCGCCTACCTCAACCAGGAGACCGGGGTGCGTGGCTACGCACTCAGCGCCCGGATCACCTTCCTGACCCCCTACCGGGACGGCCTCAGCCAGGAGCAGCGGCAGCTCAGCGCCCTGCGCCCCCTGCTCACCGGCATGCCGGCCGCCTCGGCCGACCTCGTCCAGGTGACCGCCCGGGCCAACCTGTGGCGGGCCCAGTACGCGGAGCCGACCATCAAGCGGGTGCAGGCCACCGGGCAGCCCGACACCGGCACGACGACCAACCAGGGGAAGGCCGAGTTCGACAGCCTGCGCGCCGCGCTGGCCGGTCTCCAGGCCGACCTGGCCAGCGAGCGGAGGCAGGCCGTCGCCGGGCTGAACGGCTCCGCGGCGACGCTCAACGCGGTCTGCCTCGGCATCGGGATCTCGCTGCTGGTCATCCTCATCGTCCTCGCGCTCAGCCTCGAGATATCGGTGATCCGGCCGCTGTCCCGGCTGGCCGCCGACGCCCGCACGGTGGCCGACGGTGACTTCACGCACCACGTCGACCCCGGCGGCCCGCAGGAGGTACGCACCGTCGGGACAGCCGTGAACCGCATGCGCGAGCGGATCCTGGCGGAGCTGTCCGCCGTCCGTGCGGCGCACACGAGCCTGGAGGCGGCACACGCGAGCCTGGAGGCCCGGACCGAGGACCTGCAGCGGTCGAACGCGGAACTCGAGCAGTTCGCCTACGTGGCCTCCCACGACCTGCAGGAGCCGCTGCGGAAGGTGGCCAGCTTCGTCCAGCTGCTGCAGCGCCGCTACGCGGGCCAGCTGGACGACAAGGCCGACCAGTACATCGAGCTTGCCGTGGACGGCGCCAAGCGCATGCAGCAGCTGATCAACGACCTGCTGGCGTTCAGCCGGGTGGGGCGCACGGCCCAGCGGCGGGAGGAGGTCTCCTGCGCCGTCCTGCTCGCCCAGGCCTGGGCCAACCTCGGCCCGGCGGTCAGGGCCTCGCACGCCACGATCGAGGTGGGCGACCTGCCGGTGGTGCTGGGGGAGACCTCGCTGCTCACCGCCGTGTTCCAGAACCTGCTCAGCAACGCGCTGAAGTTCACCACAGATCAGGCCCCCCGCATCTCGGTGGCCGCGCGCCGGGAGGGAGAGCACTGGCTGTTCTCGTTCAGCGACAACGGCATCGGGATCCCGGCCGAATACGCGGACCGGATTTTCGTGATCTTCCAGCGGCTGCACGACCGGTCGGCGTACCCGGGAACGGGCATCGGCCTGGCCATGTGCCGGAAGATCATTGAATACCACGGCGGCCGCATCTGGCTCGATACGACGGTCACGTCCGGCGCCCGGTTCTGCTTCACCCTGCCCGCCCGGCCCGGGGACGCCGGTGACTGACCACCGCGAGTGCGAGGCCGTGCACGTGCTGCTGGTCGAGGACGACCCGGGAGACGTCCTCATGACCAGGGAAGCGTTCGAGCACCACAAGCTGCGCAACGTGCTGCACGTGGTGACCGACGGCGAGCAGGCGCTGCGGTTCCTGCGCCGGGCCGGCGACTACGCCGGCGCGCCCCGGCCGGGGCTGATCCTGCTCGACCTCAACCTGCCGCGCGTGGACGGCCTGGAGGTGCTCGCCGAGCTCAAGGCCGATCCCGTGCTCAAGGTCATCCCGGTGGTCATCCTGACCACGTCGCAGGCCCAGCAGGACGTCTTGCGCAGCTACGCCCTGCACGCCAACGCCTACGTCAGCAAGCCGGTGGACTTCGAGTGCTTCATGGAGGCCATCCGGCAGATCGACAACTTCTTCGTCACCGTGGTGAAGCAGGCCCCGTGACCTCTTCTTCGTCACCGTGGTGAAGCAGGCCCCGTGACCTCGCCGAGCCTGCGCCCCAGGAAGTCACGCTCGGCGGCGTTCCCGGCGCGGGCGATCGCCGCCCGGTACGCCAGCGCCGCCTCGCCGTCCCGGCCCAGCCGCCGGAGCAGGTCGGCCCGGATGGCGTGGAACAGGTAGTAGCCAGGCAGGTCAAGGCGATCCACCAGGGCGAGCCCCGCCCCCGGCCCCTCGACCTCGGCGACGGCCACCGCGCGGTTGAGCGCCACCACCGGCCCCGGGGCGATCACCAGCAGCTGGTCGTACAGCTGCCGGATCTGCCCCCAGTCCGTGGCCGCCGCCGACGGCGCGTCGCTGTGCACCGCGTTGATCGCGGCCTGGATCTGGTAGGGCCCGGGCTGGCTACGCCGCAGGCACCGCCGGACGATGGCCTGGCCCTCGGCGACGAGGGCGTGATCCCACCGGCTCCGGTCCTGGTCGGCCAGCAGCACCAGGCCGCCGTCACCGGTGGTACGGGTGGCCCGGCGTGATTCGGTCAGCAGCATGAGGGCCAGGAGCCCGGCGGCCTCGCCCTCGTCGGGCATGAGCCCGGCCAGCAGCCGCCCGAGGCGGATGGCCTCGGCGCAGAGGTCCTCGCGGGTCAGGCGGTCGCCGGAGGTCGCCGTGTAGCCCTCGTTGAAGATGAGGTAGACGACGGCCAGCACGGCCCGCAGGCGGTCCGGCAGGTCCGCCCCGGCCGGCACCCGGTAGGGGATCCTCGCGTCGCGGATCTTGCCCTTGGCGCGGACCAGCCGCTGGGCCATGGTCCGCTCGGGCACCAGGAAGGCGTGAGCGATCTCCGCGGTGGTGAGCCCGCCCAGGAGCCGCAGCGTCAGCGCCACCTGCGCGCCGGTGGCGAGCGCCGGATGGCAGCAGGTGAAGATCAGGCGCAGCCGGTCGTCGTGCACGGTACCCTCCTCCGGCGGATCGGCGCGGGCATGCAGCAGCGCGGCCTGGGCGTGCCGGTCGTGGCGGGACGCCTCCCGCCGGAGGCGGTCAACCGCGCGGTTGCGGGCGGTGGTGATGATCCAGCCCGCCGGGCTCGGGGGGAGCCCGGCGGCCGGCCACCGCTGCACCGCCACGGCGAACGCGTCCTGGACCGCCTCCTCGGCGATGTCGATGTCCCCGAAGTGGCGGGCCAGGACGGCCACCGCGCGCCCGTATTCCTCGCGGAACACCCGCTCGATCTCCGGGGCGCCGACGGCGGGCACGCCGGACGTCAGTCCCCGGCCCCGTCCGCGAACGGCCGCACCTCGATCGGCAGGGTGACCACCCGGGCGAGCCTGCGGCCCCATTCCAGCGCGGAGTCGAGGTCGGGTGCCTGCACGATGGTGAACCCGCCGAGGTACTCCTTGCCCTCGGCGAACGGCCCGTCGGTCATGAGCACGTCGGCGCCGTCGAACCGCAGCACGGTGGCCGTGCTCGGGGCGTTCAGGCCGCCGGAGAAGACCCACGCACCGGCGGCCTTCATCTCGTCCCGCAGCATCCCGAGCTCGGCCATGATCTTGTCCAGGACATCGGGCGCGGGCGGGGTTCCCTCGGGCTGGTACACGCTGAGCAGGTAGTTCTTCATCTGGTGCTCCTTCGCAGGCGTTCCTCTCACCCCCTACACGAACGGGCCGTGGCCAGATCAACAGTCCGGGCGGCCGGCGTCCGGGCAAAATGGCAGCAAAGCTAGCGCAAAGCACAGGCAATAACGTGGCAGTACCGCGACGGCCACCGTCCCTTCGTTACCATAGGTACCGGCAAATCACACATATCAGGCTCCAGGAGGGCGGATATGACCAAGAAGATTCATGTCCACCTGATCGATGACCTGGATGCCTCCGAGGCAAGTGAGACGCTGCGGTTCGAAGTTGACGGCAGGCCGTATGAGATCGACCTGAGCAGCCACAACGCGCAGGTATTCCGGGCGGAAATCGCCCCCTATATCCGGCATGCCCGCCGGGTGGTCACCAGCGTCCGCCGGCGGGGCGGGGCCGGAAGCGGCCCGGGCCGGCCGCGTGCCGGTGCCCAGGCGGCCCCGCGCAGCGGCGTCACCGCGGGCGGCGAGCGGGCCGCGGCCCCGGCCGCGGCCGGGTTAGCCGCCCCCGGTTATGGCGAAGGGGGCCTTCCCGGCGCGGATCCCGCCGGCGACGCGGCCGCGGGGCATGCGCCCGGGCATACCTCAGACCCCACATAGCGTTCCCGCACCAACAATTTCCCCAGCAGGCGGCCCGGTACCGGCCGCTAACCCTATGGGCAGGTTTCACCAGGGATATCCCCGGTACACTAACCGCCTACGGGACGCCGTGGCTTGAGCCGGCGCAGAGCGGGGCCGGTTCCCGCCCGTGGGGCGGCGGTCGCGAGCGTCCTTGTTGTTGGCAGAACACGATGGGAGTCCGAATGCGCGTTCTGGTTCTCGGCGGCGATGGTTTTTGTGGCTGGCCGACCACGCTGTACCTGTCGGACCGCGGTCATGACATCACCATCATCGACAACCTGAGCCGCCGGAAGATCGACGTCGAGCTTGAGGTGGATTCGCTGACGCCGATCCGCCCGACCGGTGAGCGGATCCGGGTGTGGC
>Ga0335077_10006060_pt1 | contig 14905 bp, 8 predicted proteins | sample Lox_Sample_31_FD_207151 | JGI IMG/M metagenome (GOLD analysis project Ga0335077, IMG submission 207151) | Soil microbial communities from Loxahatchee National Wildlife Refuge, Florida, United States - Lox_Sample_3.1 | ecosystem: Environmental > Terrestrial > Soil > Wetlands | place: USA: Florida... | reverse complement strand
GCTCCGGCGATGTCCCTCCAACGCAAGCTCTCCCGAATCCTGATCGCTCTAATTCTGACGCTCCCCGTCCACGCCGCCGACCAGCACTGGCTGCGCGTCAGCTCCGACCATTTCGTCGTACTCACGGATGCGGGACAGAAAGCGGGCCACGACACCGCCGCACGTTTTGAGCAGATGCGCGCCATGTTTGGCCAGCTGCTCATGCGCAACAAGATCAAGATGGGAGAGCCGCTGCAGATCATTGCAGTTGGCGATAACAAGGAATATCAGCAGCTCGCGCCGACAGCGAACGGACCATCTGCCCCTGGCTTCTGGCTGTCGGGGGAAGACCGAATTTTTATCGTGCTGAATTTGTCTCGGCCGGATAGCTGGCGGGCAATCGAGCACCCGTTTGCGCATTATTGGTTGAATTACAACTATCCGCCCACGCCAGCGTGGTTCGACGAGGGCTTCGCGGAGTATTTTGCCTCGCTTAATCTCACGGGTAAGAATGCCGAGTTCGGCAGCGACCCGGAGCTAAACCCGATCTACGAATCAGGTGTGGCTGCGGATGAAACGAGCAACCTGAAATCTTTCACGGAGATTCTGCAGAATCCGGTTTGGCTCGCATGGCCGGATTTGCTCACCATGAAAAATCGGGTGGTGAATGGCCGCGAAGGCACGCACCACACGCTGTTTTACGCGCAGTCATGGATCCTGGTGGATTACCTCATAAACAAAGACAAGCTGTCCGATGCCGGCAAATACTTCGGCTTGGTCGAATTGCAAAAGGTTCCGGTTGAACAGGCGATCCAACAAGCATTTGGAATGACGACGGAGCAACTCGATCACGAGGTCAAAAGTTACTTTCATTCGCTCACGCCGCTGTTCACGACCCTCGATGCTTCTAAGCGCCAAGGGATACCGAGCGCTCCTGAAGGGACTACTCAGTCGCCGTTGCCTTTTTCTCTCGAAGAAGTAAGCACCAGCGCAAAAGATGTTCCCTTGCCCGAAGCGCAAGCGCTGGTTGATGAAATGGAGCTGCGGATTCCGGAGCGCCGCCCGCGCGCATTTAATGATCTGGAGAAGCTGACTGACGATCCCAAAACCGAAACCGTAGTGGCACACCGTGCGTTGTCGTGGGCATACGTGCAAAAGGGCGATACCGAAAATGCATTCGAAGAGCTGAATGCTGCCATGCACATGGACGCCAACGATCCGTGGACGCGACTTGGTCTGGCGCTGGCGAGTTACCACTCGGGCGAGCGGGGCGCGAGGATTCAGGGACTGGCGAACATGATGGAGAGCCTGCACATCGTGATCGACGAGTACCCCGATTTCGCCGAAGCTTACAACATGCTCGGCTGGGCGCAGCTGCAGGGTGGGGGCCCGAACGCCGCGATCCAGTCGCTGAAAATGGCGGTGCAGCTGGCGCCGCGCGAAGAGGGATATCAACTACGGCTGGCGCAGGCGTATTTTTCTGCAAAAAAATTCGCCGAAGCCAGCGAAATTCTCACCCGGCTCAAGCAAAGTGATGACCGGCAGATTGCCAGCGCCGCGGCAAAAGACCTGAGCGATCTGCCATTCCTCGAAAAATACGGCGTGCCTCCTGAGGATGCGAGCGCGCCGAAACAGGTGACGAGCGCGTCCACTAGCAGTGCCAGCGTGGCGCAGAAAAAAGAAGTCTCCGACGATGATGACGACCAGCCAGCGACCAAACCTGCCAGCCTTGAACCAAAGATAGACCGGCGTCCGGTAAAATTCCTCAAGGTAAGAATCCTTTCGGTTGATTGTTCGAAGGCCCCAGCCGCCGAGCTTTCAGTTTCCACCGGCAGTAGAAAGCTGACGATGAATGTGGCGGACTATAAATCGGTGGCGTTAATTGGAGTAGACAAGTTCTCCTGCGCCTGGAAGAACATGCCAGTCAACATCAACTACCGCGCCAGCGGGAAAACGACGGGTGACCTAGTTTCTATCGAGATCCAGTAGACCCGCTCAACTTTCTCCCTGGCCTTCTTAGAACCTCTAACCACAAAGAACACGAAGGTTCACGAAGGAAATCTCGATCGGCCAAATTGCATTGGTCTACCTTCGTGTTTCTTCGCGTCCTTTGTGGTTAGAAGGGTTAAGCCGGGCCATCGTGGAGCTTTTCCGCTTCTGCGAGTAAGATGTTCCGTTCGTAAAAATCCTGTCCGGAGACCTCATCCATGCGCAAACTGTGCCTGGCAGTTGCGTTTCTACTGGTTTCACTTTCGCTCACCGCACAGACTTACGATCAGAAACTTTTCGGCGCCATGCACTGGCGCAACGTCGGTCCCTTTCGCGGGGGAAGAGTGCTTGCGGTGACGGGGATTCCCGGCGATCCGGACACGTACTACTTCGGCGCGGTCGCCGGCGGAGTCTTTAAATCCACCGATGGCGGCGTGAGCTGGAAGCCGCTGTTCGATCACGAATCGACTTCTTCAATCGGCGCAATTGCGGTTGCCGACTCCGATCACAACGTCATTTATGTCGGCACGGGCGAGGCTTGCATTCGCGGAAACATGTCTTATGGCGATGGCGTGTACAAATCGGTGGATGGCGGCAAGGCATGGAAGAATGTCGGCCTGCGCGACACTGAGCATATCGGCGCGATCATCATCGATCCCAAAGATCCGAACACGGTACTTGTCGCTGCGCTCGGCCACGCCTACGGGCCCAACACCGAGCGCGGAATTTTCCGCACCCGCGATGGCGGCAAAACCTGGGACAAAGTTCTTTACAAAGACGACCACACCGGTGGAATCGACGTGGTCTTCGATCCCAATAATTCGAATATCGTCTTCGCGAGCCTATGGCAGGTGATGCGCACGCCGTGGAGCCTCGACAGCGGCGGCCCGGGCAGCGGATTGTATAAATCAGCCGATGGCGGTGCCACGTGGAAGCGCCTTGAAGGCAACGGTCTGCCAGACGGAACCATGGGGCGTATTGGCGTGAGCGTTTCTGGTGGCGATTCCAACCGCGTCTATGCGCTGATTGAATCCAAGAAGGGCGGCGTGTATCGGTCTGACGATGGCGGCGACCACTGGATCCTCGTCAATAATGATGAGCGCTATCGCCAGCGCGCGTGGTATTTCACGCACATCTTTGCGGATCCGAAATCTGCTGACACAGTCTACGTTCTTAATACCGGCCTTTTCCGCTCAACCGACGGCGGCAAGACATTCGCATTGCTTCCGGCACCACATGGAGACCACCACGGGCTCTGGATCGATCCCACTAATCCGCAGCGGATCATGAACAGCAATGACGGCGGCGTGACCATCACGCTCGACGGCGGGAAGACGTGGACACAGCAGAACAATCAGCCGACCGCGCAGTTTTATCATGTCATCGCCGACAACCGATTTCCTTATTACCTCTATGGCTCGCAGCAGGACAACAGCTCGGTCGCCATCGCCAGCCGCGATACCGACGAGTGGGTGATTACCGACAAGGATTGGTATGACGTGGGCGGCGGCGAAGCCGGTTATATTGCGCCCGATCCGCGCGATTACAACATCGTGTATGCGGGCGATAACGGGGCAGTGTTAACCCGTTTCGATAAGCGCACAGAGCAGGCGCAGGATGTCTCTCCGTGGCCGCTGGATACTTCGGGCGAGGGTGCAGCAGCGCTGGAACACCGTTTTCAGTGGACGTATCCGATCGTGATTTCGCCCAACGATCCGAACGAAATCTACGCTGGCGCCGAAGTCATCTTCAAAAGCACCGACCAGGGGCACAGCTGGCAAGTGATCAGCCCTGACCTGACCCGCAACGATAAGAGCAAGCAGCAGCCCTCGGGCGGCCCGATTACGCTCGACATCACCAGCGTCGAGTACTACGACACAGTTTTCACCATCGCTGAATCGCCGAAGCAGAAAGACCTCATCTGGGCGGGCACGGACGATGGTCTTATTCAACTCACACGCGATGGCGGCAAGCACTGGTCGAACGTTACGCCATCGAATAAATTGCTTCCGGAGTGGAGCCTCATCAGCCTGATCGAAGCTTCTCCGCACGATGCCGGAACAGCTTATGTTGCCGTTGACCGCCACAAGAATGATGATTTGCACGGGTACATTTACAAGACGACCGATTTCGGCAAGACCTGGACGAAAATCGCTGATGGGATTCCCGATGGCGCGTACGTTCATGCGGTTCGGCAGGATCCGGTGAGAAAGAATTTGCTTTACGCCGGGACCGAACTTGGCGTTTATGTCTCATTCGATGACGGAGGACATTGGCAACCGCTGCAGCTGAATCTGCCGATGACTCCAATTGACGATCTGATTATCAAAGACAACGATCTTGCGGTCGCGACCAATGGAAGGTCATTCTGGATTCTCGATGATCTGAGCCCGTTGCGAGAGCTCACGCCGGAGATGGCTGGTCAGGACGTGATCCTGTATACGCCTTCGCCGGTTTACCGGATGAACTATCCAGAGATGGTCGATCGACGACGGCCGGTGGGCGAGAACCCGCCCAATGGGCTGATCGTCAGTTATTACTTAAAAAATGCGCCGAAGGGCGAAATCACGCTCGACGTTCTTGACAGCTCAGGCAGGGCCATTCGCCACTATTCCAGCAAGCCCAGCAACAAGTCTGAACAGCCGCCGGAATGGCCCGATCTCGAAGCTCCTCCGGAGTTGCTGCCGACAAGTGCGGGCATGAATCGCTTTCCCTGGAACCTGCGCTATAACAGTCCAACGGAAATTCCCGGCGCTTTTTATGCTGGGAACGGGCCGGAAGGACCCATCGTTCTGCCGGGCACCTACACGCTCAAGCTAACGGTTGATGGCAGAAGCTACAATGCGACTGCCGAGGTGAAGCTCGATCCGCGCGTTCATATTTCCGAGGCCGACCTGCAAAAACAGATCGATCTTGAAATGAAGGTGCGCGATGACATCGAAGCCCTGCACGTTGCCGTAAACCAAATTCGTGGCGTGCGCTCGCAACTGGAGGTTGTGAAAAATCGCTATGAAGAGGCGGGTGACCGGGGCAAGACGACGGTCACTGCGATCGAGGATTTAAACAAGAAAATGGACCCGGTCGAGCAGGCGATGATACAGGTGAAGCGAAAAAGCTCGGAGGGAAATCTCGAATATCCCAATATGCTGAATGCGCAATACGAAACTTTCCGGCTGTTCGTCGAAAACGCAGACGCCGCCCCAACACAGTCTGAACTCGATGTTTTTGACGGTCTGCATGGTCGGCTGGAAAAGCAGTTAGCTGCATGGAAGGAGATCGAATCGACCGATGTGCCGGCAATGAATGAGCAGGTGCGCAAGGAAAGCATTTCGCTGATCGAGGTGCCGTCGGGCAAAGAGTAGCGGGGCAAGTTAGTTCAGATCAAGTCCCCACGCGTTGCTGGTTCCGGCTGGCTCATTCATGGCGACCCATTTTCCGTTCGGAGAAGGAATCGCCCAGTAATCGCACCCGCAAAGCGTCGGGAACGTGCCCCCTCGCAACACATGAACGGCCCCGTCGAGCGCCACTCGCAGCAGGGCGATATGCCCGGCCCGATTCAAGGTTCCGACGAACATGCTTTTGCTGTCGGTTGCCCAATCGACTGTGGTTAGGCCGGTCCATCCTTTCACTTGAAATTTTCGGGTCGTGCCTTTCTTAATGGAGTACAAGGTCATGCTGCCGTTATCCGGGGAATAAGGCAGAATCGTCAAATGAGCTCCGTCAGGCGAGAGTCCCCAGTTTACCGGCGCGTCGCTGTCGATGCGCGTCAGCTCTGATTTCATTCCTGTCTTTGGATCGAAGCGAAAGAATATTTCGTGTTGCCCATCGACCGTATTGATCATGCAGAAATTCGCCGGCTCTCGTGTGCACTCGAGATTTCCCATCCCTCCGGCTTCTGTGTCCGTTATCTTCCGTGAGACGCCGCCGCTCAGCGGCACAGCAAGAATCGAACCCAGTCCGTAGTCTGGCGTGTCTTGAGGCACGGAGATGTAGAGAACCTCGGTCCCATCGGGACTTAAGCGAGGCAGACCGAGGCTCTCCTTACTTGAGGCCAGAAGTTCGGGCTGGGTTTGATCGACCTTCTGTTTGAAAATTTCCGAATGACCGTTGCGATCGGAGGAAAACAGAACCGTCTTGCTATCGGATGTCCATGCCGTTGGCAGGTCCTTGCTTTCTTCAAGCGTCATACGCCGGACATTCACAAGATGATTTCCGTCTGGCGACAGCTGCCCCAGGAACACGTGACCGGTCCACGCGTTTTTCAAAAGCGCCAGATGTTTCCCATCAGCACTTGAGCTGACAGTGGAAATCCACCCGGGGCTGCCCGTCAGTCGCATGGGATTTCCTGACAGTTCGCCGTTCGTATTGACCGGTCTTGCCCACACATTGCTGTCCCGCTGGTTCGGGAGCTTCTCGCGTAGGGTGTAAATCAAACGGCCCGGCAACCACTGCAGCGCCGGGCCAAGATTCTTGTCGGACAAAACAGTCTCTAACTCCGACTGGCCCAGCACGGCAATCTGAATGGTTGCGCGCTCGGCCACATGCCCACCCCACTCCATCAGCGTGTACGCCAGATGTTTGCTGTCGGGTCCCCAGGCAACCGCTCCGATAGCGCTGTCGCTGATTGGAGATACGAGCCTGGTTGGATTGCTGCCATCCGAATCCATGGTCCAGATTTCGGTGCCAAAATCTCCCCAATCGGGGCTGCCGCGAAGCGCAACGATATGCCGCCCATCCGGCGAGACAGAACCCGACAAAGCTGCTCCCATTAGCTTGCGCGGGGTTCCGCCGTAAATCGAAACGCTCCATAATCCCCGATCTTTATCCTGCGCTTCCCCGCCGCCGATCAGCAGGTGAGCGCCATCCGGGAACCATCCCACAGGGATAGCAAAAAACCCTGGCGGCATGGGAATCGCATGAGTCTCCCCTGTGCGGATCAGCTTCAAATACAACCCGGTTGCGTCCGAGTAGGCCAGATACTTTCCATCCGGAGAAATAGTCGCGCCGCCAACCGGATTTTCTTCCGAGTTGGCAGTCAGTCTTGTTTCCACCTGCTCGTAGGCAACCGGCGGCTGCGTCCGCACGCGAAAAAACAGAGCGGCCAGGACTACGCCCATTGCGACGACAGCAGTGGCGATAATGATCAGCAGCCGCTTACTGCGCCTTTTGCTCAATGCCGCGTCAACTGCTCCCACGGCCGGCGCCATTGCGCTATGCCCATTCACCGGGCCAATAAACCTGTAACCCCGCTTCGAAAGCGTCTCAATAAAAACTGGTTGTTCCGCGGATTCGCCTAAGGCCTCTCTCAATCTCCGGACGGCAGCGTTCAAGCCACGTTCAAAATCCACAAAGGTGTCATTTGGCCACAGCCGCGCGTGCAGTTCGTCGCGGCTCACGACGTCCCCAGGACGCTCCAACAGCGCCATCAACACTTCGAGAGGCTGCTGCTGAATCCGGACCTTGAATCCATTTTTACGGAGCTCACCAGCGCGCGAATCGATCTCGAACGCACCAAACTGGATGACGCGCGTGTTCTTCGTGTTCTCCATGGCAGGAAAGTAGCGGGAAGAGTCTAGCACCGCAATCGGACCTCAGGTGATTCGCCGTCGCAAGTATTTGACGTGTCACAACTTAGTTCGTCACATTCTTTTCATAAGCGGGTTAGGCGCAAACCATTGAGGCACCATAGCCGGAGCCGCAGTTTCGGTGAATGCACCGGAATGCAAGAGTTCTGCTCATGGTGGCTGTCCTCGGTTCCACAATGGCGGGTGCCAGCGCAATAGAAGCTACGAGCATCACGGTCCGATTGTTCAATCGCACGAGGGTTGCGAGGACAGTTTTAACTGAAGCGGAGAAGGAAAGCGGCTATCTCCTTCAGCAGGCGGGCATTCGGGTTCTCTGGTTAAACTGCCCGGGCGCCAAAGGGTGCGATGAGAGACCGACCCCGACGAACCTGATCGTAACCATCGTGAGGGGAGGCTCGGCCGTGAGCGGCGGAGATGTACTTGGTCTCGCCTTAGAGGATGCCACGGGGTCAGGCACGTATGGTTACATCTTCGAAGACAGGTTGAATGCGATTGCCGGCCAGACGCATCTCGCCACATCGCGCTTGCTAGCGTATGCGATCGCGCACGAAGTCGGCCACCTGCTGAAAGGTGGACACTCCCATTCCCCAACAGGAATTATGTCGGCCGTGTGGCTGAAACCGGAACTCGACGAGATTGCGCGAGGCGCACTCGCATTTACCCCGAAAGACGCGGAGATCATGCACTCGCGCCTGAAGCGAATAAACGAGGCGGGGCAAAAAGCAGCAAACCTGGAAACGATGAAGTAGGTTGGAGCTAACGCTCAACCAAGCAAAAGCGAAAAACCCTTCCAGCGTTCCTGGAAGGGTCTGCAAGTGGATGCGGGGCTTACGCTCGGGACGCCCAACCCACGAGTTTTGGGTCGACTATCCGCGGACGACGTTGGCTGCCTGGTAGCCTTTCGGCCCCTTGAGCAGATCAAACTCAACGGTTTCGCCCTCGTTGAGAGTGCGATAGCCGTTTTCCTGGATGGCGGAGAAGTGAACGAAAACATCTTCACCCGTAGACCGCTGGATGAAGCCATATCCTTTCGCCCCGTTGAACCACTTTACTGTACCCTTCTCTCTCACTAAATTACTCCTTTCAGCCATTCGCTAAGATTTGCTTTCGACCCTTCGCGAGGCTCGCGCCTCCACTCGTTCCCCCCTAAAAGGTCAAAGCAGAATGAACCCGGTTGCATCTTGTTACGCGTGTTGCCCCAAAATGAAAAGCTCTGAATCATCGGGGAAAACGTTTCCCCGACTCACCAGAGCCAGACAATTTTGCGAGATTTGACGACGGCACAAAACATGAACCCGAATTCTGTAACCCACCCGCCTGAAGGTTCAGGTTGGTGGGCAAGAAATATTAGTAAGGAACTTACCTTAAAGGCAAGAGAAATTTAAGCGCTTAAATCGTTTTATCGGCTGATTTTGGCGAAATGATTAGCAGACGGAAGGCAGCTGTTTTGCAAGTATTTGATAAGATTGAGCAACTTCGCCGGACGCCGCCTTCGCATGGATCAAACAAGTTCCCAATCCGGTACTGTCAGAACATACAGGTGGAAACGCTTTCGGCATTATTATTTGCTCTCCGCATCCACGGTTAAGTATTTGTTGCACACCGAAGTGCACACGTTTGCGTTTTCGGTTGCGGCAAACGCGATTCTGTCTTTCTTCCCCTTCGTTCTATTGCTGATGACGCTGGTGCAGCGGGTGTTTCATTCCCGCGCCATGTACAACGTCATCGTCGATCTGCTGCGCGACAACTTACCCGCCGGGCAGGAGTTTGTGATTCGTAATCTGAGTGCCTTGGCCAATGCCAAGAACCGGGCACAGTTAGCGTCATTCGTGATCCTGCTGATCACTTCGACTGGCGTTTTCATGCCACTCGAGGTCGCGCTGAACCGGGTCTGGCGCTTTCCCAACAACCGCTCTTACTTTGGCAATCAGGTCATAGCGCTGGGTCTGGCTTTTGCCTGTGGAATTCTGGCATTGATCTCGATCGCTCTTAGCGCAGGGAACGTGTTTCTGCTGCGAATGCTGGCATTCGGGCACGAATTCTTCCTGATCCGGATTCTCGGTTTTATGACCGCGAAGGTATTCGCGATCATCACCAGCATGGCTATTTTCTTTCTGATTTATTGGTTGCTGCCGAATGGCAAAGTGCCTGCCAAAGCCGTGCTGCCGGCGGCCATCATCATGGGATTTCTATCTGAAATATTGAAGTACTCTTACATTCTCTTGTTGCCACGTTTGAATTTTCAGGAAGTCTATGGCCCGTTTGCCATTTCCGTGAGCATGATGTTCTGGGCATTCCTGAGCGGACTGCTCCTGCTGACCGGCGCTCATCTTTCCGCGCAGAAGATTTTTCTGCAGGAGAGTTAACATGGCGTCTTTGGGTCTCCGCGGTTCAATCATCACAATGCGCTTGTGACATCCATCACAGAACTCCGGGTTCATCATCGATAAAATCCTGCTGCTCCCGTCAGAGCGCTGGCCTCCGGACTGCGAGGCTGCAGGTGCGCGCTGTCGTTCTCAGCGTAATCACGATTGCGCTTTCTTCGGTGCTCATCGCCCAAACGCCACAGGTGGCGACGAGACGACCCGATATAAACACCCCAAATCCCCCGATCCTGCTCCGGCCGATTTTTCAGCCGATTCTTCGCGATGCCGGCAAAATTTTTTCCGGAACCGTCCTTGCTGTCGAGCACCAGAATTCGGGTTCATCGTCCGCACTTGCGACGACAAACATTCGCTTCCGGGTTGATGAAGCTATTCGCGGCGTACGGAAGAGCGAAATCGTAGAAGTCAAAGAATGGGCGGGGTTGTGGGGATCCGGGGAGCGATACCACCCCGGCGAACGCGTCCTGCTCTTCTTGTATCCGCCGAGCAAATTGGGCCTGACCAGCCCAGTCGGCCACCGCGCCGGCCGATTTCCGGTGAACGGCACTGGCGGAGTCCTGCTCCCAACGAACCCTGGGGCAAAGCCCAAACCGATCGAGATCCACAAGGTTGTCGCGGCGATTAGAGAGGCGGAACAGGAATAGCCATGTCGAAGTTGGTATTCGCGACCGTGGTGGTTCTGCTGTTTTCGGCGCGCGCTTCCGCCGGAGGCCCGGCGTATGTTGCTGGAGCAAGCTTCTTCGATCCATCCACGATCGGCACGCCTATTACCTGGCCGGAGGGCATTGTCAACTACTACACCGATCAGGGGGACCTTAGCACGTTATTGCCGGGCGCCAGTGCTGACACATTCGTCGCTAGCGCGTTCACGATGTGGACGTCGGTCCCGACCGCGGCGGTCTCCGCGGTACACGGCGGCCAGCTCGCGGAAAACGTGAGTGGTTCGAACATCTCGGTTGCGAACGGAGCGATCACCACCCCCGCGGATATCACTCCCGGCGCAACCACGACTCCGGTGGGAATCGTTTACGACGAAGATGGTTCGGTTACTGATGCTTTACTCGGTAGCGGCGCCAGTGCTTCTATCTACTGCGCCGACAATGGTGCCTTTGGCGGAGTTGACAATCTCGGGAGCAATGCGCAGTTCCAGCATGCGCTCATCATTCTCAACGGCAACTGCGCTCAGAGTTCTTCGCAGCTTCCGGATTTGCAATATCACTTGGTTCGAATCATCGGACGCGTCCTGGGCCTCGATTGGTCGCAGGCCAATCTCAATGTTGTCGCCGGAAATCCTCCGGCTACGGCCGATCAGATTGCCGGATTCCCGGTGATGCACGAGTACGATCCGCCGGGCTGTGTTCCGGTGGCCAATTGTTATTCGAGTAATGGCGCGGTCAACCCGGCGCAGCCCAAGACAGACGATCAGGCAGCACTTTCACGTTTGTATCCGGTCACGGCGCAGAACATTTCGAGCTTCACTGGCAAACAGGTTTTTTCACAAACTACTGCGCGCATCCATGGCAGCGTTTATTTCAGCGATGCAAACGGCGCCGCGGCGCAACCAATGCAGGGGGTGAGCGTGGTCGCGCGGCTAATCGATCCCTCAACCAATCAGCCCTCCGGTTCGGTGGTCGTGACCTCTATTTCCGGATTCTTGTTTTGCGGTAATGCCGGGAACATCATCACCGGATATACGGACAGCACGGGGGCAAATTTCAATCAGTTCGGTTCAAACGATCAGTCGGTTGAAGGCTTCTTCGACCTCGCCGGTCTGCCGATTCCTGCAGGGGCTTCAAACGCGCAGTATCAGCTTTCCGTGGAAGCAGTGGATCCGTTGTGGTCAACGCACGCGGGACCTTACGGATCAACCTCGCAGGTTGAACCTTCAGGATCGTTCACGCCAATTTTGGTAACAGTCACATTGGGAGGAGATGTCGCCGAGGACATCCTGATGCAGGGCAGCGCCGTGCAAAAGTCAAATTGGTATGGTTCGACCAGCTATGCGTCCCCGGGGCAACTGCCAACGTCGGGTAACTGGGCGGGCGTGATGAGCGCTTACGGCGACGCGGATTTCTTTGAGTTCCCTGCTCAGGCGAATCGTAGTTTGTCGGTAATCGTGAATGCGATCGACGAGTCCAGTAATTTATCGGAATCGAAAGCGCTGCCGGTAATTGGCATGTGGGCGCTGGCTGATCCGGGAAGCTCACCTGCACCCGCCAATACACCTTCCGCATTCAACACCGTGAACTTCGGCGAGACGCGACTCGACGCCCAAATTTTCCAGAGCACAACCTTCCGCGTCGGAATAACGGATTATCGCGGTGACGGACGGCCTGATTATCGCTACAACGCGAGAGTGCTTTATGGAGACAACATCAATCCGGCACGCGCCAGCGCCGGTGGAGGAACGCCACTGACTATTCAAGGACTCGGTCTGCAACCGAACACGACCGTACAGGTGGCGGGTGTAACGGTTCCCGTGCTTGGCGCGTCCGCAACTCAGTTGCTGGTTAACACCGGCGCAGGTACAGATGGAACCTACGACGTGCTGCTGCAGGATTCGGGTTCCGGAGGACAGTCCGATATGAGCGGCGTGCTGACCATCGGCGCCGGCCCGACAGATACGATCAAAATGATCACGGGTGCGAACCCCGCAACGGCAGTTGGTGGACAAGCGCCGGTGCCTTTCGCCGTTCAGGTGCTCGCGGCCGACGGAATTACTCCGGTCGGCGGCGCCAGTGTGCAACTCAGTTCGTCGCCGGCGGTGGCGTTTTCGGCGTGCTCGGGAGGGTCCAGCTGCACTGTGCTAAGCGACCAGAGTGGCATGGCTTCAACTTTCATGACAGTGCTGTCGGCGAACGTAATGACGTTGACTGCAAAGCTCGCGCCGGCGTCGTATTCGAATCCGCAGCAGGTGCAGGCAACTTTGTTAGGAACATCATCGCAACTCGATCTGGCACTGATCACGCCACCAATCTGGATCGCGCAAGGCGCGACGGTGACTCTGCCGATTCAGGCGCGAGTTATGTCGAACGGGACGCCTGTGGGCGGCACGGCGTTGAATTTCCAAATCACCGCAGGGAGTGGCACACTCAGCGCGAACTCAGTGCAAACGGCTGCGAACGGCAATGCGTCGGCCAGCCTGCAGGTGAACTCGCTATCGGCATCGGTTCGAGTTACGCTTTGCGTGGCGCAAAATAACAGCCCCTGCCAGGTTTTGAACGCAACTATGGTTCAGGACTCATCGCTGCAACTGCAACCCGTTTCCGGCATGCTGCAGATTGCGCCGCCCGGACAAAACCTGCAACCGGTCTCAGTTCGCGTGGTCGATTCCGATACTCCCTCGCATCCAGTGCTTGGCGCAAATGTTTCGTTTCTCGCCTACATAGGACGCATGCCGGGCAATGAACCGATTGTCTGGGCGGGGGGATCGGGCATTTCGCAACCGGTGATGCCGGTCATCCTCGCGGAGTCACAAACAACGGTTCAATCCGACGTCAATGGCCTTGCGAATTTCGCGGTCTCGACTGGTGGAATCTCCGGTAACGCGGCAATCGTGGGCTCCGCGACAGCGGGAAACAATAGCATTAACTTCGAAGCGCAGCAGTTAGGGCCGTGATTCAGATCCCCAAGAACTGAGATCAGCTGGCCCGCGTTACACACTCGCCTCCATTCTCATTTCGTTCTCTTTTCTCCTAGGTGATCGCCGCTAAGCCACAGATCGCAGAGTTTCATTCAACTCGAGACGGAATCCCATTGTGCTAAGACGCGCTACCCGCTATCATGCCTCGCAACGCGGCTCTCGCGACTTGAACAAAGATTTTAGGGAGAGGTCATGGAACCTTCGCAAATTCTCGCAGTCATTTTCTATGTAGTTGTGGGTCTGTTCCTGCTGGGAACAGTATTCAGCGGTTTCTACCAGGTTCAAACGGCAGAAGCTGTGATCATCCAGCGCATGGGGAAATTTCTTCGCGTGGCCAACGCGGGTATGAATTTCAAGCTGCCATGGCTCGACCAGATTGCCGGGCGAATTGACTTGAGAGTGCAGCAACTGGCACTTGATGTAGAAACGAAAACCAAAGACAACGTGTTCGTGCGGATTCCTGTCTCCGTGCAATACCACGTGATTCCGACGAAGGTGTATGAGGCTTTTTATAAGCTGGCCAATCCCAAGCAGCAAATTTCCTCATACGTCTTCAACGTAATTCTTGGTCACGTGCCGAAGATGAATCTCGATGATGCTTTCCTGCAGCAATCTGATATCGCGATTGCAATCAAGCAGGGGCTCGACGACGTGATGCAAACCTATGGATACGCGATCGATCAAGCCTTGGTGACGGACATTCAGCCGGATGAGAAAGTCAAAGCGGCGATGAACGAGATCAACGCGGCCCAGCGCGAACAGGTTGCGGCCAGCGCGCGTGGCGAAACGGAAAAGATTCTTAAGGTCAAACAGGCCGAGGCGGAAGCCGAAAGTAAGGCTCTGCAGGGGCAAGGAATCGCGAATCAGCGCAAAGCGATTATCGAGGGATTGAGGGCGTCAGTGGAGGCGTTCTCTTCGGCGATCCAGGGAACCTCCGCGAAAGACGTCATGATGCTGGTGCTCGTGACGCAGTATCTCGATACCATCAAAGAAATCGGGGCGCAGGATAAGAGCAACACTCTGTTCATGTCTCATTCGCCCGCGGCTATGGGAGACCTGTTCAAGCAGCTGCAGGATGCGGTTATGATCGGGGAACGGGCTGCTGCTGCGGGACAGGGGTAATCTGGGCGGATTTTGTCGCGCGATCCGAAAAACACAATCCATGCTGAATCTACAAATCTCGGTTTTCTGGGGACCGTTGCGTAATGAAAAAAGCGTTAAAGATGATAATTGTCGCTTTAATTCTCCTGTTGGTTGGCGCATTCGGAATTGCCGTTCAACTCTTTGGGATTCACACCTTCATTGGGCCACGTAAACGCGAGCTC
>Ga0335077_10006058_pt1 | contig 14906 bp, 4 predicted proteins | sample Lox_Sample_31_FD_207151 | JGI IMG/M metagenome (GOLD analysis project Ga0335077, IMG submission 207151) | Soil microbial communities from Loxahatchee National Wildlife Refuge, Florida, United States - Lox_Sample_3.1 | ecosystem: Environmental > Terrestrial > Soil > Wetlands | place: USA: Florida... | reverse complement strand
CCTGAATAATTCGCGAATTTAGAGATAGGAAAAGCCTCTTTCATGGTACAAAGCCGTTGTCTAGGCGGTTTGCGACCAATCCGGAGGCTTTCGTGCCCGAGCATACCACGACACAGTGTGTTCTCTTCCCAGGAATTTTTAAGCGGCCGGTAGTTGCCAAGTTCGATCAAGCGCAGGGCAGTTCCGATGGTGGGGCGGTGTTACTCAAGGCCGCCGACCGAGAGTTAGGGCTGATCGCGGCTTTGGCGGCTTGTCTGAAAGATGACCGACAAGAGGGTAAGGTCCGTCACGAATTAGACGAGCTGCTCACCCAGCGGATCATGGCCATCGCCTGCGGCTACGAAGATGCCAACGACGCCGCACGGCTGGCCTCCGACCCGGTGCACAAATTATTGGTCGGTCGTGATCCCCTGCAAGGAGAAGATTTGGCTTCGCAGCCGACCCTGTCGCGTTTTGAAAATAGTGTGGGTCGTAAAGAGTTGTTTCGCATGGCCGCAGCCTTAGCGGACACGGTGATCGAACGACATCGAAAGCGGCTGCACGGCCGTGCTCGTCTGATCACTGTCGATCTGGACCCCACCGATGATCCCACGCATGGCGCGCAACAGTTGACGTTTTTCAATTGGCACTACGACACCTACTGTTACCTACCGGTAGTGGGGTTTCTGACCTTCAACCAGGAGGCGGAGCAGTATCTGGTCACCGCGGTATTACGTCCTGGAAACGCAGCGGGCTCGGCGGGAGCGGTGGGCATCCTGCGCCGCCTGATCGAGCGACTGCGACAGGCCTTCCCGGATGCCAAGATACGGGTGCGCTTGGACGGTGGTTTTGCGGTGCCGGAAGTTTTGCATTTTTTGGACTGCGAGCCGAAAGTGGAATACCTCGTGAATTTCGCGGCCAATGCAGTATTAGAACGCAAAGCTGAGTCGGACATGAAACGCGCTCGTCGTAAATCGAAGATCTCTGGACAGACCGAGCATGTCTACGGTGAGTGTCAGTACCGGACACGCAAGACCTGGCCGTGGAAACGTCGCGTCATTTATAAAGCGGAGGTGGTGCGAGCGGAGGATAAGAAACCCAAGGACAATCCGCGCTTCGTGGTGACCAACATGAAGCAGAGCCCGCAGTGGCTCTACGAGGAGGTCTATTGTCAACGAGGAGACCTCGAAAACCGAATTAAGGAACTGCATTACGGGATGGAAATCGGACGCACCAGTTGCACGAGCTTCTGGGCCAATCAGTTGCGGGTGTTGATGACTGCCGCGGCTTACGTGTTGATGCAGGAGCTGCGCTCAGGCCTGACCGGTACGACTTCTGCTCGGGCGCAAGTCTCTACCTTGCGAGAGCGCTTCCTGAAAATCGGAGCTCACGTGGTTGCCACGGTACGCCGGATCGTGCTGCACTTACCTCAATCCTTCCCATATCTCCACAGTTTCCATCGTCTCGCTTTGAGCTTGGGTGCACGAAGCGGCTAGCGGGGCAGCGGAACGCCGCAGGAAAAGTTTACTCGTCAAGCGACGATACGGGTGTCACCCATTCGGCGAAAATCGCGCCTCACGTCTGCTTAAATGCCCTAGAATCAACCTCTCGGTTTCCTAAAATCTTTGTCTGGTCACGTATGATTTCACAACTGAAGCAAAAAGAAGAAAAATAGACTGCGAAGTCACCCTTCATGAATAAAGCGGGTTAGAAACTGCTTCACGCCCAACTAACCTTTAATTATCAGCTTAGGCGAATGTCCGTGCCCGGCGGCACGCGGGTCGGTGACGCACGGCACAGCCAAGTGCAAAAGTCGAGTCTGGTTTGCGCGCAGGCCACTACGAACTACGAACCGACATGGCAGCCTCAATGAAGGCAAGGGAACAAAAGAAAAGGCGCCATCTGAGGGCGCCTTTCTTCCGAATCGATTGTCACAAACGGTTAGAAGTAAAACTTCCCTGCCAACTGCACGGTTCGCGGCCCGATATTCGAGTCGCTGGTAACTGTTCCAAACTGGCTGGAGTTGATGTTCGCGACTGGCAGGTTGAAGTTGACATGATTGAATGTATTGAACGACTCCAATCTCAACTCGATCCGCATCTGCTCTCGGAGGTAGACGTCCTTGTAAAGACCCAGGTTGGTGAAATTCAGACCCGGTCCATGGAATGAGTCGCGGCCCCCGTTGCCGAAGGTTCCCGGCGTCGGAGTCGTGAACGATGCTTTGCTGAAGTAAACGTGACTTGAAGTGGACCGCGGGTTCGAAATCACGATGGGAGCAATCTGGTTGGCATTGTCCGGGCATCCATAGAACGAAAACGCCCAGCAAGTACCGGAATAGAAGTGCGAACTGGATATATTGATCGGGAATCCGCTTTGGAACGTTGTATTGCCGGACACCCTCCAACCCTTAAACACCTTGCTTAGTCCAGAATTGGAAGTAAGACGATGCGGAACGGGAATTTCGTAGTCGTAACTGGCTACGAATCGATTCCGGGCATCGAATCCGGAATCGCCCCAGTTCAGCGCATTGATGAAGGGGTTTGTCCCGCGCGTGCCAAAGGCGGAATTCTCGAAGCTGGAACCATCGTCCTGAGCGTGCGCATACGTGTAGGACAGCAGGAAGCTTAGTCCGTGCGAAATGCGCTTGTTCAAACTCGCCTGTAGCGAATTGTATTTGGAGTCCCCGTCGGTGGCTTGTTGTCCGACTGAACCGAACACCGTCGGGTTGTATTTGAAATTTTGCGGGAAGTTGAAACCCTGCAATTCGCGCGAACCGGTTGAAGCGATGCAGGCCGGCTCCGCCGCGCAGGCTCCCGGAAGGGACGGGTTCAGTTCGTAGGCGCGCTCCAGATGGCGTCCCTGGGAACCTACATAGCCGACGGACAGGATCATTTGCCCGGGAAGTTCCCGCTGCACAGTTACGTTGTAGTTGACGGAATAGGGGACCGCAAAGTTCGGGTCGAGCACGTTGAGTGACATCGGTTCAAAAAATCCGAAGTTCACCGCGCTGCCCGCTGCCGGGGGCGTGAAGGGATATTTATTCGTTAGCGTGGCCGTTCCACCAGTCCCGATGGGGCGTCCGGCGATGTCCGTAAACGGATCGGCGAAACTGGGAGATCCACCTACGTCTCCAATGCCTGCCGAGCTAACAGAGAAGGGCGGCGCGGTCAGGTTTTGCAGGGAAAGCTCCTCCTCCACTTGGTTGTAGTAGATGCCTGCACCGGCGCGGATCGAGAATTTTCCCTGATCGCCGGTGATGTGGCTAAGCGGTCCGCTTGCATGCGGCGCCCAAGCCAACGCAAGGCGCGGGCCGAAATGGGTAAACCCAGTCTTGTAGCCGGAAGAAGTGCATCCGTTGTCACCGGGGAAAACCATTCCAGTTGGAGCTGTCGGATAGATCGCCGACTGTTGGCCCGGCCGGAAGCAGTTAATCGCCCGGCCGTTGTTGAAGTGATCCGTTAGCGGACCATTGATCTGCCACGCCAGTCCGTAGTTTACAGTGACGTCCGACCTGACCTTCCAGGAATCCTGGGCGTACATGTAGTGCTCTTGCGCGCTGGCGTCAATAAATCCGCCGCTGCTTTGCCCGTAGCTGTCTGGCATCCCCAAGAGAAAGTCTACGCCCGCATTGCCGGTCGTGAATGTGCCCCCGGCGCCGAAGCCAAAGGCCCCGTCATTCTCAAAGAAGAATGGGTTCGTCACATGAAAGCGGCGTCCGTCATACCCGAACTTAAAAGTATGGCTTCCTCGAACATAACTGAAGTTGTCGTCGAGTTGGTAGGTCTGGTCTATGCGCGGTTGCGGTCCATTCGCGCTGAACCCGAGCGTGAAACTAACTTGACCCGGTTGATCGCCGGTCACAGTGATCACCGGAAGCCCTGCGCCTGCCGGGCTCTGTACGTTGATGCCGGTAAACCCGAAACTGGAAGGAAGAACGGGCGTTTGCGGTTCAACGGCCGCGAAATTAAATCGCGTGTAGCCCAGGCGAATCTCGTTCAACACATTCGAGCTAAAGACGTGCGTCCAGGATGCTGTGAATTGCTTGAAATGCCGCTGGTCCACCTCGGCGAAACCCGGCAGTGTCGCGCCAGTGAAGGGCAGCGTCGCCGACGACGGACTGCTCTGCAGAAACCCGTACCCCCGCAACGAATCCTTCGCATTAAACGTCTGATCTACCTGCCAAAGATATTGATCCGTGCTGCCGGGCGAGACGGCCGTGAAGTTGTAGCCATTATTGGCCGAGTTCGGCAACGGCACAAACTCATTCACAAGCTTTGTCGAGAGTGGGTTGAAGTCTGACGTCGGCACCATGCCGGTACTGAACAGCGATGAGTACGGAGTTGAATTGGCTGCGCATTGCGGACCACCGACTGGGCACGGAGACAACGCATCACCCCAGAGGGCCATGGGTGCCTTTACGGCTGATTCCGCGATGAACGGTTTGCCGGTAGCTGGATCCATGTCTGCCCCTTGGCTGAAATTGCCGCCAAGTTCCGCCGACGAGAATACCGTTTGCGTGGCAGAAGCCTGTGGCGAGCGGAAACGCGATCCCTGATACGAGAAGAAGAAGAATGTATGGTTCTTGTAGATCGGGCCGCCCAAGGTTGCGCCAAACTGATTCTGATGGAAAACTGCCGGTCGGCGCGTGAAAAAGTCCGAAGTATTCAGAAAAGTATCGCGATAAAACTCAAACACGTCGCCATGGAAACTGTTCGTTCCGGACTTGATCGCCGCGTTCATGACCGCCCCGGAATTGCGCCCATATTCTGGATTGATGGTGTCCGTAACCATGCTGAATTCCGAGATGGCATCCGGGCTGGGGATAATCAGCGGGGTGTTCAATGGGAGGTCATTGGAGTCTTGACCATTAATCAGGAAGCTATTCTGCTGTGTCTGGCTGCCGTTCGTCGAATAGGTTCCGAAGCGGTCCGACGAAGCCATCACACCGGGCTGCAGTAATTGCAACTGCGTCCAGTTGCGACCGTTCAGGGGCATGTCCACAATTGTGTCGCCATTGATGACCGTGCCTAGCTGCGTGTTCGCCGTTTGGACTTGGACGTTCGATTCCTCCACCATCACTTCTTCCGTGATCGCGCCCAGTTCCATCTTGATATCCAGGGTATACACCTGGTCAAGAACAAGCGTAATTCCCGTCGCCGTAAACGTCCGGAAGCCCTTTGAGGTGGCCACTACCTTGTAGGTGCCAATGGGCAGGTTCAGGAAGACAAAGCTTCCATCCGCTTTGCTCTCCGCGTTGTAGCCGATGTTCGTCCCGACGTTCGTCGCAGTCATTTGGACTCCCGGCAGGCTCGCGCCGCTGGGATCCATTACCGTTCCTTGAATTCTGGCGTACAGGTTATCCGCCTTCGCCGTCTGCGCGAAAGGCCACAAGACCAGCACCAGCATCACCGCAAGACACACCACCACGGGCAATGCACTCCCAAACCGCAGGACACACTTCATATCCGTACCCCCCTAAAGGTTCGACTTTGCAAAACTAGTAGTACCACCAAGGCAGGTCCACTCGCCCGAACCTAACGAGCAACAAATTGCACGACCTTGTCCAAACCAGAAATCCAGTTATAAAGCAGTTATAAATTATTCTAAATGCTTCGGGATCAAACAATTCACACCGGAGTTCCAGTACCCACTGGCTCCAATGCCTCTAAATTTTCTTCCGTATTCCATACGCCATGTTCACAATCCTATGAAAAAATGTACAGTTGCATCCCTTCTCTTGTCTTCTAGCTGGTTTTCGCTTCACTACCCCAACATGATTTACGCGCGGCTGTCCCTGCTGAGTTAATCTATCGTGTATTACCTGTAATGGTTAGAGAAGGAGCGATTGGCAATATCTCGACCGCTGTCTAAGCCATTCGCCGTGGACGACCACATCCTCAAGTCTTTTGAGGACTCTACACGGGAATTTCCCAAGCCTTGCGGCCCCGGGCAAGAGCTGGCTTGCAGCAGAAGCTTGCGCGTACTCGCAAGGAAAGCGCGCGACTCCGCGCAAGCGTTCTGAAAAAAGGAAGGGCGCCTCGGTTCCCCGAGGCGCCCTTCAAGACTCCGCCGGCGATGACAGGCGGTGCGGTTGAAGATGGCTCAGAAGAAGATCTTCAGTGCCAACTGGATGGACCGAGCATTGCTCGGAAACACGGCGCTGGGCTCGTTGAAGACACCCTTCGAAGGCTCAAACATATTGCGCGCTGAACCCGTTACTCCAATCGAGTTCACCTGGTTGATTGACCCTGCAACGAATTGCGGGTGGTTCAGCAAGTTAAAGAACTGCGCGCTGAATTCCGCCTTATAGCGTTCGCTGAAGGAGAAGCGCTTCACAGCCGTCGCGTCGAAGTTGTTGATTGGCGGGAGCTGCACCGTGTCACGCCCCACGTTGGCCAAGGCACCGTAATACGCTTGAATGTATCGCGCATTGGGGTTAACGGCCTTGTAGGCCACTACGTTGTCCGCTACGTCGTAGACCGTACCGCTGGTCGGATCCTTATACGCAAAGTTGAGGGCGTTGGCTAGCGTGCAATCTGCCGCTGGGATGGCGCTGGTGCATAGAGGTGCGACACCAGAGCCCGTTCCCGCTACCCCGCTGGCGTTCCAGATGGCGCGGTCCGGGGCAGAATCGCCATTCAGGTTGCTGTCCACACCGCTTTGCACCGTGCCCCATTCTCCAGATTGATAGGTATAGATGGGTGCGATCTCCCAGTTGCCCAGGAAATTCCTCTGCATCCAATTACCGTTCTTGAAGAAGGGCTCATCGTAAAGAACCGCGATAGTGATGCGATGACGGTGGTCCAAAGCGGAATTCGCGCGATCCGCACTCAGGTTTTGGAAGTCTTGCGGCCGGCGCGGCGTAATGTCCGTGGTGTGGAAATCCGCGGTACTGTTGTCAATCAGGTGGCTGTACGTGTAGGCGCCCACGAGTTGCAGACCATGGCTCATGCGGCGGGTAATCTGATTTGCCCAACCGTGGTAGGTCGATGAACCCTGGGGCACAAAGTCCGTCAAGAAGTTCGTGAACCCGGCGTTCTCAAACCTTGGTACAAGATTATCGCCGTTGAGCAAGTCGCCCAGACTGACGGTCGCGGCGTTCAGCGTGGCCTGTGCTGGCACGTTGTTCGTATACGTCGGGAGAGAGAAGCTCGGCGTCACTACGGATTGCAGATCGACAATGCTCTGCACGTTCAAGTGGATGCCCCGTGTTCCCACATAACGGGACTCTACGGTGTAGTCTTTCCCGAAGGTATGCTGGACACCCAATGTCCAGTCGATTGATTTCGGATCTAATTGGTTCACTGGAACAGCCGTGGTCGTAAACGCTCTCGAACAAGCAACCTCGGTAGCCATGTCATTGGGCGGGTTCGTGATGTAAGACGCGCAATTCGGGTTACTGGAGTTATATACCGTCGTGCCGCCCTTCCCGGGTGGCAGACCGCCGTTCTTCAGGAAATTGGGCGTGTTTGCCTTCGGGGAGGAGTTCTCTGTCACGCTCAATTGCGGGGGCAGTGACAGGATGCCGATGTTGTCATAGAGGACGTCATAGGCGATGCCAAAGCCCGCGCGAATTGACGTGCGTCCGCTCGCGCCCGGGGAATAAGCGATGCCAACGCGCGGTCCCCAATTGTTCTTGGGGGCTCTTGGCTCATCAAAAGTGATCAATCCGGGATCACTGGAGACCTGGTTCAGCACTTGCGACCGTTCGCTGAATGGAATCGTGGTGTACTCGTAGCGTACCCCAAGGTTCACCGTCAGATTCGGCCGGATTCGCCAGTTGTCGTTCACGAACCAGTAAAAAGCCGACTGATCGCCGTAGTAAGTCGAGGCACCCACGCTGCGCTGCGCGATGATGTCGGGACTTAGGTCATTCAAATACTGTTGCAGTGTGTTGTATTCATAGTCGCCACGGGCGCGCTGCGTAAAGGATTGCGGCGAGATGTACTTGCGGCCCTCGACTCCAAACTTAAAGGTGTGATTGCTCTTCGTCCAGGTAACGCTGTCTGCTGCGTTATACGTGTTCTGAATGGTAAATTGCGGAGCATTGGCGTCTGGACCAATATTGATGCCGTTCAACGTGTTGATGACGATATTCGGGAAAGCATCGAGTCCGGGGAAGCTAAAGTTTCCTGCAGGCGTATTGTTCGCATACCTGTTGTACCCCGCGCGGAACTCGTTTTGCAGTGATGGGGCAAACGTATGGTATTCGCTGATCGCCACAAGGTGATACTTGTTCGGCGTGTTCTGGTAGAAGACCGGCAAATTCGCGGCAGTGTCAATTCCCACGCCGCTGTTGTAGATATAGCGGCCGCGAAGTTGATCGCTGTTGGAGATGTCGTAATCGATGCTTCCCAGACCCACCCAAGTGTTGAAGTAGTTCGGGCCAGCAAATTTCAGAATGCCTTCACTCACGTTCACGCCATCCACAACTTCAATGCCCGGCGTGCCCTTGGTTCCGCAGGTGCCCGTGGTGTCCTGAGTGGCCGCTGCGGTCGCGTACTTTTGCAGGACCTGCAGGTTGGTCGCTGAGACTCCGGGGGCGGAAGCCAACGCCGTGTAGCCCGCCGCAGTAGGTGTGCAGATTGGTGATCCCAGAACACTGGCCTGCCCAACGGGGTTGTATTCCACGTTGCCGAAGAAGAAGAGTTTATTCTTGAAGATGGGCCCACCGACGGTGCCGCCCATGCGGTTGTTGTCGTAGCGCTGGTTGGAAGTAAAGCCATTGTTCTTTGTGGCTTGGTCGATCGCGTTGAAGTTGCGGTTTTGCGAGTAAAGGTACGCCTCGCCGTGATAGGCGTTCGTACCACTCTTGATGATTTGATTGAACTGGCCTCCCGACGAATGGCCGAAATCGGGAGAGAACTGGTTCTGGAGGAAGGAAAACTCAGCTACCGCGTCGTTCGGCACATAAATCAGCGGGCCGGTCACGGACTTGCTGTTGTTATCCACACCCTCGACCATGAAGTTGTTGTTGCGGGGGCGCTGCCCACCGACGGAAGGTCCCGTTCCAGCGCCGATGCCACCGCTGGTCGCCACCCCGGAAGACAGCAGCGAGAGATTGAGGACGCCTAGGCCGATGCTAGCCGTCGGCAGATCTTCAGTAGCTTTTTCGTCAAACGTACTCGTGATCTGCGCCGTTGTGGTATCCAACGCCGGCGTCACGCCCGACACTTCGACCGTGGCAATCATGCCTTGAACTTCGAGGGTAATCGAGAGGGTCGTCGTTTTGTTCAGTTCCACCTTAAACCCATTGACAGTTGTGGTCGCAAAGCTCGGGGCTGACGCGGCCACGTTGTACGTGCCCACAGGCAGATTGTTGAAGCGAAACTCGCCCGTATCGTTTGCTTGCGCCGTGTATTTCACTCCCGTCGCGACATTGAGGGCTTCCACGGTGGCATTCGCCACGACCGCACCGCTCTTGTCGAAAACGGTTCCGACGAGGTCTCCGCTGATGATCTGTGCGGTTATCTGTGTTCCCGCAACGAGGCCCAACAAAAGAAGTGCCAGGCCGAATGCTATCCAAAGTCTTTTCCTCACGATGCCCTCCTGCCGTGGAGCTGCGCCTATCAGTCCGGCGGGACGTCGCCGGTCCTTTCTTAGTCCCGTGTGTTCCGTTTCTTCGCTCATTCTCGCCTCCTTCCACCGTCTTGTTGGACCGCTAGGATTGTTGGTTTCGGGAATGTTCTGTCATATCCCGGAAAACCGTCTGTGCGGCTGATCACCGTACCTATGTGCGCGCCGTCACCCGAACGCTGGGCGATCCGTGGGTTCCCTACCGCGTTGGCAATGTTCTCGCGGTGCTCTCGTGCAGACGAAACGACTGGGTGCAACGTTGCGTTGCCGATCGTGAGGCTTGTATGGTTGAACCGGCCCAAAAACAAAAAGGGAGGCCAAACCTCAGCCTCCCTTTGAACAGCTCTGTAGAACGATTCAGCTAGAAGTCATATCGCAAAGCAAACTGCATGACGCGATTGCTGCCGGCCTGCTGCGTGATGAGGCCGAAGGTTCCGGCGTTGATATCTGCGCCGGGATCCGCAAAATTGGTATGGTTAAAGGCGTTGTAGGCTTCCCACCGGAATTGCAGCTTGTGAGATTCCTTCCAGGGCATGGTGAAGCTCTTCGACAGCGAAGTATCGAAGTTCCAGAAACCAGGCCCGCGCAAGGTGTTTCGGCTGCCCGTCTCGCCGCCATTCGTGAAGCTGAACGCTCCCTGCGCGGCGGCGGGATTCGCAAAGAGTTGAATCGCTCCCGTCGAGTCCGAGTGGATGTTCTCCTTGATCGCGGCGCTCGTCCCTGTGAATAGTGCTGGGCTGTTCACGAAAAAGTTGACTGGGAACGCGTCGGTACTCGTGCTGAACGGGAAACCCGTTCGCCAGGTCGCGATAGTGCTGAACTGCCATCCGCCGATGATCTGATTCAGCCATCCCGGCACTTGGCTCGCGAACTGCCTCCCCTTCCCAAACGGCAAATCGTAGACTCCGTTCGCGGAAATGGCGTGCTGCAGGTCGAAGTCCGAGCTTCCTCGGCAAGCCCTGAGGTTGCGCACGTCGCACACCAGCCCCCCAATCACCGTGTTCGTAACCGTGGACAGGTTGTCGATGGAATGCCCGTAGGTATAGTTGAAGTCCAATTGCAAGCCATTCGAGTAGCGCTTTCTGAGTGTCAACAAGAGCGCATTGTAGTTCGAAGAGGCGGCGTTGCTGATATACGAATTGACCGAAAACTGGCTCGCCAGCCCCACGTTCGGAGAAATCACGCCTCCGAACGGGCCAGAGAAAAATCCGTATAAGGCCTGCACGGTGTCGCTTAGATCGCCCCTCTGCAGCAGCGTGCCAAAGAAGTTTTGTACGAACTGCGTGCAGTTGCCGGCGCTTGCCCCGATGGCGCCTGCGAGCTGGCTGCAATTGGCTATTCCAAATCCGCCAAAGTTGGTCTGAATTGCTGAATCCATCTGGTTCTCGAACCACGGCTGGGGAGTCAGCTGATTCCCGAACAATCCCTGGCGGGTCTGTGCCGAAAGCTGATTGAACGCGTTTATCAGCCCTTGTTTAGACGTCGGATCGACAAAGTCCACAATCTGCGCTCCGTCTGACTGCGCAAAAAGCTTCCTTCCCAGGCGTCCAACGTAGTTCGCCTCCAGGATGAGATTTCCAGGCAGTTCCCTCTGCACGCCGAATGTGTAGACGTACGAATAGGGCGTCCGGAAATTCTTTTCCACGGTGTAGTTGAACTGGCCTTCCGCGTTCCCCAGCGGATATCCCGTGGCCGGATCAATAAACGGAGAGAACGGTGTCGTGATCGGTGGCGCCGTATTCGTTACCGGCAGCGTGCCGATCGCCGTAAACCTCGGATCGCTTCCCAGCGTTTGAGCTGGATTGCCCCCGCCGAATGGAGTGTTCACAGAATTGTTGAAAAGATACGAGACCTGATCCTGAATGAAGTTAATCGTGTTCGCGTTCACGCGATCATAGTCGATCGTTCCACCCAGCCGGATGGTTGTCTTACGGTCTCCAAACACGGCGTGCAGCAGTCCGTCACGGAATCCCGGGTTATAGGCCATCGCCAGACGCGGCGAGAAGTTCTTGTAATCCGGATTGTAAATGCTCGGCCCGCCGTTGTTCGCCGCGCCCCCAAGTACGTACTGCACTGTGGGAACCGCAGCCGCGCCGCTGATCCCTGCCAGGCCATTCTGCACGCGCGCGTTGAAAAAGGCCGGGAAATCCACGGTCGGCACGGATTGCAGCCCTCCCGTTTCGTACGGTACGCTGTAGAACTGCCAACGCAATCCGTACGTGAATGTCAAATTGTTCGTCACACGCCATTGATCTTCCCCGTAGAACTCATACTCAAAATACCGATAATTCCGGATCTTCGGAGTCCCGGGATCCTGAGCGGTCCCCGTGCGTGTGTAGTTGAAATTTGTGTCAACAGCAGCAAAGCGCCCAAGCATGAACGGGAAATTGTTGTCCCATTCGCCGAAAGCGGCGGGATCGTCAAGGATGTCGCTGGGCCGGAGGCTTGGTACCAAGCTGGTGGTTAGACCACCCAAGCCGACCGTGACGAAATTGAAGTCGTTTATCTGTGTAGAAGTCTGGTGCTCCGGCTTGAATACCCCGCCGACCTGCCAGCTGTGCTTTCCATGGATATAGTTGAAATCATCGCGATAGGTCGGAACCGGAACCGTGCGGAATTGTCCCTGCAGGGATTCATACGGTGCGCTGTACGGCCCGAACGTGTACTCATTCGGGAACCCCTGCTGGCCAACACTCGGAAAGCTCAACTGCGATTCCGTAAGTCCAATTGTCAACTGGTTGATTTTATTCGCCGAAATCGTCCAGGTGTGGCCGATCGCGAACGCATAGCTGTGATCCACGATCTCGTGCGCCGGCGCTGGATCGCCAGGAAACTGCACGGCTGCGAAGTTAACGTCATCCGTCTGTGCCGAATGCACGATATTGAATCGTCCAAACAGCTTCTGCTTGCTCGTCAGGTTGTAGTCAATGCGGGTGGTATAGGTGTTATTGCCGAGGTGAAAGGGAGCGTTGAATCGCACCAGCCCGGTGTTGATTCCATCCCCGCCCGTTATATCGTTCGCGTGAGGATAGCGCTGGTTGATGAAAGTCAACAGCGCAGAGTCTGCTCCAGTTCCCGCAGGGTCGAGTGACGGCAGTGAATTCGCACCGGTGGCCGAACTGTAGCTGATGCATTGCGGCTGCATGTCCACTCGGCTGGCCGACGTGCAACCCGGTCCGTCATTGATGTAGCCGACTTCGCCGTTCCGGAACGTGTCCAGAGGAACCGTCCGCGTGATGTTGTCCTGGCTGGCATCACGCCGTCCTTCATAGTTGAAGAAGAAAAATAGTTTGTCTTTCTTTACCGGACCACCCAAGCTCCCACCGAATTGGTTTCGAATCAACGCAGCGCGCGGAACCCCGTCTGCGTTGTTGAAAAACGAGTTCGCCGCGAAAATCGTGTTGCGGTGGTACTCGTAGGCGTTCCCGTGCCAATCGTTGGTGCCGCCCTTGGTGGTCAGCTGGATTTGCGCTCCGCTGCTTCGCCCTTCATCGGCCAAGGGATTCGCTGTAATGCCGCGGAATTCTTGGATGGCATCCACCGGCGCGTTGCCAACCGTCGCGAAAGCCTGGCCGGTTGCCTGGTCATTGGCGTCAATTCCGTCGATCGTAATGTTGCCCTGGTCCGCTCGCGCGCCAGTCACTGCGCCTTCGCGGTTTCCACTGGGATCGTTTCCCCCAGACAGGACCACTCCCGGCTGCAGGCCCAAAAGCGCCGCCGGCGAATCCCGAAATTGGATGGGCAAGGTATGCAAGAGCGTAGTGTCGAACACGTTTCCAATGCTCGCGTCCGTCGTGTCCAGCGTTTCTTCGCTCGACGCCTTAACTTCAATGGTTTCAGTGAACTGGCCTACCTCCAGGATCGCGTTGTGTGTGCTCGTGGTGTTCACGCCAAAATAAACATCGTTTACGGAATATTTTTTGAAGCCCTCTTTCGAGAACTCCAGGCTGTAGCCAGGCCCCGGCGCGAGTCTCAGAAACTGGTAAACACCCTGCTCATCGGTTTGTGTCTTGGCGTGGAAACCAGTTTTTTCGTTGTCGAGGGACACTTCAACATCTGCTATCGCACCGCCATCTTTATCGGTTACGACGCCCGTTACCGCCGCGAACTCCTGAGCTCGCATCGGTGCGCACGCCAAAAGCAGTAAGGCGCACACACCAGTAAGGAATATCCACCCCTTCTTCATGAACCCCTCCAATATTTTTACCGATCGACTCAAACACAACCGACGGACAATTCACCCCAAATTGGACAAGTTGAGTGCAAGCGATTTGCCAGAGACACACCCCCGTGCGCTTTGCGGCAAACGTCGTAAATCGCTTACGTTAAGTACGTTAGCAGTCCCTTGAAGCGCTAAAGAGAGTCTTTTTTAGGTTTTGTTATCTAGATTTACATAACGTTTAACGCAAGCATCCCGAATTGCGTAAACTCGGAACCATGAGTTTGGCGCGTGGCTTGATTCCTGGCGGTGGTCCTAAATCAAAACATCGAGAGCATCTGCTCGATGCCCTTAGTAAACTCGCGTGCTGGCGTAATCAGGCTCACCACCAAATAACCATCGCCAGGAAAATCGTAGAAGTGGCCCGGATGTGCGTACACGTTCCTCGCCGAAAGCAATTCCAGCGCGAGTTCCTCGTCAAGACGCGTGGCGGGCACGCGGAGCACCACGTTCCATCCCGCCTCAACTTCCAACCTGTTGACAGAATTGTGCTTGGCCAACTGCCGGTCGAGTTCGGCAAGATTCGTGCGCGCCCGTGTCAACCACTGTCGCTGAAAGTTGTGGCGCAATCCCAGCAGTGACGGCAGCGCCCACTGCAGCGGCGCATTCATGGAGAGGTAGGTGTCGGCGATGACTTCGAGCCGCGCCTGGGCTTGCGACTTGAGCGGCTCGGGCCCGCCTACTACCGCCCAGGCGACTTTCATCTGCGGCAAACCGCAAATCTTGGAGAGCCCGCTCAGCGTGAACGTAAGCGCTTCGGCGTTTCTCGCAAAGGTTGCAGGCCGGCCGGCTTTCAGCGAAAAATCGAGGAAAACCTCGTCGGCGATGATCGCCATTCCGCGCGGAGCGCAAATGGCGCTCAGCAAGCGCATCTCGTGCGCCTTACAGTAGTTCCCGGTTGGATTATTCGGGTTGACGACGATCACGGCGCGCGTTCTCGCTGTAATGTTTTTTTCCAGCACGTGAAAATCAATTTGCCAGCCGTGGTCGTAGACGAGCGGATAGCGCACCAGCCGCACGTCTTGAATATCGGCAAGAAACGCAAAGAGCGGATAGCTCGGCTCGGGAATCAGAACTTCATCGTGCGGGTCGCACAGCGTCCGGAAGGCGTAGGAATACGCTTCGCTCGTGC
>Ga0335077_10006057_pt1 | contig 14908 bp, 14 predicted proteins | sample Lox_Sample_31_FD_207151 | JGI IMG/M metagenome (GOLD analysis project Ga0335077, IMG submission 207151) | Soil microbial communities from Loxahatchee National Wildlife Refuge, Florida, United States - Lox_Sample_3.1 | ecosystem: Environmental > Terrestrial > Soil > Wetlands | place: USA... | reverse complement strand
AATCGTCTTCGCCTTCACCTGCCCGACCGCTCTCCCCAACCCCTCCAGGTACGTCCTCGCCCCCGCCGCCATGAACCCCATGTCCGTCGGCGCCTGAAATAATCCGAAACCCTGCTCGATGAATTTCTGCGCCTGCTCGGGCGTCGCTGCCGGGCGCCCCGCCACTTTCCCGTGCTTCTTCGCCGCCGCCACCACTTTGGCGATCGCTTCCTGTAGCCGCGGATCGTCCTGGTTGCCGCGCAGGCCAAGCGAATACGAGAGATCACTCGTGCCGATGAACAGCACGTCGATGCCCGGCGTGGCCGCAATCGCCTCGATGTTCTCCACCGCGCGCGCCTCTTCAATGATCGTGATCACCACCACGTTGCAGTCCGCCGAATCCGGGTAGCCGTCCGAGCCGCCCGGCCACGTGAACCGCGCCAGCACCGGCCCCGACCCGCGCCGCCCCACCGGCGGATAGCGGCACGCCGCCACAGCCTGCGCCGCCAGCTCCGGCGTGCTGGTGAACGGAAACATCACGCCGCACACACCCGCATCCAGCACCCGCTTCGCCATCCAGATCTCGTTCACCGGCACGCGCGCGAACGGCACCGCCCGCAACCCGCGCATGGCCAGCACCATCGTGCGCAGCGTCTCCAGCGTAATGGGCGAATGCTCCATCTCGATCCACAAAAAATCGAAGCCGAGCGACGCCGCCTGCGCCGCCACCTCCACGCTCGCCGCCGTAATCGTCGCCGCCACCACGGGCTCGCCCGCGCGCAGTTTTTTCTTGACCGGATTTTCCCAAGCTTCACTCATTGTTTGATCAGCCATACCTCCGATACCTGGCAGCCGCGCCCGCTCCCGCCCAATCCGGGCTCGCCCCGCCACGTCAGATCCAGTTCACCATGTTCCGTGGCTTCGTGGGGAATCGCAAACTCCAGCGGCTTGAGCGGCGCAGGCTTTTCTATCAGCGGATGAATCTCCCATTTCTCGCCCGCCGTCAGACGGATCTTGCGGCGCGGATTCTCGCCCGCATACACCACGCGGATTTTGTAGCGCGCGTCGCGATCGAGCCCCGCATAATGCATGCGCAGCGGCGCGTCGTAAAGCGCCTCCGCGTGATCCCACCACGACCGCCGCCGCGTGCCCGAGGGACCAAAACCCATGATCGTGCCTTCACTGCGCACCAGGTGCGGCTGTCGCGTGGTGTCGCCCAGATCATCGTAAAATCCGCCGGGACCGGGATCCGCCCAATGCAGAATTTCGTCGATTCCTTTGAGCCGTTCCGATTCATCGCCGATTCTGCGGATTTCGTCGAATCGCATTTTCAGCCAGAGGCGGTTATTCAGCGGCGCGTCGATCGTATCCAGGTTCGCCCCGCGATCCACCGCGATCGCCTTGTAACGCGGAACGCTCAACTGCATGCGGATACTCTGAAACAGCGCCTCCGCCAGCTCGAACACGCGCGCCCGCACGTCCGTGGCCACGCGCGTGGTGACAGCGGTATCGAGCACTCGTTCCGCCTCCGCCATCGCCCGTTCGGCTCCGTCGCTTGGAGCCTGGCGCAGAGCATTCATCGCCCAGGACTCTAGATCCGTCTCATAGGCCAGCCGCTTGCGCGTATATTCGTCGTAGTACGCGCGGTAAAGCGCCTGCTGGAATCGCCAGTTCGCGAGCATCTGCGGCGTGGCCGCCTGCTCCAACTCGCGGAAGTGCGCAAAGGTTCCGTCCACCCCGCGATTCACGTCCAGCCGCCCCTGCCAGTTGCGCTCCAGCTCGGCAAGCCCGCGAGCGAAACTCTCGCCATGGCGCGCGCTGATGAAATAGCGGCCGTACTGCCGCAGAATTTCATCGACATCGGCATCAGGATTCCATCCCAGCGCGCTCCAGATTATTTTGTTCACATCGTCGTTGCAGCCTTCCGAGTACGTCAGGAATCCGATCGTATAAGGCGCGGTTCTCCGGAAAATTTCCGCTTCCTCGAATGGCCGCGGATTGATCCCCTCGCGGCCCTCCGTCACCGAGAAAGCCACATCCCAGTTCGGCACCGGATACTGGCACTGCCGGCTGTGCGTGATGTCGGGATAATGCCGGATCGGATAGCGTTTCGGAACCGATGCGCGCAATTCCGGCAAACTGACACGAACCTGCGGGCCGTAAACCACACCCGAAAGCCACCCCGACTCGGTACGCAGGATCGCGTAAAACTCTTCCAGCCCCCGCTGATTGAATCCCTGCGGCGAAACCCACATCTGCGCTTTGGGATGGTAGCGATGCAGGATCTGTGTTTCTTTTTCCAGGAATGCCATCAGAATCTTGGGAGGGCTGTGACCCGGATCGCCGCCGGGAACGAAAACCGCGTCCACACGCGGCAGTTTGCGAAAAACCTCGCCCCATTCCCGCAGCTCCGACTCGACAGTTTGCGGATTCGAATAATCCAGATCCATCGCCGGATACCAGATCCAGACGTCCAGCCCGTATTCATCCGCCAGCCTGGATACCTCGGTCATCATCCGCATCGGCGGAAGAGGAAAATGCGGGCTATCCGGCTCGTCATCCGAGCGCGGCGGAATCAACTCAATCGCATTGGTTCCAAAGACCGCGAGATCGCGGATGTATTGCTCCCAAACCGGCACCGACCAGCCGTCGTAGGAATTGGTCTTCGGCCGGTATCCAAGTTGATGACCACGCAAGGGATAACGCGGCGCGCTGGCCTCGGTGAAGCCATCGGGAACCGTGACCGCACCTTTTTCCATGCGCAACTCACGCAGAAATCGCCCGACACCGAACAGAACGCCGCGAGCATCATTGCCCGTAACGCGGACCGAGGCGTTTCCCACTTCGATTTGGTAGCCTTCGGCGGGCCCGTCCTGTCGGGAAAGTACTTCAATTCGAACACCTTCGGTGGAATTCGTAACAGGCCAGCGAATGCCAGTGCGCTTTTCGACTTCTTCCACCAGCATCCTTATTGCTATCTGATGCGGAGACGCGGCGACCACGGCGTTGCTCAGATCGAGGGCCGGCAGGCGAAACGTGAAAAACAAAGCCACCGCTAACCCGCGCATTTGCCGGATTCTAGCACGCGGCCCCGAATTGGGGCGGCTCACGCAGCGTAGTTGCGTATGCGCGTTTTGACACAATCCGTTGCGAATGGTAAATTCCTTGTTTTGTTGCTATTACACGTGGCAACCGGCGTGCGCGCGCAATTTTGAAATAGAGAATAAAAGGGGGTGCGCATGCGGCTCGTGAGATTGTTTGGCTTTGTTCTTGTCTTTTTGTTTGCGCTGCGGCTGGCGAGCGCCGCCAAGGAGCCCACCGAGGTACTTCCCACGCCGATACTGCGATCGGTCGATCCGGACAGCGTCAAGGTCGGGGATTTTGCGACGGTTTCGGGCGAAAATCTGGACAAGTCGCGCGTGGCGGAACTCTACTTGACAACCGGTACGGTCGACGTCAAGGTGCCGATCGTCGAGCAGACATCGACTGCCATCAAGTTCAGAGTACCGGAGAAAGCGGCGCCTGGCCGATACAAGATGATGGTGTTGCTGGTTGGCGATCCTCCGCGGCTCATCGAGGAACCGGCGCACGTGACGGTGATGGAGTAATCACTCCTGATTGAATCCCGTACTGATCCGGAAGGCTTCCATGTAGTGGCCGTCTTTCTTGTGGATGTGGTTCCTGTATTCGGCTTTTGTCTTCTCGAGGGTTGCCGGGTCCCAGTCCGGGCGGTAGTGGTGAATCGAAGGCTCCCACTGGCTGACGTGTGCCATTAACGCATCCACTTTTTTCTCAACCACGCTGTCGATATTCACCCAGTAGTTGGCTTCCTTCTCGGTAACGTAATAATAGTATTCCTGCGGAACCAGCCAGGGCTCCAAGCCCTCGTGCAACTGTTGATTCGGGAAGTAGAGGTGCCACTCAGCGGCGCGGATGGCGTCGATGGTGTTGTTGGCAGCCATGCGGTGGTCGGTTTTGTGCCAGCGGACATACTCGGTACCGGGGTCGATGGAGAGCACGACCTCGGGACGGATTTGACGGATGATGCCTGTGACTTCCTCAACCAGATCACGCGTGTTGGCGTATTCGAGCATGCCATCGTGGTATTCGAGCCACTTGATATGGTCCTTCGGGATTCCCAGGATGCGGCAGGCGTCCTCTTCTTCGTGCATGCGGATGCGTGCCAGGCGCTCACTAGTCATCTCGGGATCGTAGGAGCCCTTATCATCGTTGGTGTAGATGACGATGCGGATGTTGTTCCCGTTTTTGGCCAGAAGCGCCAGCGTTCCCGCGCAGCCGAAGGCGTCGTCGTCAGGATGCGGCGTGAACAAGAGGATGGTCTTGCCGTGGAGGTCTTCGAGCCGGGTCTTCGGCTGAGCGGAAACGAGTGCAGTAAAGATCGATAGCAGGATCAGAGTTCGCGTCATTGGTGGATCTAAGATACCGCAATCGAGGAGATCCCCGCTTGCAAACCGGGGCGGCGGGAAGTAAAGTTGCACAATATGGCATTTTGTCCGAACTGCGGCAGTCAGGTGGATGGGCGCTTCTGCGCCAAGTGCGGGTCAGCAGTCGGAGCAGAGGGTGTTGTCCAATCAGGGGCCGTCCCGCCGCCAGCGCAAGGCGCAGTGGCGGCACCCGCAGGCTTGACCGACAATGTGGCCAGCGCGCTGTGTTATGCGCTGGGCCTGATCACCGGCATTCTGTTCCTGGTGCTGGCACCGTACAACCAGAACCGCAAAATCCGTTTCCATGCGTTTCAGTCAATCTTTATGCACGTGGCAGTCATCGGAATTTGGGTTGTATTCCTTATTTTGTCGGCGGTTTCCGGCGGGTTGTTGATCTTTGTGATGCCGTTGGTCTGGCTGGGATTTTTTATTTTGTGGCTTATATTGATTATAAAGGCGTACCAAGATCAGAAGCTGGTTTTGCCGATCATCGGGCCTCTGGCTGAAAAGCAGGCCGGGAATTGACGGCTGATTTAGCCCCTGCCCCACGGGCGACAATTATGGCGGTTTGTCCGAGTTGCGGTGCTGCTATGGAGGGCGATGTATGCCCGAACTGCCCGGCATCCGGAGAACGGCCAGCGGCACCCGCGATGAACGATAACATTGCAAGCGCGCTGTGCTACCTGCTGCTCGGTGTGACCGGCACGCTGCTGCTGTTTCTCGACCCCTACCGCCACAACCGCCGCATCCGGTTTCACGCGTTCCAGGCGATTTTTGTGAACCTGGCTATCATCCTAGTCTGGCTCGCGATTTCCTTGCTCGGAAGAAACGTGGCCCTGTTGCTCAGCCCCGTGTTTCTTCTGGTTGTGCTGGTGCTGTGGCTGATGCTCATTTGGAGGGCGTGGCAGAACGAGCGCATTGTGCTGCCGCTCATCGGTCCCATGGCCGAAAAGCAGGCCTGACCCTTTGTATCCGCTGCCCGATTTCCCACGTCTGAATATCGTGAAGATTCTTGGTTTGCTGCTGCTACCCACCTTACTGGGGGCCGATTCAAGGCCCAAACTCAGCTCCATCGATTACTACGGGCTGCGCAAGATTCCGGCGAACCGGATTCACAAAGTTGTGGGGGTGAACGCCGGAGATCCGCTCCCGGCTTCCAAGGGCGATCTCGAAGACCGGCTGGAGAAAATACCGGGCGTGGTGCTGGCCCGAGTGGAGGTGGTGTGCTGCGAGGGCGAGGGTGGCATGCTGTTTGTCGGCATCGAAGAAAAAAGCGCACCTCATCTCGCGATGCGCAGTGCGCCCGCGGGAGCCGCGACGCTGCCGGCCGCAATTGTCGAGTCGTATCGCGAATTAGTGCAGGCGCTGGAGAGCGCGGGACGGCGAGGAAGCACGGCCGAGGATCTTACACAGGGCCACCCTCTGGCTGCCGACCCGGACTCCCGCGCCATCCAGCAGGACTTCGTCGACTTCACCGCGCACCACCTGGCGCAGATCCGCGAGGTGCTTCGTAACTCCGCCGATGAAGAACAGCGCAGCATGGCGGCGACTCTCATCGGCTACGCACCCGAGAAGAAGGCGGTAGTGAATGATCTTGAATATGCGCTGCAGGATCCGGACGAAGGAGTGCGGGCGAGCGCCGTTCGCGCGCTCGACGCCATTGCGATTCTGGCTGAGAAGAAGCCCGAACTGGGAATTCAGATCGCGCCGACGTGGCTGGTGGAGATGCTGAACTCCATCGTGCTGAGCGACCGGACCGAGGCCACCCGCGCACTGCTCAACCTCACCGATTCGCGTCCCGCCGCAACCCTCGATGCGTTGCGCGAGCGGGCGCTGCCGTCGCTGGTGGAGATGGCGCAGTGGAACAGCCTGCGCTATGCGCTGCCGGCATTCATTCTGTTGGGGCGTGCCGGCGGTGTCGATGAACAGCAGATCCAAGAGCGATGGGCCAGAGGGGACCGCGAAGCCTTGATCCTCGAAGTAGGGAGTTCGGGCAAAAAGAAGCGCCGCTGAGAGAGAGCGCGCCCGGCCGGCGCGCTGTTGTCAACTTGCGACGTCTTCAAATGACGCCGACTGTCCTGCGGCGAGGACGCGCTCAGGCCGGCGCTGGGCAGCGGCCAAAGCAAGCTTGGCGCGTGCGATGGTCGCTTTGTTTTTGGAGCCCCGAGGCCGTCCACGCTTTTTCGCCACCGCTGCCAGGATGGCTGGAGGCCGTCCCCGCCGCCGCCCGCGGCTGAGCGCCAGAAGTTCCAAGCTGATGATGACTTCCTCAATCTGACTGCGTTCCTGACGGAGCGCCGCCAGGATTTTGTTTACATCCATTTCGCCTCCGAAATTTTTATGACTGCGGGATATTTCTTATTTATACCGCCAAATACCTGCCAGTCAATTAAAATCTTCGAAATATGCGATCATTTCCTCAAAAATCTGCCCACATATTTTCAGATGATTAAGGAGAATACACGGTGGATTTTCCGTGGAAAAAACGCACGGCGGTGAACTTGTTTGGGTTGGTTGGGGTTATAGCTGCACTGCGGGTTCGTTGCGAGCGCGGATCTGAAGCTGATCAGCGCTCGCAAGCATGAAGGTGGACGCAAGAACGGGTTTTGAGCGTTAGGAAAAACAGAAAACATGCGGGCTGTCCCTGGCTTCCCCCCTGGCTTCCCTCCTGGCTTCCTCCTGGCTTCCTGGACCCGGAATTTGTGAAATCGGCTCGGGTCGCATTTTATGCGCAGCGACCTCTCGTGATAGAATTCGCGCTGCAGGAGGCCCGGCATGATTCCCCAAGCAACCGTGCAGAAGTTCCGCGAATCTCTTCGAGGCCAGTCATTCTGCCCCGGTGAGGCCGGCTACGATGCCGCCCGTACTATCCCCAACGCCATGATCGACCGGCGGCCGGCCATAATCGCGCGCTGCGCCAGTGCTGCCGACGTGATCGCGTGCGTTCGTTTTGCACGCGATCACGATGTTCTTGTATCGGTGCGGGGCGGGGGCCATAGCGTAGCGGGAAAGTCGGTTTGTGACGGCGGTCTCATGATCGATCTCTCGGCGATGAAGGGCATGCGAGTCGATCCCCGAAGGCGGACCACCCGCGCTGAGGCGGGTCTCAAGTTGGGCGAATTCGACCGCGAGACGCAAGCCTTCGGCCTAGCCACCACCCTCGGCGTGGTCCCAACCACCGGGATATCGGGCCTGACCCTGGGCGGGGGATTCGGCAACCTGATGGCAAAGCATGGCCTCGCTCTCGACAATTTAATCGGTGTGGATGTTGTCACTGCCAACGGTCAGCTGCTCACGGCCAACGCCCAAGAAAACGAAGACCTCTTTTGGGGAGTACGCGGCAGCAGCGGAAATCTGGGCGTCGTCACCTCGCTGGAATACCGGCTGCATGAAGTCGGGCCGGTTTTGGGTGGCGCCGTCCTACATCCCGTCACAAAGACCAAAGAGATTTTGCATTTTTGCCGCGAATTCGCGCAAACCATCTCCGATGAAGTTGTGATCCAGGGTGGTGCGTTTACGGCTCCGGATGCCACCCCGGTTTTTGGCGTGGCGGCATGCTACTGCGGTACATCCTTATCCGAAGGCGAGAAGGTTCTGCAACCCTTGCGGAAATTCGGTCCGCCGGTCGCGGACCTGATTTCTGTGATGAGCTATGTGCAAATGCAAAGCTTCTTCGAGCCGTTCTTTCCGCCCGGACGCCACACCTACACAAAATCCAACTTTCTGCGTGCTCTGAACGACGAAACCATCGAGACAGTCGCGGAATGGGCGGGCAAAAGCCCGTCTCCTTACACGTTTGCGCCTTTCTTCGAGCACTGGCACGGAGCCGTCAATCGCGTGGGAGTCACGGATACGGCTTTCCCCCACCGGCAGTACTCGTGGAACCTTCTCGCCTGGTCGATGTGGACAGATACGTCCGACTCCGAAAGAAACATCCGATGGACGCGGGAGTGTTGGGAGGCGATGCAGCCATTTCTAGCCGCCGGCTCCTACGTCAACTATGTCTCTGACGAGGGCGAAGCCTCGGCGCGCGCAGCCTACGGCCCCAATTACGACCGGCTAGCGGCTTTAAAGGACAAGTACGATCCGTCCAACTTTTTCCGCATGAACCATAACATCAAGCCGAGTCAGAGGGCTTCGGTAGAAGCAGGGGCTTAGCCGTTCCTCCTCTAAACCCCTTTCACCCTTCACCGGGGGAAAAGGAATAACCTGGAAGAAAAGGGGACAGTTGAGCCTCATGTCGCCGAGCGGCGACACCCGCGAGCATGAAGATTCGGCGAAGGCACGAGCTAGGAATATTCTGCAAGGGGCGAAGCCGGGACAGGAAACTGCGTCCACGGAGGGCGGGTCGGCAAGGTTGGGATTCGATGCGTTGGGGACGCAGAAGCCAGTCCCGGTTTCGCGACGTACGGGCTTTGCGAATCGGGCAGTTACAGCTATTTTCAAGAGAGACGCGTTTTCCATGAGACGGCACGCTACGGTCGGCGACTTCACATTTATGCCCCGACGTGCTCGCGTCATCGTTCCAGGCGTCGCGCATCGCGTGACGCAGCGCGGCAACAATCGCCAGCAAGTCTTCTACTCCGTTGAGGATCGCCGTCTCTACCTGCGACTGTTAACCCGACACGCTCGCCGATACAGAACGCAAGTCGCCGGTTACTGCTTAATGGCCAACCATGTTCACCTGGTGGTTGTACCGCAACACGAGAATTCGCTGGCGCGCACTTTCGGACGGACGCACGCGGAATATGCGCAGGCCGTGAACCAGTCCGAGAAACGCAGCGGGCATCTCTGGCAGAACCGCTTCTTCTCCTGCCCGCTGGATGCTGTGCATCTGGAGAATGCCCTGCGGTATGTCGAATTGAATCTGGTGCGCGCCGGGCTCGCCCTGATGCCGTGGCATTGGCCGTGGTCGAGCGCGGTGGCGCACAGTCTTGAGGGTGCGAGGGACGCGGTCCTGGCCGGCAGCGGCCACATGGATAAGTGGGATTACACCGGCTGGAGAGAGGTTCTATTGACGGGCATGTCTCAGGCGGAGTGTGACGCGGTTCGCCGTGCGACGCACACGGGCGAGCCGCTGGGATCGCACGAATTCCTTACGCAACTCGAACGGCAAGCAGGGAGAAGGCTCCGGGTTTTGGCGCGTGGGCGCCCCGCGAAACGGCCGTGTGAGGCACACCGCACCGGTTGTCGGCAGGAACTATTTGGGGTTGAAGTGTGAGCCACGGAAAATGCGTCTGTCCCCTTTCCCTCCCTTTCCTCGTCCCTCCTTCCCTCCCTCGTCCCCTTTCCCTCAAGGCGGGGGGCTCAAAACCGTCAGACGAATGCTGGGCGTCCGGCGCGGCGGAGTAGAGTTCTCGTCCACGACGTAGATTTCCGCTTCTCCGGGATTGGCAAATAGCTCGGCGGGGACGGTGGCCGTCAGCAGGTCACCTACCGCCACGGTTTTGAGCTTATGGTTTCGGAAGACGATGGAATTGCCGGCCCCTGCCGGAGACGGGAGGCGCACCCACATCGCCGAGGAGCCGCCCGGTTGGATGTTGAACGGCTTGCCAGCCACAATCGTTGTGGGGCCGAATGCCTGAATGGTTCGCAGTTGGCCTGGGACCTCGCGGGCGTTCACGGGTTTTGGATCGTACAAGCCGCCACCGATCAGAATGGCGAGAGCGCAGCCGACGGCGATGGGGACCAGCTTCTTCAAGCGGGGCCCAGACGCCTGGCTCGCCCTCTTCTTCTGAGCGAGACTGGGCTTTTCCACCAGATGCCAGGACAGGGCGGCCAAGCCCAGCGCACAAACGAGTGAGGACGCAGCATTCAGGGGCGGAGACCAATTCGGAAAGCGCTGGGCGATGACCTGTTGGACCGGCCAGCCGTAAATGTACAGACCGTAAGAATAATCTCCGGGCAGGTGGATCGCCGAGAGGAATCTCGAGAAGCCAAAGCACAACACCAGGTAACAGGTGAAGAAGAAGAACAAGGGAGCGAATGCTGCGGTCCAGACGTATTTGTTCGCGGCAAGGAAGAGCACAACCAGCCAAATATTGCTGATGAGGACCTTATCGCTCCACAGCGCGCACAGGGCGCCCAGGAGGAACAGACCGGAACAGGCCAAATTAATTTCGGTTTCGCCGAAAACAGAAATCCACCGCGGTGCTACCAGGCCGACAATCGCGAGTATGCCGAGCGCCGCGGTCAGCCATTCCCGGCGGCGTCCGCGAAATATCCAAAGGAGAACGCCGGCCAGGAGATAGAGCCGGACCTCCAGATACAAAGACCAGAGAGGTCCGTTCACGGCTTTATCGATATTGCCTGCGAAAACGCCGGGCAGCAAAAATCTGGTACGGAGGAGCAGGAAATTCCCCAGAAAATAATCCCAGGTTTGGCCGTCGGTTAGGTACTGCTTCGGGGTAAGGGCTGTGATGAGGGGTCCGAGCACGAAAACGCTGAACACGAGGCAAACGAAGAGAGCCGGCACGATCCTCAATGCGCGGGAAACGAGCCAACGCACAGTGTCCGGCTGGTGCAAGAAGCTATTAGTAACCAACATCCCGCTGATAAAGAAAAATACATGGAGCGCGAATAGTCCGCTGTAGACCGAGCCGTTCCAGGCCGCCATGGGGTCGACGCCGGAACCAAGGACAGCGTGCGAGTGCCCCAGAATTACCAGAGAGGCGGCGATCAAGCGGAGCAGGTCGAGACTATTTCTTCGGCTTCCCAGATGCGCAGCCAGGAGATTCCCACCGGTCGGAAACACAATACCTTATTCTATTGCCAAGCGGGCTCGACGACGAGGGTGGAGCAGTTGACACAACACAGTCAATCGACGGGCAGCCGGCTTCGGGAATCCGAGTTGAGTGGCGGGCCCGATTCTTTCCCTACAGGCGTACCGTGAGGCGAAGGCTGACCGGCGCGCCGGATAACAGGGATCGGGCCGCTCTCAGAACCGGCGAAGATTGCGGCCTCTTCGAACTCTGTGGCGTTGGCGACGTAGTGACCGGGCACGCGCCGGCAACCCACAGGGAGAAGAACCGGAACGTGAGGCCCGCCAACAACGACAGCACACCCATCAATATCAGTAACGGCAATTCCCCGGCAGTTTTTGGAAGCGGCGACGAGTCGCGCAGCGGGCTAGCGGTAACGGCCGCTGATTCTGCGGGGATCGTCTCAGCCGGGAGCAACAGGACGCGCTGCCCGGTACGCAAGAGTTCCGCGGCTTGCGCTCGTGGGTAAGCGAACTGCTCGACGTAAGGGTGCGGGTGCGGAGTGGGCCACCAGGCTTTTACGACTCGGGGCAAGCCTGGCTTGCCCTGGTAGAAGGTAAACGCAGGTTTGCCGGGCGGCGGAGGTTCGTATTCCGGCACCGATGTGATGGTCGCATAGACCTGCGTCTGACCGGCGTTCAATATCTCCAGGATGTCGGAAGCGGGAAGAGAGTTTCCTGGCGGCAGCGGATTCTTGCGTCTAATCACGTAATTGCCAGGCTGTAGAACTGCTCCCGGAACCTCCACGGCCTGATCGACGATGAAGGGCGTTCTGTCATCCGTTTGGCCCGACTGAGCATTGGCAAGGGCGCCTAAGCAAGTCAGGCAGACAACCACAGTTGCTCTTTTCAGAATGCGCATTTTTCTCGGTTTCCGGCGTTGAAGATTGCACCGCCACGCAGGAGCAACGGGGAGGGATTTTGCCCTGAAGTACGATTCTAAGTTGGCGCGGGCGGTGATGCAAGCAGAGTCTTCATTGGTGCGCAGCAGCGGTGCTGGCGCCGGCGTGGTAACGCTGGGTGGCGAAGCCGACCACGGCTCCGAGAATGCTCCCGGGGAGCATGATCTGGAAGTAATAGTGGCTTCCGTCGGGCTGGGGCATGGCGGCAACCAGGAAGGCCAGAAACATGCCCACGGCCAATCCGAAAAAAATTCCCATCGCCAGTGAGTTCACCTTTTTCGCAAAATAGCCGATGCAAATTCCGGTGATGAGCCCTTTGACGGTGGAGCCGATGACGATTCCCAACAGAGCCGGGCGCGCTGCCGGCGTGAACCATGCGGTCAAACCATCAAAGATTCCCAGAAAACCACCCAACAATAATCCAAATACCGGTTTATTCATTCGCTTCTCCTATTTAGGCGGTTCAGCCGCCCTACCTGTTCTATTACGCGTTTGCCGAAAAGTCTTTAGGTTGAAAAAATGGGGCAGGCAGCGCCAGCTAGCGATTCGCCGGCTCCCCTTTGCGCTTGCGGTACTCGGCGAATGCGGCGTCGGCTTCGCTCGTGCGGTTGAGGCGGCGGTAGAGCTGACCGAGAGAATAGCAGGCATCGTTTGCGGAGGAATCCAGCGTGATTGCCGCGCGATATTCGTCGATCGCCTCTGCATCGCGCCCTTGCTTCTCCAGCACCCGGCCCAGATGGTAATGCGACTGCGCGAGAGCAGAATCGTACCGCAAGGATTCCCGCAGCGCTTTTTCGGCATCCTCCAGCTTCTCGAGGCGCAGCAGCAGGTAACCCAGATTGTGCGATGGCCAGGGCGAAGGCTGCGGCAGCTTCCGGTTCAGGTCGACGGCCTTTTCGAACTCGATCCGCGCCTCATCGGGGCGGCCGAGCATGTCCAGCGCCAGCCCGAGATTGTCCTCGGCGCGCGACGACTGCGGGTCGAGCTCTAGCACCCGCCGCAGCTTGGTGACGGAATCTTCGTAGCGGCGCTGATCATAGTCCAGGCGAGCCAGCCAATAAAGATACAGCGGCTTGTCCGGTTTGAAGCGATTCAGCAGACTGAGTTCGGTCCTCGCGCCCGCCGCGTCTCCCAGGTTGACCAGCGACATGGCCAGCGTGAACCGGTCGCGCTCATCGAGCGGCGCCAGCGAATCGGACTCACGAAAGGCCTGCACTGCCGGCGCCATGCGCGCGCCGACGAATTCGACGGCACCGAGCAAAGCGTACAGGTCGGCCGCATGTGCGGCGTTCCCGCGAGCCGCGGTTCGCACCAGAGTCTCAATGCGAAAGTAGTCTTTAGCCGCCAGCGACGCGGTGATCTGCCGGACTTGATCGGGCGAGAGCGGCGCGCGCCGCACGCGCTCCAGGATGCTCTCCGGCGGCTGGGCCAGCAAGACTGCGAGCGAGAACAAACACGCCAGCCTGGAGTGCCGCGACATCAGTAGGGCCGTACTTCGATGGTGCGGAGCATCAACTCCTGACGCGCGGAACGGTCCGCATCCAGCTTTCTCAGCCGGGCGGCCTGCTCCTCGGCGCGTGCATCGTGAGTGCGCTGATAGAGAGCCAGCAGCGTCGAATTGGCCTGAAAGCTGTTGGCATCGAGTGATAAAGCCCGGTCGAGCGCCGCGCGCGCCTGCTCGATCAAACCCTGGCGCAACCGGATTCGAGCCAGTTCGGCGTGGGATTCGGCGAACGTAGGCGCCAGTTGGATGGATTTTTCGACGTGTTTCGCCGCTTCTTCTATGTTGTCGTCCAGCCGGGAGATCCGGCCAAGGAAATATTCCGCGCCGGCGGCGGTATTCGGGTCGGTGCGTAGGCCTTCCATCTCCGTGCGCGCGCGGCCGTAATCTCCCGCCGCGAAGCACGCCACGCCCAGTGCGAAATGCCCGCGCGGATCACTGGGCTGGGCCGCGACGTAAGCTTCGAAATACGGAATGGCGCGCGAAACTTCGCGGCCCGTCAGGGCATTCAAACCCATGGCGTAGTTGTACTTGGGATTCTTCGGATCAAGCGCCAGGGCGCGCTCCAGCGATTTCTTGGCCTCGACCGGCAGCTCCATTTCCATGGCAATCAGGCCGAACAGAAAGTGGATCTGCGGATCGTTCGGGGTCAGATCGCGGGCGTGGGCCAGATATCCGAGAGCCCCTTCCCTGTCGCGCAGGAGGTAAGCGAGACGCGCCAGTTCGATCAGGTGCTGCGCGTTCTGCGGATCGGCGACGGCGACCCGCTCGAGCACTCGCCGCGCGTCGGCCGGACGATTCAACTGTTCGTAGGCCACGGCGAGATTGCGGAGGCTCGGGATGGACGCGCCGTTCCGGGCGTCCAATGCCTCAACCAAAGTTACCGTTACCGGGGCGGTTTTCGGCGTTTTCAAAACCGGAAACACGGTTACCGCATCGTCGTCGGAAAAGTCCGGGGCACGCGCCAGGCGAAGGGCCACGTCATTCGCTTCTTCGAGGTGGTCCAGGCCCGCCAGGTCCGCGCATCGCAGCGCCAGGATGGAGGCTCGCGAGGATTCCGGCTCCGGCAGAGGCTTCAATTGGTTCAGCGATTCGGTGAAGTGGCCACGCCACAACTCGAGCGTCGCTAGCGAGATGCGCGCTTCGCTATCACTTGGCCGTTGCTCCAGAACTTTTCGCCAGCTATCGATAGCGCAGGTGATGGCGGAGGTCTCCGCGCTGCTAAGAAGCTGGCACGCGCGAGCCAGATTCTGCCAGGCGGGTGTGAGGCGCGGATCCAGGTGCACGGCCCGTTCAAAATCGGTTCGCGCATCGGCCAGTT
>Ga0335077_10006055_pt1 | contig 14909 bp, 16 predicted proteins | sample Lox_Sample_31_FD_207151 | JGI IMG/M metagenome (GOLD analysis project Ga0335077, IMG submission 207151) | Soil microbial communities from Loxahatchee National Wildlife Refuge, Florida, United States - Lox_Sample_3.1 | ecosystem: Environmental > Terrestrial > Soil > Wetlands | place: USA... | reverse complement strand
GGTCTGGTAGGCGGGAAGCAATTCGTTTTTCGTGCGCACCACGCGCATGCCGCGGCCGCCGCCACCCGCCGCCGCCTTCAGGATCAGCGGGAAGCCGATGCGCTCCGCTTCTTTCGCGAGCTGTTCCTCACCTTCCACAACGCCCTCGCTGCCGGGAATCGTGGGCAGGCCGTGAAGTTTCATTTCGCGGCGCGCGCGGTCCTTTTCGCCCATCATTTCGATCACTTCGGGCTTCGGGCCGATAAAAGTGAGTTCGGAGGCTTCGCAGACCTTGGCGAAGTTGGCGTTTTCGGAGAGGAAGCCGTAGCCGGGGTGGACGGCGTCCACATTGGTGATTTCGGCGGCGCTGATGACCTGGGGAATGTTCAGGTAGCTTTCGCTGCTGCGGGCCGGGCCGATGCAGACGGCTTCATCGGCGAAACGCACGTGGAGCGAATTGCGGTCGGCCTCCGAGTACACGGCGACGGTGGCAATCCCCAGTTCTTTGCAGGCGCAGATGACCCGCAGGGCAATTTCCCCGCGATTGGCAACTAGAATTTTCTGGAACATAGTCGGGCGGGCCGCTATCTCTTGCGGCTCGGGCGAATTCCAAACAACGGCTGGCCGTATTCGACGGGCTGCCCGTTTTCGGCGAAGATGCGCAGTACTTCGCCGCTGATTTCCGATTCAATTTCGTTCATAAGTTTCATGGCTTCGACGATGCAAAGCGTCTGGCCCTTGTCCACGTGGGAGCCGACCTTGACAAAGGACTCGGACCCGGGGCTTGGCGACCCATAAAACGTGCCGACTATGGGCGAAGTCACAAGATGCAAGTCCTCCCCGCCCCGAAGATCGGCGGCCCCTTCCGCGGCCGGAGCCGAAGCCGGATCGGACGAGGCCGGAGCGGCGGGAACGATGATTTCGGCGGCAGGCCTGGGCGAGGCCGAAGTTACGACCACATTGGCGCCGGGCTTCTTCAGGCGGATGCGAAGATCTCCCCGTGAGTATTCAAATTCCTCCAGGTTGTGCTCGCTCATGAAGCGCAGCAACTGTTCGATCCGCTCGATTTCGGGATTCGCAAACGACGGGCTTGCACTCGCTTTCGCGGTTTTTTTCCGTTTCATGCCTTTTTCTAGAGTTCGATAAGATCCCGCGTTATGCGGGTCAACACTTCACCACGCCCTGCTCCCACCAGAACGTCGTCTTCTATCCGGATACCACCGACCCCTTCCCGATAGACCCCAGGTTCTATGGTAATCACATTCCCCGCTTCGAGTCGAACCGACTGCCCGCGAGCAACCCGGGGATCTTCGTGCACTTCCAGGCCTAAACCATGGCCGGTGCTGTGCACGAAGTACTGATCCAATCCGTTTTTCTTGAGAACTTCCCGCGCGGCGGCGTCCACTTCCCCACAAGTCACGCCCGCCTGGACGGCCGCGACCCCTGCTGCCTGCGCCTGCTGAACCGACCGGTAGCAATCCCGGACGCGCCTGGTGGCACGTCCAAGGTGCACGGTGCGCGTCATATCGCTGCAATAGTGGCCGAGTATAACACCCAGGTCGAGGACGACCAACTCATTTTTCCTCAGCTTCTTGGAGGTGGGCCGGGCGTGCGGAAAGGCCCCGCGGGGACCGGAAGCGACGATGGTTTCAAACGAGGGGCCGCTCGCGCCGCGTGTTTTCATCTGGTATTCGAGTTCGGCAGCGATTTCGATCTCGCGAACCCCGGGGCGAATGAGCTTCAAGACGGATTCGAGGACCTCGCCCACCAGGATGGCCGCCTTTCGCATTACGGCGAGTTCCTGCGCGTCTTTTTTCATCCGAAGGCGCTCGACAAGTCCGGACGCTGCCTGGCCGCGCCAGGTCCTTCCCGCTGCCTTTTTCAGGGCCTGCAATTGGGCAACGGTGAGCTGGCTCGCATCGTAGCCGATCTTGCGCGGGCCGCGTTTCTTCAAAAAGGCGCCGACGAAGGAGTACAGGGCGGCCTGCTGCAGCTCAATTTTTACCCCCTGGGTTTCTTCCCTGGCCTGGACGGTGAAGCGGCCGTCGGTAATCAGCGTGATGGAGTCTTTCGAAACGAGCAGTGCGCCGGCTTCCCCGGTGAACCCGGTGAGATAAAACCAGTTGGGCGGATGAGTGACCAGGAGAGAATCGAGTTTCCGGGCTTTCAGTTCATCCAGAAGCGCTTTGCGACGCTGGGCGTAGTTCGCGTTCATAAAAAAATCGAGGAGACTCACGCCTCCTCGATTTCAGTTTACCCGAATTTTTCAAGCCGCGCTTTACAGCCAACCCGGAAGAGCTTATCCAGGGATGATGCGCGGGGTGATGAAGAAGAGTAGCTCCTGAGATTGCACCGTAACGGCCGTCCGCCGGAACAGATAGCCGATCACCGGCAGGCTGCCCACGATGGGCACCTCGTTGATCTGCGTCTGCTGCTGGGTAACGATGATGCCGCCGATGACGACCGTACCGCCATCCGCGACGGTCACCTTGGTCTGCGCGGACTGCGTGTCCAAAGCGGGGATGCCCTGGACGCGGGGAATACCGTTGTCGATCTGAGTGTTCTCGACCAATACATCCATGAACACGGTGCCCTCGGCGGTGATCTGCGGCGTCACTTCGAGTTGCAGCACGGCGTCAATGTACTGGACCGAAATCGTGTTGTTAATCGTCGTCTGAATGGGGACCTTCGTACCTTGCTTGACGACGGCCTTTTCGTTGTTCTGGGTGATGACCTTCGGCTTGGAGAGCAATTTGCCGACGCCCTTGGATTCGGCCGCGGTGATGAACAGATCCACGGCGAAATTCGGCGAGCGATGTCCAAAATAGAAGCCGCTGGTCGGCGCATTCGCGGGCACGTTGACGTTTAAGGGCAAGCCCGGGGTGGTGCTGCCGCCAGAGCCTGCGATTGGCGTGCCAATGAGCGGAGGTTGCGGCAAGCCAGTGCCCGTCTGGACGGGGCTGACGCCCACGAGCGCGGGACCGCCGTAGACCGAGCGGCCGCCGGTAGTGGTGCCTGCAAAACCCCATTGCACGCCGATGTCCTGCGCGAAGGAGCGGGAGGCGGAGACGACGCGCGCTTCGATTTCCACTTGCTGGGACTTGCGGTCAAGCTGGTGGATCAGATTGTCAATGACCGGAATGACCGACGGAATATCCCGGATGATCAACTGGTTCGAACGGTCGTCGGAGAGAATGTCGCCGCGCGGCGAGAGGAATTTCTTGAGCGTGTCCTTCATGGTGGCGGCCTTGGCGTAGCTGAGGACGCGGGTGACGGTAACCGGAGCGACGGCCTGCGCCTGGGCAATGGCGAGGTCGCGCTGGGTTTCGGCTTCCCGCTTCAGCGTTTCGCGGGTGGCGATGCGCAGCACGTTGCCATTTAGCTGCTTGTCGAGGCCGTTGTTCTGCAGAACGATGTCGAGCGCCTGATCCCAGGGCACTTCGTCGAGAACAATTGTCAACGTGCCTTTGACGTTGGGGTCGAGCACGACGTTCAAGCCGCTGATTTCGTGAATCAAGCGGAAGAAATCTTTGAGGTCCACGTCCTTGAGGTTGACCGAAATGGGCTCACCCGTGTAGCGACTGGACTGCGTCGCGGCGGTGGTGGCCTGCTGCGCCGCAACCGTGGTGGCCGCGGTGGCGGCCTGCTGCATGGCCTGCTGCGAAGCCTGTTGGGTATCCGCCGACGGAGGCGCGGGTTGTTCGGTCTCGTGAAGGCTCGCCAGAACCACGGAGGGCTGCGTCAGTTCGTTCGGGAGCGTGAACCGAGGAGCCGGAACGTTGGAAGCTTTGGCGGTGCGGACGGCCTTGGGCGACTTGGCGTCGTAGGGAATCGTTTTGTTCGCGGGGACGTTTGCCGTGGAATTGACCGGCGCAATCGCGTTAGCATCCGGGGTCACCTGCAACTGGAAGTAGACGACCACGGAATCGCCTTCGTGCGCGATCTGATAGGGCGTCTCCTGCGTGAGGTCGACCACGACGCGTGCGATGTCCGGACGGAACTGCCCCATGCGGACGCCGCGAACCGGAGCGGAGACGCCGGGGATGGCGGTCTTCTGCACCTCAAGGCGCGCGCCACTGAAGTCCAACACCAGGCGCTCGGGATTCTGAAACCGAGAGGCGTGGACATCGAGACGTCCGGCCCCCTCAACACGAATCGCCGCGCGCTGGGGTTCCTGCGTGATGGCCACGCTGGAGATCACCGCCGCGGTCGAAGTCGCGCCTGCGGGCTCCTGAGCGCGGATCGCCGCCAGGCTCCCGCCCAGCACGATGCTCGCAACTATCAGGCAGCCACCTCGAAAGGCCGGCCAGTTCGTCTTCATTGCTGTTCTCCTGCACTGGAGTAAATTCTCTTGTTGACCTGACGTTCCACTGGTTTACCGAACGCATCTTTCCCCATTTCGTGGAACGACACGCCGTCCATCGCAATCTTTTCCACACGCCCGTCGTACAGTTGGTCCCCTTCGCGCAAGAAATAAGTGCGCGCCTGAGGGTTGGTAACCACGGCAATCATCCCGTTCGGGGCTTTGACAATTCCATCCAGACGGAGGGTGCCCACCTGAAGTCCCGCTTTACCTGGAGGAAGATTGGCGCCGGCGCGAGCCGCGGCTTCCTGCCGGCTGGTCAGCGATTCAAAAGGATCGCGGCGAGCGACTTTAGACTCATCCGGCGCGGGCGCCGCAGGAGCTTGTCCCGCAGCGGGAGCGCGGGCGGCCGCCTTCTTGGGAGCCTTGGCGGCAGGCGCTTTCTTCGCCGATTTTGGAGCTGGCGCGGGCGCTGGTTGCGTCTGGGCATGGACGTTGCTCCCAGCCGCCGTCAGCAGAATCCCCGTCATGAGAGTTATGGCTAGACGCATGGCTCGCTCATCCCCGCTCACGGCTTCTTCCCCGGTTGAGCCGCACCCTTCGCCCCGGAGGAGGCGTTGGAGTCAGCTGGTTTGGTGAAAAAGGTGGTGACCGTAAATATGCCTGTCACGGTAGTGCCCGGGCGTAGTGGATACTTGGTTTCTCGTGCTCCGGAAGCGCCCGGATCGTCGAACTGGATGTCGCCCACATTGATGATGCGCGACAACCGGCTCAGCCGGGAAAAGAAATCCAGGATATTGAAGTAGGGGCCGTCGGCCTGCACTTCGAAGGGCATCTCGTAATGGTATTCCTTGGGCACAATGTTCTGTGAGGTGAGCCGGCGCAGTTGCACATTCGAGGCCGTGGCCGCACCCTGCACCTGGCGAATGAATTCGTCTACTTCCTTGTCTTCGGGCACGATGGTCTTCAGCGTATCGAGCTGTTTATTGAGGGCGTCCATCTGCTGCTTCAGTTCGCCGTAGCGCTGCTTGTAAACCTGAAGCTGGGTGACTTCCTGGTTGAGCTCGGTGCGCTGCTGGACGGCCTTGTCGTAGTCGGATCGTTCCTGGGCGACCGGTGAAAACGGAGCGTACAAGCCGGCAAGAACGAGAATCACGGCGATGGCCAGGGCAACCAGGCCCTGCATGATCACAGACATGTCTCGGAAAGGATTGGCCATGTTGTTCTCCTATCCTTTCTTCGCCGGTGCCGCGGCCGGAGTCTTGGAATTGCCCGGAGCGCTGGCGGGCTTGGCGGCGGGCGCCGGAGTTGCCGGAGCCGTATTGGGAGCGATTTCGGCATTAATCGTGAAGAGGAATGTCTGCACGCTGGCGTTGCGGTCGTCCTGCTTGGACTCCTTGATTTCGACTTTCTGGAAGTAGCCGGAGCGCTTCAGGGCAGTGATGAAGTTGGCCACGGAATTCAAGGAAGCCGCGGCGCCATCCATGCTCAGCGCCGTGCCCTTTTTGGTCATGGAGAGGAGCCAGAGATTCTCCGCGCGCGAAACGGTATTGGCCACCTGATCGAGAAGCTCCTGGCCGCCGGTGCGATCGCGCTGGAGCTGTTCGATGGTGTCCACGCGCTGCTTGAGGACCTGCTTCTGCTTATCGAACTGCTCCACCTGCGCCTTGATCTGCTCGAGTTCCGTCTTCTGCGCCTGGAGCTGCTGGATGCGCTTGTTTTCGTCATTCAGCTGGGTCTGCCAGGAATGATAGAAGTAAAAGAGGAACAGGCAGCCAAGCAGCACGCCAGCGCCGATAAACACGAGCGGGAGCGCCGCTCCCGTGTCCACCGGGCGGCGCGAAGCTTTGGGCCGCACTTGTCCAAGTAAGTTTATGCGGATCATGGCTAGTCGAAGCTCCTCAGGGCCAGGCCCACCGCAACCACGAGTCTCGGCGCCAGTTCGCGGATCTGGTCCTCGCTATGCTTTCCGGGATTGATCAGCACCTTGCGGAAGGGATTCAACTCTTCCACCGGCATGGCGAATTCTTCGCGCAACAGATCGACCAGGCCGGGCACGCGCGCAGTGCCGCCGGCGACCATAATCCGCTGGATGTTCTCACCGCTGGCGGTGGCGCGGAAGAAGTCGAAGGTCTTCTGGATTTCCAGCGTCAGGATGTCCGAAACGCTGCGGAGAATCTGGCTCTTCTGCTCATCGGTGACGGTCGGCAGGGTGTCGCCCTTCTTCAGGCGCTCGGCATCGTCGAAGCTAAGGTCCAATTCCTTCTGGAGGGCGTCGGTGTACTGATTGCCGCCGACGCTGACGTCGCGGGTGAACAGCGGAATGCCGCCGCGGACGATATTAATGTTCATGACGCTGGCGCCAATGTTGAGGAGGGCCACGGTCTGGCCGGCGTCGGGCTCGTAGTTCACTTCGAAACAGTTTTGCAGGCCGAATGCGTCAATATCAACCACGACTGGTGTCTTCCCCGCCTGCGCCAGCACGTTGGTGTGGTTCAGAATCTTGTCTTTCTTGACGGCCACCAGCAGGACGTCCATCTGGGAGTCCATGGCTTCGAGTAACTGATAGCTGAGGTTGACGTCGGCGATATCGAAGGGGATGTGCTGGCTGGCTTCCGAAGGAATGCGGTCGTAAAGCTCTTCCTCGGTCATCAGCGGAAGCGGAACTCTTTTGACGATCACAGAGTGGCCGGAAACGGAGGTGGCCACGTTCTTGGTCTTGATTTTTTCGTTTTCAAAGATTCGCGTGATCGCGTTGGCCACCTGCGGCGCGTCCATGATGGCGCCGTCCACGACGGTGTCCTGGGCAAGCGATTCCATGCCGAAGCTGACCAGTTCATAGCCGGCCTTGGTGGACTTCAATTCAACGGCCTTGATAGAACTGGAGCCGATATCCAGCCCGACCAGTTGCTTGCTTTTTGCTCCCCCGAGTAACCACATATCGCGGCCTCTTTCCCTCACGCTTGGAAAAGCCTAGCGGCGCTTCGCCACCACTTGGCTCATCTTGCGTTCCATCCACCTGTCCAGGATCGTCTTCCTAAGTTTCCAACGATTTCCTAATTTGAAAGCAGGTATTTCGCCCTCTGTGATGTAGCGGTACAGAGTATCCGGACTGATGCCCAGATACTGAGAGGCTTGCCGTACGTTCATCACTTCGCGCGATTCGCTCACGAGGAACGCCCACCTTAACCGTCACACGCCCTTCTCTTGCTACGTGTTAGCAGCACCCGAAAACCCCCGACCGACAGGACACAGATACCCCGGGGTGCCGCTCGTGCAACCGTTATGTCATTCCCCAGAGCCGAGCGTCAAGCCTTTCTGAGCCGTAGTTGTCCTAAGAATGCAGGTAATCTTAGGCAAATCGCCTGGTATTGTAGGCAGGTAGGGAAACTAATTGTGGGTGCCCCCACGAATCCCCACAAGTAATTGTGCTTTTTCCGAATCACGTGCCTGTCCCCGAGGACGGTTATCGTTTGTTCGCAATCCCCGGCAACAAGAGCCTTTACTTAGACTTCCGGCTGCCGGTTCCCTATTGCAGGGTCCGCCGTTTCGCCGTGCCGGATTTCTTCAAGATGCCATCAGCGTGGCGCGTTCCCGCGCAACCGTCACAGCTTCCCAATGAAAAGAATCGCGTCGCCCTTAGCCAAATGACTCAAATCCCCAGCGACTTCCAAATCGCTTCGACGCGTGCTTTGGTATTGCCGTCCACCAACATTTCGTCCGGCCACGGGCGGGAAAAACCTTCGGTGGCCCACTTGCGCGTGGCATCGATGCCGACCTTCGAGCCGAAATCCTGCATGCGGGCGGCGTGATCGAGTGTATCCACGGGCCCCAGCGTGAACTGCATATCGCGTTCGGGATCGATGGCGCAGAGGGCTTTCCACACGACTTCGCGGTAGTCATGGACGTTGACGTCGTGATCGACCACGACGATCACCTTTGTGAACATCGCTTGGCCGAGCGACCAGATGGCGTTCATCACTTTTCGGGCGTGGCCCGGAAAAGATTTGCGGATGGAGACGATCATCAGGTTGTGAACGATACCTTCGGCGGGCATGGAAACATCCACGATTTCCGGATGGGTGAGCTTCATCAACGGCAGGAAGACGCGTTCGATGGCATAGCCCATATAAAAGTCTTCCTGTGGCGGGCGGCCAACGACCGTGGCGAGGTAGACCGGGTCCTTGCGATGGGTGACGCATTCGACGTGGAAGACGGGATATTCACCTTCGAGGGAGTAGAAACCCGTGTGGTCGCCAAAGGGGCCCTCGGTGCGCATTTCGTTGAGACTCACGTAGCCTTCAAGAACGATTTCGGCGTTGGCGGGAACCTCGAGATCGTTCGTTTCGCATTTGACCAATTCGACGGGCTCGCGTTTCAGAAAGCCGCTGAACATCATTTCATCGAGATCAGGAGGAATGGGGAGGATGCCGCCCAGGGCAATCGCGGGATCGGCACCGATGGCGACGCTGACCGGTATTCGGCCTTCGGGATTTTTGGCGCGGGCCCGACGGAAGTGCTCGGCGCCGTGCTTTTGCGTCTGCCAGTGCATGCCGGTGGTGCGCTCATCGTAAATCTGCATGCGGTACATGCCGACGTTGCGCTTACCGGTTTCGGGGTTGCGGGTGAAGACCAGAGGAAAGGTGATGAAGCGGCCTCCATCCTGGGGCCAGCATTTGAGGATGGGAAAATCGAACAGGTTGACGTCGCTGCCTTTGTGGATGATTTCCTTGCAAGGGCCGCCTTTCACCTGTTTGGGCATGAAGGAGCCGAGTTCGGCGAGTTTGGGCAGCATTTTGATTTTGTCGAGAAGGCCTTGCGGGGTCTGCATGTCGAGAAAGCCACGGATGCGCGCGGCGACGTCATCGAGTTTCCCGACTTCGAAGGCCAGTTCCATCCGGCGGACACTGCCGAACGTATTGATGAGGAGCGGATAGCGGGAACCTTTGGGGTTTTCAAAGAGCAGCGCGACGCCGCCGGGATTCCCATGGGGACCGGGCATGGCTTGCGCGCGCTGCACAACCTCGGTGATTTCCAGGACGGGATCCACTTCCACCTTGATGCGCCGGAGTTCCCCTTCCTTCTCCAGCCGCCTTACAAACTCACGCAAATCCACGTAGCCCACTGCTTCCTCCACTCGTACAACTATAGACGCTTCGTTCGACGCATTATGGCTTGACTACCTGAAGGCCGAGTTCCCTTTCAAACGGTTCGAAATCGCGGTCCCGTTGCAACAACATGTGGCGTTCGAGGATACAAAACGTGGCGATCCAGCAGTCCACGGTTCCGCGAACGGTGAAGCCCTTCCGCCGAAGCCACCTATAGTTTTCGGCTGCCGCCTCGGCAAAGTCCAATCCACCGGGAGAGAATACGTGCAAGCGCCTAAGCTCCGAAGCAACGAGACGAACTTCCCGATCATTCCGGATCCCCTGGAGCAGTTCACAAAGAATGATATCGACGAGCCCGATCCTTTGCCGTGACAATTCCAAATCGAGCCATCGAGTTTCCGGGGATCGAAGATTGCGAAAGAAATCGATCCAAACGCTGGTATCGACAATAACCATAGGCTGGACCGCCCCTCAGTTTCGCCGCATCTCGTTCAAATCGCCAGCCCAATGAATTTTCCCCCGCAGCTTTCGGATACCCTCCTGGCGCTTGAGAAGGACCAGCATGCGCAGGGCCGCTTCGACAGTTTCCCGTTTGGTCTTCGTTTTCGCACTGCGCATTGCTTGCCGCATTAACTTGTCGTCTATTTCGATGTTGGTCCGCATCGGGAGTCTCCATGTGTAGAATATCACGAATGATGTGTATCGCTCGCAGGAGGCCTGGAGGGAAGCGCGTGACAGCGAGGGCAGCAGGGGATTGTTCAGCTGATCAGCTATCTGGTAATGGTCCCACAGGGTGTTTCACTTGTGGCTAATAGTGGGTAGGCAGCCCCGGGATGGCGCTGAAGACCCGCGCGATAAACTGAGCTAGCCGACAGCCCATTTCCGGTGTCCAGGAGCCGCGATGAAAAAGTGCATTCCGCTGTTTACCGCATTCGCGATCGCAGCGACGATCGTTTCGGCGGGGCCTCCGCCGCAGACCGGGACGATTCTTTCCCAGACCTCGGTCACCTGTGGCGAGAAAAAAGCCAAGAAGCAGAGTTTCAACCTGCTGTGCCAACAATATGTGGTGCGTTCCGGCTCCACGGATTTCACCGTGCAACAGCCAAAACCGGAAGACCAGACGATCATTCCGCTGAATACGACAGTGGAATTCAAGCTGGATAAAAGTAAAATGAAGCTGAAGGCCAACGGCAAATCGTTCGAGTTCATGGTGATTTCGCAGACGGCAGCGAATGCTTCGCCAGCAGCGTCCGCGCCGCCCACCGCCGTGCAGAACCCACAGTAACGCGGCGACGATCATCTTCGGCGATTGCGGTTGGACGAGGAGAGCGCGTGCGCAAAGTCCTCGTCGTCAGTATCGTTTTTTATTCTCTCACCACGCTTCTCTATTTTCTGTGCGCGGGGCGGTTCGATCTGCCGCTGGCGTGGTGCTATTTCGTATTGAATGCAGTACTCGGCCTGGGGACGGTCGCGATGGCGGACGCGCGGAGCCCGGGCTTTGCCCAGGAACGGATGAAGCCGGCCCCGGGGGAGCAAGATCGGGTATTCAAGCCGGCGGGAATGGTGTGCTCGATGGCGGTACTGGTGATCGCGGCGATCGATGTGGGCAGGTTTCATTGGCAACCAGCGGTGGGATGGGGGTTGCAACTTGTGGCGCTGATCCTCGATCTTGCAGGACTCTTGCTGGTCTGCTGGGGAATGCTGGCGAATGCGTACTTCTCATCGGCCGTGCGGTTGCAGGCAGATCGCGGACAGGTGGTGGTGCGCACCGGGCCGTATGCCATTGTGCGGCATCCTGGATACGCCGGGGGAATTTTGTATTTGGCGTTGAATGGACTGGCGCTGGGATCCTGGTGGGCGGGGATTGCCGGACTTCCGATGATCCTTCTGACGTTGCGGCGTACGGTGATGGAGGACCGGATGTTGCGGGAGGGGCTGGCGGGGTACGCGGAGTATGCGAAAGACGTGCCTTTTCGCTTGCTGCCAGGGCTTTGGTAGTGACCGGCGTGACGGCCGAACTCCGGATCGGCCAGTTGTTGCGCACGGGATTGCCGTTTGAAAGCGTAGCTTCTATGCTGGCTATAGCATGGCCATGAGCCGGATTTACCTGGATCACAACGCAACCACGCCGGTGGACCCACGGGTTCTTGAGGCGATGATTCCCTTTTTCTCCACGGAGTTTGGGAACGCGTCGTCGATCCACACGTTTGGACAGCGCGCGCGAGCGGGGGTCGAGACCGCGCGCGAGCAAGTGGCGGCGCTGATCGGCGCAAAGCCGCAGGAGATCGTTTTTACCAGCGGCGGGACGGAGTCCGATAATCACGCGATTTTTGGCGCGGCGCAGGAACTCTCTTCTGGAAAATCCGGGGCGCACATCATCACGTCTGCGATCGAACATGAAGCGGTTCTGAATACCTGCCAGGAACTCGAGAAGCGAGGGTGCGCGGTTACGTATCTGAGCGTAAACCGGGATGGATTGATCGATATGCAGGAGCTCCGGGGAGCGATTCGGCCGGAGACGGTATTGATCACCGTGATGCACGCGAACAATGAGCTCGGCACGGTGCAGCCGCTCGAGGAGATTGGACGCATTGCGGCGGAGGCCGATGTCACGTTCCATACGGACGCGGTGCAATCCGTCGGGAAAATTGCGGTAGACGTGAAGAGGGTGCAGGCGGACCTGCTCTCGCTCTCCGGGCATAAGTTTTATGCGCCGAAAGGCGCGGGAGCGCTGTTCATCAAGAGTGGCACGCAATTGCGGCAGTTCTTCCATGGAGGGCATCACCAGCGGGGGTTTCGGCCGGGAACGGAAAATGTGGCCGGCATCGTGGGACTGGGAAAAGCGGCGGAGCTCGCGCGACTGGGGCTGGAAAAGGATTCGGCGAGGATTTCGAAGTTGCGGGACCTGCTGGAACAAGGATTGCTGGCGCGCGTTCCGGATATTCGCGTGAATGCGAGCGGGGCGCCGCGGACACCGAACACGACGAACATTACCATTCCGGGGATTGAAGGCGAGGCACTGCTGATTGCTTTGGATTTAAAGGGGCTGGCGTGCTCCACGGGGGCGGCGTGTTCGTCGGGAGCGGTGGAACCTTCGCACGTGTTGACGGCGATTGGATTGCCGCCGGCGGAGGCACGAGCGAGTTTACGGTTTAGTTTGGGCCGGGGGACGACGGAAGATGAGATTCGGGCGGCGCTGGAAGTCGTGCCGTCGGCGGTGGGGCAACTGCGAAGCATCTCTCCGACCTATCAAAGACAACCCGCATAGCGGCCACCTTTTTATCCCGAGAGAAGCGAGCTACGAAGTCCGAGGCGATCGCAAGGGCTCGGCCCCCTTTGGAGTGGGGGAGCCGGGCTCCCGCACTCCAAACCACCAGCAGAATCGCCGGAGTCACGGTAAAATGGAAGAGTATGACGACGCAGGTACAACTGGATTCGCTGCCCGCAGCCGCGGCGGAGACGAAACCCGGATTGATCGCGGTCGCGATGTCCGGGGGCGTGGATTCGTCGACTGTGGCGGCGGTGCTTTTGCAGCAGGGGCATGCGGTTGTGGGGCTGACGATGCAGCTCTGGAATCAGCGGCGGTTGCCGGAGTTGCAGGGCGGCGGGCCGGCGCAGCACCGGTGTTGTTCGCTGGATGATGTGTACGACGCGAAGCGGGTGGCCCAGCATCTGGATTTTCCTCACTACGTGGTGAATTTCGAGGAACAGTTTGAAGAGCGGGTGGTGCGGCCATTTGTGCAGCAGTATCTTTCGGGGCGGACGCCCATCGCGTGCACGAATTGCAATACGGACGTGAAGTTTGAGCCGCTGCTGCGCATGGCGCGGCAGATCGGAGCGGAGCGCCTGGCGACGGGACATTACGCACGAATCCGGAAGAACGCAGCCAGCGGGCGGTGTGAGTTGCTGCGGGCGCGGGATGATTCGAAAGATCAGTCTTATTTTTTGTGGGGCCTGACGCAGGAACAGCTTTCCCGGAGCGATTTTCCGCTGGGCGAGCTGACGAAGGAAGAAGTGCGGGAACTGGCGCGCAAAGTGAGCCTGCCCGTGGCGGAGAAGCCGGAAAGCATGGAGCTTTGTTTTGTCCCCAACGGGAACTACGTGAAATTTATCCATGCCTACACGCGCGCGGAAGGCAAGCCGCTTACGGATCAGGAAGGGGACATCGTTACCGAAGACGGGACGGTGATCGGGCAGCACACCGGCGTGCACAATTATACGATCGGGCAACGGAAAGGCTTGGGATTTGCCGCGGGCAAACCAGTGTATGTGCTTGCGATTGACACCGCGCGGAACCGGATCGTTGTGGGTGAAGACGACGCTTTGCGAACCACGACTCTGGAGATTGAGGGCGTAAACTGGATCTCGATTGCCGAACCTCCGAGTGCTCCAGGGCCGGTTTCTGAGGGTGGGTCTTCTGCGATCCGCGGCCAGGCCAAGATCCGCCACAAGCACGAACCTGCGGGGGCAACGATTCAGGCCCTGCCCGGCGGGCGCGCCCGCATTACATTCGAATCGCCGCAGCGCGCGGTAACGCCGGGGCAAGCGGCGGTTTTCTATGATGGGGATGCGGTCGTCGCCGGCGGGTGGATCCGCTAGCCGTTCGGTGAGGCAGGGCCAGCCCTCTGCGGCGTGCCGTTGGAGCTCGCACGCACAATCGAGCAGGCGACCACAGAAGGCCGTCTCTACCTAAGCACTTCCGTTTTGAACCTGGCATTCCGCTCATTCCTGACTTTTATCCCGCGTTCTGTTCCGGCATAGCAATCCGTATCTTGTTTGTTTGCCACAGATACCAGGATTGGGTTGCTGGCTTGGCCCGTTCCGCCTTTGGGCCAGTTGTTTATCACCCGGCAACGCCTGTCCTTTAGCCCAAGTCGGTTGCCTGGCGGCCCAATGCTAAGCTCTGGCCATGAGCCACGAGAAACGCGAAGTCGAAGATCGAAGGGGTTTGCGGTTTCCGTTCGACGCGGTTGCCGAGATCATTGTCGGGAACTCCGTTCAAAAATTACGGGCTCGGGTGACGGAGCTCAGCTTCCGCGGATGTTTCGTGCAGATTTCTTCCGCCTTGCAGGAACGCCAGCGCCTACGGCTGAAGATTCGCCATGTGGACCAATCGTTGGAGGCCTCCGGGGAAGTCATGTACCTGCGGCAGGACGGCGTAGCGGTGCTATTCGATGAACTGGAACCCGAAGCTCTGAATGTGTTGCAGGATTGGATCCTCAACGCGCTGGACCTGCAGGCGGAAGCCGAACGCCAGCAAGAGAAATAAGATCTCCTCTCAGCGTCTCTCGCCATTCTCGATACTTTGCTGAAATTGCCGGTGTTGGACCGGGTGCACAGGGAAGAACGACGGTGCCACCGGCTTGATGGAGACTGGGCCACCGGAAAGTGGCATTCACTTGGGATCGTCTGCAACCCCAAAACTCAGATAAAGAGTTCGTCTTCCTGTTCGACGGTGGTCTCCCGGGGCGAAGAGGCGGGGCTGGAACGCCGCGAACGGAGCACGTCGAGGCCGATCT
>Ga0335077_10006053_pt1 | contig 14911 bp, 14 predicted proteins | sample Lox_Sample_31_FD_207151 | JGI IMG/M metagenome (GOLD analysis project Ga0335077, IMG submission 207151) | Soil microbial communities from Loxahatchee National Wildlife Refuge, Florida, United States - Lox_Sample_3.1 | ecosystem: Environmental > Terrestrial > Soil > Wetlands | place: USA... | reverse complement strand
CCCTTCCGGATAGATCACGTTGGTCAGCTTGAATCCCGCGGGAACGTCGAGGCGCAGATCGGTGGGAATCAGGTACTCGGCGGTCACCTTGCGGGCGTTGATGTGGAAGCCGGGCTTGATTTTGAGAATCACCGCGACGTTGAGGTCCATTCCGCGGGCAACAGGATCGAAGGCCGCGTAGGCGGTGGGGGTGAGGACATCTTTACCCGAGACGGATTGGGAGTCAGCCACTGGCGCGAGAATCAAGACGGCAGCGGCTGCGAGGCTGAAGAGACTGGCAGAAAAGGGTTTCACACGGTCACCTGTTCGCCGAGTTGTTGGGACACAACCCGGCTCATCACCTGAAGAAGATCTTCGCCGCTCTTCTCATGGACGAAGGCATTGCGCGCATCCGACCAGGCCAGCTTGAAACTGGTGGAAAGCGCCGAAATCCATATTTCGCGAATCGGCGTGTTGGGCGAGATGACGAATCTTGCGGGCGCCGGCTCGTCGAAGATGACTTCGAGCTTGCCGCTTTCTCCCTCGACGTCGAAGGCGTGTTCATCGCCAAGCCGCAGGAGGCGGCGCTTCAAATCTTCGAAGGCGGCATCGGCCTTTTTCTGGAAATCGTGTTCGGTCAGCATAGTGTTCTCAATTGTTGGGCGATTCGATGGCTCTGGTGATGACTTCGAGATCGGGCGGGCCCTGGAATTTCATCAGTTGCGTGCCATTGCGCGAAATCAAGAAGCTAGTGGGGTATCCGAGGATACCACCGAACTTGTCGCTGGCCTCATCGGTACCCAGGAGGATGGGATAGTTGATGTGCTCCTTCTGGCCTTTTACGTCGTAGAGTTCCTTGGCCACAAAAGGGGCGACGACGCTCTTGCCTTCCTCGTCCATGGCGATGCCCAGAACGGTGAACCCTTTCGAGGAATATTGGTTCTGCAGGTCGATCAGCGAGGGAATTTCGTCCTGGCAGGGGCCGCACCAGGTGGCCCAAAAATTGACGAAGACCACTTTGCCTTTGAGATCGGCGAGGGAGACATCCTTACCGTCAAGATCCTTGAGTTTGAGGCTGGGCGCCGGTTTGCCGTCACTGGACATGGCCATGGCCGGGACGTTTTGTGACGCTTTGCGCGTGATGTGGTCGGCGTAAAACATGAGGCCGATCATCACGGCCACGGTGGCAAGAATGATTGCGATCTTCTTCATGAGTCGTTAACCAACCTACGGAATAAAGTTACATCGAAAAACGATTCAAGAACGTGAGCTTTCCGGAGAGCCACGTCAGCCTATTGAAAAAGACGAGGCCGCCGATGAACAGCAGCAAAGCGCCGCTGAGTAGTTCCACGGCGTGAAGATACTTGCGGAAATTCTTGTAGAAGCGGAGGAATTGGCCGAGGCCCAAGGCAGTCAGCAAAAACGGCACGGCCAGGCCCATCGAATAGACGGCGAGAAGGAGGACACCGCGAGCGATGGTATCACTGGCGGCCGCGAGAGCCAGCACGGTGGCGAGGATGGGTCCGATGCAGGGAGTCCATCCAAAGGCAAAAGCGAAACCGAGGAGAAAGCCGCTGAGGATGCCGGGATTCTTGGTACTGGTGTTTCGCAAGCGCACGTCTTGATTGAGCCAGCGGGCAAGCTGCGGACCGAAGAAGCCGATGATCGACAAAGAAAAGAAGTGGGAAGGGCCGAGGCCGAGAAAGAGAGGATGATGGACGGCAAGTGAAGCGACGCCGAGGGCCACGAGAATTCCGCCGAGGATATACCCAGCGCGCAAGTTCATGCGAATCAGGCCGCCGAGGAGATGGAGGCCGAAGAGCAAAATCAAGGCGCCGGCCACGGGGGCGAGAAGCGCACGATTCTGGCGCAGGAATCCACCGACGGCGCTGGCGGATGCGCCGAAACCGATAAACACCACGGAAAAGCCAACCACGAAGGCCAGGGCTGAGGAGAACAATCCGGCCTTAGGTTGCTGGCCCTGACGGAGCTGCTCCATGCCAATGCCGGAGAGCATGGAGATGTAGCCGGGCACGAGGGGCAAAACGCAGGGGGAGAGGAAGGAGATGAGTCCCGCCAGAAATGCGCCCGCCAGAGTGACGTCAGTGTTCATTCAAAGGTGTCCCAGATTCCCTATTCTCGCACAAAACGGCACTTTGCTTGCGCGTGGCCCCGCCTTGTTCTGATTAGCGCGGGCGGCGGCAAGTTACAGCGGACGCGGCGCTTTTGGTTTAGACGTGGTCGGGGGGGAGATTGCAACAAGGCGAAGGGAGGGCGGACAGATGCAGGGTTTCGATGACAGCGAAGCCCCCGGGCGATTCGCTTATGTTGCTGAAAAAACGCTGGTTGACGAGGGTTTTATTGGCCTGCGGTGTGCTTCTCTGGTGGTTCGATGAGCACACCGATGATCTGGACACCGAACAAGATCACGCTGCTTCGCGTGGGAGTGGGCTTCGCAGCCGTGGGGCTGTTTGGGCGGAACGCGTGGCTGAACCTGTTGGCGGTGGGATTAACGGTGATGGCGATCCTGCTGGACGCGCTGGACGGGCATATTGCGAGGAAGAAAAAACTGGCGACGCCGGAAGGCGCGCAGATCGACATCCTCGGCGACCGCATGATCGAGAACATGTACTTCACGTATTTCGCGGTGGTGGGGATGGTCTCGTTGTGGCTGCCGATGCTGTTTTTTGCGCGTGGCGCGGCGACGGATTTTCTGCGGAGCCTGGCGTTCAGGGCGGGCCATTCCGGCTGGGGAATGAACGCGATGGTGAGGAACCGCTGGAGCCGTGCGCTGGTGGCTTCGCGATGGAGCCGCGGGCTGTACGCGACGATGAAGTGCGCGTGCTTCTGCTATCTGGGGCTGGAACTGGCGCTGACGCGTGGTCCGGTTGCGCTGTTGCCGCCGGTCACCATGAATATGCGGATGGCGATCCGCGCTGGAGCGCAGTCGCTGGCGTGGGCCACGGCGATATTTTGCGTGATTCGCGGAGTGCCCATTTTTCTGGAAGGGTGGAAGTACTTTCGCAAAAACCTGCCACGACAACGCGTAGCGGCGAGTCCACAGGGCGATGCCGCATGAGCGGAAAGATCGCGGCGTTTTTCGATCTGGACGGCACGCTGGTTCCCGAGGTATCGCTGGAGCGGAGATTCTTTTCAGCGCTGCGAAAGCGCGACGCCATTCCGTATTCGAATTACTTGCGCTGGCTAGCCGAAGCATTGCGTCTTCTACCGAGGGGAGTATCGGCGGCGCAACACGCGAACAAGCGCTATCTCACCGGACTGAACGCGGACCTAGCGCTCGAACATCTAGACTCGGTGACATTTTTCGAAGAGGGGATCGAGCGGGTGGCGTGGCACGCCCGCCAATCTCACGAGATTGTGGTCATCACCGGAACGCTCGAGCCGCTGGCGAGATTGGCGGCGGGGGCCCTGGAGTGCGAACTGGAATCGCGCGGCGTAGCGGTTCGGGTCCGCGTGATTGCGACGCAACTTGCGGAATGGCGCGGCTGCTGGACCGGGCGGCTGGCTGGGGAAGCGCTATACGGAGTGGCGAAGGCCCGCGCGATTGCGTCATGCGCGCAAAAGCGGCAGTGGAATCTCTCGCAAAGCCACGGGTATGGCGATAGCGCGCTGGATTGCGATTTTCTTTGTACCGTGGGGCACGGGCACGCGGTGAATCCGGGTCGGGACCTAGCGGCGATCGCTAACCAGCAGGATTGGGCGATCTGGCACTGGCAGCAGGAAAAGAAGCTGGCGCCGCCCGCGGGTTCGAATTGCGTTCGGGAAAATCATTCCTTCGAGGGGCAAGCATGAACACCAGAAAATCAGCAGAATGGAAGAGGCAAAGCATTAGTTCGACCTGGGCGCGGCCGGATGGCGAGGCGCAGGTTGCGGTGTTGCCCGTAGGGAAAGCGGGAGAGTTTCCAGTGTGGCAGTCGGCCAGAAAAATTTTGGCGGAGGCATGGGCGGCGTGCGGGGCGTTCGAATGGCTGGCGCTTGGCTATCTGGGCGCGACGAGTTGCTTGTTCCTTATCTTCGCGGCGAACCTGGCACACCCTTGCCGGCTGGTGGGCACGCAGGTCTTCGCTGGTACGGCGATCCTATCGCTTGCGCTAATCCAGGCGCGAGCGGGTGCACAGGACCCGGCGGGAGCGGAATTCCGTACCGGGTGGTGGCATTTCTGGCGCTGCTGGTATCCGCATCTGTTTTTCCTGTTCTGCTTCGAAGAGCTGGCGCATTTGATGACGCTGGTGACGCCGCGGTGGCAAGACGCGCATCTGATCGCGTTCGATCACTGGTTGACGGGAGCGCATCCTTCGATTTGGCTGGAACAGTTTGCGACGCCGGCGCGGAATGAATTCATGCAGCTGGTGTACCTGTCGTACTTCACGTACCTGCTGATTGTCGGCGGCATGCTGTATTTCCAGCGCGAGTGGCGGGCGTATTGGTCGGTGATGACCTACTCGATGGCGGGATACATGATCGGCTATTTCATTGCGATGTTTTTCCCGGTGGAAAGCCCGTGGTTTGCGATGGCGGGTTCATGGAAAGCGCCGCTGGCCGGCGGACCGATCACCGCAACAGTCAACTTCATTGAACACCTGGGGCGTGTACGTGGTGCGGCGTTTCCGTCGGAACACGTGGCGGGTGCCGTGGCGGCGCTATGGGGCGCGTGGCGATTCCGGCGGTGGCTCTTCTGGACCATGCTGCCGGTGTTCCTGTTCATGTGCGTCTCGACGATTTGGGGGCGCTATCACTACATCGCGGACATCTTTGCAGGGCTGACGACCGGCACGCTCGGATACTTGATTGGAAGTTGGGTGATGACTCGCCGCGGCGCGGTGCCTACGAACTGCTGACCCGGACCGACTCCAGTTGTGGAGGCGTTAGGACAACTCCGGGCGGGCCGTCAGGGGGCATTCACGTTCGAAAGCGTGAGCGAGTTCCAGCAACAGCGGTTCGGCGTTCCAGCCAGCCATAAACTGCAGGCCGACAGGCAGGCCTTGTTGCGTGAGGCCGCAGGGCAAGCTGATGGAAGGGACGCCCGCCAGGTTCGCGGGACGATTCAATCGCAAAAGCAGAGCACGCGCCGGGTGCATGGTGCCCCGGACGGCCACAGATTCTTCTCCGATGCGTGGCGCGGCAATCGGCGTCGTGGGTACCACGAGAGCGTCCAGATCGTTTGCCTCGAGCACGGCGTGAAACGCGGCGGTGAACTTCTCGCGGGTTTCGCGAGCACGGAGATAGTCGACGACGGTAACTTTGGCGCCCATCTCGAGGCGATGGCGGACGTCCTCGCCATATTCGGAGGCGCGGGAAGGGAACCAGCCAGCTTGCAGGTGGCACAACGTCGCCTCGGCCCAAGCGATCTGGTTGCCAGCCTCTTCGGATTCGGTCAAGTGTGCCAGAGAAACAAACTTGAACTTGTGGCCGCGTTTCTTGAGTAGTCGCAAGGCGCTTTCGAAGGCGGCGTCTAGCTGCTCATCGATGACGTCGAAGAAGAACTCTTTCGGTATGCCCAGGGTGAAGGCGCGCGTCTTGGAAGTGAGCTTGAAAGGCTTTTCGCCTTCGCCACGCACGAAGATGGGCTCGAGGAGCAGCGATACGTCTTCCACAGAGCGGGCGAGCGGGCCGACGAAGTCGAGAGTGACGGAAAGAGGAATGACGCCCTCGGCTTTGACGCGGCCGAGGCCGGGTTTCAATCCCACAACGCCGCAGAGCGCGGCGGGAATGCGAATGGAGCCTCCCGTGTCAGTGCCAATGCTGCCGCAGCAGAGTCCAGCGGCGAGGGCGGCAGCCGAGCCACCACTTGAGCCGCCGGGAATGCGGTCGAGGTCCCAGGGATTGCGCGTGGCGCCGAAATGCGGATTGTCCGTGGTGACGCCGTACGCAAATTCGTGGAGATTGGTTTTGCCGAGAAGGATGGCGCCCGCCTGCTTGAGCGCGGAGACGACTGGGGCGTCGTGCAAGGGGACAAAGTCGCGGAGGATTTGCGAGCCGCCGGTGGTGCGGACGTCCTTAGTGTAGATATTGTCTTTGAGCGAAAGAGGGATGCCGTGGAGGGGGCTGAGATCGCGTTTGGCCGTGCTGCGGATATTGCGGGCAAACGCGGCTTCGGCGCGCTTGGCCCGTTGGAGAGCGCTTTCTTCGCAGACGGTGATGAAAGCGTTGAGTTTCGGGTTGATGCGCCGGATGCGCTCCAGGAAGAGTGTGGTCAATTCGACGGGGGAAAGCTTGCGCGCGCGGAACAGTGTTGCGATTTCCGCGATGGAAGCGAAGGCGAGTTGTTCGTCTGCCATGTTCAGAAGATTTTCTCCAGCTTGCGCAAGTTTCCGAAGGTGCCGATATTCGCCAGGATAAGCGCAACGCGAAACTGATTTTCTGAACGCACATTCGCGAGGTTGAAGCGCCCGTATTCCACCGATAGTCCGCAGCAGCTGCCGTTGTAGCTGACCTGGACGAACTGGTTCAGGAGTGTGTCGTGCAAGATGTCGTAGTTTACGCCGGCCGAGACATTGAAACCGGGTCTGGCGATGTCGCCGAATCCAACAATGCCGCGAATCTGGTGGGAAGGTTGCTCGACGATCGGATTGCCCTGCAGGCGGAAATCCGCGATGGTGGCGAAAAACTGGCTGTAAGGCTTCACTTTGAGGAGCGTGCCAATGGTGGTGATTTTGTTCAGTTGGGGATCGTACTCAATGATGGATTCGGCGTCGTAGGGGCCGCCGGGAGTGAGTTTGACGTCGCTGACGATGGGGGACCAGTTTCGAGGGCCGGCGGCGAAGGCAAAGGGCGTGACGGAATCGAGAGCCTGGAACACGTTGCGCTGGCCGGTGACGATGGCGCCGCCAAAGGTGGAGTCGAAGTAGTGCTTCTGGACGAGGCTCCAGGAGAGAAAATCGACGGGTTGCTCGTCACCGTGCTTCACATACAGGTGTTGAAGGAGGCCGTATTCGATTTCGTTGGTATCCGTGAGAGTCGCGTTGCTATCAAAGCGGATGAAGTTCTGGAAGTTGTTGACGCCGGTAACGTAGAAATAATTAATCACCGGTTCGATGGTGTGCTTGTAGCGGTGGCGAGAAGCGGGGCGGTCGAAAAAGCGTTCAAGAGTCGGCGGACGGAGTTCGACGAGGAATTCTCCGGTATTGCGGGTGATGGATTGACCGGAAACGTCGCCGGCGGCGTTGAAGGAATCCGCATAAAAAGTAGTGCGGAAGGTGGCGGAAGTGGTTACCCCGAGCCACTGTCCGAAATGAAAAGGAATGGTGAGGCGGGGGGCGAACTCGGCGCGAGGGACGAAATCGGTGGTGCTGATGTAGCTGTCGTCGCGGTAGACAGCGCCGGCAAAGGAAGTGAAGGATAGATAGACGGGCAGGTTTTTCCAAGGGGCCTGTTCCACGGAGCTGAAGCGCGCCTCGGGCGCGTCGCGCAAAACGACGCTGGTCTGGGGGCTAATTTCGAGGTAGCTGCGATCGTTCAGGGCGACGGCATTGAAGCTGAAGCCGCGGAAATTATTGGTAAGGAAGACGGAGCTGCGAATTTCGGAATTGACCGCCTCGCCGTACGTGCCCGCAAATGCCAGGCGGAAAGTGAGCGAGGAAAGCTGATTCAGGTCGGTGACGAAGCGCCAGCCATGATTCCAGAGCGACTGGATTTCGAGTTGCTGCTCGTAGCCACCCTGATCTTCGCGGTCTTGGACGCCGAAAAAGCTGTAGCGGATCGAAGTGCCCTCGAGCGGAGTGGCGCGAAAGGAGACTCGTTCCGAGGGGCCGCGCTTGCCGAAGTATTCGAAGCCGGCAGTGGCATCCATCCAGGGAGTGGGAGCCCAGTAGAATGAATCGCCAATGGTAAAGCCCTTGGTATTGCTGTTGCCGATGATGGGAAGGAGAAATCCGGATTGGCGGAGATGGGAGCCAGCGGGGGCGGTGGCAAAGGGCGACCAGAAGAGGGGCACACGGAAGAGGCGGAAATTGGCGTTGACCATGGCAACGGTTTTTCCGACGGTCAGTTTGGCTTCCGGCGCGTAGAACTGCCAGGTTGGTTTTTTGGGCTCGCAGATGGTGAACCAGGAATGGTAGACCTCGTAGTAATCCTCACCAAAGCGTTCGACCGTCCGGGCTTCGAAGTACAAGGGATTGTCGGACACCAGCAGCACAGGGTTGGGCTGGCGCTGCAAGCGGATCTCGCCGCGGACATTGTGAAAGGTGCCGCGTCCGGAATCGACGTTCAGTTGTGCTTCGTCGCCTTCGAGGTGCTGGTTTTCGTAGTCAAAGATGACGTGGCCGCGCGCGATGGCCTGGTAGGTGTCGGAATTGTATTCCACATGATCGGCTTGCAGGCGCATGTCCAGGTAGTGGATGTCCACGTCCTTGTCGGCGATATAGACAGGGCCTTCGCGGCGCTGCGGCCCGCTAGCAGTGATTTCGGCAATGGCTCCGCCGGAAGGGTTGGAGCGAGGTAGCTGGCCAAAAGCCGGCAGAGCAAAAATGCAGAGCAGGAGCGCGAGGAACGCGCGTTTCGGCATCCCAAAAATGGAGTTGGAGATATTTCTATTCACGCGGTCAATGAACTCGGAACAATGAAGAGTTAGCCTAGCACGCAGGCGAGAGGAATTGCACCCGCCCCAGCCTCATCCAGCTGTAGATGCCGAAAAATCGCGACGGGCTGGCTCAGGAGGCGGGCGTTTTGGCGTGATGCTGTTGATACCAGGCGTAGGTGCGTTCGAGACCTTGTTCGAAGGTAACGGTTGGATCGTAGCCGAGCATTTCTTTGGCCCTGGAAATATCGGCAAGAGAATCGCGGATATCACCCTCGCGCGGCGGTTCGAATTGCGCTGGCAGGGATTTGCCGGAAATGCGGCGAAAGAGTTGCAAAGTCTGATTGAGAGAAATACGGGTTCCCGTGCCGATATTGAAGATTTGCCCCGCCCCGCCGGGTGCCTCGCTGGCCAGGAGGTTGGCCTGGACGGCGTTTTCGACGAAGGTGAAGTCGCGGGTCTGCTCGCCGTCGCCGTACACCACCGGCTTTTCATCGGAAAGAAAGGCGGAGGCGAAACGAGACAGGACGCCGGAATAGGGAGAATCGGGATCCTGCCGCGGACCAAAGATATTGAAGTATCGGAGGCAAACGGTTTCCAAGCCATAACAGCGGCCGAAGACGGAGGCGTAGAGTTCGCCGACAAATTTGGAAACACCGTAAGGGGAAATGGGCCTGGCCTCCATGGATTCGACTTTCGGCAAAGCGGGAGTTTCGCCATAGGCGGAGGAAGAGGCCGCGAAGACCAAACGCTTAACCTTATTATCGCGAGCGGCGACCAGAACGTTGAGCGTGCCTTCCACGTTGATGCGGTTGGTTTCCAGCGGATCCTTTACAGATCGAGGCACCGAAGTGCGGGCGGCCAGATGGATCACGCATTCCGCCTGGAGGGTGGCCTTCTGTACCGCCTCGAGATCGATGATCGAACCCTTGACGAAGGTGATTTTGGAGCGAACGTCGGCGAGGTTCTCTTCTTTTCCCGCCGAGAGGTCGTCGAGCACGACGACGCTATGGCCGCGGCGGACGAGTTCGTCGACGGTGTTTGAGCCGATGAAACCGGCGCCCCCAGTAACGAGGTAGCGCATGCTGACTCGCCTCCTGTGATCCCAACAGTCTTATTGTACGATGGGATGTGCGCGTCAACGCCGCGATTGTCGGGCGTGTCGCAAAAAACGCATGAATAAAAAGTTCCTTGTGGTGCTGCTGCTGGCCGTGATCCTTGCCTTTGGGGCGGGCTGGTTTGGTTATAGGAAGTACGCGCGACGGCCGGTTGAGCATCCGCCGGTGGCTTCGACCTGGCCTACGGCGCCCGTCGAGCCGCCGGTCTCCCCCGCGCCGCCGGCGGGCCATCCCTCGACGATGCCGCCCAAGGAAGCAGCGCCGGTTGAGCCGGTATTCACGCTGCGGGCAGGCGAAACCCTGCACTTCGAAGCCAACATCTCGAAGCTCAACAGCACGGTGGCGCGGTTGAAAATCGTGGCGGTCGAGAAGCGGAATCTGGGAGGAAGAGCCTCGTGGCATCTCCAGGCATTGGCGCACACGGAAAATCCGTATCGCATGGTGTTCGAGTTGGATGATCAGTTCGATTCGTACAGCGACGCCGGAAGCATGGTCAGCCGGCAATATGAGATGCATCTGAGCGAGCGGGGGCAGAAAGTCGATAGCGTCCAGCGGATGCTGCCGTCGGTTCAGGACCCGCCGCCTCCGGGAGTGAGCGCGGCGCGAGTTCTGCCGGGAACGCGCGACCCGCTGGGGATGCTGAATTACCTGCGGGGGATTGATTGGAGCAACACGAATGAAGCGCGCAGTCCGGTGTACGACGGGCATAAGCTGTACGATGTGCGCGCAAAATTGATTGCGAAAGCGGTGCCGGTCACCGTGCCGGCCGGCAGCTTCAAGCCGATGAAGATCGAATTGCGAGTGCTGGAAAACGGCATGGAAATGAAAGACGCGCATTTCCAGTTGTACCTGACGAACGACGAGCGGCGCCTGCCGGTGTTGCTGGAAGCGGTGTTACCGTTTGCGACGGCACGGGTAGAACTGACCAAAGCACAGTAGATCGAGGCCCGTCCGCGGAGTTGAACGCGGGCCTGGGCAAGCGTGGATGCCGGATGGTCAGCAGGGAAAGATTTTTTCACGACTGCGCATTACGCGTTTTGTGGCGTTGCGGGAATCGACGACCAGCTTCGACGATTCGACAATAGCGGCATAGTCGTAGCCCGAGTGATCGGTGGCGATGAGCACAGCGTCGTACTTGGCGAGCGTGTCTTTGTTGAGCGGCACTGATTTCATGTGCGAGTAGTCGTAGTGGCGCATTTTGTGGAGATGGGGAAAGTAAGGATCGTTGTAGTCAAACTCGGCGCCGCGCTTCTGCAGGATTTCCATGATTTTGAGGGTGGGCGATTCGCGCAGGTCGTCGACGTCCTTCTTGTAAGCCACGCCGAGAATCAGAACTTTCGAACCCTTGAGACTTTTTTTGTGATTGTTCAGGGCTTCGGCGAGAGAATCTACGACGTGGTAAGGCATAGCGGTGTTCACTTCGCCGGCGAGTTCGATAAAGCGCGTCGAGAAGTCATATTCACGCGCTTTCCAGGATAGATAGAAGGGGTCGACGGGAATGCAGTGTCCTCCGAGACCGGGGCCGGGATAGAAGGGCATGAAGCCGAAGGGCTTGGATGCCGCCGCCTCGATGACTTCCCAGACGTCGACGCCCATACGCTGGCAAAGCAGTTTCAGTTCATTCACCAGCGCAATGTTCACGCAGCGGAAAATGTTTTCGAGCAACTTGGCCATTTCCGCGGCACGTGTGGAGCTGACCGGAATGACACGAGCGACGACCTGGGCATAAAGAGCCTGTGCCGCGCGGCCGCTCGGGGGGTTCACGCCGCCGACCACCTTGGGAATCTGTGCCAAACCGAATTGCTTGTTGCCCGGATCCTCGCGTTCGGGAGAAAAGGCCAAGAAGAAATCGCCAGGGACATTTTCGTTTTCCGGGCCTGCCGCAATGGGACATCGCAAGCCGCTCTTTTCGAGGATTGGCAAAACGAGTTCTTCGGTTGTGCCGGGATAGGTAGTGGATTCGAGGACCACCAGCTGGCCCTTTTGCAGGTGAGGCTGGATGGACCTGGCGGTGTTCTCGACGTAGCTGAGATCGGGCTCACGGTACTCGTTCAGGGGAGTCGGTACGCAGATGAGGATGGCGTCAACTTCGTTGAGGCGGGAAAAATCGGAAGTAGCATTGAAGTGGCGGCTGTTGACGTACTGCTGAATCTTAGTCTGCTGAATGTGCTCGATGTAGGATTTGCCGGCGTTGAGCAACTCGATTTTCCTGGGATCGGTGTCAAAACCTGTAACTTTGTGACCTGCTTCCGCAAACCGCAGCGCCAACGGAAGCCCGACGTAACCGCATCCGATGATTCCAACTTTGAGTTGAGCGCCTTTAAAGAATTCTGGTCTTCGATCCGTGGCCATTTGCTCGAACTAACTCCTCGCTCCTCGCTGGAGGTCACACTGGCATTCCGCCAATGGGAAACGACTACCTGTTCAATATAGCAGCTTCTGGCAGCTCTCCCAGGTCCTGAAACTCGCTGTTTCCAGGATTTTACGGATAGAGAAACGCCGGGCCAAACGTTGCTATCGATGTGCGGACAAGGCAAGATGAACAAGACCGCGAAGAGTTTTTTCATGCCAACGGATAACTCCTGTCGATGACGATTGCAATCATACTTGCTCTAGGCTTGTTTGTCGGCGTTCTGGTGGGTCTACTGGGCATCGGCGGGGGAGTGGTTCTGGTGCCGGCGATGGTGTATTTGCTGCGCTACGACCAACATCTCGCGCAGGGCACGTCGCTCTTCATTCTGTTGCCGCCGATCGGCCTGGGCGCTTTGCGGCAGTACTGGAAAAGCGGGCAAGTGGACTTGCGTGCGGGGATCTACTGCGCGGTGGGCTTTCTGCTTGGCGGATATGCGGGCGGAAAGATTGCCGTACCGATGAATTCGCAACACCTTCAGGGAATCTTCGGATTCTTCCTGATTCTTTCGGCGATATTGTTGTGGAGGAAAACGCAAGCGGGTGGGGTGAGTAGCTCCGCGGGAGCTACCGCAAAGAAGTCGAGTATCTTGCGGCCGTTCGGTATCAGTATCGCGGCCGCGTTCTGTGGTGTCGCGGCCGGCATGGTGGGAATCGGCGGCGGCGTTCTGTTGGTGCCGTTGCTGGGCCTGTTCTTCGGTTTCAGCCAGCATCTGGCGCAGGGGACGAGCCTCGTAGCACTCATTCCACCGACAGGGCTGCTGGCGTTTTTGGCATACGCGCAAGCCGGGTACGTGAACTGGCAAGCGGGCTTGCTGCTGATTCCGGGCGTGTTTATCGGCGGCATTCTTGGAGGGAAGCTGGCGCGACGCCTTGATCCGCGGCGGATGCGTGAAGTGTTTGCGGCGCTGATGTTCATGCTTGGCGCGTGGCAGGCCTTCTCTGCGTGGAGCAGATGACGCATACTGAAAAGACATGGTTGATTTGCACTGTCACATCCTTCCGGGTCTCGATGATGGGGCCAAAACCATAGAAGATTCATTGGCGATGGCCGAGGACGGCATTGCGGACGGCATCACCCACGTGGTGGGCACCCCGCACGCCAGTTCCGACCACCAGTTCGACTATGCAAAGGTGCGCGCCGCGCGCGAGGAACTGAATGCGCGGCTGAAAGGGCGACTGGCGATTGCCACGGGCTGCGATTTTCACTTAAACCACGAAAATCTGCTGGCCATTCGCAAGGATCCCCGCCCCTTCTGTGTCAATCAGCACGACTGTCTGCTGGTCGAATTCAACGAATTCTCGATCCCGCCTGCGATGGATCAGACTCTGCATGAATTGCAGTTGGCGGGGTTGCGGCCAATCATCACGCACCCAGAACGCAACGGAATCTTGCGCACGCACCCGGAGAGATTAGAACAGTGGGTTCGTCAGGGCTCGTTGGTGCAGATCACCGCAGGATCGTTAAGCGGCGTGTTCGGCGCGGGAGCTCAGCAGGACGCCTGGGCCTGGCTTGGGCGGGGCCTGGTTCATTTCATATCCAGCGATGCGCACAATACCGGGCGCCGCGCGCTGAAATTGAAATTTGCCTATGATGCGATTGCCTCGCAGATGGGCGAAGAAGTGGCGCGTTTCTATTTTTTCGATAATCCGCTGGCGGCATTCGAAGGACGCGCTCTGCCGTACGTTCCGGAGATTGCACCGCCGCCGGAGCCGCGGCGCCGAAAGAGGTTCCTTTTCTTTTAGCGGGCCTAGTGGTTGGGGCGCAGGGGTAGCCCGGCCCAAGCATTGAAGAGCCCCAACAGCTCACGAACAACGTCGAGAGCGTCGTGAGTGTTTCTCCACCAGTGGGCCGCATCGTAATCGTCGTCAGAGACAGCGTGCACGAGCGCCACGCCGTCGTTCCCTGAAAGCCTTTTCCAAAGCGTTCTGGTCCGGCGGGTATGGACGGGCGAGGTGACAAGAATCACGGTGCGGAGCTGTTGCTTTCGCAGGGCCGCGCCGATGGTGCGCATCTCATCCGCAGTGTTGACGATCGGAGGATCGAGCACTTCGATCGAGGTTGGCGGCACACCCTCGTGAATCAGGATTTGGCGGTCGTACTGCTCCTCGCCGACGTACGAGACGGAAAGTTGTGCCAGCGTGGCGCCCGGCTCGGTGGAGTGAGTGAGCCAAACTCGATCAGCGTAGCCCTGTTTGTAAACGCGCGCTGCTTCGAGTGCCCGGTCCGGCATGTGTCCACTGAGCACCGCGATGGCAGCGGCATGCTGCAAGGGTTCCTGGACGACCAGCCACTGGCCGATATGGAGAAAGATGACAAGGAGGGAGAAGAACAGAATTCCCATGAGAGAGACCCATAGAGGTAACCGGCGCCTCTGTGGGTGCGGCAGAATGCTGGCTAGGAGAAATCCCGGCATCGCCGCGAATCGTAACCCGTGTGCTGCCGCGGGTCAAACCGGCTCGGAAAGAGAGGCTTGGCGATAGGAAAAAGCGCGCCTGGCAAGTTAAAATGGGAGTTTCGCAGTTCTGCGGAGGGGACGCATGAGAGCCGTGGTCACGGGCGGGGCGGGATTTCTCGGGTCGCACCTGTGCGATCGCCTGTTGGCAGAGGGATGGGAAGTTCTGGCGCTGGACAATCTAATCACCGGCAATGAAGCGAACCTGGCCCATCTGAAAACGAATTCGAAATTCCGATTCGAACGAAAGGACGTGACCGATCCCGTTGAGGTAGCGGGCCCGGTTGAGTATGTTTTCCATTTTGCGTCGCCGGCCAGTCCCCCGGACTACCTGAAGTATCCGATCGAGACGCTGCAGGTCGGGTCTCAGGGCACGATGCACACACTGGAGCTGGCCAGGGAGAAGGGCGCGA
>Ga0335077_10006051_pt1 | contig 14913 bp, 10 predicted proteins | sample Lox_Sample_31_FD_207151 | JGI IMG/M metagenome (GOLD analysis project Ga0335077, IMG submission 207151) | Soil microbial communities from Loxahatchee National Wildlife Refuge, Florida, United States - Lox_Sample_3.1 | ecosystem: Environmental > Terrestrial > Soil > Wetlands | place: USA... | reverse complement strand
CGGCGACAACCCACGTGCAGCGCATCCTGCGGAAGACCGGGCTGCACAACTTGCAGCCCTTGCTGTAGTCGAACTTCTCCACGCCGCGGATCAGGCCCTGGCTTCAGCGGCCGCGACTTTACGTGAAGCGCAGGTCGGGGCAGTCTTCGGTATCAGGGCGTGCGTTCGTTTGCTCCGTACAGCAAAGACAGCCACGAGCGGGTGGGAGATCGACGTGGACCGGATCTTGGATCGCAAGCATTTCCGCGCACTATTCGCTGACCGCGCGATCGTCGTGGCCGATCTCGGCCCGGGCGGTCCGCGCGACTTGGCTGCCAGGGTTAACGAGGCGGCTGGCCGAGGAGATGCCGTGCTGCGCACGCGAGCCGAGTATGACGCCCTCTTCGATGCTGTCGCCCGGGATGTCGCGCACGCCCCCGCGGATGCTGCGGCCGTGGCAATGGCCGACGATGAGGGCAGGCCCACGCCGGCCGGGACCATGGTGCACGCCTACCTTGGTGCCTCCATCGGCAAGCGGGAGCTGTTCGGCTGGCCGATGTGTCAGGTCGAGATCTCCGGCTGGCCGGCCAGCCAGTTGCGGCCCGAGGAACCGGTCATCGCCGACGGTTCGCGGCTGTCGCTGTCGCGCGCCGATCCGCAGGACGTGCGCCGGGTGCCGCCCCTGGTCGATGGCAGGGTGCTGTTTACCAGCACCACGTTCTCGCTTATGAACAGCGGCCAGATGACCAAATACTCGCCGAAGCGCTCGTGGAAAGTCGATCTTGATCCCGGTGACGACGACGACCGGATCGTCGGGATGGCCCGGCTGAACCTGAAGTCGATGTACAACGACCCCTCACAGATGCGCGAGGCGCTGGCCTGGCGGCTGTTCGCCGCCGCTGGTGTGCCCTCCCCCCGTCACACCTACGCCAGGCTCGTGATCAACGGGGCCTACTACGGGCTGCATTCACTGATCGAGCAGATCGACAAGCGCTTCCTCGGTGACCGTTTCGGCGAGAACCGCCGCGGCAACCTGTACAAGGCCTACTGCGGCAGCCTGGGCTGCGCGACACTCGAGCACCGGCGTGGAACCGACGGGGACGACAGCGGCCGGCAATATCACACCTCCGGCCACCCCGGCGACCAGACCTACCGGCTGAAGACCAACGAAAACGACGCCGCCGTCGCCAGCTACGACGACCTGGCCACCTTTATCCGGGTGGTCAACGGTGTCGGCTTGCCAGGCGGAGATGGCCGCTTTAACACCGACGCCTTCCGGGCCGAGGTAGAACGAGTCTTCGATGCGCAGGCCTTCCTGCGCTGGGCCGGTGTCAATCTGCTGCTCGGCAGCTGGGACAACTACTTCGCCTCGCCGGCGAACTATTACCTCTACAACGGCGGGCACGCCGGCCGGGCGCGCGACTTCGCCACCGACCCGTACTTCACCTTCCTGCCATGGGATTACGACAACTGCCTGGGTATCGATTACTTCGGCACGAAATGGCAGTACGCCGACCTGCTGGACTGGGCGGCGATCACCAGGCAGTACTGGCACCGGGAGGGGCACCGCAACCACACCTCGCGGGTGCCGCTGGTGCATAATTTGCTCGCCAACCCCGGCTTCGCGCAGTACTACCTTGATCACCTCGATTATCTGCTTGCCACCCACTTCAACCCGTCGGCGATCTGCACGCAGATGGGTACCCCCGATGGCGACGGGCTCTGGCGCCGGGTCAGCCAGGCCGCATTCCTGGAATCTGACACCCCGTACGGCGCGGCTTTCACCGGACGGCAATTCAGCAACGATGAGGTGTACCGGGCCGGCTACGCGCAGAACGAACTGCGCCACGGAAACGCCCTGATACCTGGCATCTACCATTACGTGAAAATGCGCTGCGATAGCGCCACGGCGCAGCTGCAGCAGCTGCGCCGACGCTACCCCGCGGGTGCATCGGGGGTGACCTTCCCCACCCCCGGCTCGATTGCCAGGAGCGGCGAAACGGGCTGACCGCCCGGCTTCAGGCCCGTCATCGGGGACATAACCCCAGTCCGAACTCGGCGACCCGACACCCCTGCTTACGTAACGTGGTCGCCCTCGACCTGGGTGACGCACACACTTCCGCCAGGGTTATGGTCGGCCGCTCGGCCGTCGGTCTGGCTGCCTCAACTGCACGCAGAACGGGCCGATCTGTGTCAGTGGTGGGCGTCACTAGCCGCCGGAACGCGCCCGGCGGACTTGCGTCTCCGCTGACCGGGGGACGGCGTACGCGTGGAGGAAGGTGCTGACCGCCTGCCGGGATCTACAGTAGCCCGACGAAGTGGTGGGCGGCCAGCAGCGGATCCCCGGGCCGCAGCAGCCCGCGGTCGGTCCGATTCTGGAAGCGGTCAGCGAGGGCAGCGAGGACTCGCCGGCGCCGTCATTGCCGCCCGGGCCGCGGCGGAGGGCGTCCCGGTGCGCAAGCTCGCCCTGTACGAGCCGACCTACGTGGTCGACGACAGCCGGCCCCGGCCCGGTGCCGGCCTCACCGACCGCGTCCAGGCGCTGCTGGCCAACGGCAACGCAAGCGACGCCGCGGCGCTGTTCCTGACCGAAGCCGTCGCGCTGCCACCAGAGATGGTCAAGGGCATGGGTGCCAGCGGCGCCTGGGAGTTCTTCACAGCCCTGGCCCCCTCGCTGCCGTTCGACCTGGCCGTCTGCGGCCCTGGCATGGAGCTTCCCGGCCACCGCTATCCAGCATCACGGTGCCGACGCTGGTGCTCAACGGAAGCAACACCGCGCCATGGCTGGCCGCCGCCAGCCGCGCCGTCGCCGGCGCCATTCCCTGTGCGGTGTACCGTGTCATCGAGGGCCAGGACCACGGCATCTTGCAGCAGCCCGAGGCGCTGCGCGCGGTGCTCACGGGCTTCCTTGGATAACCAGGCAAGACCAGCGCGAAGGGAGTCAACGTGCGGATCAAGGCTCGCATGGGCACGAGCATCGACGGTTACGTCGCCACCACCGACGGCATGCCGATACTGATCAAGGCCGCGGACTTCGTGCCGGGCCGGTCACATGGCTACCCGGAGTTCATCGCAGGCTGCGACGCGGTGGCCATGGGCCGGCAGACCTTTCTCCCGGCTCTCGGCGCGCCGCAGTGGCCGTGGAGAGACATGACGGTGCACGTCCTCACCTCCCGTCCCCTTCCCTTCCCGCAGGGACACCCGAGAGCGTCGTCACCTCCACGGCCGGCCCGGCCGGGCTCGTCCGGCGGCTGCGGTCCCGAGGATCCGCCGGCGAACCTTGACTTTGCATTTGCACGCTGCGTCGGCCGGATCGGCTGCGGACGAGACCCGATCTTGCTGTCCTCGCGCACCAAAGTGCTCACGTCCGGCTGAGCCTCGTGTGCGGCCGCCAGCTGTGGGAATGGCCGCGCGCAGGTCCGCGATCGTTCAGGTTGGTGGCTGCCGGACGCGGGTGGTGGCGCCGGGGCCTGGCCTGCCGGGCAGATTTATGTCGCGGTCCGGATCGCTGGCCTGATGCCGGGTGACTTGCGCTGCGAGCTGAACGCGTGAGGTGATATCCAGTTTGGTGAACACATGCGCGAGATGAGCTTGGACTGTCCTGCGCGATACGTACAGCCGATCGCCGATCTGCGGATTGGACAATCCCTCGGCGACCAGTTCAGCGACGGTGCGCTCGGCCGGAGTAAGGCTCTGCCACCCGGTTGTTGGCCGACGGCGCGGTCCTCGGCGGCCGCGCCGGATGCCAGCTTCGCGCAGCATAGCCTCGGCGCGGGCGAGGTCGCGGGCGGCGTCAAGGCGCTCGTAGATCTCAAGAGCCCGCTCAATCGGGAGGCGGGCGCGGGCCGCATTTCCCCGCCGGGCGAAGGCGGCACCGGCGTCCTCGCAGGCGCGTGCCAGTTCCAGCGGCCGGGGGCTCTGGGCGTAAGCGCTGGCGGCCATCTCGAGGATCTCGGGGTCGTTTTCTGCTAGTCCCCGGCAATGCAGCGCGGCACCTGCCAGCGAAGGAAGCTCATTTCTTTCAGCGATCTCGGCGACGGCTGTGGCTGTCTCGTGTGCCTGGGCGTGGTCGCCGCTGGCGAGAGAAAGCCGGACAAGATCGGCTCCGAGCAGCCGGTAATCCAGCATGATCCCAGACTGGGTGCACTGGTCCCAGCATTTCGCCAGCGTGGCGAGCGCGTCGATGATCTTGCCGCCAGCCTCCAGGCTGAGTGCGCGCGCCCATAGTGCCAGATGTGCACGGTAGCCGGGACCGGTCTCGGCTAGCTGGCCTAGGGCGGCTGTGGCGGCCTCCTCGGCGCGGCTGAGGTCATTGCGGTGACAGCTGATCACGGACAGCATGCTGCGGCCGAGGATGAGCCCATAAACCTGCCTGGTCTCGGTGGCTAGCTCGATGCTCGCGTCGAGCTCCGCGACCGCGTCATCCCATTCCCCGGTGAGAAAGCACTCGGCCGCCGTGACCATCTGGTAGCTGGGCAGATGCCAGCCGATGCCGAGGTCTTCGCTGATCCGGCGGCCGGTCTCGACTGTCGATCTGGCCTCATCGAACCGGTCGAGGTCGAGGAGGATCCATCCGCGGGTCGCATGGAGCGCGTAGCCATGGCCTGCTCTGCCTGGGCTTTGGTCAGCTAGGCTCACTGCGTTGTCCGCGATTTCCAGCGCGTCTCGGAGCCGCCCCCGCAGCTCCGAAACCACGGCGGACGAGGCCATGGCGATGCTGGTGGTGAAGTGGTCTCCAGCCGTGGCAGCCGCCGACCGGGCCTGCTCAGCGATGGCGGCTGAACCGTCGAGGTCTCCTAGCCACATGCGGGCGTGGCTCACCCAGGCCCGGGCCCTGGCTCGCTCGGAGTCGGTCAGAACGGGTGACTCGCCCGCTCGTTCCAGTTCCCCGAGCCCGTCGCGGGGCCGCCCGCCTGCTAGGAGCACGTGCCCGAGGCAGATCCGCGCGGGTCCTTCCACCCCCGGGTCATGGGATCGGCCAAGCAGACTGCGGCAGACCTTCTCGGAGTCGCGGATACGCCCGGCCCACCGAAGGCTACTGGCCTGCTCTGCGAGCAGACGGTCGCGGCCTGGATCGGCTGGATTCATCAGCCCGATCGCCCGCTCCAGCAGGTCGGCGGCGACATCGGGCGACATCGGCGAGGCCTGGCGTGCGGCACGGGTCAGCCAGGCGATGGCTTCGGCGTCCTCCTTCCTCGCCCCGCGGGCAAGGTGCTCGGCTACCCGAACCGCCGGGGCGCCCGATCGTGCCAGCCGCTGCCCCGCGTCGCGGTGCAGCGCGATGCGCATGCTGGCAGGGAGATCCTCATAGATTGCGTCCCGGACCAGGTCGTGACGGAAACGCAGCCGGTCACCATCGTCTTCTACAACGCGCGCCCGAATTGCCTCAGCTAGAGCACCAGAGAGGCTGTGTGCGGGCCGACCGGTAACCGTAGCCAGATCGGTGACTGAAAATCCCGATCCCAAGACCGACGCGGCCTGCAATGCTTCCAGCGTGTCGCCCGGCAGGAAGCTGAGACGGCGCAGCATGGTTAGCCGCAGCGTCGGCGGTAGCACGGTTTCCGCGACCTCGGCCCGCCCGTCCGCAATCTCGATGGCCCCCTCCTGAAGGAGCGCCCCAACCAGTTCGGTGACGAACAGCGGGTTACCCCTTGCCCCGGCAATAGCGGTCAGCAACCCGGGACCAGGCTCAGCGCCAACCATCTCCGCGACCAGGTCGCGCACCGTTCCGGAGTCGAGGTCGTGCAGGGCGAGGTGCCGGGCTCCGGCAGCCACCAGCGCGCCGACCAGTTGTTCCAGCTCCGCGACCTGCGGTGCAGGCCGGAAGCTCCCGATCAGCGCCACCGGCAGGTAGGCGAGCCGGCGTCCCACCGCGTTCAATGTCAGCAGGCTGCACGAGTCTGCCCACTGCAGGTCGTCCACGGCGATCATCAGCGGTCCGGCGAGCGCGAGTTCCTCTGTTAGGTCGGTGAAGGCATCCACCACCTGGAATCGCAATCCGGGGTCACTGGTCACCGTGATTGAGGCCCCGTCACCGTCGCCCTGGGTGGCCAGCAGGGCGGCAATGGCGGCCCGCCGCGGGTCCGGGGCCGGCCGGGCGCAGCCGAGGGCATCGGCCACCAGCCCAAAGGGCCGGGATCGCTCCATCTCGTCGGCCCGGCCTGCCACCACCTGCATTCGGCGGTCGCGCGCCTTCTCGAGCCCGGCCTCAAGCAGGCGGGTCTTTCCGATCCCAGCCTCGCCCTCGATAAGCGTGACCGCAAGCCTGCCAGAATCAGCCTGGGCCAAGGTCCCACCTAGGGCCTGCATTTCTGCTGCACGCCCCTGGATGGGCGGAACCGGCGCCGGCGCGTCCATAAGCCCGATGCTACTGCGGTCGCCGCCGGGCCATCCTCCCTGGTGCGGGCCAAGCCTCCGGCGGAACAGCGGCCCACCATACAAGCGGTCAGCACGGACGAGTTGGATACCCATGCTGCGAGGATGCGGGTCCAGCTGGGTCTGGTGAACTGAGTTACCGCACTGACAGTGGCAGGCCGGCCTGGATGCTGGTGAGCGCGGGTTCGGCGGTTCCGCCGCCGGTGAACAGGCTCATCGGCTGCCATACCCCGGACTTGACGCAGTAGTCCGGTGCCCAGGGCCTGATGCCGGCGATTGTCCCGGCCTGGGCTGCCATGGTGACAAGGTCGCGCAGGTAGCGTGCCTGCCCGTCAGGGGTCTGCGGGTAGCCGGTCTGGGCGGTGTTCCACTGGTATGGCCTTGTCATAACGCCGGAGGGGTAGCCGTATTCGGCCAGGAACAGCTGCCTGCCGAAACGCTGCCGCAGCGCCGTGGCGATCTGCAGCAGGATCGCCCGCCGGTCCCCGGTGCCGGGGCTGGTCGGGTAGAACGAGGTGCCGAACTGGCTGGGGCGGTAGCCGGCCTGGTCCATCGCCGCCCAGAACGCGACCGGGGTGAGCGGGCTCTCGACCATGAGGCCGCTGATGTGCGTGCTGAACCTGGCTCCTGGGTCCACGCTGCGCACCCCGTCGGCGGCGGCGGCGAGCAGCCGGCCGACGTAGGGCCACATGTGCTGCCGCAGCCAGCTGATCCGGTCCGGCTCGGTCATGGCCAGCAGCTGCGCCGCGGTCATCTGGCCGATCGCCGGGTCCACCGCGTCGGGTGGGCTGTAGCTGGTGGTGGCGAAGCTGCGGACCGCGACGCCCGCGACCCCCCACTCAACCTCGTTTCCCAGATCCCAGTAGTTGACCCGGACACCGGTGGCCAGGAGCTGCCGGGCTACCAGCGCGCCGTACCGCCGCAGCGCGGCCTCCATCTCGGGCAGTGCCAGCGACGTCCAGGCCCCCGGGAGCTGGATGGACGGGTAGTCGCTGAAGTCGGGCGAGGGCTGGCCGGTGATGTCGCCGTATACGGCCCACAGGCCCAGTTCCGGGTTGAGTGGCATGCCCAGGTCCCGTGCCAGCTGCGCGCGTTCGATCGCCCGGGAGAACCCATATTCGGCGTCGCCGGAACTGGCGTTCCGCCGGGTGGCGATCCGCGCGAACACCTCGGTCGCCCCGTGCAGGTTGAACAGCCGCTGCACCCGTCTCACCGTGGAGGCGGTGCGGCGGCCGTCGGTCAGCGCCAGGGATCCCAGTACGGCTTCGGTGAACGGGCTCACCGACAGTGATACACGGAACGACCGGGGATCGCGCCGCAGCGCGAGATCCGCCTTAACAGGCCATACCGGGAGGGCCAGCGCGGCACCGAGCGCGGCGGAACCGCCGAGGAACGCCCGGCGGGTTGGCGTGGGACGAAGGGGATACTGGCCGTTCATATGCACTTCCTTCCTGCTTTCGGGGCAAAGTGGACGGTCTTACGGTCAGAACCCGCGAACTCATCGCGACGCGCCGCTGAGCCCTGGCACGCTTCAGACTGCGGGCGCGGCGGCCGCCGAGACATCAGCCAGCTGGCCTATGGTTAACCCGGTCGCGGCCGGATCGTACCTGCCAGCGAGCCGCCTACGCGCGAACGTCGCCAGATCCCTGGCCGCTGACCAGGGCTGCTGGGGGCCATTCCGGGGGGCACGCATGTTCCATGTGGATTAGGGCTCCCGCAGTCGGCCATCAAAACTCGCCCGGATAGCGGTAGCGGCCACCACGCACAAACCGTCCGGGGCGACACCGTTGACTTGCGCTCGATCTGGTTACTGGCTGAGATGGTAGAAGCGCTTCGCAGTCCCCGAAAAGATCTGCGTGCGTTCTTCCAGGGAGAGGCCGGCAGTGGCATAAGCGAGCGTGGCCACCGTCTCGTCATAGCTGCCGAACGCCTTATCGACGGGGAAGTTGCTGCCGAACATCGACCGGCTGGGGCCGAACAGATTGAGCACCCCGTCGACGATCGCCTTCACTGACGCGCATGTCCAATCGTGGTCCGTCATCGCGATGCCCGACAGCTTTACCGAGACGTTCGGGGACTCTGACAGCACACTCATCCCCTCACGCCAACTGCGGAGCGCGTCCTGTGACCGCCCGATCGGCATTCCCGCGTGGCAGATCACTATCGGTATCTGGGGGAAGTCCTGAGCGAGACTCGCGGCCTGGGGCATCTGCCCCGGATAGATCTGCAAATCGAATGAGAGGCCATAGTCTGCGATCCGCGCGAAGCCTCTACGCCAGCTCGGCTCGTCCATAAGGTCATCGCGGTCTATGTAGGAGAAGGCGGGGTCGGGATGCGAGCTCAGGATCTGACGGACCCCACATACCCGGGGATTGCCCGCCAGCACGTCGATGACACGGTCGCAGTCCTGATCCTGCAGTGCCACTCCAGCGACAAGCGCAACGGGGAGGGGGCTGGAGGCCACAAGTCCGTCCACCCAGCGCAGTTCCGCAAGCGGATCCACGGCCCATGTCTCGATGTGTACGGCATTGGTTACCGGTAGTGACCCAAGATCGCGCAAATAGTCCGCCATGAGGTACGTGCCTGGGAAGGATCTCCCGCCCATGAGGTTAAAGCCCGCTGCCGGGGACTGCAGCGCCGGCCCGCCCGGCGCCCAGCAGTGGAAGTGCGCATCAACGATTTCCACCCCAGCCATGAGCCCGGCTACGTCACTGAATTCGTACCGCCCGCGGTCCATGCCTTCCTCCTTCTGCGGTCGCTGCGGCCCAACTCGCGCCGGGCCCCGGCCGCATGCCTGCATCGCCGCAGGCACCGCCTCGACCAGCGTGTCAACCCCAGCATCAGCCACGGCCCGGCCAGGATCGACTGCAGGCAGCAGGCGATTGTGGCTTCCGGAACTGGGCCCGCGTTCAGGACTATCACCCGGACTGGCATGACCAAGAGGTTGTCACTCCTACGTCGAACTGACCGACCACATCCTCCCCTCGGTGGGCATATGTAGCAGTGGCCCGGGACGGCCGCCGGAGGTATCCGAACCGCTGCTCGATCCGGACTGGCGGTGGAAGTGCTGGTTGAGCAGGGCCTGGCCTGGTCGCTGCCAGCGAAGTTGTCGTCCGCTGCAGCGCCGAACCGGGTCCACAACGTGATCAGGCACGCCACCGCCGCTATCCAGCCGATCAGGGTCAGCCAGCAGTGCCGGTGGCAGGCCCGGCCGGTCCGGCCGAGCGGGCCCGGCCTTATGCCTGTCGCGGGCACGGTGGATGAACGAGGCATGGTGGTCTCTGGACGAGGCATGGTGGTCTCCTAGCCATGCAGCCAGACGCTGGCCTGATCGCCCGAGGGAGCGGTTAAGGCACCTTCAGCGTGCGGCGGGCACCGGCACCGCGGACATCGGCCAGTTGGCCAATGTTGGATCCTGGGACAGCCCAGGATCATAGGGCGCATGGAGATCCGCATAACCCTCGACCAAGTTGAGCCCCCAGGCCGTGCGCCTGCAGGTCGCCCCAGGTCGCGGGCAGGCCGACGCAGAAGGGGCTCTCGATGAGGAAGATCCGTATCAGCCAGCGCCGTCGCCCGGCCAGCTGACGGCTCCAGCCGCTTCCACTGGACCCACGCGACCGCGACATCATACGCGCCAAGCAACTCGCCGGCCGTTCATGCCGCACCCGCGCCGCCCCGGCGCACCCTCAGCACGCGGCCTGACCAGGGCGGCCCGTCCGCGGAGGATCGTCATGCCAGGCGCATCCACCACTGCACCCTGCCCAGCCGCCCAGGACGGTGGCTGACCCGCTGCCCCGCCAGCGTGGGCATGGCGAGCTGTGGTTCTCGGAGCTGCCGGCTGAGCTTGAACAGGCCAAGGCGTACTGCCAGCAGTGTCCCGTGCGCACATCTTGCCTGGCTGGCGCGATCGAACGCGCCGAACCATGCGGGATGTGGGGCGGCGAGATCTTCCACCGGGCGTCACATCGCGAGCAAGACGCCGCGCGGGCGCCCGCCCAAGAGCCGGGCCACGAGCAAGTAGCACGTCCGGTGAGCCCTGCCTATCGCCCAGGCGGTCACCACCATGACCGGCACGCAGACCGGCTTAACCGCCCAGGCGGCGCGCTGGCAGGGCGGCGACCGGCGACCCCGGGCAATCATTAGGCCAGCTGGCTGATGTCTTGGCGGGCGCCGCGCCCGCATTCTGAAGCGGTCCAGGGCCTCGCGGCGCGCCGCCGCGATGAGTTCGCGGCCTCTGGCAGTGAAACCGTCCGCTTTCCCCGGACCCCACGAAGGAAGTGCGCATGAACGGCCAGCATCCCCGTCCCCCCCACGCCGACCCGCAGGACGTTCCTAGGCAGTTCCGCTGCGCTCGGTGCCGCGCTGGCCCTCCCCGCATGGCCAGTCAAAGCGACCCCGCGGCAGGGAGCGATCCCCGCCGGGCTTTCCGTACATCGCTGTCAGTGAGCCCCTTCACCGAAGCCGTGCTGGGGTCCCTGTCGCTGACCGACGGCCACCGCACCGCCACCATGGTGCGCCAAGTGCAGCAGCTGTTCAACCGGCACGGAGCGACCGAGGTGTTCGCCCGGGTTGCCACCTTAAGAGTGAACTGACAGGTGATCAGAGTGAACTGACAGGTGATCGGGTGAGGAGACACATGGCGCAGGACTCGGTTGTGCTGGATGCGGTGAAGCTGAACGCGGTAACGAAGCAGTATGGGTCCCGTAGCGCGTTGACGACTGCGCTGGACGCGGTAACGATCGGTTTCGTGCGCGGCAGCTTCACGGCGGTGATGGGGGCATCGGGCTCAGGGAAGTCGACGCTGCTGCACTGCGCGGCCGGGCTGGACGCGCCGACCTCGGGGTCGGTGTCGGTCGATGGCACCGCGTTGGGTGGCCTGTCCGAACGAGACCTGGCCCGGCTGCGGCGCGACCGGATCGGCTTCGTGTTCCAGTCCTATAACCTGCTGCCGGAGCTGACGGCCGCCGACAACGTCGCGCTGCCGCTGCGCCTGGCCGGCCGCCGCCCGCGCCGAGCCGAGATTAAACGAGCCCTTGAGCAGGTCAGGCTGGTCGGCAAGCACCGGTCCCGGCCCGGGCAGCTGTCCGGCGGGCAGCAGCAGCGCGTCGCAATCGCCCGGGCCCTTCTGGCCGCCCCCGCGATCGTCTTCGCCGACGAACCCACCGGCGCGCTCGACTCGGCCACGGCACTGGACATCCTGGGCCTGCTGCGCGACATGACCCGCGGCGCGGGCACGACCATCGTGATGGTCACCCACGACCCGATCGCCGCCGCCCACGCCGACCGGGTGGTGTTCCTGGCCGACGGGCGGCTGGTCGACGAGCTGGCCCGGCCGCAGCCCGAGCAGGTCGCCGAGCGGATGACCCGACTGGGCCGCCGTGATCAGCCGCAGCCGGCCGGCCCGGCGCGATGGTGATGTTCGGCCTCGCCCGCCGGATCGCGCGGCGTCGGCTGGCGGCCCTGATGGCCTCATTCCTCGCGATCGGGCTCGCCGCGCTTGTCATCGTGGTGTGCGGAGGGTTGCTGGAGACCGGGCTGCGCTCCGACGTCCCGCCCCAGCGGCTCCGCACAGCGCCGATCCTGGTGGCCGGCACGCAGTCCTACCTCAGCGAGCCGCTGGTCGAGCGAGACCGCCTCGACGCCGGCCTCGCCGACCGGATCGCGGCTGTGCCGGGCGTGGCCCGCACCGCCACCGATGTCTCGTTCCCGGTCACCGCGCTCAGCTCGGACGGCCAGCCCGTCGGCCTAGCGCTCACCGGTCACGGCTGGTCCTCGGCCCAGCTCACCCCCTACACCCTGGTGGACGGCCGCGTCCCGACCTCCGCCGACCAGGCCGCCGTCACCGACACCGCCGCACGCGAACTGCGCCTGTCGGTAGGCGACCGGCTGCCGGTGCTGGCCGGCGGACGCGACATCGAGCTGCGGATCGTCGGGATTGCGAAGGCGCCGGCCGCCGCAGGCTCGTCCGCCGAGGTGTCGTCGGCTGTTTTCGTGACCGACGCCCGCGCCCAGACCCTGCTCCAGCAACCCGGGGACGTCGACCTGATCGCCGTCTACCCGGCCCCCGACATCACGGCTGCCACGCTGGCCCACCGGCTCAACATCGCCGTAACCCAGCCGGGCCTACGGGTGCTCACCGGCGCGGACCGTGGGCTGGCCGAGTTTCCCGACGCGGCCGGGCAGAGCGCGAATCTGGTCCCGTTGGCCGGCGCGTCGGGCGGGCTGATGACCAGTGTCGCGATCTTCATCGTGGCTAGCACCCTGGCTCTGTCCGTGCAGCTGCGCCGCCGCCAGATCGCGCTGCTGCGCGCGGTCGGCACCACGCCTGGCCAGCTGCGTCGGTTGGTGCTCAGCGAGACGCTGCTGCTCGCCCTCCCGGCCGCCGCACTCGCCCTGCTACCCAGCCGGTTGCTCGGACGCACCCTGCTCGCCGCCTTCGCCGATCACGGCCTGGTCGCGCATGCGCTCGTCTACCATCAGAGCGTCATCCCGACTTTGGCCGGCGCCGGCGGAGGGGTGCTCGCCGGGCTGATCGCTGCACTGGTCGCGGCCCGGGGCGCGATCCGGGTACGTCCGGTTGAGGCGCTGAGCGCCGACACAGCCCCGGAACCGTGGCTGGGCTGGCCCCGGCTTGTGTTCGGGCTGATCGCGCTCGGCGGCGCCCTCGCGCTCGCTCTGATCACCGCGGCCGTTTTCGACGGGCCGATCGCGGCCAGCACCGCGGAACCTTCCGCGCTGCTATGGGCACTCGCCTTCGGCCTGCTCGCGCCGCTGCTGGTCCGGCCGCTGCTGGCCCTGTTCGGCCGGCTCGCCGCACTCGTGGCGCCGCGCACCGGCCGGCTCACCGACCAGACCGTGCGCGGCCGCAGCGCCCGCACCGCCGCCGTCATCGTCCCGGTCATACTCGCCACGGGGCTGAGCACCGCCCTGCTCTACCTGCAGTCCACCCAGCTAGCAGCCACCGAACGCGCCTACGGCCAGCACCTGCACGCCGACCGCGTCCTCACCACGTCAGGCGGACAACTGCCCCTCGACCTCGCCGCCCAGGCGCAGCGCCTGCCCGGGGTGGCCGCCGCCTCGCCCCTGGTCACCAGCACGGGGTTCTTCAATGCCGCTCCCGGCACCCACCCCGACGACGCCGACTCCATCCCGCTGCTGGGACTGGCCGGCCCCACCGCCGCTCAGGTCGCCAACTATCCCGTCCTGGCCGGCAACCTCAGCCGGTTGCAGGGGCAGACGATTGCGGTCCCCGCCAGCGACCGCCGGCCCGGACGCGAGCTCGGCGACACCGTGACCCTGCGCTTCGGAGACAACTCCACCGCATCGTTGACGATCGTCGCCGTGATCGATACCCCGCGCGGTTACCCGACACTGCTGCTGCCCGCCGATCTGCTCGCCGCCCACACCACCACCGGGCTCGCCGACCAGATCCTGGTCACCACCACGCCGCACGCGTCACTGACGACCCTCGATGCGGCGCTGGCGCGGCTCGCACCCGGACTGCAGGTTGCCGACCGCGACGACGCCCTGCGCATGTTCGCCCGGCAACAACAGACCCAAACCTGGGTCGGCTACCTGTTCATCGCCGCCCTCGTCCTCTACACCAGCATCTCCCTGATCAGCACCACCATCGCCGCCACCACGCAGCGCCGCCCCCAATTCCGCACCCTGCGGCTGCTAGGCGCCGCCCGCCACCACGTCGTGCGCGCCATGACCATCGAAGCCGCGCTCGTCGCCGCTGTCGGCGGCGCGCTCGGCACCCTCATCGCACTCGCCACGCTGCTGCCCTTCGACAGCGCACTCGGCACACCCGGACTACCCGCCGGCCCCTGGTGGATCTACCCCGCTGTCATCGCCGCTGCCACCGCACTGACCATCCTGGTCACCCGCACCACCACCCGGCTTCTCGACACCCGGCCTCTGGCGGTATGACCGCCCCGTAGCCAGCGCTGGGAGGTATGTCACAATCCATGAGCGGGCTTCCCGGCCCCGTTCGGGCCGAGGAACCCGAAGACCTCGCCGTAGCCGACCTGGAAGGACACATCGTCAAAGGCGATCCGGCTGCCAAATCGCTTGGCAAATGCTCGACTGCCAGGGCGGGCTCGCTTTTCGAGCCCTCAATCCTGGCCGTGCCCTCCGATCGCGCCGTGGGCGCGATCGGAGGGCACGGTTTTCAGGGGAATCCGCAGCCCATTGACGTCTTGCTCGGGCGTCATAGCAGCCTGCAGGTCAGCATCCGCGGGCGGCGGCAGCCTAGACACCGGCCATCTGGCCGATGTTGACAACCGCCCCGGGCGGTGACGATCGGATGCGTGGAGATCCGCATCACCCTGCGCCGGCGACCGCGGCCCGATCACGGTGACCAGTGGTCCGGGCCTGCAGTTCCGCGCCGTGGATGCCTTCACCGACCTGGTGGAGGAGCTCGCGCTGTCCGGGCCGCTGGTCATCGGCGCGGATGACCTGCAGTGGGCCGATCCGTCCAGCCTGCTCACGCTCGGCGCGGTGGGCCGTCGCCTCAGCTACCTCCCGGTGAGGCTCATCGGGTGCTTCCGGCCGCCC
>Ga0335077_10006049_pt1 | contig 14920 bp, 10 predicted proteins | sample Lox_Sample_31_FD_207151 | JGI IMG/M metagenome (GOLD analysis project Ga0335077, IMG submission 207151) | Soil microbial communities from Loxahatchee National Wildlife Refuge, Florida, United States - Lox_Sample_3.1 | ecosystem: Environmental > Terrestrial > Soil > Wetlands | place: USA... | reverse complement strand
GCCATGTTCGCGGCGTGAACAGCCACGGCGGCCTGACCTTTGGCGCCCGCCCCCGCGAGATTGCCCGCGATGAGATTAAGTCCGCAGTCGATAAGGCGCGCGCCATTCCCCTGCCCTCGGACCGCGAGATTCTGCACTTGTTGCCGCAGGACTTCATTCTCGACGATCAGGGCGGCGTCCATGATCCGCTGGGCATGATGGCGATGCGGCTCGAAGTCCGCGTGCACATGGTGACCGCGGCGGCGAGCGCCACCCAGAACGTGGTCACGGCGGTGAACCGCGCGGGAGTGCAAGTGGACGACACCGTATTCGAGCCGCTGGCCTGCGCGGAAGCTGTTCTCAGAAACGATGAGCGCGAATTGGGTGTCTGCCTCGTCGATATAGGCGCGGGATCGACCGGCCTGATCGTCTTCCAGGAAGGCGCGGTGATCCATACCGCGGTGATTCCGCTTGGCGGCGATCATTTCACCAGCGACCTTTCGGTCGGCCTGTGCACGCCCCTGGTGGAAGCGGAAAAGATTAAGAAGATGTACGGCAACGTGGTGGTCACCTTGGTTCCCGAAGCCAACGAAGTCGAAGTGCCGTCGGTCGGCGATCGCCCGTCGCGCCTGATCCCGCAACGTATGGTGGGTGAAATTCTGGAGCCGCGGGCGCGGGAATTGTTCGAAATGCTGCGCGACAATCTCCGCCACAGCGGCACGCTCGACGTTTGCGTCGGCGGAGTGGTGCTGAGCGGCGGGGGTTCGCGACTGGCGGGCATTTTCGATGTGGCCGAATCGGTGTTGCGGCGTCCGGTGCGTTTGTCCTGGCCGATGCCGTTGCCGAAGATGCCCTCAACGCTGGCAGAACCCGAGTTTGCCACGGTTCTGGGGATGGTGCTTTACGCCCACCGTTCGCGAATTGCGCGCGGCGTGCAGGACACACGCTGGAGTTCGAGATTGATGGGATTGTTCGCAAAGAAGGGGGCATGAAACCGGCAGTTAGCAGTTAGCACTTGGCATTTGGCAGGCGCGGTTTTTGCGGATTTCGGCAAAAAACCGAATGACCAAATGCTAAGTACCAAGTGCTAAATGCTCGCAGGTGAGGTGTAAATATGAAAAAAGACGAAAACATTCGCATCAGTTTCAACGAGGAAGCCCGCAACGATGCCAAGATCAAGGTCATCGGCGTGGGCGGTGGCGGCGGCAACGCGGTGAATCGCATGATTGATGCCGGCATGGAAGGCATCGAATTCATTGTTGCGAATACCGACCTTCAGGCGCTGCGCATGTCGCGCGCGGTCATGAAGATCCAGTTGGGGGTAAAGCTGACCAACGGCCTGGGCGCGGGTGCGAACCCCGAAATCGGGCGCAAGGCCGCCCTCGAAGATTCCGACAAGATCATCGAAGTACTCGAAGGCTCCGACATGGTGTTCGTCACTACCGGTCTCGGCGGCGGCACCGGAACGGGCGCGGCCCCCATCATCGCTTCCCTGGCCAGCGAGATGGGCGCGCTCACCGTCGCCGTGGTCACCAAGCCGTTTGCATTCGAAGGCAAACGCCGCATGCAGCAGGCTGAGCGCGGTATCGCCGAGCTGATGGAATCGGTCGACACCACAATTGTGATTCCCAACGAAAAGCTCCTCGCCGTCGCCCAGGATGCCGGGTTCTTCGAATCCTTCCGCGTGGCGGATGACATTCTGCGCCAGGGCGTGCAGGGCATTTCCGACATCATCACCATTCCCGGCATCATCAACCGCGATTTTGCCGACGTGAAGGCCATCATGGCTGAAATGGGCTACGCGGTGATGGGGACGGCAACCGCAAGTGGCGCGCGCCGCACCACCGAAGCCGCGCAAAAGGCCATCGCTTCACCGTTGCTCGAAGCCGGGGCCATCGACGGCGCCCGCGGCATTCTCATCAATATCACCGGTTCGACTTCGCTCAAGCTCGCGGAGGTGCAGGAAGCATGCAGCATTGTGCAAAGTGCCGCCGACGAGGACGCCAATATCATTTTTGGCGCTGTGCTCGACGAAAAGATGAAGGATTCGGTCAAGATCACGGTGATCGCTACCGGTTTCCGCGACTCAGAAATACCACCCCGGCGGCATGAGGCCCCGCCGATGTTCATCTCTACGCGAGAGACAGATGATTTTCCAGAACCCGAAGCGGAATCCGACCCCTTGCCGCCACCGCCACCCATGGTCATGGAGCAAGCGGAGCCTCGGCCGCTGGCGAACACGGCGCGCGAAGTGACTGGGATCGACGCCATGCGTGACGCGATGATTGCCAATTTCGAGCAGGCTGATCTGGATGTACCGGCCTTTCTGCGCCGTCGCGGCGAAACCATGTAACCAAGAGAAAATCGGGAGAGGAAATTCTGGGCTGCGGGCTTTGACGCTGTTGGGAAAAACTTTTCCGCTTCTCGGGGGTGCCGTTCCAGTAACCACTCAAAACGTTACCAAAGCCCGATGCCCAATAGAAAAACACGGCAACCTTCGTCTCTTCAGTAGGTTATCAGCGCAGAGACTACTTTCTCACCATGTTACTTTTTGGTTGCTTCTGGAAGCAAACTTTCATAACATCCCGATAGGCAAGCACTTACCTGTGGGGTTGCCGTTGGCATCTGCCGTGCTTCCCAAATAGAAGTAACTCTGGAGATTGATGTTGGGGAAATTCTTTACGCGCCTGAGCCTTACCGTTGTCTTCGTTATCCTGCTGTTGTCCGAAGCCGGCCTCGGCGCCACTGTCAACACCCATGCGTTGACGGCAAAGAAATCCAAGTCACAGAAGATCAGTGAGACCCAGCACGCCAGGAAGCGCATGCGGCGGTTGGCCCGCAGCCGCGCTGCTCGAACTCCGCACATCCAAACCACCGCCACACGTCGCCGTCATCGCTATTACGAGCGCTTCTCCACAAGTTCTTTTGCCGAAGACGTGACTGAGGGCGACGCCACTGCGGGTGAAGATCCCGTGGTACGCCAGGCCGCGATCGATGCGCTGGGCAACCTGAACGGCACCGTAGTCGCCATTGAGCCTACCAGTGGCCGCATTCTGGCCATGGTCAACCAAAAGCTCGCACTCTCCAGCGGCGCCCAACCCTGCTCCACCATCAAGCTTTCAGTCGCACTCGCCGCCTTGAGCGAGGGCCTGATCACCAAGGACACTGAAGTTTCCCTGGGCCACCGCTCCACCATGAACCTGACTACCGCGTTGGCCCATTCCAACAACCCGTATTTCGAGGCGCTGGGCCGTCGGTTGGGCTTTGAGAAGGTCAGCTACTACGCCCACCAATACGGACTTGGCGAAATGGCAGGTTACAACATTTCTGGCGAGAGCCTGGGCACCTATCCCGAAGAGGAGATTCCTTCCACACTCGGCGGAGTCGGCAAGATGTGCTCCTTCGGCGAAGGTATTTCCATGACCCCGCTGCAACTCGGCGCTATGGTCTCAGCTATCGCCAATGGCGGCACTCTCTACTATCTGCAGCATCCCACATCGCCGGAGGAAGTCGCCAACTTCGAGCCGCGGGTGAAGCGCCGTCTCGACATTGCGCCGCTGATTCCCGACATTTCTGACGGCATGGCGGCCGCAGTTACGTACGGCACCGCCCGCCACCTGCGGGTGAATTTCAGCGAAGAAGAAATTCTTGGTAAGACCGGGACCTGCTCCCACGCCGGCACCCGTTACGGATGGTTTGCATCCTACGCCAACACCGACGTAGGCCGCGTGGTGGTGGTGATTTTCCTGGAAGGCGGTCGCCCCACCTTCGGACCCAAAGCCGCCGAAATCGCCGGCGTAATGTACCGCAACCTGTACGACCACAGCTTCTTCGTGAGACCTGCATTGTCCAGCGACGCGGCCAAGCCCCTGGGAAGCTCGAACTAAGCGCGCCACAAATTCCGGCATTCCCCCGGTCTGATCCAGCCGCGGCGTGTAAAATCGTCTTTCTTCCGGATGACAGATTCGAACCCACGCAAGCTGATCATCGCCATCGACGGTCCCGCCGGTGCGGGCAAGAGCACTATCGCGTCGCGGCTGGCGCGCAAGCTCGGCTATTCCAACCTGGAGAGTGGCGCCATGTACCGGGCGCTCGCGCTCAAAGCGATCCTGTCCGACGCCTCCTTCGACGACGAGCCGGCACTCGTGAAGCTGGCCAACGACTCGCGTATCCAGCTCGAGCCGACCTCAACCGGCAATCGGGTTCTGCTGGATGGGACCGACGTGACCCCTCGCGTCCGTGAAGCCGATGTGACCGAAGGCGCTTCGCGGGTCTCCGTTCATCCCCAGGTCAGGGCGTGGATGGTTGCCCGCCAGCAGGAAATGGGCGCAGCTGGCGGAGTGGTGATGGAAGGCCGCGACATCGGAACAAAAGTCTTTCCCCACGCCGACGTGAAGATTTTTCTTGACGCCGACCCGGTGGTGCGGGAGCAGCGCCGTCTCCAGCAGCAGAACTTGCCAGGCAGCACCGCCCACACCACTGCCGCAGAGTTACGCGAGCGCGATCAGCGGGACCGCACCCGAGCCGTGTCTCCTTTGGAGCCCGCACGGGATGCGCTCGTCCTTGATTCCACCAACCTGTCAGAAGACGAGGTTCTGCGCAGAGTGGAAGAACTGGTCCAGAGCAAATTGCAGACCTAGCGGAAGATGGACCCTCCATCCCTTCTACCTAAGGTTCCACCTTGTATAGCGCCACCATCCCGACCTCCATATGTTCCGATATGTGGCAATGAAATAACCAGATGCCGGGATCGTCCGGAACCATGTCCGCAGTGATCATCTGCGCGGGCATGAGGGTCAGCACATCGGTGCGGTTGCCGTTGTAAAGCACCACGTTGCCGTGCCAATGCGGCGTGTGAATGCTGGCAAATTCCCCTACGCTCATCAGATACCAGCGCACGCGTTCGCCCTTTTTCATGGTCATCATGGGCGTGTTGCCGAAGATAAAGCCGTTGATGGAGAACTTGAAATTGGCCGCGGCAAAGCCGGTTCCAGCCCCCGAAAGATTTCCCTCCAGATCCGCCGGAGTAAACTCCAGCTTCTTCACGCCCTTGGGATCGGACGTATACGTCTGAATGTTGTGATCGATGTACCAACTCACGTTCTCATCGAATCCCGTGTACAAGGCCACGAATTCGCGGTCAACATCTTTCGGCCTTCCATCCGGCCCGGCCATGCCACGCTTGGTAATGATGATGGCCCCGATCAGCCCGCTCTCAATGTCCCGCGCTTCGTGCGAATGGTAAAGCCATACGATCGAACTGGGATCATTCGGCCCCGGTCCGGCGCACTCCGGAACCTGCCAGGTGTAGACGTGTGTGTGTCCCGGTTGCACGTTGTCGTCATCCTTATCGTTGCCCGAGGTGCCGTCGTCATAACTCGATCCTTCCGAATCTTTGTTATAGAAGACTCCGTGGGGATGCACGCTGTAGCCGTGGGTAGCATTGTTCTTGAAGACCACGCGAATACTATCGCCCACTTCGGCGCGCAGGATTGGCCCAAGAATTCCGGCGTGCTCCCACTCCGGCGCGCGCGGCTTCAATTTGGAAAACGTCTCGTCGGTATATTCGCGATAGATCGCCTTTCGGTAGACCTTCCCGATGCGGTGTGGGCCTTGTTCGACGAACACGTTGGGATACCCCGAAAACTTCATGCCCATCATCTTGTTCATACCGCTGGGAGCGTAATCCCACTCCACTTCGTCAGCGGCCACGTAGTAGATATGCATTTTGCCCGGCGGATTTGCCCCGGTTTGCGCCGTGCAGATTCGCCCGACACCGAAGCAAAGGCCTGCCAGGCAGACCGTGTGGATCCACTTGTTGACGACTAGGCTGCGCAAGGTCCCCTCCTTAAGCGACAGTGATTTCCGGTGAAAGAAGCGGCCAAATACTAGCATGCATCGGTTCCCGCATTGGGAAAAACAGTAAAGAATGTTTGCGGCTCACAGACTCTGCTCCCCATACCTGATATATAAAGCAAGTCCGCCGTCAAATCTGGACTCACCGTGATGAGACTTCCCATGCAGGTGAGAGTCCTATGGCGTGCACTGCTGGTACGGCTTCTGTCCTTCTTCCTGATGCTCTACTGCCGCTTCTCTCATTTCTTAGCACGCTACCGGCAAGAGCAATATCCTTGATTCGGCCTCGCCGAGCGCCGGGTAGTTCGCGCTTCTCGCGACCGCTCGGACCAACCCTAGCTCTGGTTCTGCTGCTGGGCTCGGCAGCCGCCCAGGACGCCTCAACTGGTGCTTTGCGTGGCACCCTCGTCGACAGCACCGGCAGCCGTATCGCCGGTGCGGTGGTCGTATTGGTGAACAACTCCACCGGGTTCCGCTACGCGATTGCCAGCGATTCGAATGGCCAGTTTGTTTTTCAACTGCTTGCGCCAGGCGACTATTCTGCCCGCGCCACTGCCCCGGGCATGTCACCGCAAATAACTCCGCATCTGCACGTGACCGTGGGCGGCACCACCGAGATTGAGTTCAACCTGACGGTTGCGGGGCTCAAAGAAACCATCACCGTGTCTGGCGAACCGCCGCTGGTAGACACCCAGCCCACTGCCATTTCTTCTCTGATCGACAAGAGAGCGATCGACGAGTTGCCGCTCGACGGCCGCCGCTTCACCGATCTTGCCCTGCTGACGCCCGGGGTGACTCAGGACCCGCGTGGGATGACCTCCGGCTCGAACGGCGATCTGGCCTTCGGCGGCATTCGCGGCTACCAGTCCAGCTATCTAGTGGATGGCGCCGACGACAACAATGCCTTCTTCTCCCAGGCCCGCGGCCGATACCGGGCGCCGTATCAGTTCTCGAACGAGGTGGTGCAGGAATTTCGCGTGTCTTCCAACACCTATGGCGCGGAGTTAGGGCGTGCCGGAGGCGCTGTGATCAACGTCGTGACCAAATCGGGTTCCAATCAACTGCATGGCAGCAGCTTTTTCTTCTTTCGAGACAGCGGGTTCGGCGCGACTCACCCCTTCCTCGACTTCAAGCCGCGCGGCCAGCAGCAGCAATTCGGATTCACCCTCGGTGGGCCGATCCGCCGCAGCAAGGCCTTTTTCTTCGGCGGTTTCGACCAGCACATTTTTCGTGTGCCCATCGTGATGCGCTTTCTGAACGGGAGCTCCATCCTGACACCCCAAGCGCCCCAGGGGCCTCGGACTCCTGGAGACTACGACGCTGGCGACATAGCAACCGTTTTTGCGGCGGCCAATCAGCTTTCCACGCTCGGCGGCCAGTTTCCGGCGCAGATGCTGGGCAATACCGGTTTTCTGAAGCTCGATCTCGAATTGACGCCGCACGAGGTGCTTTCCGCCCGGATCAGCACCTCGCGCTATTGGGGACAGAACAACGTTTTTCTCGATCCCGCCAGTCCGCTCACCACCTACGCCATCAGCGACAATGGCCAGGAGCAGGTGGCCACCGAAACCGGATCGCTGTCGTTGACCAGCAACTTTTCCTGGCGCATCGTGAGTCATCTGCGGGCCCAGTTTTCGCGCGACCTGGAAACCTCCAGCAGCAACAGCTCCGCCCCATCGACCACGATTCAGAGTGTCATCGACGGGTTTGGACGTTCCTCGATTCTGCCGCGGCAAACCCGCGAACACCGCTTGCACCTGACCGAAACCGTCAGCGTGGAGGGGCATCGCAACTCCTGGAAGCTGGGAGGAGACGCTCTGATTACATGGATCTACAACTTCTTTCCATCGCTCTCAGGTGGAGAGTACATCTTCGATCCGATCAAGGTCGACCCGTTCACCTTTCAACCAATGGAAGCAGGCTTGGAACTTTCGCCGTTGCGCGCCTATGCTCACGAGGTTCCGAAGTACTACATACAGAATTTTGGCAATCTTTCATCGCATCCCGACACCCACGAGTATTCGGGCTTTTTGCAGGACACCCTCCGTGTGACCGATCATCTGGCGCTAAGCATTGGCGGTCGCTACGACTTGCAGACTTTCACCAGGAAAGGACTGCTCACCAATCCGCTCTGGCCGGACTCCGGCAAGGTCCCTTTCAATCCCTACAACTTCGCCCCGCGCGTAGGATTCGCGTATTCGCTGGGAAATCAGAAACCGCTGGTGGTGCGCGGCGGTTACGGGTGGTTCTACACCCGTATTCCCCAAATCTACAATTCGGCCATCGCTACCGAGAACGGCCTCGAGTCGGCGAATCTCTTCCTCAACAATTCCAATTTTTACGATCATCAGATCTTCCCGCAATACCCAAACCCCCTGGTGAACTGTCCGGTCACCTCAACGGCATGTAATTTGCCGCCGGCTTTCGCGCAACACGCCCAGGGCGATATCTCGGCCTTTTCGTCCAATTTCAAGACCCCGAAGGTAGAGCAGGCGAGCCTAAGTCTGGAACGCGAGGTCGCCCACCGCCTCGCCGTCGGCGTCTCTTACCTGTACGTGCACGGTGTGGACCTCATCCGCGCGCGAGACGTCAACCTGCCCCCACCGGTCAATGTGGAATATCCGGTCTACGACAGCACTGGAACCAACTTTCTAGGCGCCTATTACAACGTCGCTTCCTTCTCGACCTGGCAGATGACTCCGTCCTTCACCTGCCCTTTTCCACCCTGCATCAATCCTCTCGCGCGTCCCATTCCTCAGTTGGGGGCGATCGACGTTTTCGAAAGCGCCGCATCCAGCGTCTACAACGGCGCGACGCTTTCGGTTCGGCGCCAGATGACCAGTGGCGTCTATTTCCGGCTGGCCTATACCTACGCCCACGCCATCGACGATGGACAAGATGCCTTGGTCGCCGGCCAGCCCGCCCTGGTGCAAAATTCCTACGCTCCCAACGCCGAGCGGGGCAACAGCGTTACCGACCAGCGTCAGCGATTCGTGTTTTCCTGGATCGCCGAGCCCAAGCCTTTTCATCGCGGCCAGGAATTGTTGGGCCGGATCTTCAACGACTGGAAACTGGCGGGGGTCTTCACCTACGGCAGCGGCCGGCCCGTAAATGTCACGGTGACAGGCGATCCCAACCAGGACGATAACAGCGACAATGACCGCCTGCCCGAGGCCAGACGTAATTCGTTCCTGGGGCCCGACTACGCCAGCACCGATATGCGGCTCAGCCGCCGCCTGTACGTTGGCGAGCGCTTGAAGATCGACCTGGTAGTGGAATCCTTCAATCTGCTGAACCGCGACAACAAGCTCGTGACCATCACGGAAAACGGCCTCACCAGCGACTCGGTATACTTTGAAAAGATCAGTAGCCAGATTGGAATCAATTACTTCCCCGGCCACTTCCAGGTACCGGCTAACCCCATCCAGGCCACCAATTCCTTCCCCCCGCGACAGGTGCAACTGGCGTTGAAGATGATTTTTTGAGCGAAAATCGTGGTCTTTCTGCCCGCTTTTCGGTCCTTCCTGTGACCGCAGGTCCTGCATAGCCCTTGACTTGCGGCCAAAACCTTGCAATAAATAATCAGTCCACGCCGGACGGGTCGGGGGGTGTAGTTTCTTTGGCAGAAGTCAGATTGCAAGAGGGTGAGTCCCTCGAAAACGCACTCCGACGCTTTAAGCGTAAGGTGCAACAGGAAGACATCATTAAGGAAGTGAAGCGCCACTCCTTTTATCTGAAACCCGGCGAGAAAAAGCGGGTGAAGGAAGCTTTAGCGCGCAAACGCAGCCGCAAGAAGGCTCGTAAAGAGGCGGAATAATGACCGAGGGTCGCTCCCATAGCGGCCCTTTGTTTTCTCACTGGCATTCTTGGGGGAATGTCGACCCGGGTTCATCGAACCCGGGAGTTCAGATGTAACAGGAACCACGCCCGTTCGGGGCATGGTGGCCGAACCCAGGGGCAGTTGCAGTAACAACGAGGGGGATGTAGCAACAATTCCGCGCACTGCTGCGCCGGGGATGTCCTTGCCTGATCGCGAGACCTCATCCGGAGCCAGTCGCAAGGAGAACATCCTCAATGGAACTTCAGGACAAGGTATTAAAGTGCATCGACTGCGATTCCGATTTCGTTTTTAGCGTCGGGGAGCAGTTATTCTTTCGCGACAAGCAGTTCAGGAACGAACCCAAACGCTGCAAGAGCTGCAAGACCAAGCGCGTCTCGGTGATGGCCACCCCTGCGGCACGCAAATCTCCGAAGGTCGAGACCCACACAACCTGTTCGCAATGCGGCAAGGACACGACCGTCCCCTTTGTTCCAACCCAGGGCCGCCCGGTGTTGTGCCGCGATTGCTTTCAGGGACGACGAGCCACTGCTCTCGCCTGATTGAAGCGACTGCTGAGGCAGCGGCGGCCCGCAAAGGTTAGCCCATTATCCGTGGGCCGACCCATCCCACCCCCGATTTTTGGGCCACCGTGCATTCTCCCGGCGCCTGCGGAAACCGGCGAAGCTGCGGCCGCTCGCCTTCGTGCGGCTGCTTTTTCCGGGTTACTATAGAAGGGTTGGACTCACGGGCGAAGCTGTGCCCGTGATTGGGAAGCCATGGCTCGCTTTTATGTAGAAAATTTCGGTTGCCGCGCCACCCAGGCCGACGGCGCTGCTCTCGAGCGCCAGTTCCGCGAGCGCGGGTTGGTGCGCGCCAACCTCGCATCTGACGCGGAAGTCGTAGTGCTGAACACCTGCACGGTTACGGCCTCTGCCGATCGCGATGCTCGGGCTGCCATCCGCCGCGTGCGCCGCGAGAATCCCGGCTGTCAGATCGTGGTCACCGGTTGCTATGCCCAGCGCGCGCCCGAGGAGATCGCCGCCTTGCCCGGTGTAAGCCGCGTCGTTGGAAACTCCCATAAGCACCAGCTCGCAGAGATTGTGCTTCCCAAAGCTTTCGTATCCCTGGGTAGCCTATCGGCCGGCCAACGACCGCTTTTAGCCTGCCCTGAGCCGAACGGCGAAGGGACGAACGACCAACCACCGGTGTACGTCTCCGACATTTTTGCTCACACCGAACTGCTCGCGGCTCCAGTTTTCGACGCCGCCAACGAACGCACCCGCCCCAACCTCAAAGTTCAAGATGGCTGCGACAATCGCTGCTCATTCTGCGTGATTCCCTCTGTGCGGGGTCAGAGCCGGTCATTGCCGTTGCCGGAGGTTCTCGCCGAAGTGAACGCCCTGGTCGCCGCCGGATACCGTGAGGTCGTCATTTCCGGAATCAACCTGGGCCGCTGGGGAAGAGATTTGCCCACAGAGTCAACTGGCTTCGAGCGCCTCATCCGCGCCATCCTGGAGGGCACAACCCTCGAAAAACTCCGCATCAGTTCCGTCGAACCCATGGACTGGAGTGATGAGCTAATCCAACTTATGGCGGAATCCTCGCGCATCGCCAGGCACGCGCACGTGCCCATGCAATCGGGGAGTGATCGGATTCTGCGGCTGATGCACCGCAAGTACCGGCCCTGGCACTATCGCCAGAAGATCGAAAAAATTCGTGCAGCCATGCCCACCTCGGCCATCGGCGCCGACGTCATGGTCGGCTTCCCGGGCGAATCGGATGAAGATTTCGAAGCCACCCGCCGCATGGTGGAAGACTTGCCGCTCACTTATCTGCACGTGTTCACTTATTCTGCACGCCCAGGCACTCCCGCCGCAGCGATGCACAACCACGTCCCGGCCAACGTGGCCCGAGTGCGTAACCAAGTCTTGCGGGACCTGGCCGCGGCGAAGAAGCTGGCATTCATGCGGTCGTTCGTTGGGAAAACCGTCGAGGCCATCACCCTGAACGTTTTCGACGGCACTCACACAGAGTGCCTCACCGGCAATTACCTTCCCTTGCGCATGCAGGGACGCCACGATCCCAACCTCTGGACTCGGGCGCGAGTCGATGATCTGCACGGCGGAACGCTAATTGCGACACGCGAGTCTATTTAAACACTTCCGCCAGTTCCCGCGGGCTGTCCACCACCACGTCGGGCGGAGCGATGCTCAGCGTCTGTGGGGCGAAGCCATAGGTCACACCACAGGTCCACAGCCCGGCGTTGCGGCCCGTGATCACGTCAACCGACGAATCCCCGACCATCAGCGTTTCCCCCGGATGCGCCCTGGTGTCCCGCAAAATGCTGTGCACGCCATGCGGGTCGGGCTTTTTGGTGGGAAAGCTGTTGCCGCCATATACGTGGACAAAGAAATCCCCGAGGCCCAGCGCCTCGACAATCGCACGCGATGGCACCACCGGCTTGTTGGAAAGCACCGCCATCTGCCGGCGAATGCCATTGGCATGGCCCACCGCCGTGAGCATTTCCTTGATCCCATCATAAAGATGTGTGTAGTCCAGTTTGTGCGCCCGGTAATAGGTCAGAAAATATTCCAGCGCCTCTTTAATGTGAGCATCGTTCTTGGGATCTCCCAGCGCCCGGCGCACCAGCACCGGCGCTCCATCCCCTACGTAGGAGGCGATCACGTCGCCGGGAAGCTCCGGCCGTTTGAAATGCCGCAACATGGCGTTGACGGAATGAATCAGGTCCAGGCGGGAGTCGATCAGGGTTCCATCCAGGTCAAAAATCACAAGCTTGATGCTCGGAGCGTCGAAATGGCGGTGGAAGTGAATCATACCGGCACTTTCAGAATAGCACCGGGAAATCAGCAATTAGCACTTGGCACTTAGCATTGGGTCCGCCGCCGTACTTGCAGGGACCCTCACAAATCTCGAATGGCCAAGTGCCAGGTGCTATGTGCCAAATGCTGCTTTCAGTTACCAGCGACTATTCGGAACTTCCTCGCAGCATTTACAATAGAAAACCTGTGCAACGGGCAGGTTAAAGGCATGGCGACCAAGACCGAACCGAGAGTGGCGGATGCGAACAAGGCCTTCGAAGGCCTCTCCCGCGAGCAATTGATCGAAGCCTACCGCATCATGCACACCTCGCGCCGGGTGGATGATCGCGAGATTCTCCTCAAACGGCAGCAGAAGATTTTCTTTCAGATCTCCGGGGCCGGGCATGAGGCCGTGGGCGTAGCCGCCGCGTTCGTCATGAAGCCCGCGTATGACTGGTTTTATCCCTACTATCGCGATCGCGCGCTGTGTCTGGGCCTGGGCGCAACGCCTTATGAAATGCTTCTTGAGGCCGTGGGGGCTGCCGACGATCCCAACTCCGGCGGCCGGCAGATGCCTTCGCATTGGAGTTTTCCCAAGCTGAACGTGGTGACGCAATCGTCGCCCACAGGTTCCCAGGTGCTGCAGGCAGTGGGCTGCGCTGAAGCTGGCCGCTATTTTCAGGCTCACCCCAACGCTGCGAAGAAAGCTTCGGGTGACTATCGGCAATTCAAGAATGTGTCCTTTCATGGTGACGAGGTCACATACGTCTCCCTCGGCGACGGCACCACCAGCGAAGGCGAATTCTGGGAAGGCCTGAATACCGCATCGAATCGCAAGCTGCCGGTCGTGTTTGTAATCCAGGACAACGAGTACGCGATTTCCGTTCCGGTTGAAGTGGGAACCGCCGGTGGAAACATCTCGCGCCTGGTCTCCGGGTTCCCCAATTTTCATTTCGAGGAAGTGGATGGCACAGACTTCGTCGCGACCTACGCAGCCTTTTCTCGCGCCGTTTCTTATTGCCGCGCAGGCAGCGGGCCAGCCTTCGTTCACGCCCACGTGATCCGGCCCTATTCGCATTCTTTGTCGGACGACGAGCGGGCCTACCGGCCCAGTGCCGAGCGCGAGCGGGATGCGGCGCGCGATCCGGTTTCCCGCATGCAAATGCTTCTCATCCGGGAAGGCATTCTCGATGAAAATGGCATCAACCGGCTGGAGAAACAGGCGGAAGAAGATTTGCAGATTGCCGTCGACCAGGCGCTGGACGCGGCATTGCCCGCCCCTGACACGGTACTGCGATACATCTACTCACCCGACCTCGACCCGGCCTCTTCTGCCTTCGAGACCTCACCCGCAGCCGGCAACTCGGCGGACGTTAAGAAAAACGCTCCCAAGACCATGGCCGACCTGATCAATTCCACGTTGCGCGACGAAATGGCTCGCGACGAGCGCATCGTGATGTTCGGCGAAGACGTTGCCGATTGCAGCCGCGAGCAGTATCTGCAGGAAAAACTCATTAAGGGCAAGGGCGGCGTCTTCAAGCTGACTTCGGGCTTGCAGGGTGAATTTGGTTCGGACCGTGTGTTCAACTCCCCCCTGGCGGAGGCCAACATCGTGGGCCGCGCCACCGGCATGGCCACGCGCGGCCTGAAGCCAGTGGCAGAAATTCAGTTCTTCGACTACATCTGGCCGGCGATGATGCAGTTGCGCAACGAGTTGCCGCTGATTCGCTGGCGCTCGAATAACGGCTTTTCGGCTCCCGCAGTGGTGCGCGTCGCCATCGGCGGATATCTCACTGGCGGCTCCATCTATCATTCCCAGTGTGGAGAGAGCATCTTTACCCACATCCCCGGATTGCGGGTGGTGTTTCCCTCGAATGCGCTCGACGCCGCCGGATTGCTCAGGACCTCGATTCGCTGCGATGACCCTGTGCTCTTCCTCGAGCACAAACGGCTTTATCGCGAAACTTTCGGGCGTGCGCCCTATCCCGGCCCGGATTACATGGTTCCGTTTGGCAAGGCCAAGATCGTGCAGCCTGGCACTGATCTTTCCGTGATCACCTACGGTGCAGTGGTTCCACGCGCGCTACAGGCGGCCCAGAAGATCGAGCGTGAACATGGAGTGAAAGTCGAACTCATCGACCTGCGCTGTCTGAGTCCCTTTGATTGGGAGGCGATCGCGACTTCAGTGCGCAAGACGAATCGCGTACTCGTGGCCTATGAAGATACGCTGAGTTGGGGCTACGGCGCCGAGATCGCTGCTCGTATTGCGGATGAGCTGTTCGATGACCTCGATGCGCCGGTGCGCAGAGTTGCCGCCAAAGATACCTTCGTGGCTTACCAGCCGATTCTCGAAGACGTCATTCTTCCCCAGGCCGAAGACCTGTTCCGTGCCATGAAGCAGCTCGCGGAATATTAGCCCCTCACCACACGCTGCACACCTTTGCCG
>Ga0335077_10006045_pt1 | contig 14922 bp, 14 predicted proteins | sample Lox_Sample_31_FD_207151 | JGI IMG/M metagenome (GOLD analysis project Ga0335077, IMG submission 207151) | Soil microbial communities from Loxahatchee National Wildlife Refuge, Florida, United States - Lox_Sample_3.1 | ecosystem: Environmental > Terrestrial > Soil > Wetlands | place: USA... | reverse complement strand
TTCCCCCCGCTTCTTCCCACAACTCCAACAACAGGTTTCCCATTGATTACGCTCGTGAACGCAATTCTCTCTCCGTCTGGCGACCAACTCACCGTCGGGACGCCCACAAGTTCGCTCGTAACGTTTTCTTCAGCCTCCGTGCTTTCTTTCGGACCGACGAGCCTGATTGCGACTTTGCCTCCCTCTGTCCTGCTGGACGTCATCATCTTGTTTCTGTCAAGCGTTCGCCGAAGAATGGGCACCCCGACAGCGCAACGTATCTCGCCCATCTTCGTTATCTCGTGTCGCCCGGCCCCATCTGCGTTGATCACCACAATTGCGGTTTTGTCTTCTGTTCCCAATTCACAGTAGGCAATCTTGTTCTCAATGGGAGACCAGGCAAAATCCCACACCCCATTGGGCACATTCGTAATCCTCTTTCTCGCGGAACCATCACCGTTCATGATCCAAATCTGCCTCGCAATCATGGACGTTCCCTCGAGATTCCTGTATGCTATTGATCCTCGGCCGAATGTCTTGTCTTCCCAGTGCTGTTCAGTCCAGACCCTATAGAAGCCGAGGAACGCGATCTTCTCTCCATCTGGCGACCATGCTGGTTCTTCGCCCCCCTGTGCCAGTCGTTTGGCGTCCGCTTTGAGACCGTCCTGCGCGTAGATATCGCTACTCCGTGTTGTCACACCGTGAGGAAGACCAAAGAATAGGTTTTCCTCGGCTCCCCCCGTCTGCACGTGGTACACGAGCCTCTTAATCTCTCCATTTGCAGGGCTGGGACGCTGGTCCCGCGTAGCTTGATGGGAAGTAAGAATCAGCAAGGCCACTGAAATGGTAAATACCCAAGGGAGCGAGCGCATGACAGGAACCCTCTCGCGCAGATGGAGCACGTTGTTCTCAACAGAAATAACTCTTGCCCATGATCCGCCTGAATTGACAAACCTTCAGCTTGTATAGGCTAGCAAGCGAGGCAGCGGTGCACAGTGCTTTAGGTCACCGGCAGCGGTAATTCTCCCGTACCGCGCCAAAGTCGCGGTAGGGACGATCATTTGCTGACCGCCACCGGGTGGCCGGAGCAGCCACCCGCCCCGGCTCCCACAGAACGCAACGTGTAGATTTCCCGCACTGCGCTCGTCAGCAAGGGGTTCACAGCACGGCGATAGCTTGTAGCTCCGCATACGGGAGATACAGCTTAGGTCGCACTAGCGGAGTCCGTTCCTGGATCTGATGAAAGTACTTCCACCAAATCGTGCCCTTCCAGCTTCGGCTGTTCAGCATTCTGCGCCAATAGCGCTCCACAGCACGTTGGACCTTCTGCAATGCCCGAATATTTCCGGCAATGCCGTAGTACGCATAGTGACCGCCAAGCATTTGGTTGAGGTGCTGAACTTGCTCCGGGATTGGCTCATGCCGTATTTGCCGCATCTGATCCTGCAAACGCGTAAGCGCGCGTCGCAGTCGTGTCTTCTCCGTAGGCAATCCCACTCGAAAGTTGCCTTTCTGGTTTCGGGTGCAATACAGAGTCAAGCCCAGAAAATAAATCGTCTCCGGACGTCTACGACCACGCTTGTTCGCATAGCGCTGCGCAAAGCGACCAAATTCGACAAGTTTGGTTTTCGCCTCCGCCAGAGTCAAGCTGAACTTCCCAAGCCTCTTGCCCAGTACTTCCTGGACACGAAGGGCATCCGCCGACAGATTCACAGATAATGCCCAGTCAAGCAGCGTGCGCCTGCAAGTAGTCGTTCAGCTTTTGCCCACCAAGCGTTCCTCCATCGACTCCTACATTCAAACTTACCAGGCGCCGAGCATCGGCATTTAGCCTCAACCTCCGAGCGTGGATTGGTTTAGACCAACAGCCCATCTAATCTACAGATTGTCACTATTTTGATAATCTACCTACCGCCTTGACTGCGACGATCTCAGAAGATGTTCCTCCAAATCAAGCGCCCTACAGATCATTCTTGTGCCTGCCGTTAACTGTCCTTTTCCTGTCCTTTGTTGGTTCACTAGCTCTGTCGACGTTCGCCAGCGCCAATTCTGGCCGAATTTTCGGGAGAGTTCTCGACCCCCAAGGTGCTCCCGTCGTTGGAGCACATTTGAAACTCTTCAACTCTGTTGGAACTTTGGTTCGCGAAGCAGCGAGCGATACCCAAGGAAGTCTCCTTCTGGATGATATTGACCCTGGCGAATACCAGCTGAGAGGAGACTCTGATTCCTTTGTGTCTGTGATCTCCAGTGTTTCCCTATCTGGGGGTCAACAGAAAGAACTGAACATACAATTCCTGCAGCTTGCCTCCGTCCTTTAAGCCATCACAGTAGTTGCTTCTGCCCCATCGTCGCTGGCTCCCGATCCCGCAGAGACGGTTGTGATCCACGACCAAGTCTTGGACGCTAACCCTGGTCGACCCGGGGCTCCAATCTCGATCCCCGGCCTTCCCATTGAAACGGCCTCCGGCAGAATCAAGGCACCGCAGTATTTTGCTCCCGGCGTAACTGGGGATCATGGCGAGCCTATTGCTCAGTTTTTTCAGGTTAGCAATTTTCTTTTTCCAAACAACCTTCCCGCCAATGCCCACGGTAATGGCTACTCTGATCCAAATTTCCTGATTCCGCCTGTGATAGAAGGGGTCACCGTAGATGGAGGCGCTTTTGACGTTCGGGAAGGAAACCACTCCATCGATCTTGCGGCTGTCAGCCGCAGACTGCGACCCACTGCCTGATGAATGCGCTATCTCGAACGACGCCGGCTTCGTTATGCCATCACTCGGAAATGTGTAGGTTCCAGGGCCGCAGAAGTTTCTTCGGTTTCCTGTTTCTGTGATTTCATGGATACATGGCACAATGTCGGGATGAATGCGAACTTTTGAGCCTCGCGACGGAGGTCTGCCATGCCTCATCGTTTCTTCGCTCTTTTAGCCCTGTTCCTGTTGGTGCCACCCAGCGGCGTCTTTAGCCAGGACCTGGATGGCCCCCACCGTAATTTCACCGATTCCCTCCTGGACAACATGACCGGCACCTGGGACCTCACCGGGAAAGTCGCCGGACGCAACGCCGACCACAGTGTTGAAGTGGAATGGATCCTGAATCACCAGTTCCTTCGGATACGCGAAAAGGACAAAAATCGCTCCGCGAATGGCGCTGTGCCCTATGAGGCGATGATCCTGGTTGGCTATGACAACACGAGTGAACGTTATGTCGTCCACTGGAACGACGTTTACGGCGGCCGTTTTTCGGAGACTTTAGGCTTCGGCGTCCGCGCCGGCGACGAAGTCCGTTTCGTCTTCGAATACCCGGATGGTCCGTTTCATACGACTTTCCGATGGCTCCCGGATTCCCACCAGTGGACGTGGCATATGCAGTCCCGGGACAAATCCGGCAAATGGAACGATTTCGCCATGTTCACGCTTACTCGCCCAAAACAGCCCTGACCGCCTGGCATCGCAGAGGCGCGTCCCTGTTTGCTTTTCGACAGATTCACAGATAACGTACCTCCATCAGACCAGGACCGCCGGCCAATCACTGGAACAACTTGGAAGATCGGATGGAACGAAATGTTTGCTGGAGCACAGTCTCGACGGAGGAACGAATGAATCGCTCTTTGAAACGGAAAAACGCTGCCGCCGCTTTACTCCTGGCTGCTCCACTGCTTTTTTCTCTGACCGGAAATTCAGTTGCGCAAGAGCAGAAGGTGCTGGCCTCCCCCCTCCCGGAAATGCAGCGCCTTTCCAAACTTTACGTCGGAATCTGGACCTACACCGAAACATATCCGAAGTCGGCATCCTCTCCCAACGGTGCCGTGAACACCGGCGTCTACACCAGCGAACTCGGGCCCGGTGGAAACTCGATCATTAATCGCTTTCACTCCAAGGGAACGGTCGGCGAATTTGAAGGTGTTATCGTCATGACCTGGGATCCCAAGGAAAAAGCGTACAAGGCTTATGTCTTCGGCGATTCCTTTCCCACGGCGCTCGTGGAGACGGGCCAATGGGAAAATGACGTCCTTGTGTATCGCGCCGAGCTCTCCGTCGGCAGCATGAAACTCGCCTTACGGACTGCGACGAAGTTTCTCGATGGTGGAAAACTCACGAGCGATGCATTCTCCAGCACGAATGGCTCGCCGGAGACTCTTCTCGTTCACGTCGAAGCCGTCAAAAAATGAAACGAGTCCCGCCTCAGTGCGTAAGATGCAGAGACAGCGGAATCGCTGGTGGAGTCTAGGGGGTCCTGGCGCCAGTTTGCGCGTTTTGTGCTTGCAACGGTTCGGGCTGCTGGAGCGCCGGTAACCACTTCTCCCGTACCTGCGCAAATTCCGCCAAATTCTTCTTCGATACGGGCGCCGATGGCGGAAGTCCCAGCCGCTCGAAGTTCAGGAATTGCCCCTTCTTCTCGATTCGGAAATCGAGGTGAGGCCCGGTGGCCAGCCCGGTCATGCCCACCAAGCCGATGGTCTCGCCGATCTCCACGCGCTCGCCCTGATGCACGAAGATTTTCGACAGGTGCAGGTACATGGTTTCGTACCCCTGCGCGTGCGCGATCTTCACCATGTTCCCGTCGCCGCCCTTGCGCCCCGCAAACTCCACCCGCCCGCTCCCGATCGTCTGCACCGGCGTTCCCACCGGCGCGCCGTAATCCGTGCCCAGGTGCGGCCGCGTGGTCTTCAGAATGGGATGAAAACGCGCCTTGCTGAAATGCGAAGTCACCGGCGCCGAAAACTTCAGCGGTGACCGCAAGAACGCCTTTTGCAGCGATTTTCCATCCGCCGAATAATAGGCCGGCCGCCCCTGCTCATCGTGGAACAGCAGCGCCTGATACTTCTTGCCGCCGTTGTCATATTCTGCGGCAAGAATGCGGCCGTAACCCGCGGTTTCCTCGTTTGCGTATTTCTTTTTTTCTAGCACCACGCAGAACGTGTCCCCCTTCCGTGGATCGGTGTAAAAGTCCAGGTCGTAGCCGAAGATCTGCGCCAGCCGCAACGCCACTTCCGCCGACTCGCCCGCATCCCCCACAGCATTAAACAGCGAATCCTCCAGTCGCCCGTTCACCGCCTCGATATCCACGTGCGATGGAATCTCCTTCACCTCAGCCGAAAATCCTTCGATGGCTGGCACGATGTGCAGCATGCGGTCCGGATCAATCTTATAGTCGATTTCCCGCAGTTCGCCCACGACTGACCGGCCCACCGTGATGGTGTTCCCGGCTCGTAATTGCCGTAGATTAAACGCGCGTTGCGCCGCCGCGGTCGCGCCCGCTGCTTCTTCTGTACTCAATCCGAATCGCGCCAGCGCGCCCGCAAAGTTCTCGCCGGAAGGAAGCCGCTTCTCCGTGGGCAACACCACTTCCGTGCGGATCCGGTCTGCCTCCGCGTGCGCCAGCGCCACCTGGTTCTGGAATTCCTTCTCAATTTCCAGCTTCTGGCGCAGCACGATACCGCCGGCCAAGATCCCGCCTGCCACAACAATTCGCAACACCCACCAAAATCCCCGGCTCAAGTTCTCCCCCAAGCACTTCCTGATTTCTTCGACGATTCTGTCGGCGAATGGTCTCCCCGCGGCGAATCCAGAATACCGCACACTACTCTTTTGACCCAGAATTCCGTTGGCGTCAATTTTCTGTCATGCCGTTGCGCTCAATCCTCCACCGTTGCCGCCTTCGCGAATTCTCGCTAAGACTTTGCGTCAAATCACCCACTGTTCCTTCACGCGCGCTGTAAGTGGTGCCGATTCAGTGCATCCCGATGTCTCAATTTGGCATAGTTCGTGCCCATTCCCTACCGGGGGAGTTTATGATCGAACTTGAAGTTCATCCCGAAGTTCACGCCCGCGAACAGCGTCAGCGCCCGGACTATTCCACCTGCTTCGAATGCCACCGCACTTTCCACGCCAAGAGTGAAGACCAGCTGTGCCTCGAGCTCTGCGACGCCTGCTTTGACGCGCTTCGCCACCTCAGCGAACCGGTCGTCAGCGTCCACGTCAGGACCCACCCGCACAAAGCCCCGGTCCTCTGAGGAGGTGTAAGGTTCAAGGGTTCAAAAGTAGGAAGGCGCACCCTTGCACCTTAACACCCTTAGGCATTTACACTTTGACTGTTGCTGGATTTCCTTACTTGCCGGAAGTGACCAACGGCGCGGTGGTCTGTCTCGCCGTTTCTGAGAAGTAGTTCTGCTGGCGCAGCCTTCTATAGATTCCGCCCGCCACCTGTGCTGCCGTCGGCCCCTTCACCCGGCGCGTGTTGCCGCGGAGCAGTACGGCCAGCGCAATCTTCGGGTTCGTCTCATCCGCGTAACTCACAAACCAGCCGATGCGCGACGGATTGGTGTGATCGTCGCACGTCCCCGTCTTGCCAAGTGGCGTCTCATCGCCTCCGGAATCGTAGCTCAGGCGCCCCGTGCCATACAGCACTGCCGCGAGCATCCCTTCCCGCACTTCCGGAAGGACATTCGCGATATTCAGGTCCCGCTTCACCTTCGGCGTGAAATTCTCCGCTTCTTCCTGAGAGTGGGGATACTGCAAGTAATAAAGCGTGCCACCGTTCGCAAACGCCGCCGCGATGGCCGCAAGCTGCAAGGGCGTGATCTGAATTCCTTCGCCGAAGCTGGACATGCGCGCCACTCCCCCGTACGCAGGAGGCTGCATCGGGAACGAGCCTGGATGCTCGTCCGGCAGATTGTAGCCCGCCAGTTCGCCAAGTCCCATGAGGCGTCCGTATTTCGAGACAGTGTCGAATCCCATGCGCCGTCCCAGCTCCTCAAAGAACACGTTATTCGAGTGCGCCAGCGCATCCGTCAAATTCATGTACTTGCGGCGGCCCACCTTCAGCATTGTGTCGCTGCTTATGACGTTTTCTTCCAGCGCCGCGATGGCAATCGTGGGCTTGATCGTCGAGCAGGGAATATATCCGTCGCCGAACGCCACCGTCTGGTTGACCACCGTCAGAATGCGTCCTGTTCGCGGATCGACGGCCACGACGGATCCGTTATACCGACCCAAGGCATCCACCGCGGCTGCCCGCACAACAGGATCGTCGTACGTCGGGTCATCCGCGCTCACGGAATCCGCGTACGTCGGCGCAAATCCACGGTACCGCGAACGAACCAGATGCTTTTTCGATTTAGATTTGGATTTTGATTTGGATGTGCTGCTGTTAACGATAGGCTTCGAGCCGGGCTCTGCCGCCGGTAATGGCAACGTGAGCATCGCAGTTAGCAACGCGACAGCGACAGTTTTTCCCAAGTCCCTAATCATTCGGCCCTTGACCAGGAGCGACTCTCACTAGTTCTAGGATAACTTCGAGCGAATCTACCCTAATCCCTCTAATGAGGTCAACTCTTCTTCCTCGGAAAGCATTCCGACAGCCACACTTCAATGCCACATTCCAAAGCACTTACGACTGTCTCACAAGTCCGCTCTCGTCTCCAAGCTTCGGGCTTGTAGCAAACTGAGACACTAATTTAGGGCCTTGTTCCAATCCTTGACAATAGTTAAATCGGTCCAGTACGCCCTATGTGCTTTGTTTTGAACAACTGGCCGCCCGTCCAGCCTTGGTACCGGTTTCCTGTCCTTCGGTCCAAATCGCGCCCCATCCAACTCGCGCCGAACTCGACCTATCACTCACCCCACTCGGCACAGGGGGTAGCAGGCCAGGCGGTAGCCGTTAGTCAGGCATTCACGTCACTGACATGCGCCGGAGAAGCCCGGAAAGTCGGTTCCATGCGACACACGCATTCGAAGTTTCGAAACATCGGGAGAACCCTCCTCTTTGCCGTGGGTCTTAGTATCCCGGCCGCTACTCTTGCTCAACAACCCGCCCCAGCGGATCAACCCTCCGCGGATGCAAGGAAGCCCGATACTTCTTCGCCAGCGTCCGCCCAAAACCCCGAGTCCAAAGCAGGAGTTTCCATTCAGCCAGGAACCCCAGTTCGCCTGAGCGTGAATCTTGCGCAGGTCCACGTCACGGTCCGGGATTCGAAAGGAAAGCCCGTCGGAAATCTTCACAAGGAAGATTTTCTTCTTTACGACCAGGGCAAGCTCCAGCCCGTCTCCACATTTGCGGTCGCAACGCGCGAGTCCCGCATAGAGAGAGCGAAAGCGGCGGCAACGACGCAGGCAACCGACAACCTACCGGTCCCAGCGGCAACCTCAATCGCGTTGTCCGACCGCTTCCTCGCGCTGGTCTTTGACGACACGCACATGACGCTTCAGGATGCGAGTTACCTTCGAATCCAAGCATCCAAATTCATCGACGGCATTGCACCCACGGAGCGCGTGGGCGTTTTTTCGACCTCTGGACAGATGACCCACGATTTCACAAGTGACAAGGACGCGCTCAAAAAGACCGTGCTGGCGGGTCTCATTCCGAGGCCGCGTTTCGTGGCCGACCCTACTGCCTGTCCGGACATGATTCACTACGAGGCTGATCAAATCGAGAACTATCACAATCGGATAGTCCTTGATGTGATGATCCAATGGGTTCTGGATAGGTGCCCGCCACCGGGATGCCATACTCCAGAAGAATGCAGGAGGGCCGCCGAGTTCATGGCTCAGACCTTGGCGGCGTTCATTCTCCGGCAGGGCGACAGCGAAGCCGCGTTCGTGTATCGATTCATGGAAGACGTGCTGCGCCGGTTGGCCGGAATGCCCGGTGAACGGGTCATGATCCTGGCTTCACCAGGTTTTCTCGCGACTGCGGCACAGTATCCCGAACTGTCCGCCGTTATTCATGGCGCGAATCAATCCAACATCGTCATCAATACGTTGGATGCACGTGGCCTGTACACGCACGAGCCTATGAGTGGCATCTCCAAAGCGAACTACGATCCCGGCGTGGCTGGCCCCGTCTCGACCGTTCAGATCACCGCTCAAGAGGAACAGGCGGGCGTGCTTCGCGATTTCGCGTATAGCACCGGCGGAGTGTACTACGGAGATTCCAACGATCTGGCTGCCGGGCTGAATCAATTGGGGGCGATACCCGGGGTGTCTTATGTACTTGGGTTTTATCCTCCGAAACAGAAAATGGACGGAACTTTCCACGCTTTCAAGGTCGCTCTTGCGCAGAAGAACAAGTACACCATCCAGGCCCGCAACGGCTATTCCCTTCTACGGCCCCTGGGCGATCCCGCCGCTGAGGAGCACCAGGAGATTGTGGCGGCGGTCTTCTCCCGCGATGAGATTCTCGACCTGCCCTTACAGATTCAAACCCAATACTTCAGGAGCAGCCCTACGGAAGCCCGCCTAAGTGTGGTCTCACGAATCGACCTGAAAGGGGTGCATGTTCACAAGTTCGAGAGCTGGACGCTGGGCAGCCTCACCCTGGTGACCGCCATTTTCGACGACAACGGCAACTACGTCGCAGGCCTCCAGAAGGTTGTGGAGCGCAAGCTTCAGGACCCGGCCTACCAGAAGTTCTTGCGCACGGGTCTCACGGTGAAGTCCGATTTTGATCTGAAGTCGGGTCGCTATCTGGTTCGTCAGGTGGTACACAATTCCGAAGACGCACAGATGGCCGCCCGCAATGGCTCAGTGGAGATTCCGAATTAGGGCTCGTGTTCGCCGTTCGTCAGCCACTTGAGTTGGCTCGTCGTTAGAAGCCCTCAACGGCCGCGGCTTCGTTCGGACATGTTTCAAAGACCGGCAGGTGCATGGCAAGTTCCAGGGCGCGTTTGAAATTCGAGCCGAGACTGGAGAGCTACAGCTGTCCGCCATTCGCTTTCGCCTTTCGATGCGCTTCGATCGGTGCGCCAAGGCCCGCGCTATCCACAAAATTGATGTGCCCCAGATTAATTACGATTTTCGTCGCGCCTGAGGTGAGAAGGCTGCCAACGCTCGCACGAAGCCCTTCGCCTCCCGTGGGTCAACGATGCAGATTGACGCCTGCACCCACGATAGTTCCCTTGTACCTGATTCCAAACCGGCCAAGTTCGCACTGCATCCCCAATCTCCGTTGGCGCCGTTTGTCGGGCCGAAGCCAAGAGTTGGGCACAGTACCCACTTGTCCGCGTTTATTGGGACTTGCACAATTGGCCGAGAAATCGCCTGATACGAGTTGTCTTCACTTTGTCCGTGCACTTGGTCACAGGCTTAGGTGTCGAAATATGTGAGAGTTCCTGAGCTTCAGCACCAATTCCCAAACAACGCCGACCGCTATTACAAGAACGGCGAGAACCACAATCACACCGAGGGCTATGTTCATTGCGTTCAGCCAAAAAACCCAATCGTAGTTCGACATTTGTAGAATCCTTGCGTCAGCCAAGACAAGTCAGCAGCCTACTGCAACTACCTCCAAAGTATTTCGTCTCAGGGGGTGTTGCGTCTCGTGTTGGGAGGTGCTCTTCGGAGAGGCGTCGATGGCCTCGGTGGAAGTACACGCCGACCTGGTCGGGGAAGTGTTGCTTCCGGGAGGTCAATGAGTCCCTATTACTCCGAATCGGAACTCAAGTCAATACCCCAGCAATCCCACCCCAGCAATCCCACAGCAATCCCAGAGCAATCGTAGCAATCGTGAACCGAATATGCCGTGATAGGCGGTATGCGACTAGTGCCTGCGTGCCGCATAGAAGCATCGATTGAAACCAAAAAAGTCTAGACTCAGATGGTTCGCTTGGGGTCAAGTCCCGGTAAGTTTGAATGTATAGGTCGAGGAGGAGCGCTTGGTGTAGAAAAGCTGAACTCAGCGCCAAACTTTGTGCAGCGCACGCCGATCTCGAAGCAACGCAACAAACATCTGCAAATCACGTTGATCGAAGCGGCCAAGATGGCCCCGCGCTACAGCCCAACGCTGGCACTGCTCTATGACCAGGAAAAGCAGAAGGGCACTGCCAATCGCGTCACGCTGGCGGTGGCTAGGAAATTGGTCGCCTACTTGATGGCCGCGGATCGCGGACAGTGTCATTTCTTAGTGATCGGCCGGGAGACCCGTACGGCCGCCTAAGACCGCACGGCGAAATAAAGAACCCCCGCAACCCAGTCCACAAGCGGAGTGATTTTCGACCCTGCTCTCGTTTCCGGGAAGAACCCCTGATCCGTACGACTCTGAGACGAGCCTTCGCGCCGGGCTTCTCGGCGCGCAACCATCCCCAAAAAGAAACGGGCGGGGTCACCCTTCCCCGCCCCGCCCGCTCTCTTCCTTCGAAGAAAACTTCCTTAGCGCGCCGGCCTTGCTTTCGCGTCCGCCGCCCCCGCTGCTGCCGCCGCTTTCATCGGCGGCTTGTCCGTTGCGACATGCCCATGGCCGTTCGGTCCCGGCGCTGCCGAGTTCTGCCCCGGCTCCGGAATTTCCAGCTTCCTGCGCAGGGTGTGTTCGATCTTCTCTCGAATGTCTTTGTTCTCTTTCAAGAACACGCGGGCATTCTCGCGGCCCTGGCCCATGCGCTCGCCACCAAAGCTCAGCCATGTCCCGCTCTTTTCGATGACGCCCTTTTCCACGCCGAGGTCGAGCAGGTCGCCTTCTCCCGAAATTCCTTCGCCATAGAGAATGTCGAACTCCGCCTCGCGGAACGGCGCCGCCACCTTGTTCTTCACCACCTTCGCGCGCGTCCGCGAACCCACCACGCGGTCGCCTTCCTTGATGGCCTGGATGCGGCGAATGTCCACGCGCATCGATGCGTAAAACTTGAGCGCGCGCCCGCCCGTGGTCGTTTCCGGGTTGCCGAACATCACGCCGATCTTTTCGCGGATCTGGTTGATGAAGATCAGGCAGGTCTTCGACTTCGACACGATCGCTGTCAGCTTGCGCAGCGCCTGCGACATCAGCCGCGCCTGCAAGCCCATCTGAGGCTCGCCCATTTCTCCCTCGAGTTCCGCCTTGGGCACCAGCGCCGCCACCGAGTCCACCACGACCACGTCCACACCGCCCGAGCGAATCAGCGTCTCGGCGATCTCAAGCGCCTGCTCGCCGTTGTCCGGCTGCGACACCAGCAGGTTGTCCACGTCCACGCCCAGCTTCCGCGCGTACGCCGGATCGAGCGCGTGTTCCGCGTCGATGAACGCGGCCTGCCCACCCAGTTTCTGGGCCTCCGCAATGACGTGCAGCGTCAAAGTGGTTTTGCCGCCCGATTCCGGCCCGTATACCTCAATCACCCGTCCTCGTGGAAATCCGCCTACGCCCAGCGCCGCATCCAGCGACAAGCATCCCGAAGGGATTACGTTCACCGGCACCAGCACATCTCTGCTGCCCAGCCGCATGATCGAGCCCTTCCCATAGGACTTCTCGATCTGCGAGATCGCCGCTTCCAGCAACTTCGCCCGTTCATCTGCCATTTCACACCTCGGTGGAGGAATTAGGAATTCTGCGATTGGGCTGCGGACTTGGCTCTCTGGGAGGGCGTTGGGACCCACGCCGCTCCTCGTACTTAAGATTGCCAGCCCTATTTTCCCCTTTCGCTCTTTTGTAGCGGCCGGTCTTTAGACCGGCAAGCACCACCACTGCCGCAAGCTTTCAACGACTGCACCCATGCTCCAGGTCGTGGTCGACCAGCCACGCCAGCGGCGCCTGTTCCCGACGATCCCATTCTGCGCGCTCCGCCCGGCTCAGCCGCCGCAACCGTCCCAGGTACTGCCCGCAAGTACGCACTTCCAGCAGCTCAAACTCGAGTCTCTCATGTTCGATGCAGCTGAGAATACCGGTCCGCGGGTCGCTCATGGGTACCTGTTGAAAACTTACCGCCACACAATAACCTATGGGCGAACAAAAAGCAAACACTAGTTTCGCCTGATGTTCGCCCCTGGCTCAAGTGCTCCACTTTCGGCAGGCCGCACACAAACTTCGGAGACTCTGAATCGCTCATTTTTCGTAGAAGTAAAATCCCCGGCCTGATTTGCGTCCCAGCCACCCCGCCGCCACATATTTCCTCAGCAGCGGGCAGGCGCGGTACTTCGGATCGCCCAGGCCTTCCAGCAGTACGTTCAAAATGTCCACGCACACGTCCAGCCCGATGAAATCGGCAAGCTCCAGCGGCCCCATCGGATGATTCATCCCGAGTTTCAGGACCGCGTCAACCGCTTCCGGCGTGGCCACGCCTTCCATCACCGCGTACGCCGCTTCGTTGATCAGGGGCATGAGCACGCGATTGGAGACAAATCCAGGCGCGTCGTTCACCGCCACCGGCGTCTTGCCCAGCTTCTTCGCCAGCTCCATCGTTGTGGCAAACGCCTCATCGCCCGTCTGCAGCGCGCGAATCACCTCCACCAGCACCATCACCGGCACGGGGTTCATGAAGTGCATGCCCACAAAGCGCTCCGGCCGCTTGGTCATCGCCGCGAGCATGGTCATCGAAATCGAAGACGTGTTGCTCGTCAGGATCACGTCCGGCCGCAGCAGTCGGTCCGCCTCCGTCAACACCGCGCGCTTGATCTCCAGCTTTTCCGGCACCGCCTCCACCACAAAATCCGCCGCCGCGATCGCGCTCATGTCCGTCACCGGTTGCAACCGCGCCAGCACCGCCGGCTTCTCTGCCTCCGCGAGCTTCCCTTTCTTGATTTCGCGGTCCAGATTCTTCGCGACGATCTCCATCCCGCGCGCCAGGAACCGCTGCTCCACATCGCGCAGAATCACGCTGTATCCCGCGCGCGCAAACAAGTGCGCAATCCCATTCCCCATCGTCCCCGCGCCCAGCACCGCCACGGTCTTGATCGAATCAATCGTCACGATTCATCCCTCCACGGGCCGGCGCCGCGAAGCCACAAATCCGCCAGCCGCTCCGCCCACAACTTTGAGCCCGTGAGCCACTTTGTACAACAACGGCTGCGTCTGGCCCCACGTCAGGGCCAGGTAGATCAACGCCGCCACCACACCCACCAGCACTCCGTGAAGCGCAAAGCGCGATTCCACTCCTCGGCACACCCAAATCGCGAAAAGGAATGGCACCGCCGCCGAGGCAATCAGGATCGACGCCAGGAATGCCTGTTGCCCGATGAAATGGCGCGCCGGAAACACAATGGCGAACACCAGCAGTTCCGCAAGGAACCCGCCAAGCAATACGCGGCCCAGAGCATTCCTTGAGAATTCACCATAGTCTTCCAGTGAACGTCTTGGATTATATCGCCGGCGCGCCCCATTCCGTTCAGAATCACGAAGCGGTACTCCGGTCCTTTCCGGCCGACAGCGCCAGCCACCCCACCAACGCCGCGAACTTCTCGTCCTGCGACCACGGTGAACCCATCGGCTTGCCCATCTCCGTGACCTGCCACAGCAGCGCCTTTTCCTTCCTCCTCAAAACCTTCGCGGCGCGCTCCAGCAGTTCCTTTTCCCTCACTTGGAGCTGCTTCAATCCGCACTTCCCGCTCGCGTGCATCAGCGCTTCGCGAAATAATTCTCCATCGGCGGTGTGAATCAACGGGTGAGCCGCCAGGATGTCTTCCAGGCCCGGCAGCGCTCTTCCGGAAGCGAGCAACAGTCCGCAATACTTCAAGCGATAATTCGCCTCCTGCAACTTTGTCTGAACCCGCCGCAACCCGCGATACGCCAGCCTCCGCGCCTCCGCCCTCACCTGCGAAATAAACGCGCGGCCTTCCTCAAGCGGCGCTCTCGCCGCCGTATGATACGGCTGCCGGAAAGAGTAATTGAACACCTTCACGAGATGCGCCCGTTCACGGAATAGCACAACGGGCTCGCCCCTCTCCAGCGACACCGCCACAAACGCCGCCCAGCCAGAATGCGGGCGCAATCCCACCGCGGCATTTTTCATGGGAGCCTCCCGGTAGGGGAAAAGGTGGAACCTAAGACTGCACGCCTAAAAGAGCGATGTCAAGCGGAACAACGCGGAACAAATCCGCGTTTTCTCCCGTACCTATCAGTAGACTCACAGGCACCGCCTTCGTGCCGCGTTCACACGGTATTCATCTTTGGCCCTGCCCATTCATGGGATGATAACGTGACTGGAACATAGCCGGCGCGAACTCGACGCAGGTCCCCTCGCTCCTCTACACATCGCTCCTCTCG
>Ga0335077_10006044_pt1 | contig 14922 bp, 9 predicted proteins | sample Lox_Sample_31_FD_207151 | JGI IMG/M metagenome (GOLD analysis project Ga0335077, IMG submission 207151) | Soil microbial communities from Loxahatchee National Wildlife Refuge, Florida, United States - Lox_Sample_3.1 | ecosystem: Environmental > Terrestrial > Soil > Wetlands | place: USA: Florida... | reverse complement strand
ATCGCGTTCTCCGAAGGCGGAAAGGCCGTAATGTTCGGGACCCTGGCTTTGCGATTCGTGCACCGTGCCCTGGCGCAGAAAGAGCTGCAGCTTGCCCTGGTTGCGGTCGGCGGCTACAATGGCGTCCTCCGCGAGGGTCAGGCGCGAAACGTCGCCTCCATCGGATTCCGCCAGAAAGACGCCATGCCAGTTCGTGGCGGCGGCTGAGATATCCTGCACATAGAGCACCAGGTGAGGGAATTGCTCGTTAAAGATGCGCGGCTGGATTTCAAAGGAAGCCTGCGTGCTGCGCAGACGATCTTCGAGCAGACGCATGGTGTGAATGGAGGCCGGCCCGAGCCAGACGGTCATGCAGAGCGTGACGCCGGTGGCGAGTAGAGCCAGCAGGCCCACAGGAACGAGCAGGCGTCTGAGTCCGATTCCCGCGGAGTTCATGGCGATGAGTTCGCTATCGGCGGACATGCGCCCGAGGCCGATGAGCACTCCGACGAGCACGCCGATGGGCACGCTGAAGGTGAGCACGCGGGGAAAGGCGGCGAAGAAGAGCAGCGCAATCTGGTGCGCGTCGCCGGTACCTCGCGCCACAACGTTCATGATCTGCACGAGTTGAGGGACGAAAATGACGAAGGTGAAGATTCCCAGCCCCAGCAGCGCGTGGGAGAGTATCTCGCGGAAGATATAGCGATCGATGATGCGCATTGCCCCAATACCCAAGGAAGACGGCCATTCTAACACGGGCCTTTCGCGCCGATGGGGAGCGGAGCGCCAATGACGCGAATCCATCTCGTGCTGCTTTGGCACATGCACCAGCCGCAGTATCGCGACCCGGCGACAAAGCGTTACGTGCTGCCGTGGACCCGGCTGCACGCGTTGAAGGACTACTGGGGGATGGTTCGCGTGGCGGAAGAGTTTCCGCAGGTACACGCCACGTTCAACATGGTGCCGTCGCTGGCGACACAGCTTGAGGAGTACGCCAGCGGAAAGTTCGACGAGCCCTGGTTTACACTGGCCTTTTCGCCCGCCGAGAAGCTGAGCGACGATGACAAGTCCGAACTGCTGGTGCGCGGCTTCCAAGCCAATCCCGAACATTTGATCGGGCGCTGGCCGCGGTACCGGGAGCTTTTCGAGCGCGCCCGGTCGTCCGACCCGGCGCTGGCGCTGCACACCTTTGCCGTGCGCGACTGGCGCGACCTGCAACTGCTTTCGCAGCTGGCCTGGATGGACGAGGAGTATCTCGCGTCCGACCCTGTGGTGAGCGCATTGTCGAAGAAGGGCAGCGACTTCACTGAAGAGGACAAGCAGAAGCTGCAGGGCAAGCAACTCGAGCTGCTGGCGCGCGTCCTGCCGGAATATCGCAAGGCGCAGGACTCAGGCCAGATCGAAATCTCCACGACGCCGTTCTATCACCCGATCCTGCCGCTGCTGTGCGATACGGACGTGGCGCGGCAAGCCAATCCCGGGACACCGCTGCCCAGCCCGCCATTCCGCCATCCCGAGGACGCCCGCGAACAACTGATTCGGGCGCGCGCCTATCATGAACGCCTGTTCGGACGCCCGCCGGTGGGGCTGTGGCCTTCGGAAGGATCGGTCTCCAACGACGCGCTTTCCATCGCCGCCGAGTTGGGTTTCCGCTGGTTCGCCAGCGACGAAGGTGTTCTCGGCCGCACTCTGGATATCGGCTTCGGGCGCGATGGGGATGGGGTTCCTTCGAATGCCGACCGGCTGTACGCGCCGCTGCGGGTGCAGTTGGGGGAACGCGAAATCAGCGGCGTCTTTCGCGATCATTATCTTTCCGACCTGGTGGGCTTCGTCTACAGCCGCATGGAGCAGACCTCGGCGGCCGAGGATCTCTACCGGCGGGTGCGGCTGATCGCGGAACGCGTGCATTCGCGCGGCCCGCTGACGCTGCCGCTGATTCTGGACGGCGAAAACGCCTGGGAGTATTACCCCGGCAACGGGCGCGAATTTTTGCGGCATTTCTACCGACGCATCGCGGGCGACCCGGAAATCCGGGCGCTGACAGTGAGCGAAGCGATGCGCGAAGCGGGCGAAATGGCCACGGCGCCGGGAATCGCCGCGGGCTCCTGGATTAACGCGAATTTCGACGTGTGGATCGGGGATAAGGAAGATGTGGCGGGGTGGCAGCTGCTGGGCGCGGCCCGGGATTTTTACGCTCAGCAAGTCGCGCGGCGGCAGCGGGCCGAGGCTGGCGCTCCGGGTGAACAGCAGCTCGGCGAGGCTTTCGAAGCGCTGCTGATGGCGGAGGGCAGCGACTGGTACTGGTGGTTCGGGCCCGAGCACAGTTCGGCAAACGACGCGGAGTTCGATGCCTTTTTCCGGCAACTGCTGAGCGAGGTCTATCAGAGCCTGGGGCGAGAGGCTCCCGACGAATTGGCCGAGCCGGTCAAGCAGATACAAACGCCGGCGCAGGTCGCTTCGCCCTCGGCGTTTCTGGACGTGCGCGTGGATGGGCGCGAATCGAGCTACTTCGAGTGGCTGGGCGCGGGCTTCTACACGCCGGACCGGCGGGACAGTTCCATGCACGGCCGCGTGCATTGGCTGGAGCAGTTTCACTATGGCTTCAGCCGAGAGCGATTTTATATCCGCGTGGACTTTGCCGACGGGAAGCAAGGCGCCTTGCAGGACGCGGAGTTTCGCATAACGTTGCGGAGCGAGGAGGAGTTGCGGATCGTGCTGCATGCGCAGCAGGGAAGGCTTTGCGAGCAGCGCGTGGAGACCAAAGATTCCTGCCTTTTCGGGCCGCAGGAGATGGTGGCCGCCGCTTGCGATCAGATCCTGGAAGTCTCGATCGCGCGCAAACTCTTGCGGCTAGGAAACCGGCGCTCGTTTTCCCTGGTGATCGCGCTGTGGGAAGGCGGCCTTCCGGTGGATTTGCTTCCGGCCGAAGGCTGGTTCGAAGTCGCACTCGGCGAAGAGCACTTCGCTTGGACGCTGCCGTAGCGCCGAGGTTCGCCGAGTTCGAACCACAGCGGCGATCAGACCTTTGCTTCCACCTCATGCAGGGCAGGCACGACGCGCGCGCCGATGGCGTCGATGGCGCGCATCATGCTGATCTGCGGAAGCGAGGCCACGTTCATCATGAATGAGAAACGCGTGAAGCCGCCTAGCGCGTCGCTGTGCCGCAAGATCTTCTCCACGACTTCGTCCGGGCTGCCCACCACAAGCGCGCCGTTGGGGCCGCGCTGCGCGTCAAAATGCGCGCGCGTCATGGGCGGCCAGCCGCGTTCCTTGCCGATATCGGTCATGGCTTTGGCGTAGCCCGGGTAGAAAGTGTCGGCAGCCTCCTCGGTGGTGGCGGCGACGTAGCCCAGCATGTGCACGCCGACTTTAAGCCGTTCCGGCGGATATCCGCGCCGCTTTCCCGTTTCACGATAGAGATCGAGCAGCGGCCTGAAGCGGCGCGGCTCGCCGCCGATGATGGCCACCATCAACGGCAACCCCAAGGCGCCGGCGCGGGCGAAAGATTCCGGCGTTCCGCCAACGCCCAGCCAGATGGGCAGAGGATTTTGCAGCGGCCTTGGATAGACGCCCTGACCTGTGAGCGCAGGGCGGAACTTGCCGGACCAGCGAACGTTTTCGTTGTCGCGGATCTTCAGGAGCAGATCGAGTTTTTCGGTGAACAGGTCGTCATAGTCCTCGAGGCGATAGCCGAAGAGGGGAAACGCGTCTACGAACGAGCCGCGGCCCACGATCATCTCGGCGCGCCCGCCGGAAAGCAGATCCAAAGTGGCGAAGCTTTGGAAGACGCGCACGGGGTCGGCGGCGCTCAAGACGGTGACCGCGCTGGTCAGGCGGATGCGCTGCGTGCGCGCCGCCGCCGCACCCAGAATCACCTCCGGCGCGGAGTCCAGAAAGTCGCGGCGGTGGTGTTCACCCACTCCAAAGGTGTCCAAGCCGACCTCATCGGCATGCTGGATCTGATCTACAAGCTGCCGCAGGCGCGCCGATGGATTCACGGCGCGGCTATTGAAGTCGAATGCAGCGGCGAAACTATCGATTCCGATTTGCATTTATCGACCCGCCTATTATCCCCCGGCTAGCCACAGTAGATGCACTATGCCAACGTGAAGATTCATTCGATCGACATCCTCTCGCGGTGCTAGGCGCTGGGTTGCTTCCATCGCAGCGACTTTTGCGGAGCGGCCGACATCGTATTATTCTCATCACACTGTTGAACGCTGGAGGTTCCTTTGTCCGTGATTCGCGCCTGCGCTCAATGCGGCCAGAAGAACCGCGTTCCCGCCAAACATCTTGCCAGCGCGGGCCGGTGCGGAGCCTGCAAGGCGGCTTTGCCGCCGATTGGCGAACCTCTCGCTGTGGACGATCAGTTATTCGACGAAATCACTCAAAACGCTCCTGTTCCCATACTCGTCGATTTCTGGGCGGAGTGGTGCGGGCCGTGCCGCGCTGCCGCGCCGGAAGTTGCCCGCACGGCCGCTGCAATGGCGGGGAAAGCCGTGGTGCTGAAGGTCGATACGGAAGAGTACCCTCAACTGGCAGCGCGCTTTAACATTCGCGGGATACCCAACTTCGTCGTCTTCAACAAGGGCCAGATGGTGAGGCAGGAGGCCGGGTTAGTAGACCACCGTCAGATGATGCAGTGGCTGGCGTTGGCTGGCGCCGCCAAAGGAATGTATTGAGTCCGCGCATGCCGGATCCGCGCAGCGCTCTGAAGCCGTGGGGCCCACGACTTTCTCCGACTTCCCGTCAGTTCCCCTAACGGGGCACGGCCTCCAGGATTTTGCGCACCTTTTGGGCAAGGTCCTCGGGCCCGAACGGCTTTTCAATAAAATTGGTTCCGGGAGAGAGGATGCCAAGATTCACGATGGCGTCCTCGGTGTAAGCGGACATGTAGAGGACTTTGACGTCGGGACGGATGGTGGTGACACGCGCGACCAGCTCTTCGCCTTTCAAACCGGGCATGACGATATCGGTGAGCAGCAGATGGATGGGGCCGGGACTTTCGCGCGCGATGCGGATGGCCTCGGCGGCGTTGCCGGCTTCGAGCACCTGGTAGCCCTTCATCTTGAGGAACTCGCGCGCAATCCTGCGCACGCCTTGGTCGTCTTCGGCGAGCAAGACGGTTTCCGTGGCGGCGGGAGATTTTATGGATTCTATTTCGGGGGCCTTCTTGGGCTCGGGCAAGACCGCAGCCGGCGCGGCTTCCTCGACCTGCGGCAGCCAGATCTGTATGGTAGTACCCCTGCCGGGCGCGCTCAGAACTTTGATCGAGCCGCCGCTTTGTTCGACGGTTCCGTACACCATGGAGAGACCGAGACCGGTGCCTTTGCCTTTTTCCTTGGTGCTGAAAAACGGTTCGAAGATGCGCGAGACGGTTTGTTCATCCATGCCACATCCGTCGTCGCTGACCGCGAGCATGACGCCTGGCTGTCCGGCGCGCTCGGGATGAACGGAGGACCACGGCGACCGCGCGTTGGCGGTTTCGATCCTCAATTTGCCGCCTTCGGGCATGGCGTCGCGAGCGTTCACTACCAGATTCATGACGACCTGTTCCATCTGTCCGGGGTCGGCTCGCACGCGCCCCAGCGCGGAGTCCAGACTGAGATCCAGCTCGATATCCGGACCCAGCAAGGAAGGCAAAACCTCCGCCGTCTGCGAAATCAGGGCATTGAGATCCAACACTTTGGGCTGGAGAATCTGCTTGCGGCTGAAGGCCAGGAGTTGCCGCGTCAAGGAGGCCGCGTTCTCGGAGGCCTTGAGGATTTCCTTGGCGTTTTTTTGCAATCCATCGACCGGGCGCAGGCTATTGAGCAAGACGTGGGCGTGGCCTTGGATGACCAGCAGCAAGTTGTTAAAGCTGTGGGCCACGCCGCCGGCAAGGCGACCCACTGCCTCCATCCTGAGCGCATGGCGCAACTCGTCTTCCACGCGTTCGCGCTCGGCGATCTCCTTCTTCAACTGTTCATCGACGGCGGTCACCGCCCGCGCGCGGAACCGGGATGTCTCGGCAAGATAGACGGAGAAGGCCAGCAGGCCCGCCATCAGCAAGCCTCCGAGCAAGACCACGCCGGGCAGAGGAGAACGGGCTCGAGCGATGGTTTCAGGCTTAGGCCAGAGCCGCGCTTGCCAGGTCATCTGGCCGATGACGATGTTGGTCTCCAGAACCGACGCGTCTTCGCTCTGTGATTCGGTCGGCGCGGAGTTGCCGCTGCGGTCGTAGATCTTCTCCGAGTTTTCGTACAGAGCCAGCCAGTCGTCCGGGGCCACGTCTTTCAAGATGGGGGCGAGCAGATCCTGATAGCTGAAAACACCCGCGATCGCGCCCTGGTAGGTTTGGTTCGACAAGATCGGAACGCAGACAAGAAACCCGCGGCCGCCCCTGTTCAGTTCGACCGAGCGCGACACCAGGGTCACTCCCTGGTCGGCGACGCCTTCGAGGACGGCGCGGCGCCGCACGTCGGACTGCAGGCTGGATCCCAGCTCGGGCTTGTTCTCAATAAGCGGCGCCACCAGATGCACGCGTAACTGCGGGTCCACCCATTCAATGGCCTGGAAGCCCCGGCCGCTCATGGCCAGGGTCGTATCGGAACTCCAATCCGCGTCGTCGGGTTCGCCGAGAACTTGCCAGCGCCGGGCGAGCTGTTCCAGGGCCAAGATGCGCTCCGCCAATTCGGACTCAACCTTGTTCTTGACGAACAAGATTTCCGAACTGGTGACGACTTGGACTTTGGCGCGCTGTTGCGTGACGAGGCGTTGCCACAGCACAAGCACTGCCGCGAGCGAGATCAGGCCAACGATGGCCGGCAACAACAAGCGGCGAACGAAACTGCGGGTTTCATGATTGGCTTGATGATTGGAGGACTTCAGCGCGGATGTTTCTGGAGTCCGCGCAGTTGCCGGGTCGTGAGAATCGTCTTGTCGCAAGACCATAAAGTAGTCCGAGTAGGCGTACGGGTGCGACCGGCTGGCTGGGGGCCGCAATGCTAGCAACTGCTCTTGTCGGCGTCAACGGGCTGGGCAAGTTGAAACGGGCCCCGCTGCGCGCGGCTTAGGGTCCCTAGGATAACGATTTAGAGCGGAGGAGAACTGCAGATCCCTCACCCCCGTTCGCCAAAGACGGGCGACCGGGTTCGGGATGACAGCAGGTAGGCCGGGAGACGGGCGATGGCATCGTACGACGGCATCGTACGACGGCATCGTGCGAACTTGTGAAATGTAGATCCCCGCTTGAATTCCCGTTGGATTGACCGGAGCGCCTTGAAGGGGCTTGTGAAGCGCCGTACGTCGCTCACGGAAAATTACATTCTTCTGACAAGCCGATGACAACCACGCCGCCCATGCATGGCAAAAGGCACAGCAAGTAAGGAATTGCGTCGGGGTGCTGGATCCGCAGGAGATCCAACAGCAATCAAAACGGCCAGATTTACCTGGAACGAGACGCCGTGTGTTCGAGCAGCAGGCAGGTGCGCAGCGCAAATTTCAAAAAACGATGCAACTAAAGAAAGGACCGGTTATGTTCGCACGCAAAGAAATGGGATCCCGGCCCCGTGTGATCACTTCCAGACCCAGTCATTGCGGCATCGCTGCCAGGGCCGCCATATTTGTTGCCGCCGTAGCCATGCTCTGTTTGCCCGCCTTGGGCAATATCAGGAAGCCGGCGCCGCCCACTCCACCGAGCACGCCGGGCAATTTTCACGTCGCCAGCTCAACCGAAACCAGCGTGACGTTTGCGTGGACGGCTTCGCAAGCGCCATCGCAGTCCAATCTTGTTTACGTGATTACCAACCAAACGACCGGGTTGAGCTTCAACGTCGGCAATGTCACCAGCTATAAGTGGACCGAGGTGCAGGCGGGCGGGACCTATTCGTTCTATATTTACGCGGTGGAGTTGCCGAATAACGCGTCGGCGCACAGCCCGTTGCTGAGCGTGACGGTTCCCGGGACGCCCATTCCGACAGCCGTCCAACCGGCCGCTCCAGTGATCACGCAAATCAGCGCGACGTCGGATGCGATCACGGTTTCCTGGTCGGAAGCGACGCCGGTCAATGAGATCGGCTCCTATCAGGTTCTTGTGAACGGCATGAGCGATGGCGGCGGCGTCTCCAATTCCACAACGGCGACGACAGCGGTGAATCTGTGGCCAGGCACTACTTTCAGCGTGCAAGTGCTGGTCTATAGCCTGAACGGCGTAACCGGAGCGCTCTCGGCAACCAGCGCTCCCGTTACGGTGACGACGGCGCCATCGACGGGCGTCACGTCTCCCTCAGCTCCAACCGCTCCCACGGGCTTGACCGGCTGGGGTGATGGGGGCCAAGAAGCGATTATTTCGTGGAACCCGTCGACATCGCCCAACGAGGCGCAATCTCAAATCCAGTACGACATCTATATCGATGGCGTGCTGGATATTTATGACAGCAGCACCACGCAGCAGGGTACGGAGGGCCAGACCCAAAACATCTATATCTTCCCGCGTGGCGCGACGGTCCCGGCGCAGGTGTTTGTGGTGGCTGTGGATCAGTTCGGCAACCAATCGGGGCCGAGCAATGTACTCGTCATCAACAGCTTCTGATTCGGAGCCGGTCAGCGTAATAACGGGGAGATATACCCTTCCTCTGACGTGACGCCGGAAAAGCCCCAGGGCCGCCGCCTTTATTCTTAATTCTTAAGTGCGCGTTCGCGCAGGGCGGCGCGCCCTGGGCTACAAGGTAATGTCGCCTCCGCGGCTAAGGCGGTGCCTACCGTGCGCCTTCGGGACTTCCCTGTCAAAACAGAAGCGACACGATGTCGGTGGGATGAGAGCCGACCGGGACCATGGTGAGCAGGCTCGAGGTGCGCAGGCGAATGACGGCGAGATCGTTGGAGTCCTGATTGGCGACCAGCAGGAATTCGCCGCTGGGATCCAGGCGGCAGGTGACCGGATCGCTTCCCACCGTAATGGGCAAGGAGAGATGGCGCTCGCCAATGGCGATGGGCAGCACGCGGCCGGCGGCGGGATCGGAAACGTAGAACGATTCGGCATTGGCGGTGAGGACTCCACTTTCCGGAGAGAGGCCCACCAGCATGGATTCGGCGATCTCGTGGGTCCAGGTGTTGATGATTTCGATCTCATGGAGATCGGGGACGGTAACGTAGAGCTCGCCGCCATCGGGCTTGAGGATCATGGCGTGAGGCGCGCCCCCCAGTTGCAGATTGCTGAGCAGCACGTTGCGCTTGAGGTCCACGACGGAAATTTTCTTGGCGTCCGGTGCGGCGACGAAGGCCAGGGAATTATCCGGCAGCGCCACGACGTCTTCGGGATGCTCGGCCACCGGTATGGTGGCGATGGGGGCGAACGTTTGCGCGTCAAAAATTTGCAGCGTGGAATCGTCGTGGTTAGGAACGAGCAGCAAACGGCCATTGGGAGAGAGTCGCGCGAGCCACGGACGGCTGCCGGTATGCGCTCGGGCGCTCACTTGCTTGGCGGCAGTATCGATGCGCACCACCTGATTCGATCCCGACGACGCGATAAAGGCGTTGCGACCGTCGGCGGAGAATTCCACGGCGGAGGGAAGCGGGCCCACGGGAATGCGGGAACTGACGGAGGCCGCGCCGGCGGGTATGGCCCAAACGTATCCGCCTTCGCCGCTCGAAGAGTTGGAGACGCCCCAAATCTCTTTGCGGGGCGCCAGTACGCGCAAGCCCGAAGGGGTCGGACCCACCGGAATTGTGGCGATGGTTTTCAGCGCCACTAAATCAACCACAGACACGGTGCCGTCGCCGGCATTGGCGACGTAAGCATAGAGCCGGGCGCCTGGCTTCAAGATCGGCGGCCGATATTCGCGCGTGATCTCCCATCCGGCAATTACGGCGAGGACGCCAACAAGGGCAACGAGTCGAAGATATTTTGTCCGCTTCATTTCGCGATGTCATTGTGCCATGCGAAAGCCGCATCTGCTTGCGGTAGCCGAACCCAGCGGGGATCTCCGGGACAACGAGGCCGTCAGCGTCAAAATTGGCTTTGATGCTACCTTGTACACGCCCTTGTAGGATGCTGTTCGCTTGGCTCTCAAATCCGCGTCAGGGCATGTGTCTCAGTGGGAGGCCGGGAATGCGATCAAAATTACTCTTCGTACTTGCCTGCGCGACCGCGGCCCTGGCCGCGACTCGCGACGCGGAGATTCGGACCAGCGGGCGTGCTCTGCCGCAGGTCCAAACCGCGGCGGACCCGGTGCAGGTTCTCGTCGGGCGGCTGGATCTGGAACGGTATAAAGGCACGATCAAAGGGCTGACGCAGTTCGGCGACCGCCGGCAAGGGACCGATCGCAATCGCGCGGCGATCGACTGGATCGAGGCGCGGCTGAAGAGCGACGGCTGCACGGATACGGCCCGGTTGAAGTACAACTATGCGCCCGGTTCTGGCCCAGCAGTGGCCGCGGCACCGGCAAACCGCGCGGTGGGCGGAGGGCGGCCCCGAGGTTATCGTGCGCGCACCGGCGTGAACAACGATCCGAACGCGCAGCCGGATGCGCGGTTGCGGCAGCTTGATTCACAGCCGTCCGCGCCGGGGCCACGCGAAGAGGTGTACTGCACCAAGATCGGAACGACTCATCCCGGCGAGATGTATATCGTCTCCGGTCACATGGACGGCGTTGGCTGGGGAGAGGCCGCCAACGACGACGGGTCCGGCACGGCGCTGGTGATGGAACTCGCGCGGATACTGAACGGGCGCGACGTGCAAACGGACCGTTCGGTGCGTTTCATACTTTGGAACAACGAGGAAACGGGACTGGACGGCAGCGCTGCCTACGTGGAACAACGGAAAGATCTGCAAGGCAAGGAGAACCCGCCCGGATCCGGGCGTTATCCCGAGCCGAAGTGGCTGGGCATGATTCAGCACGACATGATGCTCTTCGATCACGGCATGCCGCGCGCCGACGGCAGCATCAGCAAGGAGCAGCGCCCGGAGGCCGACATCAACGTGGAGTTCCAGGCGAACTCGAAGCTGGCCGCGTCGTCAGAGGCGCTGGCGTGGATTCTCGAGCGGGCCAACGAAGCGTATGCGACGGATTATCCGGCGAGCGTCGGCAGCCACATGACCAATACCGATTCGACGCCCTTCATGGATTTCGTGGCGTCGATCAGCCTGCGCGAGAACGAACGGGGCACGCAGATCGGCAACGGCTGGGACCCGCAGTGGCACCAGCCGAGCGATCTTTTTTCCACCTACTCGGATAAAGATTTTCGACTGGGCCTGAATGCCGCGCAAACGACATTGGCCGCGGTGGCGCAGTTGGCGGGCGCAAAAGTGATCCGGTGAAAAGCGCTCTCCGTGCCGAAGGCCGTGTGGCTGCGATCAACGATGCATGTTCAACTCGCGGCCATTGGGCAGCACCAGGCTGGTGAGCCAGATTTGGTGGCCGCCGGATTTCTGCGGATTGCCTGTGATGGTGATGGCATCGCCGGGCCTGACGGTCTGGCTGGTCCAGCCAGTCCGTTGCAGACGGCTGGGGCCGCCGGTGATGGCGCTCCAGTTCTGGGCATTGCCGTTCGCATCGGTCACGTCGAAGTAGATGAAGGCGTGAGGATTGCTCCAATCCACTCTTGTGACGGTAGCTTTCAGGGAAATGGTTTTCGAGAGGTCGTATTCCGTCCGGGCGTGATGAGCCAGCGCAGGAGCCGCGAGGACGAAGAGCAGGGCGCTGCAGCCGGTCAGACGCGCGATCCAACGCTTCTTGTTATTCGCTTCGATGGTTTTTATTTTCATTTTGGCGCCTCCCAGTGAACGTGCCGCTTATGTGACGTTTGCGGTTTCTTCCCAAAGGATGCGGCGCCCGCATAAGATAATGATGGCACAGAAGGCCAGGAGAGATGCTTCGCTGCGTTCGGGTGACAGCGGGTTAGTAGCGGCAAGGCGCACGGCCGGGAGTGGCTGTGGCACCCCACGTGAAAAGCAGATTCCTCACCGCCATCGGCGGAAGGCGCCGCTGGGATTCGGAATGACAACGGTGCGAGGATGCACGGGCCGGAAGTGGCTGTGGCTGCGAGGAGAGAAGAACCTCAGGTCTCCCGCCACAATGCGGCGGGCGACCTGAGCTACAAGTTGCGCGACGCAGCGCGCACAGGGTGGCTGTGCCACGGGGCTGGCGGGAAGGACAACGGCACTAATTTTCGCGCGGGGTGCGGGCAATCGTTGTAAGCTAGGGGCCATATTCCGGCCGGACCGGCCCATCGCCGGCAAGACAGGTCTGTTCTCGCCGCGTAACGGCAACGCGGGAAAGCGGCCAGCGGAACGACCTCTTGCGCGAAAAGAAGAGGTCCTTCGAGAAAGGAGAATCGCCATGGCGCGAATCTCACTTCGAGTGAATAACCAAAGCAAGGTGGTGGAGGCCGACCCGCGCACGCCACTTTTGTATGTTCTGCGCGACGATCTGGAGCTGCATGGCCCCCGATTCGGCTGTGGCCTCGGCCAGTGCGGAGCGTGCACGGTGATCATGGACGGAAAAGCCGTGCGCTCGTGCAGCGTGGCCGTGAGCGCGGCGCAGAACGCCAAGATTACCACTCTCGAAGGATTGGGCACGCTCGAGCATCCGCATCCCTTGCAGGCGGCGTTTATCGAGGAGCAGGCGGCGCAATGCGCGTACTGCATGAACGGGATGATCCTGACGGCGAAAGTGCTGCTGGACAAGAACGCGCACCCCAGCGACGACGAGATCAAGCAGGCCCTTAACCCCATTCTGTGCCGCTGCGGCAGCCACCTGCGCGTGATTCGCGCGGTGAAGCGGGCCGCGGGCGAGCCCGTGAGCGCGTGAGGAGGCTGAACATGAACTCGAAAATTTCACGACGGCAAGTTCTGAAGGGCACAGGCGCGCTGGTTGTTTACTTCAATATTTTCGATCCGGTCAGCCAGGTGATGGCGCAAGTGGCGCCGGGCGCGCCGGGTGAAGAACCGCAAGCTGCGGCGCTCGATTCCTGGATCGCTATTGGACGCGACGGAAAAGTGACCGTGTTCACGAGCAAAGTGGACCTGGGCACGGGAATCGAAACCGCACTATCGCAGATCGTCGCTGAAGAGCTGGATGTACCGTTCAAGGCCATCCACATGGAAGTCGGCGACACCACGAAGACCGTGGATCAGGGCATCACCGCCGGGAGCAGAACGATTGAGCGCGCAGGGCCGCAATTGCGGCAGGCTTCGGCGGCGGCGCGGCAGCAGCTTTTGAAAATGGCCTCGACAAAGCTGGGAGCGCCGGTGGAACAGCTCACGGTGACGAATGGCGTCGTGAGCGTGACGGGCAATGGGAAGAAGATTTCGTACGGCAGCCTGGTGGGCGGGCAGCAGTTCCACGTGCAGATTCCGGCCACGGGCGAGGGCTGGGACTTGAAGGTCGCGCCGGATGTGCACGTCAAGAGTCCCAACGACTACAAAATCGTGGGGACGCCAGTGCCGCGGGTGGACCTGCCGACAAAGTTCACGGCGTCGTTTGTGTATACGCAGGACGTGCGCGTTCTGGGAATGCTGCACGGGCGCGTGGTGCGTCCGGCGACGGTGAACTCCAAGCCGGCGAGCGTGGACGAGGAGTCCGTGAAGGATATTCCCGGCATCGTGAAGATCGTGCGGGAAGGGAGCTTCGTCGGGGTGGTGGCGCAGACGGAGTGGGCGGCGATCCAGGCGGCGAAAGCTCTCAAAGTCACGTGGACAACTCCGGAGGCGAAACTTCCCGCCAATGCGGATGCGGTGTACGACTATCTCTTGAAGACGAAACCTTTCGCGCAACGGCCGGTGGTGAATCGCGGAAATACGGACGCCGCGATATCGGGGGGCGCGAAGACTTACGAGGCGACATTCCGCTGGCCCTTCCAGATGCACGGCATGATGGCGCCGTCGTGCGCCGTGGCCGACGTGCAGGGAAAGAAAGCAACCGTGTACGCGCCTTCGCAGGGGCCGTTCGAGACGCGCAAGCGGGTGGCTACGCTGCTGGGGGTGCCCGAGGAGAATGTGCAGGTAATCTATCGCGAAGCTTCCGGATGCTACGGGCGGCTGGGCACCGACGACGCGGCGGAAGACGCCGTGGTGATGTCCCGCGCGGTGGGCAAGCCGGTGCGGGTGCAGTGGATGCGCGAGGACGAGCACGGCTGGGAGCCGAAAGGGCCGTCGCAGCTGCTCACGGTTCGCGCGGCGGTGGACGCGAGCGGCAAGGTGGTCGCTTGGGATTTCCTGGACCGCAGCTTTCCCTGGACGGAGTCGGGCGGCCAGCCGCTGATCGCTTCCCGGCAAGTGGGGGTCAAGGGCGAAGGACAAGGCGCTCTGAACGGCACCGGAGGCGGCGGGGACACATATACGTTTGATAATCAGAGGATCGTGGCGGCGGCGATTCCTTGGGTGCAGGCCGAGGCCTTTCCGCTGCGAACTTCGCCGCTGCGCGCTCCGGGGGATCTGGCGCGCGTTTTCGCCAGCGAATCTTTCATGGACGAACTGGCGGCGGCTGCAAACGCCGATCCGCTGCAGTTCCGGCTGCGTTATGCCGCGAGTAACCAGCGCGCTACCGATTGCCTGAACGAGGTAGGCAAGCTGGCGAATTGGCAGGCGCGTCCCGCGCCCGCGTCTGCGGCGAGCGGGAACATCGCCAAAGGGCGAGGCATTGCCGTGTGCGCGCGGTCTACTACAGTGGTGGCGGCGGTGGCCGAAGTTGAAGTCGATCGGTCGAACGGCGAAGTGACCGTGAAGAAAGTTTCGGTGGCCCACGATTGCGGGCTGATCATCAATCCGGACGGGCTGAAGAATCAGATCGAGGGCAATGTGATTCAGGGCACCAGCCGGGCGCTGATGGAGGAAGTGAAGTTCGATGGGTCGGGGATCAAGAACCTGGATTGGGCGAGCTATCCGATTCTGCGCTACGAGAAGATTCCGAATGTCGAAATTCACCTGATCGACCGCAAGGAGATGCCGGCACTGGGCGGCGG
>Ga0335077_10006043_pt1 | contig 14923 bp, 13 predicted proteins | sample Lox_Sample_31_FD_207151 | JGI IMG/M metagenome (GOLD analysis project Ga0335077, IMG submission 207151) | Soil microbial communities from Loxahatchee National Wildlife Refuge, Florida, United States - Lox_Sample_3.1 | ecosystem: Environmental > Terrestrial > Soil > Wetlands | place: USA... | reverse complement strand
GCGGCTCGAACTCGAGTTTCTGCCGCTTCTGTTCGATGCGCGAGAGCGTCAGCAGATCCTCGGTGAGCCGCGCCAGGCGCTCCGCGTTGTGGCGGATGATGGAGAGGAAGCGCGTGTTGTACTGCGGGTCGGCCAGCGCGCCGTCGAGCAGGGTTTCCGTGTAGCCCTGAATCGACGCCAGCGGCGTGCGCAGCTCGTGCGAGACGTTGATCACGAAATCCTTGCGCACGCGCTCGAGCCGCTCCAGCGCGCTGTGTTCGAGCTGCAACTGTTCGACCGTGCGCTCGAGATTGGCCGCGGTGTCGTTCAGCGTTTGCGCCAGTTGAGAAAATTCGGCGCCGCCGGTGAGGGGCAGGCGCGCGCGGAAGTTGCCGCCCGCCAACTCGCCGGCATGGGCCATGATGGTGGCGAAATGCCGCGAAAGCCAGCGCGCCAGCAGGCCGGCGAGCAGGATGGCCGGCACGAAAGCCAGCGCCGTGCTGATCAGGATCCTGGCGCGGATGTGCGCCACCTGCGTTTCGACCTGCGCATAGGGCAGCGCCAGCCGCACCGCGCCGCCGCGGCAGGGCACCGCCACGTACAGGAACGGGACGCCCAGCGTGCCGCTGCGCCGGATGCTCCAGCCCGGCGTGCCGGCCAGCGCTTTCATCAGCTCCGGGCGCGTCGCGTGGTTCTCCATGCCGGCGGCGTTGGCGTCGGAATCGACCGTCACGCGGCCGTCCGTGCGCACCAGCGTCAAGCGCCCGCCGGCGGCCGCCGCCATGGCGCGCGCGGCGGGCCGGCTGACGGCGCCGATATCGTCGAGCGAGAGCGCCAGGATGCGCGCCTTGTCCGTCGCCTGCCGCACCAGGCTGTCGATGTACACCTGGGTGGCCACGCGCGTGGTGAAATAATCCACCGTCAGCAGGGCCAGCAGCAGCAGGCCCAGCACGCCGGCGATCAGCTTGAGAAAAATCCGCCCGGTCAATCGCCTTCCTCGAAACGGTAGCCGAAGCCGCGCACCGTGGTCAGGTAGCGCGGGCTTTCGGGCTGCCCTTCAATCTGCTCGCGCAGGCGCCGCACGTGTACGTCCACCGTGCGCGGCGTGACGTAGTGCTGCTGGCCCCACACAGCGTCCAGCAACTGGTCGCGGCTATAGGCGCGGCCGGGGTGGGTGAGAAAGAATTCCAGCAGGTTGAACTCGGTGGATGTCAGAGTGAGCTCGCGCTCGCCCAGGAACACGCGCCGCGCGGTGCGGTCCAGCCGGAACGGGCCGATGTCCACTTCCTCGGGCGCGGCGTCCATCTGTTCGCGGCGCAGGTGCGCCTTCACCCGCGCCACCAGCTCGCGTGGGCTGAACGGCTTGGTCATGTAGTCGTCGCCGCCGATTTCGAGGCCCAGCACGCGGTCCACCTCGTCGCTGCGCGCGGTGAGGAACAAAACCGGCGTGCGCCCCAGCGCCTGCGACTGGCGGATCTCGCGGCAAAGCTGGAATCCGTCCGCGTCCGGCAGCATCACGTCGAGCACAATCAGGTCCGGCCGCGCGCGCTCCAGCTCTTCGAGCGTTCCTTTTTCGCCGCGCAGGATCTGGGTCTGATAGCCGTGCTTGGCCAGGTTGTAATCGATCAGGGAAGCCAGCTCCGCTTCGTCTTCCACGATCGCGATTCGCTTCGGCATGCGGGGTGGAGGCTCTAAGAGCCTATTGTAGCGTCGCGCGCGCCGCGGAGCGCCGCCGCTCGGGAAGGCAGTGCCGGCACACCCATATTAGGCGGATTCCGCCCTGTTTCGCGCGACCTGGATGAGGAACCAGCACATCGCGGCCCAGTAGAACAGCCCGACCGTGAGCGGCGTCACGAAATCTCAAAAGGCGAAACTTAGCAGGCTGGCGATCGCCGCCAGCCGCGCAGTGGGTGCGAGTGTCATAGAGTCTGCCACGGTCCGCGTCGCGGGGACGCCTCTCACTCCTTGACCTTAGGCGAACGCAGTTTGTCCCGCAGAATCTCGATATTGGCGAGGATGCGAACACGCGTTATGTCGCTGGTTTCGGCTGCCGCGGCCTGCTGCAGTTCCTCCAGTGACCTGGCGTCCCCGTGCTCCGCCAAAGCGTTGCTGGCCGCCATTCTCACCCCACGCCGGCCGTCCCGCAGGAGCGTCGCAGCCGTTTCCCGGACCTCCGCCGCCTTCGGCCCAAACATCGGTGCGAACCGCCCGACGAACAACGTAAGGCCGTAGATAAGCATATCCTCGCGCGCCCCAGACCCAAGAGACGCCATGGAGCGAACCATGTCCGAAACTTGATCCCGACACGTCGCGTCGCCAGCGCTTAAGAGGTCCGCCGCCGCGACTAACCGGGCGTGGTAGGAGGCGGACTCCCCTTCGCAAACAGCGCGGAGCTCGGTGGCCCCGGCGTCCAGCCCCAGCTTCAGCAGCGCGTTTGCCATCAAGACCCGCGTGCCAACTTCCTTCTCTGATGAAAGCGCCTCCTGGATGGCAGGAATAGCCTCCTTCTCGCCTTGCTTGGCAAGCTCGTCGGCGGCCATGGACCTCACCTGGGCGTTTGGATCGCGGAGCCCGCGCACAAGCGCCTCCCTCGCGAGAGCGTAACCTCGAAGCCGCAAGGCACCCTCTACGGTCGCCGGATACAGAACGCCGCCCCGCTGTTCGGGGATTAGGTCGGGGAAGCCCTCTTCGCCGATGACCTGGCCGAGCGTGGCGGTAGCGGCAACAAGCGAAAGCAAACCTAAGGACAGTTTCATAATGGCCTTCCTTCAGCGGGTATCCCGTCTTTATTGAGACATGGTGACGACCGTTATGGGTATTCCGCTCATTTGGGAATGGTCCAGCCACTTAATCAGCACGTAAGAGGTCAAGGACGGGCATCCATTGCTGCTGTATGTTTGGGCGCATAGGATCTGACAACTGCTCATTCCAGCAGCGCCGAGCACATCGGTCCCAGCTAAGATTTTATGCTCGTCATAGAACTGATTGCCGTTCGTGAGGGCGGGGATCTCGTATCCCAGAGTATACTGGCCGCCTTGGTTGGCGCCGACCGGGGTGAGCCCCGTGGCGTTACAGGCATTGACCGACGGAGGGCAGCTATTGGTGACGACACTAATGTTTTCATCAACGGTGATGCCGGCCAAGTTGCCGGACGTTGACCCAATAAGTTACGGCAACTCCGATGAGTAGCGGGCCCGCAGTTATGCGGGAGTGCCCGGCGTGTCCGTTGCACGCGCCGCGGAGCGCCGCCGCTCGGCCAGGCGCAGCAGAAGGCCCATCGCCAGCGCCAGGCCCACCGCCACCGCGGCCAGCGTCCACGCGTTGCGCCGCAGGTATTCCTGCGCGCCCAGGCCCAGCCGTGTGGCCAGGTACGCTTCGCCGAAATAGCGGATCACGCGCGCTACCACGATCACGCCTACGAACTGCGCCACCGGCGTGCGCATGACTCCGGCGGAGACGACGAACACCTTCAGCGGCAGCGGCAGAATCGGCACCAGCGTCGGAATGAAAACCGTAACCAGGCCGTAACGGTCGAACCACGCGCGGAACTTGCCCGGCTTGCCCGGCGCCGGCGCCTTGAAGAAGCGGCGCACGCCGTGCCGCGCCGCGAAGAATAGCGTGAGGTTGCCGCCCAGCGAGCCGATGGTGGCCATGGCGGCGGTGAAATAGGCGCGGTCGGGGGACTTGTACGCCACGAACATCAGCAGCAGGTCCATCGCCGCGGGCATCGGCACGCCGCAGGAATCGAGCACCGCGAGGAAAAACACGCCCACCGGGCCGAACCGGATTAACGCATCGGAAAGAGTATGCAGCAACGGAGAATCCCTGGTACTGCGTGGCCGGCAACCGCTCCCTCGGGTCGCGGCTCCGATCGGCGGCGATCCGGCCGCCTACAGCATGTCGGCGAACGAGCGGCGCAGCTTGTAGAAGCATGCGTGGCCGATCACCAACGCCGCCAGCGCCACCACCGTCAGCTTCCACAACGGGCCGAATGCCGGCGCGTGGCTCTCGAGAAAGATCGCCCGATATCCTCGCACCAGGACGTAGAGCGGGTTCTTCCGGAGCAACGCCGCCGCGCCCTGAGGCAGAGATCCCTCAGGGTAACAGATCGGCGTGAGGAAAAACCAGATGGTGAGGAGGAAGCCGATGATCTGCCCCAGGTCGCGCGCAAACGCGCCCAGCGCCGCCAGCAGCCAGCTCAAGCCGAGCGTGAGCAGGATCTGCGGCACCAGCAGCGCCGGCAGCCAGAGCACGGTCACCGGCAGGCTGTGCCGCAGCGCGAGGAGAAAGCCGCAGTAAAGCACCACGGCGAAGAACTCGCTGACCAGGCCCGCCGCCACCAGGTTCACCGGCAGCGTCTCCACGGCGAAGACCAGCTTCTTGACGAAATTGCGATGTTCAAGCAGGATGGTCGGTGCGCGGCCGGCCGCTTCGCTTACGGCCAGCCATGGCAGCATGCCGGCCAGAAAATAGAGCGCGAAGCCGCCGCGGCTGGGGTCGCCGGGGAAGCGCGATTGGAGCACCACCCCGAAGACAAAATAGTAGGTGAGCATCAACAGCAGCGGGTTGATCAGCGTCCAGAACGAGCCGGCGAACGAGCCGCGGTAGCGCCCCAGCACGTCGCGCCGCACCATCACGCGGATCAATCCGCGGTTGCGCCACAGCGTCAGGAACGGGTAGGTGAAGGCGCGGCCCACGGCGCGTACGGCTTTTTCGCGGTTGAGGGCCGAAAGCGTGGCCACCTTCACGCGCTCCAGGCGCGCCGCGCCATCCCTCACCACGGCCTCCACCAGCAGGAACGGCCAACCATGCTCGTAGAACCAGCAGACGTGCTCGCGCATGGGCGAAATCAGCGCCTGAAAGCGACCGTTGTCTTCCGGTACCGCGACCTCGATCGCGATGCGCGCGCTCTCGCCGGGCGCGAGGTCACGTTCCGGCGCCACGCGGTCGCCATCCACGATCAGCGTGCCGGTATCGGCGTCGAAGAGATGGACGCCGAGGAAAAAACCTTCCGCCCGGCGCCAGGTTTCGCCCGACTGGTTGCGGACTTCGAACTCGGCCCGCACCTTGCCAGTCGCCCGGTCGAGCTCGACGCGCGGATCGAGATACGCCGCCTTCATGAGTAAAGCCATCCGGGATAGCGCTCGCGCACGGTGCCGATCTTGCGGCCCAGCGCGTAGATGCCGTCGCCGCGCAGGTCCGGGTCCAGCCGATAGCGGTTGAGCAGGTGCATCACCCAGTGGAGTTCGGGATGCGGCAGGTCGCGGAACTCGCCGGTCTCGAGGCGTACCACCTCGAAGCCGGAATTCGTCAGTAGCAGGTGGACCTCTTTCGGCGTGTACTCGCGATTGTGCCGCGCGTCGCCTTCGCCGGTCCGGTCCGGCCGCAGATAAGCGTGGAAAAAGCCGGGATGATAGCCCAGCAAAATGGCGGCCAGCCCGCGCAGCCCGGCGATGTTGGGCGTAGTGAGCAAAAAGTGCCCGCCGAATTTCAGGATGCGGTTCACTTCGCTCATCAGGTGCATGGGATCGGCGAACAGGTGCTCGATCAGCTCGCAGCATAGCACCGTCGAGAAGTACCCGTCGGGGTACGGGAAGGGGTCCTTTTCGGCATCGAAGTGATCGATGTCGCAGGTGAAGGTTTCGCCGGAGGCCGAGGTCACCACGCGATGGTCGATGCGGCCCGGTTCGCCGTAATAGCAGCCGCGCACCTCGCCGTAACCCAGCTTGTCGCGCAGCGCGGGCGTCATCTGCATGTAGGCGCCCATTTCGAGGATGCGATCGCCGGGGCTGCCGGGCGGAATCATGCGCAGCGTCTTTTCGAGGCGCGTTTCGTGCGATTCGACGTAGCCGGCCGAGTCCTTGTCCGTAGCCCAGCCGCGCAGGTAAGGGCCGAGATCTTCCGTCTCGAGCGCGGGCGCAGGATGGTCCTCAGGTTGACAGGCGGAAGCGCCTGTCCCACTTGGCGGCGCGGTAGGACAGACCATCGTTTCTTGTGGTCTGTCATGCTTTATAGGAGAAGGTTGACAGGCGTCCGTCGGACTCGCGGCGTGCTCGATCCTCTCACCACTCTCTGTCGCACTCACCGGCTGCAGTGTGGGACAGGCGCTTCCGCCTGTCAACCCGGCCCCGGCCGCAACTTCCACTTTCACCGCCGCGCCTTCGGCCACCGCTTCCAGAAACTGCGCGTATTGTTTGGCCACCACCGGCCAGCTGCAATTCCGTGTGACATAGCTGCGGGCGCGCGCGCCCAACGCCTGCGCCACGTCCGGCCGCGAGATCAGCAGGTTGAGGTATTCGAAGATGGTGTCTTCCTCGCCCTTGCCCACCGGCACTTTGAGACACACGTCGTCGGGGAACTCGCCGAAGCTGCCCACCTCGGAAACCAGCGCCGCCTTGCCCAGCCCCAGCGCGCGCAACAGCGTGCCCGAGCTTTCTCCCACCGTCGGGTAGCGCAGGTTGAGAACGATGTCGCAGGCGGAAAGGTAGCCGATGAATTCGTCGATGGGCGCGAAGCCCACCACGCGGACGCTGGAGGAAAGATCGAGTGAGCGGATCATGCCGGCCAGCGGCAGGTCGGGATGCGGCTCGCCGACCAGGATCATCTTCGCTTCCGGCACCAGGCGCACCAGGCGGCGGAAGGCGCGCAGCGATTCGGCGATGCGCTTGTACGGTTTGAGAAAACCGAAGACGCCCACCAGCGGCACGGTCTCGTCGAGGCCCAGCCGTTCGCGGAACCGGTTGCGGTCGCCGGGAGGGATCCATGCGCCGTGGGGGATCACCGCCAGCGGCCCGGCGAACCCGGCGCCGCGGATTTCCGATTCCATGAAGTGGCTGTGCACGATGACGGCGCGCGCGTTTTCGAGCACGCGGCGCGTCATAGGCAGGCCCTCGTAATCCGGGCCGACCTCCAGCTTGCGCACGCGCTCGGCATACGCACGCGCCGCCGGGCCCCCGGCATATTCGCACTCGCGCACGTAAGCGTCCCAGTCGCCGCGGCGGATGGTGATTTCGGTCATCAGGTGATGCAGGCTCGATTCGTGCATCACCACCGCGCCCGGGTGGCGCAGCGCAGCCTCGTAGACGAAGGTGTGGCAGGCATTGTTGCCCATCTGGTAGAGCGCGATATCGAAGGCGGCCGGATCGAACGGCCGGCCGGCCTGGGAGAAGACTTCGAGATCCACCAGGTGCCCGAGCGGTTCGAGCAGGGCTTCGGAGTAATCGGCGATCCCGCTGCGCTCGGGCGGCAGTGGGGAGAAGAACGCGACGCGCATGCTCAGCGCACCAGGTCCAGCGAGAAGGCGCCCAGCGGAAGCGGGATGCGGATCGCGAGCGGCGTGCGGGCGGCATCGCGCGCGAAGAAAAGGTCGCACTGAAAATCCGCTTTCGGGCCCTTCACCGCGGCGTGCACGCGATCGGCCACGACCGGCTTTCCGCCCGATGCGATGTTCTCCGGGCCCGCGTACTGAAGCGTCACCGTATAGGCCGACCCGAAGTACACGTACTGCGGCGCCGGCACCTTGCCCTGGCCGAGCTCGACGCGCGCGTAGTAGATGAATGCCAGCGCGTCGCGGGAGCAGGAGGCGATGCTGAACTCGGTCTTGCCGCCGCCAACGGGAAACACGGTGGTGCGCGTGGCGCTGCCGGCCCGCTGGTCGAAGGTGATTTTCTCGCCGGTGCGTTTTCCGCCGTGCGTCAGGCTGCGCTCGAATTCCTGCGAGCACAGCCCCTGGTCGACCGCCGACTGCAGCTGATCGACCAGCGCGAAGCCGGGGACGCCCGCGTGCAGCGCGGCCGTAAGGTTCCAGCCGGCGGCGGAGCGGTAAGCGGTCAGCGTGGCTTCGCCCACGCTGGTGCCGTTCTGCCAGCTCAGGTTGTAGCGCAGGGTTTCGTCGGTGAAAGGAAAACCGGGCTGGGCGAAAGCCGCCAGGAAGGGGAACAAAGCCAGCAATGCGAGTGAAAGGAGCCTCATAGGAATAGGAAAAAGTTGACAGGCGGAAGCGCCTGTCCCACGTTGTTGCCGCGGCCTCATCGGTGCGCCAGGCTATGGGACGGCGCCAGCGTGGCGGGTTGGCGCTGGAGAGCCACTTCGCGGAACACGTCGAGCACGGCATCGGCGGTCTTCTGCCAGCTGTAGTGGGCGGCGCGCTGCTGCCCCAGCCGCTCCATGCGCGTCCGCAATTCCGCGTCGAGCAGCAGGTCCTTCAGCGCGCGCACCATCTCGTCGATGCGGTAAGGATCGAAGAAAATGGCGGCGCTGTCGGCCACTTCCGGCAGCGCGGTTGCATTCGAACAGGCCACCGCGCGGCCGCACGCCATGGCTTCGAGCGCGGGCAATCCGAATCCTTCGTAGAAGGAGGGGAAGACGAACAGGTCGCAGGCGTTGTAGAGCTGCAGCAGGTCGGAATCGGCCACGAAGCCGAGCATGCGGATGCGCTCCCCGACGCCGGAGGCGCGCGCCGCGGCCTCGACCTCGTCGGCAAACCAGGTGGGCTTGCCGGCCAGAACCAGGTTGTGGCGAAGCTGCGGACAGGCGCGCAGCAGCTCGGCGAAAGCGCGGATGAGGCCGATCTGGTTCTTGCGCGGCTGCAGGTCGCCCACCGTAAGCAGGAACGGCCGGTCGAGCGAAAAGCGCTCGTGGACCGCGTTCTGCGCCGCCTGGCGCGAGATGGGGCGGAATTCGGCGCCAGCGGCATTGTAGGCCACCACAACCTTGTCCTCGTCCAGGTGGCCGTAGACGCGCAGGATGGAGCGGCGCGAAAACTCGCTCACCGTGAGCACGCGCGCCGCACGGTCCACGGTTCGCCGCACGGTCCAGCACAACTGGCGCGCCCGCCCGCCGTTGAAGTATTCGGGATGCTCGAGGAAGCTGACGTCGTGGACGCTCACCACCACCGGCACCGTGCAGCCCATCGGGGCCGTGTACTGGACGTGCAGCAGATCCGGGCGATCCCGCCGCAGCTTCATGGACAATTCGCAGCCCAGGCGCCAGAACGGATTCGCGGAGATGGGACTGGTGCGGATGGCGGCGGGCAACTGGGCGCATGCCTCCGGGGAGGAAACGTAGGCCAGAACCTCGCATTGGCGGTCCCTGGCGGCAGCAAACCCGTTCAGGAGGCTCCGGACGTAGACCTCATTGCCTGTGAGGTGGCGGCCGATGGCGTGTGCATCAACGGCAATCCGCATCAACGGTTACCAGTATACCGGAGCATTGTGCCACATCGCTGTGTCAAAAACCCAAGTGTGCCCAAGCTGATACCCAGGTAAATTCCTTTTCGAGCAACAACCTGCCTGAATTACCGATTGCCAAACGAAGATCCCTGCACGTCAACAGCCGCGAGACGGCCTCTGCAAACGCGGGGGCCGAGTCGGCCACGAGTAGGTGTTCGCCATTTACTATCGGGAGGCCTTCGGCGCCCAGGGAAGTGGAAACCACGGGAACCGCCGCTGCCCAGGCCTCGAGGATCTTGAACCGGGTGCCGCTCGCGGCGAGCAGGGGAACCACCGCAACCTGCGCCCGCGCGAGTTCGGCGACGGCATCCTCCACCGGTCCACTTAGCTGTATACGCGGGTCGCCGGCAACCAGTTTCGCCGCCGCCTCGGGGGCTTTACCCACCAAACGCCAGACCAGTTGCGGCCAGCGGTCGCGCAGGCGGGGCCAGATATCGCGCGCGAAGAAGCGAACAGCGGAGAGATTGGGGTGGTATTCCAGGTTGCCGGAGAAAACAATCACCGGCTCTTCTGTTTTGGGCGGCACTGGCGTCCAGGGGATGGCGTTCGGATAGACGCGCAGGCGGGCGGCCGGAGCGACGGCGGCGGCGAACCGGGCGTCGGAGGCAGAGGGCGCCAGCACCTCGCCGAATCGCGGCAGCCATTCCGCCTCGAAGCGGGCCGACGCCTCGGCGAAGACGCGGTGCGCGAGCCCGACCGGGCCTTCCTCCACCAGGGCGCAGCGCGCGTGCAGCACGGATTCGACGTTATGCAGGTCGAGCACCGTGCGGCGGCAGGCGCCCGCGATCTGCTCCAGGTAAGGCGCGCACCAGGAGTGCTCGATCACACCGATTTCATACTGCCGCTCCGCGATCGCCTGCTCCACCTGGCGGCCGAAACCGGCGAAGCGGTCGACCAGGGGCGGCACGCCGCGGGCAAGGCGGGCGGCGTTGCGAACGGCGCGCGCGGCCCGGCCGCGGCGGTTGGCCGGGAGCGGGATGGCGGTAACGCGGCGCACGAGGCCGGCCGGCACGAGCGAAGCCGGCTCCGGCGCGCCCGGCTGCTGAAAGACGATGAGATCGAGCGCGTAGCGCCGCCCCAGGTGTTCGAGCAGCGAGGCCGTGCGCAGCGCGCCGCCGCCCCGGAGCGGATAGGGCGCTTCGGGGGCCAGGAGGAGGGCCGCCGCTCGATCATCACTTTCCAAAGCGCCGGCGGGCCTCCTGATAGACAGCGTAAGTCTGCTGCGCGGTGGCGCGCCAGGAGAACTCGGCGGCGCGTGCACGGCCGCGCGCGCTCCACTCGGCTCTCCATTCCGGGCGCTCGAGCGCCTCGATCATGGCCTGCGCGAACTCGCGCGCGTTTTCGGCATAGACAGCCGCGTCGGCGGCGGTTTCGCGCAGGGCGGGAGACGCGATCACGCACGCGCCGCACTGCATGGCTTCGATTACCGGAAGGCCGAACCCCTCGTAAAGCGACGGGTAGACGAAGGCGGCGGCGCCGGAGTAGAGGGCGGGCAACTGCTCATCGGGCACCTCGCCCAGCAGGCGCAGGCCCGGCTCTTCGCGGATGGCGGGCGCATCCTCGCGGCGGCGGCCGGCGATCAGCAGGTCGACCGGGCGGCGCCGGTGCACTTCGCGCCACGCTTCCACCAGCAGCGGAAGATTCTTGCGCGGCTCGATGGTGCCGACGAACAGGAAGTAGGGCGCAGCGGGGCGCGCGTCGACCGGCGCGAACCATTCGGGGGCGGCTTCCGGCACCGCCACCACGCGATCGGGGCTGAGCTGAAAGCGCGCGATCACCTCCTGGCGGACATGCTCGCCCGGCGTGATCACCATGGTGGCGAGGCCCATCTTCAGCAGGAGCGGCGTGCGGCGCATGACGCGGACGGCGCCGCTGTGCCAGGACGGGTCGAGCCAGGGGGAAATATCGTGGAGCGTCATCACGCTGGGCCGGCGGGCCAGGTAGGGAACGGCGAAATCCGGCCCGTGCACGACGTCGGCGCCAAGGCGGTTCAACTCGCGCGCCATGCCCCACAGCCACCAGCGGCGCTCGACGGCGTTGCGCGGCGCGGCGCCGCGCTTCAGGTTCGGCGGGGCGCCGGCGGGCATCGAAAACGCCTGGTCGGAGATCAGGTAAAATTCGTCGTCGAGGCAAAGGCGTGCGAGGGCCAGGCTGAGCTGGCTGGTGTAGCGCGCCAGGCCGCCGCTCGAAAGGCTCAAACTCGCCGCTTCAATTGCCACTCGCATGAGAATTCAAACCAGGATTACCACTGTGAGGCCGTTCGAGGGGCCGGGCACGCCCGGCCCGACGGGTAGGTGCTGCTCAGCGGGCCGGGCGTGCGCGGCCCTACACACGGTTCGCGTAGTTGCGTTCGTAATACGTTCGATACTCTCCGCTGCGCACGCGCGCGACCCATTCCGTATTGGCCCGATACCAATCGATCGTGCGCGCGAGGCCGGTTTCGAAATCCACCCGCGGCCGCCAGCCGGTCTCGCGCAGAATCTTTTCGCTCGAGAGCGCATAGCGACGGTCGTGCCCCGGCCGGTCCTTCACGTATTCAATCAAGCTCTCCGGCTTCGCCGTCAGCGCCAGCAGTTTGCGAATCACTTCCAGATTGGGCAGCGAGCGGTTGCCGCCGATGTTGTAGATCTCGCCCGCGCGCCCCTTGTCAAGCACGGCCAGAATGCCGCGGCAATGATCGTCCACGTACAGCCAGTCGCGAATCTGCATGCCGTCGCCGTAAACCGGCAGGGGACGGTCTTCGAGCGCGTTGGCGATCATCAGCGGAATCAGTTTTTCGGGGAACTGGTAGGGGCCGTAGTTATTGGAGGCGCGCGTCACCACCACCGGCAGGCGGAAGGTGACGAAATGAGACAGCGCCAGCAGATCCGAGCCGGCCTTGGAGGCCGAATAGGGGCTGCTCGGCTGCAGCGGGAATTTTTCGGTGGCTTCTTCGGGCGCTGGCAGGCTGCCGTAGACCTCGTCGGTCGAGACGTGCACGAAGCGCGCGATTTTGTTCAGGCGCGCGGCTTCGAGCAGGCGGAAGGTGCCCAGCAAATTGGTGTGGACGACGGGCTCGGGCGAAAGGATGCTGCGGTCGACGTGCGATTCGGCGGCGAAATGGACGATGGCGTCGGGTCTGGTCTCGGCGACCAGGGCATCCACCAGCGCCCTGTCGGCGATGTCGCCGTGCACGAAACGGTACCGGTCGCTTGACTCCACGTCGGCTAAGTTCTCCAGGTTTCCGGCGTAAGTCAACTTATCGAGATTGACGACTTCGCAGGCGGTCTCCGCGATCGCCAGCCGCACGAAGGCGGAGCCGATGAAGCCGGCGCCCCCGGTCACGAGTATCTTCATCGGCGCCTCACTTTTTCTGGGTGTCCCAATCGTAGTGGATGCCGGGATCGTCGAAAGGAATGCGGCCTTCGTCGGCGGGATCGTAGAAGCGGTCGGTCATGTAGATCAGCAAGGCGCTCTCTTCGCCGATCACCTTGTAGCCGTGGGCGACGCCGGGCGGGATGAGGAGCTGCCAGGGGCGCAGCGGGCCGATATACATGGTATTGCGCCTGCCGAAAGTAGGCGAGCCGAGGCGGAGATCGGCCAGCGCCACCTGGAGGAGGCCTTTGGCGGGCGTCCAGCAATCGGTCTGGCGCAGATGATAATGAAACGCCTTGATGGCGCGGCGGTAGCTGAGCGCGGCCGAAACCTGGGTACTCGAGGGCGGAAAAGCGCGGGCGAGTCCCTGGCCGATGCGGTCGACTTCGAGAAAGTAGCCGCGATCGTCCGGGTGTACCTTGAGCGGGGCGATTGCAACGCCGGCGATGAGTTCGGCCGAATCGGGAGCGGCGATGACGGAGCCGATTCCCTTGGCGCATTGCGGGAGCGCGAGCTCGAGGCCGCCAAGCGAGGCCAGTGGCCGCGCGGGCGCAGCAGTCTCTCCGGCCATCAGACTCGGACGGCTCCTTCCTCGCTCTCGGCGAGCGCGGCGGCGCCGGTGACGGACGCCTTGACCAGGTTGGCGGCGCGGAGCAGGGAATCGAAGGTGCCGGCGTCGGTCCACCAGCCGTCGAGGAACGAGAAGGTGAGCGCGCCCTCGCGCAGGTAGGCGTTGTTGACGTCGGTGATTTCGAGCTCGCCGCGGCCGGAAGGGACCAGGGTTTTGATCTTATCGAAGGCGGTGGCGTCGTACATGTAGATGCCGGTCACGGCGTAGTTGGATTTGGGATGCGCCGGCTTTTCCTCGATGTTGATGATGTGGTCGCCGGAGACTTCGGCCACGCCGAAGCGCTCGGCATCGGGGACCTCTTTGAGCAGGATGTGCGCGCCGGCCGCCTGGCGGCGGAACCGGTCGGCGGCGGCGCGAATGTTGCCCTGGATGATGTTGTCGCCGAGGACGACGCAGATCTTTTGGCCGTCGGCGAAGTGCTCGGCGAGCGCCAGCGCATCGGCGATGCCGCCTTCGCCTTCCTGGTAGGTGTAATGGATATGCTTGAGGCCGAACTCTTTCCCATTGGCCAGCAGGCGCAGAAAATCACCCGAGTTGCGGCCGCCGGTGACGACCATGATATCCGTGATGCCGGCATCGACCAGCGTCTGGATGGGGAAATAGATCATGGGCCGGTCGTAGATCGGCAGCAGGTGCTTGTTGGTGATCTTGGTGAGTGGGAAAAGGCGGCTTCCAGTGCCTCCGGCGAGAACAATGCCTTTCATCAGCATTCATGATAACAGGGGACAGGTTTGGCGGAAGCCGCGAAATGGTGGCGGAATGGAGGGCCGGCACGGGGGCGCGGCGGCGATCAGGGACGGGAGGAGACGATGCGGGCGCCGGTGACGGCGGCGCCGACCGGATTCATGGTGCGATAGATGACGGCGCCGTTCAGGGTGTAGCCGATCAGGCGGTCGTACCAGCGGGGCTTGGTGAGGCGGTTCATATTGGCGATGAAGCCATCGGTCTGGACGCCGATATCCTGCCAGGTTTTGAGATAGGCCGGCCAATCGCGGCGGAAATCGCGGCTCATGCCGGAGACGTCGGTGGCGGCGGTTTCGATGCCGCGGGAAACGCCCACGTAGCGGTTGAACACGCAGTCGGCATTGTGGTCGCAATCGAGGAACATGGGGAGGGCGCCGTCGACCTGGGCGGCGATGGCGGCGGAATGGCGCAAAGTGGGCTGAAGGTCGCGCTCGAGCGAGGCGGTGGCGGCGAGCGTGGAATCGACCTGGGAAAGCGTGCCGCCGATCTGGCGGCTGGTGGTGGAAGTGAGATCCGCGGTTTGCGCCAGGAGGCCGGCGCGGAAAGCGGTGGCCTGGCGATCGGAGAGCGCGAGAGCGGCGGCGCGCGTGGCGGCGAGCTGGCGCGTGAGATCCTGGCGCGCCGCGTCGGCCTCGCCGACCAACGCGGCGCGCGTGGCGCGGATCTCGGCCGGCACGGCCGCGACGGTGGCCGTGGCGGCCCGCACGAAGAGCGCTGCCGAAACCGCAAGCGCGGTGAGCGCCGCCAGCAGGGCGCAAATCAATAATTGCCGGACCATCTTCATGGAATACTCCCTGCCGGGCGCGGCGGAGACACTTCGGCCTTGAGAAAAGATGTCGTTGCGGGTTACCGGGCTTCGCGGACGGACCCAGAGGGCACCCCGCCGTGCGTATCGGCCACCCGATGATTCGAGCAGGAACTTCGATGACCTAGGCCCGCTGGATGGCGGACATATCCTTGCCGATTCGTTCCTTACTCTCTGCGA
>Ga0335077_10006042_pt1 | contig 14925 bp, 14 predicted proteins | sample Lox_Sample_31_FD_207151 | JGI IMG/M metagenome (GOLD analysis project Ga0335077, IMG submission 207151) | Soil microbial communities from Loxahatchee National Wildlife Refuge, Florida, United States - Lox_Sample_3.1 | ecosystem: Environmental > Terrestrial > Soil > Wetlands | place: USA... | reverse complement strand
AAATCCCCGTAGTTGTAGCGAAAGGCATTGCACAGCGCCGCCGGCGATACGTCGCACAACTGCAACCGCAGCTTCGCCTCTTCCGCGACACGGAACAGGCCTTCGACAATCTCGGACTTGATCGCGACCAGCAGCACTTCCAGTTCACCGGTGGAACTGGAGCCGAGAATTTGATAGTCCCACACAACTTCTGCCAGGGGGAACGGCACGTTTTGCTGCGCTTCGTATTGGATGATCTGGGTCACCTTGCCCGCGTCCACCGGCGGCAGTTTGACGAATTTGGAAAATACCTGGAAACCCGGCGCGCAGACATTGATGTTCCGCGCCGCCGCGCCGGTTTCCGCGAGCGTCTCCCGCAGCACCTTGAGGAGGGTTGCCTCGCGCGTGGCTTCCGTCGCGCCTTCCGGTCCCAGTGACTTGAGCTTGAAGTCTTTCAGGCACAAGACGCCGGCTTCATTGATTTCAAAGGTCGCCAGTTTGAGGCTGCCCGCCCCAAAATCCACCGCCAGAAATGACTTTGTATTCAACATTGCTGTGTCCGCGCCGTACGCTGCCGACAAAAGACGCTTGAACTTTTACGTTTGTAGATGCAGCCCGTGTTGGTTACTGTAAATTTTCTGGACGGTCAAATACAAAACTTGGAAAAATCTTGGCGGCAAATCCCGTAATAAAATATTGCGCTTGCGCGCAAGCTCTGGCTTTATCCCGTCGTGTCCGGCCGAACGCCGGTCGAGGCGTCAAACATGAAGCGTTGTCGCATGTGCATTTTTTACTCAGGCAGCGTGCAGGGTGTCGGGTTTCGTTATACGACGAAATCCGTCGCCGCCGGTTTTGAAGTGACCGGCACGGTGCGTAATCTGCTGGACGGTCGCGTGGAACTGATCGCCGAAGGCGTGCGCGCGGAACTGGAAGCCTTGCGCGCGGCCATCCGTGAGGCGGGGCTCTCCGGTTTTATCCGCGATGAAAATGTCACGTGGAGCGACGCACAAAATGATTTGCCCGGATTCGAGATTGTTCGATAAACCCAAATGAAATTCGCCATCATCGCTGACATTCACGGCAACCTGGAGGCATTCCGAACCGTCCTGGCGGATGCCGAACAACAAAAGCCCACCCATTACGTCTGCCTTGGCGACGTTGTCGGCTACAACGCGAACCCCAAGGAATGCCTCGACATCGTTCGCAACATGGACCTCCCCTGCGTGAAGGGTAATCATGATGAATACTGCTCCGGTGACGATCCCTTGGAAGGCTTTAACCCCAACGCCGCCGAAGCCGTCCGCTGGACGCGCGCCCAGCTTTCTGCCGAGGAACGCCAGTGGCTCCGTGAACTGAAATACACCAAAATGGTTTCCAACTTCACCATCGTCCACGCCACGCTCGACGCGCCCCAACGCTGGGGTTATGTTTTTGATAAACTCGCCGCCGCCGCCAGTTTTCCCTATCAGAACACCCAGCTCTGTTTCTTCGGCCACACGCACGTGCCCGTGGCCTTCATGCGCGATACTGTCGTGCGCGGCGGCACCTATTCCAAATTCAAGATTGATCCGGCCAAAAAATACTTCATCAACGTCGGCGCCGTCGGCCAGCCGCGCGACAACAATCCCAAGGCCGCCTATGTCATTTACGACGCGGACGCCGGCACCATCGAACTGCGCCGGCTGGAATACGACATCGCCACCGCCCAGAAAAAAATCCGCGCCGCCGGCCTGCCCGAACGCCTCGCCGAACGGCTGGAAATGGGAAGGTAATTTCAAAGTGACGGGTGACAAGTGACACGTGACATGGCCGGGGGTGCGCGAACAAGAATCTTGTCACCTGTCACTCTTGCCGCGCTTGGACGAGGCGAAGGCAGGTGTCAGCCATTTGAAAATTCTCATTCTTAAACCCAGCTCGCTTGGCGACGTGGTCCAGGCGTTGCCTGTGCTTCGCCTGCTCAAGCGCCATCTGCCTGCCAGCGAAATCTTCTGGTGGATTGATTCCAATCTCGCGCCGCTGCTCGAAGGCGACCCCGACTTGACCGGCATCGTCCGCTTTGAGCGCCGCCGCTGGGCCGCTCCCCGCCACTGGCCGGAAATGCTTCGTAGCATCCGCTGGACCCGCAAGCAAAATTTCGACTGGGTGATTGACCTTCAATGCCTCGCACGCAGCGGCGCGTTCGCCTGGCTCGCCAATGGGAAGTTTCTCATCGGCCTCGACGATTTCCGCGAAGGCGCACGCGGCTTTTACGACTTCGCTGTCCGCCGTGCGTCGTTCCATACGCATGCGGTGGATTGGTATCTGGCCGTGCTGCCGCACCTCGGCGTGCCCGTTCACAACCATTTCCAATGGCTGCCCGAACGCCCCGAAATCGCCGACACGATCAAATCAAAATGGCAGACCGGCAAGGCGCGCTGGATTGTGATTCAGCCCGGCGCGCGCTGGCCCAACAAACGCTGGCCGGTCGAATACTTTTCCGAACTCGTCCGGCTCCTGGCCCAAAAGTTTCCCGGCGTGCGTTTTGCCATTCTGGGCGGCGAGGAGGACAAACCGCTCGGCGAAGTCATTTCGCGCGCCGAGCCGGAACGTTGTTTCAATTTGTGTGGTCAAACCTCGTTGCCCGAAATGATTGAATGGCTGCGGTTGTGTGAGCTGTTCATCACCAATGACACCGGCCCGATGCATGTGGCGGCTGCGCTCGACAAACCACTCGTTGCGCTCTTTGGCCCGACCGAGCCGCGCCGCACCGGTCCGTATCAACAGCTCAACGGCGTGCTGCGAATTGATCTGCCTTGCTCGCCTTGTCTTAAATCACGCTGCCATTACGAAAAAAAGAACGAATGTCTGAACTCACTTTCGCCGGCGATGGTTTTTGAGCGCGTTCAAAATCAAATTCGTGTGTAGCGTCGGCGCGCCGATTTCCGAGCCACAGGCTTGACGCCACAAATTCCGCGCTCTTGCCTTCTTACCACTGGCGGCGTTAGGCTCGCCGCCGGTGAGCACCTCAACCCCAGCGACACCGCCGGGAACCACTTCGCCCGAAAATCAGGCGCTTCCGAGGTCTGTGTTTGTCACTACACATTGGTCGGTGGTACTGACCGCCGCACGCAGCGATACCACGCGCGCCCGCGCCGCGCTCGAAAATCTCTGCCAGACTTACTGGCATCCGCTCTACGCCTATGTGCGGCGGCGCGGTTATTCGCCCGAGGACGCCCAGGACCTCACGCAGGGATTTTTCGCGCGGCTGCTGGAACACAATGCCGTCGCCAGCGTCGCACCGGAAAAAGGTCGGTTTCGTTCCTTTCTGCTCGCCAGTCTGAATCATTTTCTGGCCGATGAATGGGACAGGGCCCGCGCGCAAAAGCGCGGCGGTGGAAAAGTGATTTCGCTCGATCTGCAAAGCGCCGAAACACGATTGGGTGAAATCCCGGTGGAAAATTTCACGCCGGAAAAAGCTTTTGAACATCGCTGGGCCATCACATTGCTCGAACAGGTTTATCAACGGCTCGGAGAGGAATATCGCGCCCAAGGCAAAGCCGTGTTGTTCGATACGCTGCGCGTCACACTGGCGGGGAAAAGTGATGCCGCGCCTTACGCGGAACTCGCCCGGCAATTGAACATGAGCGAAGGCGCGGTGAAGGTGGCCGTGCATCGACTGCGCCAGCGTTATCGCGCACTGCTGCGCGAGACCATCGCCGACACCGTGTCGAGTCCTGATGAAGTGGAGGACGAATTGCGTTATCTGTTCCGGACATTGGCGGGGTAAAAGCGTTGAATCGTTAAAAGGTTAAACTGTTAAATCGGCTGCTTCCGTGGATGAGGTTCAGTTTAACGATTCAACCATTTCACAATTTAACCGAACCATGTAACTTTTGGCCAGTTCTTCCTTTGTATGTGGTGAAAGCCGAATTATGGCCGACGAAAAAACATGTCCGCATTGCGGGAAACCCGTGCCGCCGTCAGCACCGGGCGGGATTTGCCCCGAATGCATGTTGAAGGCCGGTCTCGCCACGCAAACGGAGGGACCGGGCGCGACCGGCCCGCACGGAACCAAAGTCGTGCCGCCGCTGCCCAGGCCCGAGGAAATCGCGCCGCTCTTTCCGCAACTCGAAATTCTCGAATGCCTCGGCCGTGGCGGCATGGGCGTCGTTTACAAGGCGCGGCAACCGCGTTTGAACCGCCTCGTCGCGCTTAAAATCCTGGCGCGGGAAAGGGAGCAGGATGCGCAGTTCGCTGAGCGGTTCACGCGCGAGGCCCAGGCGCTGGCCCGCTTGAATCATCCGAACATCGTCACCGTTCACGATTTCGGCGAAGCTGGCGGGCATTGTTATCTGGTGATGGAATTCGTGGACGGCCTGAATCTGCGGCACTTGCTTCAGGCCGGGAAAATGAAACCGGAACAGGCACTGGCCATTGTCCCGAAAATTTGCGAGGCGCTCCAATACGCCCACGAACAAGGCATCGTCCACCGCGACATCAAGCCGGAGAACATCCTGCTGGACAAACAGGGCCGTGTGAAGATTGCGGACTTCGGTATCGCGAAGATGCTGGGCGCCGAAGCCGGCCAAGAAACGCTCACGGGTGCCAAGGATGCAATGGGCACGCCGCACTATATGGCGCCGGAACAGATTGAGAAACCGCTGACCGTGGACCATCGCGCGGACATTTATTCACTCGGTGTCGTGTTTTACGAAATGCTCACCGGCGAGCTGCCGTTGGGAAAATTTCAGCCGCCGTCGAAGAAAGTGCAGATAGACGTACGGCTGGACGAAGTGGTTTTGCACACACTGGAAAAGGAACCTTCGCGCCGTTACCAGCAGGCCAGCCAGGTTAAGACAGCGGTGGAAACGATTGCAGGAACGCCGGCGCGTTTCGCGGCGGTTTTGGCGGCATCTGAGGGAAATTCGCTGCCTGGCACTGGAAAAATTATCGCGCCCGCCGTGGGACTGATGGTGGCAGCGTTATGGAAATTGTTGTCGGCGTTTTCTGCCCTGTTTTTACTTACGGGTGGCAGTGGATGGCTGGAGAAATTCCTTGGTGTCGGAAATTTTCTGGGTGAATGGGGTTCGGTGGCAATTTTCAGCGTCGTGCTTTTCAAGGTGATACCCGGGCTGTTGATCCTGTTTGGCGGGTTCCAGATGTTGCAGCGGCGAAGTTACGCCTGGGCCATAGCGGCCGGCATCATTTCCATCGTGTCTTGCAGCCTCATTGGTTTGCCCATCGGAATCTGGGCGCTTGTCGTGCTGGCGCGTGACGATGTCAAATCCGCCTTTGGTTCCAATGTGCCCTCCGTGCCGCTCACGCCGAAGCCCGGCAGTTTCTGGCACCGCTTCGCGGTTGTGACGGGTTGCATCGTTTTAATTTCAATTGCGGCTGCAACCATCGCGGTTGCCATTCATGTGCTGGCATTATATCAAGCAACGGACCGCGCAAAGGAAGTCACCGCCCAAAATTCACCGCCAGCGGGCATTTATCAGGACGCGGGCGGCGAGTTTCGGAAGGATTCCAGCCAGTCATTTCCGTTCAACGCGGATGGCAGTTTCAGCCTCGATAACGTCAATGGCCGGACTGAAATTCACGGCTGGAGCAGCAACGTCGTTGTCATCAACGCCGCCATTCACGGCAGGACCAGCGAAAGCGTCGAAGCCGTCCATATCAACATTGATTCAAACCCGGAGGAAGTCACCGTTCATACGGAACAGCCTTCGAGTGTGACCGGTTTTTCCTGGAGCTGGCTGTGGCTTAAAAACGGCGCAAGAAATGATGCCCATGTAGATTATACCATCCAGGTCCCCCGGAACGCGCGACTGAAAAAAATCTCCAGCGTCAATGGAAAAATTGTGATCGCAGACGTCTCCGGTGATATCGAGGCGTCCGCGGTCAATGGCGAAACGCAGATCAAAAACGCAGTGGGTGATCTGAAGCTTTCCACCGTTAATGGCCGGATTGAGGTGGAACTGGCTTCGCTGGGCGGCAGCCAATCCGTGTCACTCAGCACGGTCAATGGCGCCATTGAGGCCACCCTGCCTGCGGACGCCGACGCGGCGGTCTCGGCCAGCACAGTCAATGGCGGCATGAGCAGCGAATTCCCCGCGTTGGTCGTGAACAAGGAATTTCCGCTGGGACGGAAGCTGAAGGGCACGCTCGGCAACGGGAGCGCAAGCGTCGAGATCAGCACCGTCAACGGCCGCATCAGCTTCCGGCAGGGCAAGCCTGCTGCTCCCGCATTGCCAGATTCCAGTCCCAACTCTAAAGCGGAAAAGTCCTCGATTTCAGCAGTTCAGGCATGGCTCTCGCTCATGGACAATGGCCATTACGCCCAAAGCTGGGAAATCGCGGCGGATAGTTTTCACAACGCGATTACGAAGACCGATTGGGTGGCGAAATCGGAAGCAGTCCGGCAACCGTTGGGCAAAGTCTTGTCCCGCAAGTTGAGCACGACGGAACAAATCTCAACCCTGCCCGGTATGCCCAATGACTCATATTTCGTAGCCAAATTTGACACCGCGTTCGCCAACTTCAAACCGGCGACAGAAACCGTCACCTTCGCCTTGACGGATGACAGCCAATGGAAGGCTATCGCCTATCTCATTCTGCCCGGCACAAACGAAAGCAAACCGGTGATTGCCAACGAAGACAAGGCCGCGGTTTCAGCGGCAAATAACTGGCTTCAGGAAATTGACAGTGGCCATTACGCCGAAAGCTGGACGGACGCCTCGGATTATTTCCGCGACGCCATCACGCAGAATAAATGGGTATCGGCCTTGGAATCTGTCCGCAAACCGCTTGGCAGTTTGATTTCGCGAGGAGTTCAATCTGCGCAATTGATGACGGAATTGCCCGGCGCGCCGGATGGTCACTATGTTGTCATGCAATTCGAGGCTTCATTTGCCAACAAAAAATCTGCAATTGAAACTGTCACGTTCATGCAGGAAAAGGATGGTCAATGGCGAGCAGCGGGGTATTACATCAAATGATTCAGTTAACCCAAATATCAACTGAGGAACGAACATGAAGGGTCCGCTGCTGGTCCTGTTTGTCACCGTGATCATTCTCCTGGCGATCTGGGACGGAACCTGGAAACTGATTGCCATGTGGAAGAGCGCACGTCACAACCAGTTGGCATGGTTCATCTGTCTCGCCATCTTCAACACGGTCGGCGTCCTGCCCATCCTCTACATCCTGTTCTTCCAAAAAGACGGGACGCAAAGCCCGGCGCAGAAAACGTGAGCCACAACGTCGGCTTGACTTGCGGCCAGCGCGTCACAATTCTCGCGTCCGTGAAAAGTGCCGTCATTTTGCTTTGCCTCGCATTCGCGTTCATCGGAATTGCCACTGCGCAGGAAATCATCACGCCAACGAATCACATCGAACTTTTCAACGGCACCAATTTCGACGGCTGGACGTTCTGCATGAGAGGTCAAGCCGATCCGGCAAAAACCTGGAGTGTCACCAATGGCATTATCCATTGCACCGGCAAACCGAGCGGTTACCTGCGGACTAAACAAGCTTACAGCAATTACATCGTCACCGTCGTCTGGCGCTTCCTGAAAATCGCGCCCAAGGCCGACAACACCGGCGTGCTGGTTCATATTCAGCCGCCGGACAAAGTCTGGCCAATATGCATCCAGAACCAGGGCAAATCCGGCCGGCAAGGCGATTTGTTCGTGATGGCCGACGCGGAATGCAAGGAACACAAGGGCATGAACGCCAACACGCCGGTCCCGATGTGCGGACCGCCAAACGAGAATCCCGTCGGCGATTGGAACACCAATGTTACGGTCTGCGCCGGCAACGATGTCAAAGCCATCATCAACGGCAAATTGGAAAACGAAATCACCGAATGCACCATCTCCTCCGGTTTTATCGGCATCCAAAGCGAAGGTGCCGACATCGAAATCCGCAGAATTTACTTGGAGCCGCTGAAAACAAATTAGGATTAGGAAGGCAGGAAGGCAGGAAAACAAATTTCAGGCTTTCCCGTTTTCCTGATTCGAATCTTTTTCCTTTTTCCGCAGTTGCACCAGTGTCGCGCCCCAGCCGCCAAATTGCGGATAATCCAGTGTGAAGGAAACCACCGCCGGATGTTTGGAAAGAATCGCATGCACCGTGCGCCGCAGATTCCCAATCCCCTTGCCATGAATGATGCGCACCTGAAGGATGCCGCGCGCCTGACACGCGATCAGATAGTCGGGCACCAGGTCCTTCACCTCGCGCGGATTGAACGTGTGCAAATCCAGCACGCCGTCAATCGGCAGTTCAATGGGTTCGTCAGCCATGCGCTGCCAGCCGTCTTTTCGCCCAAGCCTTCGCTTGGCGCGGGGTTTTCAATTCGTCCGCCAGTTGTTTCTCACGAATTTCGTTCAGCAAGGCGCCCATCGCCGGGCCGGGTTTCATGCCCAGCTTGATCAAGTCGTTTCCCGTGACCAGCGGCGGGCGGATAGCCGGTTTCTTTTTCAACTCCTCCGCCTGCGCCACCAGAAATTCGTAGTTCTCCAGATTGCCGTACGAGCCGAGGCAATCGAGCCAGTGCAATTCGAGTTCCAATGGAAACGTCTCGCGCATCAATATCCGCCGCAGCGTCGCCTTGCGCATCTGCTGCACGTCCTTGAACTGCATGTGCTGCCGCACACACGCGACGATTTCCTCGATTTGTTTTTTGGGAAAACGTAACCGCTGCAAAATCCTTTCTGCCATCGCCGCCCCGACTTTTTCGTGGCCGTAAAAGTGAATCGCGCCAGTTGCGGCATCACGCTCGGCCGTGGCCGGCTTGGCGATGTCATGCAAAATCACTGCCCATGGCAGCGACGGTGGCGAATCCGGCGGCAGTTTTTCCAGCATCAATCGGATGTGCTCGAACACCGTGCCTTCCGGATGATAATCCGGCGATTGCTGGCAGAGGATCGTAGCGATGAGTTCAGGCAAGACCCCGGGAAGCAGTCGGCTGTCGCGCAACAGGACTAATCCTCGCGCAGCGTGTGGCGGGGAAAACAACTTGACGAGTTCGTCGCGAATCCGCTCGGCGCTGATGAGTTCGATTTTGGGCGCAAGTTTTTTGACGGCGGCAAACGTTTGCAGTTCGATTTCAAAACCCAGTTGCGCGGCGAAGCGCAACGTGCGTAACAGGCGCAAATGATCCTCGGCAAACCGTTCCTCCGGCGTGCCGATAGTGCGAATGATTCGTGCCTGCAGATCTTTTTCGCCGCCGACCCAGTCCTGGAGTTTTTGTGCGATGGGATCGTAGAAAAGCCCGTTGACGGTGAAATCGCGCCGTTGCGCATCCGCTTGCGCGTTGCTGAAGGTTACCTGCTTCGGATGCCGGCCATCCTGATAATCCGCCTCGGCGCGAAAAGTGGCGACCTGAAATTGATGTCTACCTTCGACGACAACCATCACACCGAACTTGCGCCCTACGGCAATGGTCTTCTTGAAAAGTTTTTCAATCTGCTCGGGCCGCGCGTCCGTGGCGATGTCGTAATCCTGCGGCTCGCGTGCGAGCAGGAAATCACGCACGCAGCCGCCGACCCAGAACGCGGCGAAACCCGCCCGCTGCAAGCGTTGGACGATGCTTGCGGCCAGTTCGCGTGACGAGATGCCAGCCGTGGCGGTCATTTGCGATTTACGATATACGATTTGCGCGCCGGTTCACCAGCAATCACGTCAATCGTAAATCGTCAATCGTAAATCATCCATCGCCCCAAATTTTTTTCACATGCGCAACACCGGTCTTGACCTTTTCCACCAGCAATCCCGGGCTGAGTTCAAACACCTTGATGTGTTCCGGTTTCACAAACGGCTTGAGCGCGGCATAATCAATCGTGCCTGTGCCAGGCGCGGCGTGGTCGTACGCGGGGTATTGCACGTCATGGACATGAAATCCCACAAGCCGGTTGGCCAGCGATTCAAGGTGCGTTACGTGCCGGATGAGACCGAGGTTTTCCTTGATTTGCGCGTGGCCGACGTCGTGCCAATAGGCAACGTTCGGACTGGCAAACTCGCGGAAGAATGACGCAAAATCGCTTTCGATGGGAATTTCCTCCAGCGCCTGGCGGTTTTCGCAGCCGAGTTTCAAGCCGCGCTTTTCAGCCTCGGGCAGAAGCTTGCGGAGCGTTTCATACATGCGCGTGACGAATTTTCCTTTGACGGCCTCGCGTTTGGCCACGGCCTCAGCGCGGAGTTTTTCAAATTGGGGCGATGGGGTTCCATCGCGTTCGAGCAAGTCGCACAGCCGGCCGGTGTAATCCTTCAATTCCATGCTGCCAAGGTGCAGCACCACGGCGGGCGCCTTGACGAGCCCGGCGAATTCAAACGTCTTGAGGGTGTACCGAATGGCCAGCTCGCGTTCGTAATCTTTTTCGGCGGAAAACTCGTACAGGTTCGGCGCGGCATGGGTCACGCCCATCGGCAGCGGACAGAAATTGTGGAGGCTGGAAATTTTGATCTCGCCCGCGTTCACCGCGGCAAGAATGCCGGGCATAAGGCTGATGGAAACGCCGTGGCTGAGCTCGGCATATTCAAAACCCAACCCGCGGATTTCGCGCAACATGGCGCGGCCGTCGGTGTGACGGTGGGAATTCCAGCAGGTGGAAAACGAATACATAAAAGTACCGGGCGCATCCTAATGGGACGCGCCCGGCTTGGGAAATCGCAAATTACAGATCCGCGTAGCGCGCACTGAGCATCGCGGAGAAGCGCGCGGCCTTTTCCTTGCGGCGGCGCTTTTCACTCGGCTTTTCAAAATGCCGATGATTGCGCACGACCTTCAAAGTGCCCTCGCGGTCCACTTTTTTCTTCAGCCGGCGCAACGCCCGATCCACTGACTCGCCTTTTTTTAATTTAATTTCGGTCAACGCAAATCACTTCCTTTCTGTGCAGGATGCGAAATGGGGGCGCAATGTAGTTTTTCCGCGCCGGTCAGTCAATGTGTAAATCGGAGTAGTAATGAGTTGGATATTTTTCAGGTGGGGCGAGCGTCCTCGCGAGCCGGACTCGGCGCGCCAAAGCGAATTGGCGGCGGCTCGTCAGTAGCCTCGCCCCACCAAAACAGCCCACTACCACCGGTGCACCGTTGCAATTATGGCCGGCGAAGTTATCCTGCCTGCATGAACAAAAGGGAAAGGGCGGCCAAGTCCGCTGCTGACTTGGAACTGCAAAAGCGTATCCGGGAACTCATCGCGTTCAAAGGCGGCGGCTATAACGAAGATGCGGTTGCCGACATCCTCGAAAACGCGCTGAAACTGTTGACTGACGTGAAGGACACCGGCGACGTGCGCGTCATCCAGACGGCGTTGCGGGAATTGCGCTACTCGTTCCGGCTGTTCGCACCGTTCGCCAGCATCCGCAAAGTGACGATTTTTGGTTCGGCGCGGACCAGGCCCAACAAACCGGAATATCAACAAGCCGTCGAGTTTGGACGCAAAATTGCGGAGGCCGGATTCATGGTCATCACCGGCGCCGGTCCGGGCATCATGCAGGCCGGGCACGAGGGTGCCGGGCCGGAAAACAGTTTTGGTGTGAACATCCGTCTGCCGTGGGAACAAAGCGCCAATCTCGTCATTCGCGAGGACAAGAAGCTCGTCACTTTCAAATACTTTTTCACACGCAAACTCATTTTCATCCGGCACTCGGACGCGATCGTGCTGTTTCCCGGCGGCTTCGGCACACTCGACGAAGGTTACGAGGCGCTCACACTCATGCAAACCGGCAAGAGCCAGCTCATGCCGCTGGTGCTCATGGACCGGCCCGGCGGCACGTACTGGAAGACGTGGGAGCAAAACGTCCGCGAACATCTGCTGCGGGACAAACTGATTTCGCCCGAGGACCTGAACCTTTACCAGATCACCGACAACACGGATGAAGCCGTGAAAATCATCACGGGCTTTTACCGGAATTTTCATTCCAGCCGGTTCGTGAAGGATTTGCTTGTCATCCGGCTCAAAACCACGCCGCCGGGGAATGCCATCGCTGCCTTGAACCGGGACTTCGCCGACATCATCAAAGGCGCGCCGATTAGATCCATCAAACCAACGCCGGAAGAAGTCGAGGACAAGGACAATTTGGATTTGGCGCGCATCGCGTTCGGTTTCAACCGCCGTGATTATGGCCGGCTGCGACAGTTGATTGACGTGGTGAATGGGGTATGAAACAGTAAATCCGTTATGAACGCACAGGAGATTTCGGATGATGATTTGCCTGTTGAATGGGCATTCGTAAAAGATAAAGATGGTTATGAAACAACAGAGACCGCAGTTGCAAGCATAGCTGCTTTCAGTGATTGCGTAAGCTATATATGGGAACACAAATGGCAAAAAGCACGGAAATTACTAGCAAAAAAATACTTCCAATATACTGAGGAGGAATTTCCGTGGTTTAGAGGTATCTGCAACAAGAATTATGAATTAATGCCCTGCATATATTGGAAATTCAAAGACAAAAGTGCCAAACAAATAGCCAATATAGCAGAAGACATTCGTGAAGAATTCAAACGAAGAGGCAAGTATTTCCAAAACCAGCAATATAGAAATTGGGAGGAGGGAGAATGGTATCAATTGATGCAACATTATACCGCTCCCACTCGACTTCTTGATTGGACTGAAGGGGCACTAATTGCGCTGTATTTTGCGGTGAGGAAACAGGTGTTCAGTGAAAAGCCAGCCAGAAAAACGGCCCCATGTGTTTGGATGTTAAATCCATCATGGCTAAATGACATTTCAATAGGAACATCATTGCCGGTATATTTGACGGAATCAGCCATGAGGGATTACCGCGACACCGACGCAAAGGCCCGGCCATACCTTAGTGAAGAAAAACTGCCAAAATATCCAATCGCTATTTATCCAGTTTATAATGATGCAAAATTCCCCGCTCAAAAGAGCGTTTTTACAATCCATGGCAAATCACTGGACGGCTTTCGCGAGCTATCGTTATTGGATAAAAACGCGATGCTATGCAAAATATTGATCAATCCAGATAACATTGCGGCAATTGCAAAAGAACTCCGACGTTTGGGTATCACGGAGTCAACAGTTTTTCCTGATCTGAAAGGCCTTGCTAACGAAATCAGAAATGAAAAAGGCATTACCTTTTCATTTGATAGATAATGGTGTCTGAGTGTTCGTGTTTGTCGCACTCGACACTCCACCCGCCAGTTGTTAGCGTTCGGCCATGAATTTTCTGGTCACCGGCGGCGCGGGTTTCATTGGCTCGCACGTTTGTGAGCGACTGCTGCAAGACGGCCACGCGGTCTGGGCCTTGGATGACCTGAATTCGTTTTACAGTCCGGCCGTTAAGGAAAAAAACCTCAAGGAAATCGCGGCGCTCGGCAAACCATTTACTTTTATCTTGAATAATCTGTCCGACGTCCGGGCCTTGGAGAATCTTTTTTCACAGGTCCAGTTCGATCAAGTCATTCACTTGGCGGCGCGCGCCGGCGTCCGGCCCAGCCTGGATGAACCGGAATTTTTCCAGCAGGTCAATGTCGAGGGTACGGTCAATATATTGGAAGCCGCGCGCCGGCATGGAGTGAAAAAGGCTTTGCTCGCTTCTTCCTCCTCGGTTTATGGAGTGAACAAGAAAGTTCCGTTTTCGGAAAGCGACCCGGTGTTCTCGGTCATTTCGCCTTATGCCGCCAGCAAGCTGGCCTGTGAGGCCCTCGGCCACGTGTATCATTATGTTTATGGCATGGACGTGGCGATGCTGCGCTTCTTCACGGTCTACGGCCCGCGCCAGCGACCAGACCTGGCGATTCACAAATTCGCCAAACTCATCCAAGCGGGCAAACCGATCCCGGTTTACGGCGACGGCTCTACTGAGCGTGATTACACCTATATCAGCGACATCGTGGATGGTGTCTTTGCCTGCACGCAGAAGAAGTTCACCTACGAAATTTTCAACCTCGGCGAATCGCAAACCGTGAAGTTGAGCCGGCTTATCGAACTGCTTGAGACCGCGCTCGGCAAAAAAGCCATCATCGAGCGCCTGCCCGCGCAACCGGGCGACGTGCCCCGCACCTACGCGGACATTTCCAAGGCCCGAACACTGCTGGGCTATCATCCGCGCGTCAAAATTGAGGAGGGCATCCCGCAATTTGTGGATTGGTTTCGTCAAAATCAGTGATAGACTTACAAGACCATGAGTTCACCGACGCCATTTAAACGTCCGGCCTTGACTGAGGCGCTGGACGCCTGGAAACAACTGCTCACCGCGCGTGGTTTGGCCACCGATCTGCGCTGGGTTTTCGAGGAAAATCTTTGTTTCGAAAGATCGCGCGCCGCGCAGGGCGGTTTTCATCTCGGTTTCCAAACCAAATTTGTGCCGCCCCCCGAGGACGCGCTGAACATCGCGTTCGACCATTTTGGCGAGGCGGACAAGCGCATTGTTTTTTACCGACTCGGCGAATGTTTCGGAAAATCCATTTGCGTTTTGCTGTGCGATTCGTGGTTTGAAAACAAGGGCGAAGCCGACGACTTTGTGCGCCGCGACGAATGGGGGATGTCGTTTCATCCCGGCCAGGCGGATGAGATTGAGGAGATTGTTGATTTGAGCCGCTGGCTGCGCCGGGTCAGACATGGCCGCGCCTTTCACGATCTGGATTTCTGCATGACGCTGGCGGCCATTGACGAAATCAAAACTCATGGTCGCGTGCTCATGCCCTACGAACGTTTCGCCTCGACGATGCTCGAACGCCTGCGCCGGTTTTTGGGCCAGCCGGCTTAACGCATCCGCGGCGGGAGCAAATCTGATGGCGGCGCGTTCGTTTTTCTGCCGAAAGCCACTACACTTAGTTGTACAGAGATTGCCGGGAAAAATTGTCCCGTTGATGCGCGCCGGTTTTTGGACTCTGGACAGAGCGTGAAATTCACGCGCTTCAGGTGTGGCTTTGGTGTCAAATCTCAGGACTGTTTGTTCCAAACTGCGTCGTTTGGTTTAACTTTTCGGTTTCCACCC
>Ga0335077_10006039_pt1 | contig 14926 bp, 13 predicted proteins | sample Lox_Sample_31_FD_207151 | JGI IMG/M metagenome (GOLD analysis project Ga0335077, IMG submission 207151) | Soil microbial communities from Loxahatchee National Wildlife Refuge, Florida, United States - Lox_Sample_3.1 | ecosystem: Environmental > Terrestrial > Soil > Wetlands | place: USA... | reverse complement strand
CGGCCTGAGTCCCGATCTCACGCTGCTGGTGGACGTGGATCTGGATACGGGCCTGGCTCGCGCTCAAGTGCGAAACGCGGGGACGGCCGCCTCTGAAACCCGCATGGACGACCAGTCGATGGAGTTTCACCGCAAAGTGCGCGAGGCGTATCTCGACCTCGCCAAAAAACATGCCGGCCGCTTTCGTGTGATCGATGGACGGGGAACACCGGAATCCGTTGCCGCACTCGTCTGGGAGAGCGTCGCCGCATATGTTTGAAAACTTCTGGGGTAACGGCCACGTCACGCACTCCCTCGCGCGCATGATCGAACAAGACCGCATCGCGCAGACGCTGCTGTTCGCCGGGCCCGAGGGAGTCGGCAAGGCGACACTGGCGCGCCGGTTTGCCGCCAAGCTGCTTGGTGACCCTGGCAAGATCGAGCAGGACGACCTCAGTCTCTCTCACAACCTCGAAATTATCACCGGCCGCGAACGATGGCCCGCGGACAAACGCAACCAGGACCCGCTGCTCTTTGCCTCGCATCCGGATTTTGTGACATTCGCGCCGGATGGCCCCTTGCGACAGATTTCCATCGAGCAGATGCGGTTGTTGAAAGAGCGCGCTCCTTTCAAGCCGCTGAAAGGCAAACATCGCATTTTCTTGATCGATCACCTGGACCGCGCGGGCGAACAAGCGGCGAACTCCCTGCTCAAAACGCTGGAAGAGCCGCCGGAGCACCTGATTCTCATTGTGACGGCCGAGAACGCTTACGACCTGCTGCCGACCATCCGCTCGCGCGCCGTGCCGTTCTGGTTGGCACCGCTTTCGACCGACGAAATGAAGCAATTCGCTGCAAAACGCGGTCTCGATCGGGAAGCGCGCCGCATCGCGCTCGCGGCAGGCAGCCCGGGTGTGACTGTCTCGCTCGATCTCGAGGTTTATGACCGGCGCCGGGCCGCCATGCTGACTCTGCTGGAAGTCGCGGCCGGTGCTTCCCCTTTCGGCGCCTGGATTCCCTACTCGGAGACCATTGCCCGAAGCAAGAACGAGAAGCTGGAGTTGTATTTGAAAGTGCTCTACGACCTGTTGCGCGATCTCCTGATTCTCCAGGCGGGCGCGGGAGTCATCCGCAATGATGACGTCCGGCAACCGCTCGATCAGCTCGCGCGGAAACTCTCGTTCCAGTGGATTCGCTCGGCCGCCGGCAAGGTCGACGAGCTGGCCGTTCTGCTCCGCCGCAATATTCAAAAGACGATCGCGTTGGACGATCTGATACTGGAACTCCGGGCCGCCGCCTAAAAGCACATTCGCGGCCAAAGATCAAAACTCAATCACCGCGCGGCCCACTAATTCTCCCCGGCTCATTTTCTCCAGCAAGGCGGGAGCCTCATCCAGCGAGTGCCGCTCGATGTGTGGCCGCACAGCGCCTGTCACGGCCAGCCGAAAGACTTCCTCCAGATCCTGCGGCGTGCCCAGGGCGCTGCCGCGGATGTTGATGCCTTTGAGAACGGTGTCCATCACCGGCATCTCGAACGCGGCCTGAGTCAGGCCGACCAGCACTAACGTTCCGCAGCGTTTCAATGACCGCAAGGCCTGCCCGATCGCCGCCGTCGAGGCCGTCAGCACAACCGCAGCGTCCATGCCGCCATATTCTTTAAGCAGTGTCCGCCCGGCGTTATCGGCGGCCACCGTGATTTCGGCGCCGACCTCGCGCGCCAGCGCCAACTTCTGCTCCGACGTATCCACAGCGGCAACTCGCAAACGTGCCTGTCGTGCGTATTGCACGGCGAGATGGCCGAGACCGCCCATCCCGAAGATGGCGATGGTCGCACCGGGTGCGAGCGCCGCCTCTTGAATCCCACGGTACGCCGTCCAGCCCGCGCAACACAGTGGCGCAGCATCCGCCGCTTTGAGCCCCTCCGGTACGCGCGCGAGGTGTTGTGCCGTGACACTTGCATAGCCGGCCAGCGCGCCCGGCGCGTTATAACCCGAATTCGTCTGCCGCGCGCAAAACCGCTCGCGTCCCGTCCGGCACAATTCGCACTCGCCGCACGTGGAGGCAAGAAACGTAATGCCCACGCGATCGCCCAGCGCCAGCAACGTTACCCCCGCGCCAAGTTTCTCCACGCGGCCGATGCCCTCGTGCCCCAGCACGAGCGGCGTGAGCGCCTGCTTTTCCAAGCCCGAGATGAAGAGATCGGAGTGACAGATCCCGCACGCTTCCATCTTCACCAGCACCTGCCCCGGTCCAGGCGCCGGTACGTCGAGCTCGGTCACTACGACGGGCATTTTCGCCGCTGGAAGAACCACGCCGCGTGTCATGCTGCCTCCTGCCCCGCCACCTGCCGCAAAATCCGAAAAAACTCGGGAAAGGAGACAGAGGCGGCTTGTGCCCCCCGGATCTCGCAAGCGCCATCCGCGATCAGAGCTGCGATAGAAAACGCCATGGCAATGCGATGATCGCCAAACGAATCCAGCTCCGCGGCGTGAAAGCCCTGCCGGCCGGGAATACGGAGACCAGCCGGCATCTCTTCGCACTGAATGCCCATGCGTTTCAGATTCTCACTCACGGTTGCGATGCGGTCGGTTTCCTTCACGCGCAATTCAGCCGCGTCCCGCACCACCAGACCATCGCGGCTGGCCGCTCCCAGGATCGCTAGAACGGGGATTTCGTCGATGAGCGCGGCCGTGGTTTCTTTCTCGATCACACCGCCCCGAAGGGCTGAACTCCTCACTTGAATCTGGCCGACCAGTTCGCCGTTCCGTTCTTCCACATCCAGGATTCGGATGTTGGCGCCCATGGATACGAGCACGTCCAGCAGCGCGGATCGCGTGGGATTCAGCCCCACGCCGCGTAGGGTCAACTCGGAATCCGGCACAATGAGCGCCGCCACCAGGAAAAACGCCGCGGAAGAAAGATCGGCGGGCACGAACAACTCGCGGCCCGTCAGCCGTGGACGGCCTTGCAAAGTAATGACGCGCCGCTCCACGCGAATCTCCGCACCCAGTTGGCGCAGGGCAATCTCGGTGTGATCTCGCGAACGCACGGGCTCGCGAACCACGGTCTGGCCGCTGGCATAAAGACCGGCAAAAAGGATACAGCTCTTCACCTGGGCGCTAGCCACCGGAAGCGTATAGTCGATGGGTGTCAGTTTCTTCCCGCGAATTTCCAGTGGCGGAAAGCCTCCCTCGCGCGCGGAAATCGCAGCGCCCATTTCGCTCAGCGGCTGGATGATGCGCTTCATCGGCCGCCGGGACAGCGACTCGTCACCCACCATCCGGCTATCAAATGTTTGCGCCGCCAGGATCCCGGACAGCATGCGCATCGTGGACCCGGAATTGCCGGCATCCAGATCGCCAGTCGCCGATCTCAGCCCGTCCAGACCGCGGCCTTGAATCGTGACATCTGAGCCCCGCTCGTCGACGGCGAGGCCCAGCGAGCGCACACAGCCAAGCGTGGAATGGCAGTCAGCACCGGTCGAATAGTTGTGGATGGTGCTCTTGCCCTCCGCGATCGCGGCGAGCATGGCGTAACGGTGAGAGATGGATTTATCGCCCGGAAGGCAAATCTCGCCGGAGATACGGGTGGCTGGGGAAATCCGTTGCATGAGGAATTCCCCATTCTAGCGAGTTGTGACATGCGCAGGCGTTTCCGCCCGCGAACCCGGTTCTCAAGCTCCCATCGCAATGGGCGTTGGCTGCAGGCCGCCCATGAAGCGCTGCGTCATCCGGAACGGCTGAAAACGGTAGCCGATGCCGAAGATGGTCTCAATATATTGCTCGCTGTAGGCGCCGAGCTTTTTGCGGAGGCGTCGCACGTGCACGTCCAGCGTGCGCGTCCGAATCTCGTGGCTGTAACCCCAGACACGCATCAGCAACACCTGGCGCGGGATAATCTCCCCGGCGTTCTCAACCAGCAGAGCCAGGAGATCGTACTCCTTGCGGGTCAGGACCAGGCGATGCGCGTCGAGTGCCGCGCTCTTCCGTGCGAAGTCCACTTCCAAATGTGTGTCTTGATATCGATAAGGCGAATTGGATACCGTTTGTGCTAACCCCATATGTCTCCTCAGCTTTCAAGTTCAATCCTAAGGAGCTGGCCTGTCGAAGTCGTAGTAGAGTTGTAAATGTTTTGTAAAAACCGGGGCGGAGGGCTTGCATAGCCGGAAAAATTGTCCCGGCCATGACGAGAATCAACAGGGCTCGGTATTGTACAATCGCTAATTCACGTGAAGTTATTGGAGAAGGACACGCGACGATACGCTCGGGTGTGCGCTATCGTCCGCGCCTCCTGAAAATGTTGATAATGAAAGTCTCTTTGCTCCCTTGTAATATTTCTCACTTCCGGTGCGGAACTGAATTCTCTTTCATTGCTGTCAAGCAAGAAAGCCACTGGGCTTAGCTAGATATGGCCCAGATTTTTCATCACAGCACCAATACCCTCTCGCGTGTGAGCATTTTCGGGGGCATCTTCATCATCGCGTTTCTGGTATGGGCGTGGGCGGAATTGAACGAATCCACGTATGCCACGCGCGCCAAGGTCCCTGTCGAGCAGCCCGTGCCCTTCAGCCACGAGCATCACGTCGGCGGATTGGGCATCGACTGCCGCTACTGCCACACTTCAGTGGAGAATTCGTCGTTCGCCAACATCCCCCCCACCAAAACGTGCATGAACTGCCATTCGCAAATATGGAACCGGGCGCCCATGCTCGAACCCGTTCGCGAGAGTTTTCGCTCCGATAGATCCATCCGCTGGATTCGCGTTCACGATCTGCCGGATTACGTGTACTTCAACCACAGCATTCACGTGGCCAAGGGCGTTGGCTGCACCACCTGTCACGGGCAGGTCAATAAGATGCCGCTCATGTGGCAGGAGAATTCGCTGCAGATGTCGTGGTGCCTCGACTGCCACCGCCACCCGGAACGCTTTGTGCGCCCCAAATCGGAGGTGTTCAGCGTGAACTGGCAGCCGCCGGCGAATCAGGTCGAAATGGGACGACAACTGGTGAAGGAGTACAACATCCAGAGCCTGACCAGTTGCTCGACGTGCCATCGATGAACATGCCAGGCAAGCCGTATCAACATCTCGATCTCGCGGCCATTCGCGCGCGCCTCGCTTCCAGCCGGGGCCGGAACTACTGGCGCTCTCTCGAAGAACTCGCCCAGAGCGACGGCTTCCAGGAGTTGCTGGAGCGCGAGTTCCCTCGTCACGCCGCCGAATGGACCGACGACGCCGCGGGGCGCCGCCAGTTCCTCAAAGTCATGGGCGCATCGCTGGCCCTGGCCGGCTTGAGCGCCTGCACGCGCCAGCCTACCGAAACCATCATGCCGTATGTGCGGCAGCCTGAAGAGGTCATCCCCGGCAGGGCGCTGTATTTCGCCACCGCAGTTCCACATTCGGCCATCGCTATGGGCGTGCTCGTGGAAAGCCATCTGGGAAGGCCCACGAAAGTCGAGGGCAATCCCGACCATCCCGCCAGCCTGGGCGCCACCGATGCTCTGGCGCAGGCTTCGGTGCTGGATCTTTACGATCCCGATCGCTCGCAGACGCTGACCTATCTCGGCGACATTCGTCCCTGGAGCGGGTTCCTGGGCGCGGCACGCGAGGCCCTGGCCTCGCAGACTGCGAAAGGCGGAGCCGGGCTGCGTTTCCTCACCGGCGCCACCACCTCACCGACGCTCGCCGACCAGTTCCATACCGTCCTGCAGAAATTTCCGGCGGCCAAATGGCACCGCTATGAACCGGTGGGTCGCCACTCATCGCTGGCCGGTGCGCGGGAGGCTTTCGGCGAGCCGGTCCATACGTATTATCAGATCGCCAACGCCGACGTCATCCTTGCGCTCGATGCGGATTTCTTGTGCTCGGGACCCACTAGCGTTCGCTACGCCTCGGATTTCGCATCGCGACGGCGCGTTCGCGGCACGCAGGCTTCCATGAACCGCCTGTACGTGGTCGAGAGCACCGCGACTCCCACCGGCGCCAAGGCCGATCATCGGCTTCCCATGCGCGCCGCGGACATCGAAGCTTTTGCGGCAGCGGTTGCGGCAGGAGTGGGTGCGAGCGGCGGGGACATCTCCGCCGGCGGCCAGATGTCCAGCGGCCCGCATGCCAAGTGGATCGCCGCCCTCGTGAAGGATTTGCAGCAGCACAAAGGGGCGAGCGTCGTCATTCCCGGCGACCACCAATCGCCCGCGGTCCACGTGCTGGCGCACGCCATCAACATCGCGCTCGGCAATGTCGGCAAGACCGTCATTCACACCGACGCGCTCGATCCCAACCCGGTGGACGATTTCGAAAGCCTTCGCGAACTGGTTGCCGATATGGATGCGGGCAAGGTCGAGATGCTGGTCATTGTCGGCGGCAATCCGGTCTATAACGCACCCGTGGATTTCGCGTTTGCGCAGCGCATGTCCAAAGTCAAGCTGCGCATCCACCTGGGCCTCTACTCCGACGAGACTTCGGAACTCTGCCAGTGGCACATTCCCGAGGCGCATTTCCTCGAGACATGGAGCGACGCCAGAACCTTTGACGGCTCCGTCACCATCATGCAGCCGCTGATCCTGCCGCTCTACTTTGGACGATCGGTTCACGAACTGCTGGCCGCGTTTGGCGAGACGCCCAACCAGACGCCGTACGAAATCGTGAAGGGTTACTGGAACCGCCAGCATCCCGGCCCCGATTTCGAAGATTGGTGGCGCAAGGCAGTGCATGACGGCATGGTTGCGAATAGCGCGCTCCCCGCGCGTCAAGTGGCATTCAAGGGTTCCGCCACGCCACCGGCGAAGCCTGCGCCGGATCAGGCCTTCGAAATTGTTTTCCGCCCGGATGCGCACATTTTCGATGGCCGCTTCGCCAACAACGGCTGGCTGCAGGAACTCCCCAAGCCCATCACCACGCTTACCTGGGACAACGCCGCCATCATCAGCCCGCGAACCGCGGAGCGGCTGAGCCTGCAAAACGAGGACCTGGTGGACCTTCTATACCGCGGCCGGAAAGTGCGCGCTCCCATCTGGCTCCAGCCGGGACACGCCGACGATTCCGTCACCGTTCATCTGGGCTTTGGGCGAACCAGCGCTGGCCGCGTCGGCAATGGCGTCGGGTTCAATGCGTACGCGTTGCGCACCTCCGATGCGCCGCTGTTCGCCTACGGGGTCGAAATCGTTAAAGTCGCTGGCAAGTTCCCGCTCGCGGTCACGCAAAACCATCACGCGATGGAAGGCCGCGCCGTCGTGATCGCCGGAAACATCGATGAGTATCGGAAGAATCCGGATTTTGCGAAAGAAGCCGCCGAAGAGCCGCCAAAAGAGCTGACCATCTATCCGGGATTCAAGTACGAAGGCTACGCCTGGGGAATGGCCATCGATCAGACCGCGTGTGTGGGATGCAACGCCTGCATGATCGCCTGCCAGGCGGAAAACAATATTCCGGTGGTCGGCAAGGAGCAGGTGCTCATGCGCCGCGCCATGCACTGGATACGCGTGGACAGTTATTTCCAGGGCGGCATGGACAATCCCGCGACGTACTTCCAGCCGCTGCCGTGCATGCACTGTGAAAACGCGCCCTGCGAGCTGGTGTGTCCGGTGCAGGCCACCAATCATTCTTCCGAAGGCCTGAACGACATGGTCTACAACCGCTGCGTAGGTACGCGCTATTGTTCGAACAACTGTCCTTACAAAGTGCGGCGCTTCAACTTTTTCTTGTATTCGGATTGGACTACACCCAGCCTCAAGCTGCAGCGAAATCCCGACGTCTCGGTACGCAGCCGCGGCGTGATGGAAAAATGCACGTACTGCGTGCAGCGCATTAACGAAGCCAAGATCGACTCGGAGAAGGACGGCCGCAAAGTGCGCGACGGCGAAATCCAGACCGCGTGCCAGCAAGTCTGCCCCGCGCAGGCCATCGTCTTCGGCGACATCAACGATCCCGCCAGCCGCGTGGCCAGGCTGAAGGCCGAAAAGTTGAATTACTCCTTGCTGGCCGAAGTGAACACGCGACCGCGCACTACCCATCTGGCGGTGCTGCGCAATCCGAATCCGGAGATCGAGAATTCGTAACATGAGCGACGATCAACGAGACACCCGCTCGATCCAATCCGGAAGACCTACGGTGATTGCGCCGGGTCACACCTTCGGCAGCGTTACCGACAAGATCAGTTCCATCGTCTTGACGCGCCGGACGCCGCTCTTCTGGTTCGTGCCCTTCCTGGTCGCCTCCGCGCTGCTCATGGTTTTTCTCGCCGCCGTGGCCTACTTGTTCGTAAGGGGCGTGGGAATCTGGGGCATCCGGGTTCCGGTGATGTGGGGCTGGGCCATCACCAACTTCGTTTGGTGGATTGGAATCGGACACGCCGGCACTTTGATCTCCGCCATCCTGCTCTTGCTGCGCCAGTCCTGGCGCAACTCGATCAACCGCTTTGCCGAGGCCATGACGCTGTTTGCCGTGGCGTGCGCCGGAATGTTTCCGCTGCTGCACCTCGGCCGGCCCTGGCTCTTTTACTGGCTGTTCCCGTATCCCAATAGTATGGGCGTTCAGCCGCAGTTCCGCAGCCCGCTGGTTTGGGACGTTTTCGCCGTGTCCACCTACGCCACGGTGTCCGCGCTGTTCTGGTTCGTCGGCCTGATCCCCGATCTCGCCACGCTCCGCGACCGCGCGCGCAATCCCTTGGCCAAGGCCACGTATGGCATTCTGGCGATGGGCTGGCGCGGCGCCGCCAGTCATTGGCAAAAGTACGAGACCGCTTCCTTGCTGCTGGCCGGCCTCGCCACTCCGCTGGTTCTGTCGGTTCACACTGTCGTCAGTTTCGATTTCACCGTTGCCATCGTTCCCGGCTGGCACAGCACCATCTTTCCTCCCTATTTCGTGGCGGGCGCCATTTATTCCGGCTTCGCCATGGTGATGGTGCTGGCCATCCCGCTTCGCGCCATGTACGGGTTGGAAGACCTGATCACCATGCGCCACCTGGACAACATGGCCATGGTCATGCTCGCCACCGGCGAAATCGTTGCGTACTCCTACTTCTTCGAGGCTTTCATCGCCTGGTACAGCGGCAAACCGCTCGAGATGTTCGCCATCTGGAACCGCATGACCGGACCCTATGCGCCCACTTACTGGCTGCTGATCTTCTGCAATCTGGTTTTCCCCCAGTTGCTCTGGTGGAAGAAGATTCGAACCAACATCGTCTGGTTGTTTGTGATGTCGCTCGATGTGCTGCTGGGCATGTGGCTCGAGCGCTACGTCATCGTCGTGGTGAGCCTGCATCGCGACTTCCTGCCTTCGTCGTGGGGCATTTACTCGCCCACCATCTGGGATGTCGCCACCTACGTCGGCACTCTCGGCCTGTTCTTCTTCCTTTTCTTCCTGTTCATTCGTTCCATGCCCATGATTTCGATCTTTGAAGTCCGCACGCTGTTGCCGCAAGCGGAGGTGACGGAGGGCGTGGAGAAATGAAGACGCCGATCTACGGCCTGATGGCCGAGTTCGAAAATCCCACAGCTCTTGCCGCAGCCGCGCGCCACGTGCGCGAAAAGGGATATCGCAGGGTTGAGGCCTATTCACCGTTCCCCATTGAAGAGGTCAATGAAGCGCTCGGCCTGCATCATAACCGCCTTCCGCTAATCGTTCTTTGCGGCGGTATTCTGGGCGGCTTGACCGGCTACCTGATGCAGTACTACGTCGCGGTAATCGACTTTCCCATCAACATCGGCGGCCGCCCCTTGCATAGCTGGCCTTCGTTTATCATCATCACGTTCGAGCTGACCATTCTGTTCTCCGCGCTGGCGACCGTGCTGGGTTTGTTGGGGCTTTGCGGCCTGCCCATGCCCTACCATCCCGTGTTCAACCTTCCGCGCTTTGCGCTGGCTTCGCGCGACCGGTTTTTTCTTTGCATTGAAGCTCGCGATCCGTTATTCGATCGCCACGACACTGCCGAATTCCTGAGCAGTTTGCGACCTCGGGAGGTGTCCGAAGTTGCGCACTAGCCGCGTGGTGCAGCCCGCTACCCGAGCCGCGACCGTGATGTGGGGCGGACCCCCTGGTCCGCGGCCGACGCCCACGTCGGCCTCCGTTTCTCGTGTACTAGCAGAGCCGGACCAGGGGGTCCGGCGCGGACGAGGGCGTCCGCCCCACCGTGAGTTATATGGCGAACGTCCGACTCAGGACGTTAGTCGTGCATTACGTCCGCGCGTTTTTGGTGCCGTGCATTCCCGTCCCGCGCTCATCATCGCCACAGTTTTGTTAGCCGGCTCCACCCTCGCCTGCCGCCGCGACATGCAGGACCAGCCCAAGTACATTCCCTTGCGGCCGAGCGATTTCTTCGCCGATGGCCGCTCCGCCCGCCCGCTCCCCGAAGGCACCGTAGCGCGCGGTCAGCTGCGCGCCGACAAAGTCTTCTTCACCGGAAAAGTGGGTGATCAGTTCGCCGACCGCATTCCCTTCCCCGTGACTCGCGCCGTGCTCGAGCGCGGCCAGGAGCGCTTCAACATTTACTGTACCCCGTGTCACGGCCGGCTGGGCAACGGCTTGGGTATGATTGTGCGCCGCGGTCTGAAACGTCCGCCCTCGTATCACATCGACCGCCTCCGGCAGATTCCCATCGGCTACTTTTACGACGTCATCACCAATGGCTTCGGCGCCATGCAGGACTACGCCGCACAGGTTGCGCCGCGCGACCGCTGGGCCATCGCCGCCTACATCCGCGTGTTGCAGTACAGCCAGCAGGCGTCCGTCAACGACGTGCCCGCCGACCACCGCCAGGACCTGACCAGCGCGGCCACGAAGCCGGCAGAAGCCAAGAAACCACAAGAATGAGCGCTCAAGATTTCACCATCCCGGCTCCACTCGGACGCGCGCTTCACCGCGTGCAGCAGCGGTCTCTCGTCGTCGGAGGCGTGGCCCTGGTCGCGTGCGTCATCGGCGCGCTGTTCTCGCCCGACCAGTTTTTCCGCTCGTATCTGTTCTCCTACCTTTTCTATCTCGGCATGACACTGGGCTGCATGGCCCTGGTCATGCTTCAGTACCTGACCGGAGGATCCTGGGGTATCGTGATCCGCCGCATCACCGAATCCGCCACGCGTACCATCCCGCTGCTCGCGTTTCTGTTCCTGCCGATCCTGATCGGTATTCCCAAGCTCTATTCGTGGTCGCACGACGAAGTGGTCAAAGCGGATCCCCTGCTGCAGCACAAACACCTCTACCTGAATGTGCCGTTCTTCATCGTCCGCGTGCTGATTTACTTCATTGGCTGGTGGATCTTCGCCCACTTCCTGAACAAGTGGTCGCACGAGCAGGATTCCGGCGGGCGCGACCTGCGCGGGCGCCGCTTGCAACTCCTGAGCGGCCCCGGCCTGATCTTCTACGCCCTGAGCGTGACTTTCGCTTCGGTCGACTGGGTGATGTCGCTCGAGCCCCACTGGTTCTCGACTATCTTCGGTCTGCTCTTTGTCGCAGGCCAGGGGCTTTCGGCGCTCTCGCTCTGCATAGCGCTGCTGGTGATTCTTTCCGACGAAGGTGGCCCGCTCGAAGGGGTGATCGGACCTTCGCACCTCCACGACATCGGCAAGCTCCTGCTCGCGTTTACCATGTTGTGGGCCTACTTCGCGTTCTCGCAGTTTCTAATCATCTGGTCCGGCAATCTGGTGGACGAAATTCCGTGGTACCTGGAGCGACTCCGGGGTGGATGGCAATGGATCGGGCTCCTGCTGGTGGTGTTCCATTTCGCGTTTCCGTTTGCCATGTTGCTCTCGCAAAGCCTGAAACGCGCAGGACACAAGCTCGTCCGCATCGCCGCACTGGTGATCGTCATGCGCTTCGTGGATCTGTTCTGGATCGTCGCGCCCGGCGCCAGCAAAGGCGGATTCCAGGTTCATTGGATGGATTTTCTCGCCCCGCTCGCTATCGGCGGCCTGTGGCTGGGCGCGTTCCTGTTTCAACTGCGGAAGTGGCCGCTGTTGCCCGTGCGAGATCCGCACCTGGAAGAAGCCATCGCTCGTGGAGGGGCCCATGAAGCATCCTATTGAGCCCGATAACAATCCCACCGTTTCCCACGAAGATACCGACGCGAACCCTCGCGCGATCACGCAATTCGGAATCGGCCTCACATTTCTCCTCATCGTGTCGCAATTGATCTTGTGGTGGGTGTTCTCCAGTTTCTCGCAACGCGAGCAAAAGCTCAGCCCGCCCGTTCCGGCCATCATCCGGACTCAGGCCCCCAAGGAGCCTCCCGAGCCCCGGCTGCAAGCCAATCCGCAGCTCGACATGAGAAAGATGTTGCAGGAGGAAGATGAAGTCCTCAACCGTTACGGCTGGGTGGATCCGGAGCGAGGCATCGTTCGCCTCCCCATCGCGCGGGCGCTCGACATCGTGGCGCTAAGAGGATTGCCGCAATTCAAAGCCGCGGCGGAAACTCCAACGGGTAAATCGAAATCAAAAGCATCGAGATGAGATCGTAAATGCAGGTTTGGAAAACAGTCATTATTTTATTTGTCACGGGCATTCTGGCGCACGGCCAGAAGCTGCAGGACCGCCAAATGGCCACCGCCGCCTCAGTGCTGCCCCCTGGCCTGCGCAACGTCAGCCTGGAGCAGAAGCTCAACCAGCAGGTTCCTCTCGATCTCAGTTTTCGCGACGACGCCGGGCGTCAGCTTCCGCTCTCCTCCTATTTCGGCGGCAAGCCGGCGATTCTGGCGCTGGTCTACTACCAGTGCCCCATGCTGTGTACTCAAATTCTCAACGGTCTGGTGATGAGTCTGCGCGGCATGTCGCTCGAATCCGGCCGCGACTTTGAAGTTGTCGCCGTCAGCATCGATCCTACGGAAACGCCCGATCTGGCCGCGCGCAAGAAAGCCGAATATCTGCGCCGTTATGCCAAGAGTTCCACCGGCTGGCACTTCCTCACCGGCGCCGAGCCGCAAATCCGGCAACTCGCCGACGCCGTGGGCTTCCGCTATGCCTACGACCCGCGCACCAAGCAGTACGCCCACGCCAGCGCCATCATGGTGCTCACGCCCGGCGGCCGGCTTTCCCGATATTTCTACGGAATCGAATACGCTCCGCGCGATCTGCGCCTGGGATTGGTGGAGGCCTCCGAAAACAAGATCGGCTCGCCGGCCGATCAGCTCCTGCTCTACTGCTACCACTACGACCCCAGCACGGGAAAATACTCCGCCATCGTGATGAACATCGTACGACTCGCCGGCGCCTTGACGCTCCTGATCTTCGGCTCTCTCTTAATCTGGATGTGGCGGCGCGATTTGCAGCGCACCCGCCGCGCTCAGTTGCCCGGCATGATGGGGGTGCGGTACCGATGAATCCGCAGTTCCAGCTCATTCCGGAACAGGCGTCGGCCACCGCCGTCCATCTGGATCATCTCACCATTTACCTGCTCTCCATCGCGGCGTTTTTCAGCACCCTGATCTTCGTGCTGATCTTCATTTTCGCCGTCAAGTACCGCCGCCGCGCCGGGCACGAGCGCGTCAGCGAGATCGGCCACGCGCTGCCACTCGAGATTGCATGGTCGGTGATCCCCTTCGGCCTCATGATGATCATGTTCACCTGGGGCGCCAGCATTTTCTTTGAAATGTCCCGGCCGCCCGACGACGCCATGAACATCTACGTCGTCGGCAAGCAATGGATGTGGAAGGCCCAGCACCTCGAAGGGCAGCGCGAGATCAACGAGCTGCACGTTCCGCTGGGCCGGCCCGTCCGCCTTACCATGACTTCCGAGGACGTGATTCACAGCTTCTACATGCCTGCGTTCCGCGTGAAGTTCGACGTGCTGCCCGGAAAATACACCACCGCCTGGTTCAACCCCACCAAGCCCGGAAAGTACCATTTGTTTTGCGCCGAGTATTGCGGCACCCTGCATTCGGGCATGATTGGCTGGATCCATGTGCTGGAGCCGGCCGAGTACGAGCGCTGGCTCGCGGGCGGCGCCGGCGGCGAATCTCTGGCCTCCAGCGGCCAAAAGTTGTTTGAATACCTGGCTTGCGCCAACTGCCATCGCACCGATAGGCAAGGCCGCTGCCCCAATCTGACCGGGCTGTTCGGAACCAAAGTGCAATTGACCACCGGCGAGACGGTGACGGCGGACGAGGCCTACGTGCGGGAATCCATTCTCAACCCCGGCGCCAAAGTCGTAGCCGGCTACCAGAACATCATGCCCACGTTCCAGGGCCAGGTTACCGAAGAAGATTTGCTGCAGCTTATCGAGTACGTCAAGTCGCTGGCCAAGCAGCCCACGCAACCCTCACCCGCCCCCGTGCGGCGCGCTGAAGCCAAAAAGAATCCCTAATTCGTATGATTACGGCAACTGTACAAACCAAGGATAATTACCTGACGCACGAATACGGCGTCAAGAGCTGGCTGCTCACGCAGGATCATAAACGGATCGGCCTCCTGTATCTCGCCGCCATCAGTTTCTTCTTTTTCCTCGGCGGCATTTTCGCCACGGTGATTCGCCTGGAGCTGCTCACTCCACCCGGCGACCTGGTCTCGGCCCAGACCTATAACAAGCTCTTCACCCTGCACGGCGTCATCATGATATTCCTGTTCCTCATCCCCTCCATACCGGCGACGCTCGGCAATTTCCTCATCCCCCTGATGATCGGCTGCAAAGATCTCGCCTTTCCAAAGCTCAACCTGCTGAGTTGGTACATCTTCATGGTGGGCGGCGGCTGCGTGCTCTACGCCATGCTCGAAGGCGGCGTCGACACCGGCTGGACCTTCTACGTGCCCTTCAGCACCAACTACGCGAACACGTACGTCATCCTCACCGGCGTCGGCATTTTCATTTCCGGCTTTTCGTCCATTCTCACCGGGCTCAATTTCATCGTCACCATTCACCGCATGCGCGCTCCCGGCCTCACCTGGTTTCGTTTGCCGCTCTTCATCTGGTCCATGTACGCCACCAGCATCATTCAGGTGCTTGGAACACCGGTGATCGCCGTGACCA
>Ga0335077_10006038_pt1 | contig 14927 bp, 12 predicted proteins | sample Lox_Sample_31_FD_207151 | JGI IMG/M metagenome (GOLD analysis project Ga0335077, IMG submission 207151) | Soil microbial communities from Loxahatchee National Wildlife Refuge, Florida, United States - Lox_Sample_3.1 | ecosystem: Environmental > Terrestrial > Soil > Wetlands | place: USA... | reverse complement strand
TTCGTGGAATGTCTCGCCGCCATGCACCACGCGATGTCCCACCGCGTACAGGTCGCCCAGGCTGCGGATTTCGGAGACTTCGGAAGCGTCCGAAGCCAGCCAGCGCAGCACGTAATCGAGCGCGGCTGCAATATCGCGGATGGGCGCGGTGAACTTGCGCCGCGGGCCGGTCTTGTTCTGCACCGTAATGATGGCTTCGCCGCCGATCCGCTCCACCTGCCCGCGGCAGAGGCGCTCGTCGGTGGCGCTGCGGATGCGTTCGAGATCGGTCGCAAACACCTGGAACTTCAGGCTGGAGCTGCCGGCGTTGAGAATGAGTACGTTCATGGGGGAAACTTCATTTTGACAGATGGCGGGCGCGCGGAGAGGGCCGGCTTGGGCTGCTCGCCCGCGCCCGGGAAGAGGGAGGAGGCGGCGGCGAATGCGGCGGCTTCGACCGCTTCCTGACGATCGCGGGTGTGCCTCCGCGCCGGATATAGCCATTGACAATATATCCGTATTGGATATAATTGACGAATGACCAAGTCCGCTCTTCCGGCGCCGGAGACGCTGTTGCCGCTGCCGCCGGCCACTTTTCACATTTTGATCGCGCTGGCGGAGGGCGACCGGCACGGCTACGCCATCATCCAGGACATCGCCGCGCACTCCGGGAGCCGCATCCGGCTTGGCGCCGGCACGCTTTACCGCTCGCTGCAGCGCATGCTGGAGCAGGGCCTGATCGTGGAAACCGGCGACCGGCCCGCGGCGGAGTTGGATGACGGGCGCCGACGCTATTACCGGATCACGCACTACGGCGAACTCGTCGCGCAGGCCGAGGCGCGGCGGCTCGCCGAGCTGGTGCGGCTGGCGCGCGCGAGCGGCCTGTCGAAGGTGACGGCGTGATGTGGCTGTATCGCGCATTGCTGCATCTGTACCCCGCTTCGTGGCGGGCCGAGTACGGCGAGGAAATGTGCGCGGTGTTTGCCAGGCGCCGGCGCGACGCGTCCGGGGTGCTGGCTGCGCTCGCGCTGTGGATGGAGGCGCTGGCGGATGCGATCGCGACGGCGCCCGCCGTGCAGTGGGACATTCTGCGCCAGGATCTGCGCTATGCGTGGCGCGCGCTCCGCCGCTCGCCCGGTTTCGCGGTCACGGCGGTGGGCATCGCGGCTTTGGGGATCGGCACGACGACGGCGGCGTACACGATGGTAGACCACGTTCTCATTCGTCCCCTGCCGTTCGCGGAGCCGGACCGGCTGGTCAGGCTTTGGGAAGACCACTCGGCCAACGGCAACGGGTGGGAATGGGATATATCACCCGCCAATTACCGCGATTGGAAACGGATGAGCACGTCGTTCGCGGCGATGGCGGCTTACCGCGGGCTGCTGGTGAACCTCACGGGACAAGGCGAACCGGAGAGCGTGGAAGGCGCATCGGTGGAAGCCGGGACGTTCGGCTTGCTCGGCATCCAGCCCGTGCTGGGCCGCTCCTTTCGAAGCGAAGACGACCGCGAATCGGCTCCCGCCACCGTGATCCTAAGCTACGGGCTGTGGCAGGGGCGCTTCGCCGGCGACCCGGACGTCATCGGCCGCGCGATCGAGCTCGACAGCAAGCCTTACACGGTGATCGGCGTGATGCCGGAAGGTTTCCGTTTCCCGGCGCGCACGGCCCGCTTGTGGACGCCGCTGCAATTGGCCGGGGACGCGTACGAAGACCGGCTCGACTGTTACCTGGGTGTAATCGGACGGCTGAAGCCGGGCGTTTCCGAGCCGCAGGCCGCGGCGGAGATGCGCACCGTCGGCGGCCGGCTGGCCCGTGCCTTTCCCAAGGAAATGGGGAACACCAGCGTCACCACGATGCGGCTGCGGGACGACGTGTCGGCGCAGGCGGTGCTGATGCTCAAAGTGCTGCTGGCCGCGGCGTTCTGCGTGCTGCTGATCGCGTGCGCCAACCTGGCGAACCTGCTGCTGGCGCGGGCGCTGATGCGCGGGCGCGAGCTTGCGGTGAGGACCGCGCTCGGTGCGGGGCGTGAGCGCCTGGTCCGGCAGATGCTCACCGAGAGCCTGCTGGTGGCGCTGGCGGGCGGCGCGCTCGGGTTGGTGCTGGCGCATGCCGCGCTGCCGCTCGCGGTGCGGCTGGTGCCGACGTCGCTGCCCATCGCCGAGGTGCCGGCGATCGATCCCAGGGTGCTGGCGTTCGCGGCGGTGGTCACCTGCGCGACCGGCGTCGTCTTCGGCCTGTTCCCGGCTTTGCGCGCGGGCCGCCGGCAGGGGCTGAGCCAGTTGCAGGGTGGCCGGTCCGCCGCCCACCAGCGGCAGGAGCGCGTGCGCTCGCTGCTGGTAATCACGGAAATCGCGGGTTCGGTCGTGTTGCTGGTCGCGTTCGGCCTGCTGGTGCGGGCGCTCTGGCGCGTCGAGAGCGTGGACCCGGGCTTCCGCGCGGAACACGTGCTCACGTTGCGCACATCGCTGCCGATGCCGCGCTACGAACGGCTGGAGACCCGCGAACCCTTCTACCGCCACGTGCTGGGCGAGGCTCGCCGCCTTCCCGGCGTCACGGCGGCGGCATACATCAGCTTCCTCCCCATGGCGATGCACGGCGGCATCTGGTCCGTCGAGATTGCGGGACATCCGGAGGACGCCGCGCGGCGGCGCACGGCGAGCCTGCGATTCGTCACGCCGGGTTTCTTCCGGGCGCTGGGGATTCCGCTTGTGGCCGGGCGCGACGTGGCCGAGTCCGACGTACACGAGGCCCCATTCGTCGCCGTGGTCAGCCAGTCTTTCGTCGCGCGGTACTGGAGGGGCGAAGACCCGGTGGGCCGGCATTTCAGTATCGGCGATCACGACCGGGTGGTGATCGGCGTGGTGGGCGACGTCCGCGTGCGCGGGCTCGAGAGAACGAGCGAGCCGCAGGTGTATCTCTCCTGGCAGCAGCCCGACGATGTTTCGACGTGGTATGCGCCCAAGGACCTGGCCGTGCGCACCACGGCCGATCCTGCTTCGCTGGTTCCGGCGCTGCGGCGGATCATCCACGAAGCCGATCCGGAGCAGCCGATCTCGGACGTAATGCCGCTCGAGGAGATCGTCGAGGCGGACACCGCGTCGCGGCGCGTGCAGCTTGACGTGCTGGGCGCATTTGCGGCGATGGCGTTTCTGCTGGCGGCAGTGGGCATTCACGGCCTGCTGCTGTTCACGGTATCGGCGCGCACGGCGGAGATCGGCATCCGCGTGGCACTCGGCGCGCAGCCGCGCGACATCATCGGGATGACGCTCGCCGACGGCTTCCGCCTGACCGCGGCCGGAGTGGCGGCCGGACTGCTGGCGGCCTTTGGCGCGTCCCGGGTTCTGGAATCGGCGCTGGCCGGAGTGAGGCCGAACGACCCGGCCACTTTCGCCGCGGCGTGCGGAGTGGCTGTGGCGATGGCGGTCGCCGGCAGCCTGTTGCCGGCCATACGCGCGCTGCGCATCGATCCCACCACGGCGATCCGCGCCGAATAGCTCGCAATAGCGCTTCGAGCCGGCCCGTAGGCGTTCTACGGCTTCTTGGCCGGCGCCGCTGCGGGTGCTGCAGGTGCGGCGGGCTTGGGAGCATCCGCGACCGGGTGGGCCTGGTCGTAGAGCCGGACGATATCCGGCGTGATATTGGTGGAAGCGGCGGCCCAGAGCACGTCGGTCTGCGGGTTGCTCACGTCGAGCACTACGGAGTACCCGTTCTGCGTCGCGTATTCCTCGATGACCTTCATCATCTTCCCGCCCAGGTCCTGCATGATGCGGCTCTGTTCCTGCTCGAGGTCGTCGTTCATGTCCTGTTGCTTGCGGGTGAAATCCTTGTTGCCGCTATCGATTTCTTTTTGCAGCCGCTCCTTGGCTTCGTCGCTCATGGTGGCGCTGCCTTTGCGCAGTTGGTCCTGCAGCGCCTCGACATCGGAGCGCTTCTTATCCAGGTCCGCTTTGCGCGGATTGAACTTCGCCTGCACGTCGGCAGCGGCCTTCATGCCGTCCTTGGTGTTCAGGATGGCGGATTGGATGTTGATGATCGCAATCTTCGTAGGGACGGGACCCGGCGACACCGGGCGCGGCGGCGCGGCGGCCTGTGACGGTGCGGGCTGACCCTGGGCGCACGCCAGAACGGCGGCGCAACAGAGCAGGGCGGGAACTGCGGCTACATTCTTCTTCAAAGTCAAACTCCTAAACGTGAAATCCTATCATAGCGGGAAGCTTCGCGATCCCGCCAGCGCCGGCCCACCGGCGCGCGGCCGAAGCCCGGCGGCAGTCGGCGATCCGGCGTGCACAGTGTCTCAACGCATCGGACGCGAAGGGCACTAGAAAGTCCTGCCGACGGTGAACCGGACCATGGTCGATCTTTCGTCCCACGGGTACAGCGGCCCGTAGTTGGCGATTGCGTTGGTGAACGTCGCCTGGTTGGGAAACATGGTCCGGTCCGCGGCGATCGGCGTCTGAATGTTGGTGTCGAGCCGGAGCGGGTTGTACGCGAAGTAAACCCGGAAAGGCGCATTGACGACCGGTAGCGTGACATCGATCTCCAAACCAGTGGAGGCGCGCATTTTTTCCGTGCCCGGGGCGATTTGCACGCGGCCGGAGTAGCCGGCAGAGGGGAACTGCTGGTTCAGGTCGAGCACGCGCTGCGGGTCCATAGTGAGCTGGTTGGGACGCAGAATGCGGTTGACGCCGGCGTCGAAGTACGGCACCAGGCTTACGGTTTCGCCGATGATCGGAATGCGATACTCGAAGTTCCCGTAACTCTGCCAGTCGCCGCCGGGCGTTATGATCTGGTAAACCGGGATGGTCATTGTCACCGGCTGCGGCGTCAGCACTCCGCCAACCACCACGTTCTGCGTTCGCTGCGAACCGTCGGCATTATACACCTGCACGGAGGCGCTGGAAGGGATGAACGCGATCGGGGTGATGCCCCAGATGTCGAAGCCGCGAATATCGTCCTCGCCGCCCATGAAGCTGCGCGAGAACGGGGGCACGAGCTTGCCGCCGTAGCCGCTGATCAACCAGGTGCTCAAGTGGAAAGCGAGGACGTTTTTCCGGCTGAAGATGGGCGACGGATGGAAGTATTTCAGATCGATCGCCGGGCGGATCGTGTTGACGTTGCCGCCCAGCACGCTGCCCGAGGCCGCGACCGAGAAGAAAATGCTCTTGCCGGCGGTCGGGTTGATCGGGTTGTTGACCGTGTTGTAGGAAATCGACGGCGTGATGGAACTGGTGTCGATGCCCTGCAAGGCGTTGGGGCCGTAAACGCCGCTGAAGTTGATGTAGTCGAAATAATTGGTGGCGCCGCTGGTCTGAGTAACGATATCCGAAACGCTGTATCCGTACGTGATGCCGGTTCGCCAGAAACTGCGGTGCAACTGGTAGCTCAGCGAGACGTTGAAACCCTTGCTGTTCTGGATATAGTTCAGCAGGTTCTGGTTGTTCGGGCCCTCGATGGAATTGAACAGCGGCAGCAGGTCCTGCCCGTAAAGGATGGACGCTTCGCGGGCCTGGTTGTAATCGAAGCGGCTGATGAAAACCGTGAAGCCCGCCTGGATCGGCCGGTCGAACAGATAAGGTTCGGTGAAGCCGAAAGTGGCGCTCTGCATGCGGGTGCCGATCTGCCCGTTGAGCGATAGGGTTTCGCCGAGGCCAAGGAAATTGTTGGTGGAGTAATTAGCACCCAGGAAACTGCCGGCGATGCCCGACACGCCGCCGTTCAGGCCGATGGTGTTCTTGCCCTTCTCCTTCACCTTGAGCGTGATATCGACCGTATCCGTGCCTGGATTGGTCTTGATATCGGCCGCCTCTTCCTTCTTCAGCATTTCGAAATAGCCGAGCTGGTTGAGACGCAGGATGCTGAGGTCCCAGAGCTGGGTATTGAACATGTCGCCTTCGTCGAGCAGGATCTCGCGGCGGATGACGCGGTCGCGGGTGGTAGTGTTGCCGGAGAAATCGATGCGGCGGATGAAGAACTGCTTGCCTTCGTCGGCGGTGATGGTGAGGTCGATCTGGTCGGTGTTCGGCTGCGGATCGAAGGCGGGTTCCGGGACGAAATTGATGTACCCGAACTGGCCATAGAGCTTGCGCATGTTCTCCATGCCCTTGCGCAGCTTGTCGGTGGAGAAAACGTCGCCCTGCTTCATGCCGAAGAGGTTCATCAGCACGGAGGGTTCGCGGAAGAGCTTGACGCCGACGAAATTCATGTTGCGCAGGTGGTAGAGGCGGCCTTCTTCCACGGGAATGGTGATGTCGGCGAAAATGCCGGGCGATTCCATTTTGACGATCGGCAGGCGCCAGCCGTGGCCGCCGCTGGGGTAGACCTTGACCGTCTCGTCGAGCGACTTGAACAGGAAAAACCCGCGATCCTGATAGGCCTGGCGGATCCGTTCCTCATCCTCTTCGAGCTTGGCCTGATCGTAGGTTTTGGCGAACAGGCTTTCGAACAGGATGGAGTGCGGGATGCCGTAGGGATGGAGGTTCTTCATCGCCGCGACCACCCATTTCTGCTTCATGGCCGTGTTGCCCGTGATGGTAATCTTGCCGACTTTCACTTTCGGCCCTTCCTTGACGTTGAAAGTGACTTTGAGCGAGGAAGGCGGAATCTGCTCGACGACGGGATCCACGGTGGCGTATTGGCGGCCGCGTTCGGCCAGGAATTCTTTCAGTACCTGGGCGGCGCGCTGAATCTTGTTGGGATCGTACTGGGACTCAACCACTAGGCCGACCTTGCGCTCCTTGAAGCGGTCGAGAATCTCCGACACCGTGACGGTGTGGATGCCTTCGTAATTGATAGTGCGGATGACGCGGCGTTCGGTGACGACGAAGCGCAGGATCAGGCCGCCGGTGGGGTCGGGCTCGGTTTCGAGCACGATATCGTCGAAGCGGCCGGTGTTCCAGAGAGCCATGAAATCACGCCGCAGGGATTCTTCGTTGTAGAGGTCGCCCGGCTTGGTAAAGATGAGCGCTTTGAGTGTCTCGGAGGGCACGCGGCGCGCGCCGCGGAATTCGATGGCTTTGATCACCTCGCCGGTGACCGGCTGCGGAGCACTGGGTGCCGGTTTGGGCGCTTCGAGCGGCGGCTGGCCAGGAACATTCTCGAGCGGACTCGGTTGCGCGGGGGGCTGCGCCGGCTTCTCCGTTCCCGGCACTTCCTCGAACGGGTTGCGCTGCTGAGGCGCGGGCTGCGGCGGGTTTTGCGGATTCTGCTTGGGCGGATTCTGCGGGTTCTGCTGCGGCGGAGGCGTCTTCGCCGGAGGAGTCTGGCTTTGCTGCGCGCCGGCCGGCGCCGCCAGCCAGCCCAGACACAGCGTCACCATCATCAGGCTCCGCCGTCCGAAATGCTTCATGCGCGCATACCTTTCCGTTGTGCCCTGCCGCGAAGAGTTTGCATGGGGAATGACTTCACTCGGGTTTAGCCGGCCGTAGTGTTGATAAGCACTCATTCTAACGGATCTCAGACGCTCCAAACAACGAGGCGACGCGGTCCACAGGTGTGAACGCCGGTCACAGGCCCGTGGACAAGGTCCTGTGTTTCTTGTCGGTCTGACTCACCCGGCCATCCCCGCCCGGCTGTTACTGCACGTTCGCGGCCAGCGGAGGCTGCGCCCAGCCGGGGTAGGGGCGATCCATTCAAATCAATCGGGAACCCTGCCGCGAGCGGGCCGGGCGCGATGCAGGCCGAGGCGCAAGTTGCGACCTCGCGGCCACACAGTGTGACTCGCGGGCGGCAGCGTTCCAGTTGCGGAATCCGCGCCGCCGCGTCCCTCGCCGGAAGGACGCGGGGCCCCCGGTGATACGATCGAAGCTGCTCCTTCGTCGAAGGCTCGGCGAAGAGAGCCGCGGCGCATGGCGGCTATTCTGATTTTCCTCGCGGTCTACCTCGTGCTGGCCATCGGCCGGCTGCCCGGATTTCGCGTGGACCGCACGGGCGCATGCATTATCGGCGCCAGCCTGATGATCGTCTTCGGCGTGCTGGACCTGAGCCAGGCTTACGCGGCGATCAACTACGACACGATCATCCTGCTTTTCGGCGTGATGATCGTGGTCGCCAACCTGCGCCTCTCCGGCTTCTTCAGCGCGGTGGCGGAATGGGTTGTGGAACACGCCCACCGGCCGATCGTGCTGCTGGCCGCGATCGTTCTGGTGGCCGGGTTCTTCTCCGCGTTCTTCGTCAACGACACGATGTGCCTGGTGCTGACGCCCCTGGTGCTCGAGATCACCCGCCAACTGCGCCGCAACGCGGTGCCCTACCTGCTGGCGGTGGCGATGGCGGCGAACATCGGCAGCGTCGCCACCGTTACGGGCAATCCGCAGAACATGATGATCGGCAGCTTTTCGGGCATTCACTACCGCGCCTTTGCCGCGGCGCTGTCGCCCGTCGCGGCGATCGGCCTCGCGCTGACGGTGGCCGTGATCGCCGCCACCTACCATGGGGAGTTCCGGTTTCAGGAGAAAGTCGCGCTCGAACGGCGCCCCGTGCGCGTCAACCGGATGCTTATGTGGAAATCGCTGGCCGTGTCCGCCGGCATGATCGTGCTCTTCTTCGCCGGCTGGCCGGTTTCTAAGGTGGCATTGATGGCCGGCGCGCTGCTGCTGGTGACGCGCCGCGTGAAACCCGAGCGGATCTACCGCGAGATCGATTGGTCGCTGCTGGTGCTGTTCATCGGGCTCTTCATCGTCGTGGCGGGCGTGGAGAAAACCTCTCTGCCCGGCGACCTGTTCCGCGCGGCACAACAATTTCACCTGGAGCGGGTGCCGGTGCTGAGCGCGCTGGCGGCCGTGCTTTCCAACATCGTGAGCAACGTGCCGGCAGTGCTGGTGTTCAAGCCCTTCGTCGTTCACATGGGCAATCCCGTGCGTTCCTGGCTGACGCTGGCAATGTCCACGACGCTGGCCGGCAACCTGACCATTCTCGGTTCGGTGGCGAATCTGATTGTGGTTCAGAGAGCGCGCCACGAAACGCCGATCGGTTTTTGGCAATACTTCAGGGTGGGAGCTCCCTTGACCATCCTGACCATCGCCGTCGGGGCGCTCTGGCTGGGCTGAGCCGGGCGCCCGGGCGCGGGGCGGAGGACCATTGCTCGCACCGGGGCTGCGCGCGAATTAGAATAGGCATTTCACGATGCTCAAGCCGACCATTTTTCGCGAATATGACATCCGCGGCACCGCGGACGACGAACTCTTGAGTGAAGACGTTGCCGTGCTGGGGCAGGCGCTCGGGACCTATCTGCGGCGGCACGGAGGCCCGAAACTCTGCCTGGGCCGCGATACGCGCCTCAGTTCCACCCGCCTGCGCGACGCGCTGCTCGGCGGCCTCACCGCCAGCGGCTGCCACGTGACCGATATCGGCGTGCAGCCGACGCCGCTGCTCTACTACGCCACGGTGCACACCAAAGCCGACGGCGGCGTGATGATCACCGGCAGCCACAATCCACCCGAGTTCAACGGCTTCAAGACCGTGCTGGGCGCCGGCACGATTCACGGCGAATCGATCCAGCAGATCCGGCGCATGATCGAAACCGGCGACCTGGACCGCGGCGGCGGCAGCGAAACGGCCGCCGACATGGTGGCGCCGTACGTCGAGGAGGCGGCGGCGCAGTTCCACTTCCCGCGGCGGATCCGCGTGGTGGTGGATGCGGGCAACGGCGTGGGCGGACCGGTGGCGCACCGGTTGTTGGAGCGGCTGAACGTGGACGTGGAGGAGATGTTTTTCGAGATGGACGGCCGGTTCCCGAACCATCATCCCGACCCGACGGTGCCGCGGTACCTGGAGGCGCTGATCGCGCGCGTGCGCGAAACCAAGGCGGACCTGGGCATCGCCTTCGACGGCGACGCCGACCGCATCGGCGCCGTGGACGAGCGCGGGTCCATCCTTTGGGGCGACCAGTTGATGATCCTCTATGCGCGCGAGATCCTGGCGCGCAAGCCGGGCGCGACCTTCATCGGCGAGGTGAAGTGCTCGCAACTGATGTACGACGACATCGCCGCGCACGGCGGCCATCCCATCATGTGGAAGACCGGCCATTCGCTGATCAAGGCCAAGATGAAGGAGACCGGCGCGGCGCTGGCGGGCGAAATGAGCGGGCACATGTTCTTCGCCGACCGCTATCACGGGTACGACGACGCGATTTACGCCGCGTGCCGACTGATCGAGATCGTGGCGCGCTCCGGGCGGCCGCTGTCGACGCACCTGGCCGATCTGCCGCGCACGGTCACCACACCCGAGATCCGCTTCGACTGCCCGGATGAGATCAAGTTCGACGTCGTCAGCCGGGCGGCCGGCGAATTACGGTCGTGCCATAAGACCGTGGAGGTGGACGGCGTGCGTGTGCTGTTCGAGGAAGGATGGGGCTTGGTCAGGGCCTCGAACACGCAGCCGGTGCTGGTGATGCGCTTCGAAGCGCGCACTCCCGAACTGCTCGGCCGGTATCGCGGCGAAGTGGAATCGGTGGTCGAGCGCGCGAAAGTCGAGACGGAGCGCGCCGGCGGGCGCTGACGGGGCCGGCAACGCTACGGCGCGGAGGACGGCTCGGTGCGCTGACCGTCCACGGTGAGGAGTACGAGATCGACGCGGCGGTTGTGGGCGCGGCCCTCGTCGGTATCGTTGGTATCGGCGGCGGCGTTCTCGGCGTATCCGGCGACGGCCATGCGCTCGCGTGGAATCTGGTAGCGGGTGGCCAGGACCTCCATCATGGCGATGGCGCGGGCGGCCGAAAGTTCCCAGTTGCTGCGGAAGCGCGAATTGTGGATGGGGACCGAATCGGTGTGGCCTTCCAGGCGCACCGGGTTGGGCAGGCTCTCGATGACGGCGGCGATCTTGTCGAGCGTCGCGAAACTGGAAGGCGACACGACATCTTCTCCGGAAGCGAAGAACCCCGACTCGCGCAAGCTGAGGACGAGGCCGCGCGCTTCCAATTTGAGCCCCACCTTGCCGGCGCGCAGTTCGGTGTCGAGCACCCGGCTGAGCGTGTCCATCGATCGGGTTAGGTCGGCCGGGCCGGCCGGCGCGGCAAACGGAAGGGCCGCGAGCGCGGCCGGCAGCGCCTGGCGGTCCTTGTCGTGCCGGACGTGTCCCAAGGCTTTCAGGATGGCATCGCTGACTTCGCCGTGCGCCAACGCCTCGCGCACCGACGCCGACACCTGGCGGGCCTTGGCCTTGTCGGCCTGGGTGGAGGCGAACATCACGACGAAGAAGGCGAACAGCAGAGTGACGAAATCGGCGTAAGAAACCATCCAGCGTTCGTGGTTCTCGGCGTGGTGGGTGGGTCTGCGCGTCATCGGCCCTTCACTTTCGCGGCTCCGCCGGCCGCGGGCCCGCCGGCGGCTCCGCATAAACGGTGCGCGGTGCGGGACGCTTGCGCCGCGGGTCGAACGCTTCCAACTTGAGGCGGAGCAGGGTCGGGTTGAGGCCTTCGACGATGGAGGCCACCCCCTCGAGAACCATTTCCTGGAGGGCGACGGCCTCGCGGAGGCGGGCGCGCAGCTTGTTGGCGGCGGGCAGGAAGAAAATATTCGCCGAGCCGACGCCGTAGACCGTAGCGACAAACGCGACGGCGATTCCGTGGCCGACTTCTTTAATATCCTCGAGGTGCTTCATTACCTGGATCAGGCCCATCACCGCGCCGATGATGCCGATGGTCGGAGCGTAGCCGCCCGCCGCTTCCCAGACGCGGGCTTCGGCCTCCCGCGCCTGCTCGTTCTGGGCGATATCGATTTCCATCATCTTCCGCATCTCTTGCAGATCGGTTCCATCCACCGCCAGGTTGAGGGCCTTGCGCATGAAAGGATCCGGCACGGCGTCGGCTTCATATTCCAGGCTCACGATGCCTTCGCGGCGCGCCTTGGTGGCAAAGCGGATCAGGTCGTCGATCACGGCCGCGTACCGCTGGGAAGGCTCGAGGAAGACGTCGCCGAGCCTTTTGAGCGCGCACAGCACAACATGCAGCGGCGTAGTGACCAGGACCGCGCCGAAAGTGCCGCCCAGGACGATCATGGCGGCGGTGATCTGGGCGATGTCCTGGATGCTGCCCCGCTCCAGCAGGAGTCCACCGATGAGGCCGGAGAGCGCGAGGCTGATTCCGACCAGGGTAGAAAAATCCGGGCGCCGCGAGAGTGGCACGGCCGTCGCGCGCCGGGCGGCCGGAGCAGCCGCGACCGGCTTCGGGGATGTGTTTGGAGGATTTTGCGGAGCAGTCGCCATGTGCTATCAACCGGCCTCTGGAAGGGCCGTTCCCGCTTCAGCCGGACCGGAACCTCCACAAAGCTGGTGTGGAGCGGCATCCGGCCCGCAGATCCGCCGCCGAAAAGCCACGACCCGTTCGACCACCTCCTCAGCGCTCTCCCGCACCCGCAGAATCTGCCCGTTGGAAAGCGTGATCACGGTATCCGGCGTGGCTTCGATGTGCTCAATCATGTCCGAGTTGAGCACCAGCGGGACACGGTTCAATCGGGTTAGCCAGATCACTTGGATGCCAATAGACATATCGGCGGGAAGCGGGGTTTCGATTAATGGGCGCGCCGCGGTGACCGAAGAGCATTTTGGGTGGCAAGGGGCGAGACGCTGCGCCGCAGCGCGTCTTCCGGCAGTTGGTGGGTTCTGCTCCAGCCATCGCGAGGAGGCGGACGTGGATCGATCGAGCAGCTCGGGAGCACAAACCTTTGTTATTCCACTGTGGCCGAGATGGGGGTATCGCGCGCGGGCGGGTGCGCTGACGACGTCACCGGCTCTGGCGGAGGAACGGAGGGAGGTGTTCGAAAGCGTTTTCGACGGACTGCGCGGCGTGCCGGACGACCGCGATACCCGTGCCGCCTGCCGGTTCCTGCTGCGCCACCTGGCGGCATCGGCGCCCGAGCGCTAAACGGCTTCGTGTATGATGGCTGAGTCCCGGAGGAGACGCCATGGGTCCCGCCGCCACCGAATCCGCCGCAACTTCATTCGGCCTGTCGAGCATCGGGCAGATTGCCATCACGACCACCAACCTGGAGCGAGCGGTCGCTTTTTATCGCGACACGCTGGGGATGAAACTTCTGTTTCAAGTGCCGGGGCTGGCGTTTTTCGACTGCGCCGGCATCCGGCTGATGCTTTCCGGCGCTGAAAAACCGGGCGAACAATACAGCTCCGTCGTTTATTTCAGGGTGCCGGACATCCTGGCCGCGGCGAAAACGCTGGAGAGCCGCGGCGTGCCGTTCGACCGTCCGCCGCACCTGGTGGCGCGCATGCCGGATCACGACCTGTGGATGGCTTTTTTCCGCGACCCGGACCGCAACCTGCTTGCCCTCATGGCCGAGGTGGCACGAGGCGCGGAGTAGCAGGTGCCGCGAGCGCCGAGGCGGCGCTGGCGGAGGCGACGGTACAAGCGGGAGAGACTGTTGACAGGCGAAAGCGCCTGTCCCACCTCGCGCAGGCGCCAGCCCCATAATCATGAGAAAGCGGTTGACAGGCGGAAGCGCCTGTCCCACCTTCAGCGCGCGATGTTGCTGCCGAAGTTGAAACACGGCCCGATCGATACGCGGACGGTGTTGCGGCCGCTGGCGATCAGGTCGCTGAACAGATGATCGTGCACGAAGTCGGCCTGCACGCGCAGGCCCACGTGCCTGGAGACGTTGAAGTCCGCGCCGCCGCCGAAGCCGTAGAACGCCACCGTGTCGGTCTTGTGGCCGGAGGGCGCCAGTTGCGCGGCGATGGCAGCCGCGATGGGATCCTTCGGCTGCGGGGTGGCGTATTCGTGGATGGCGCCCGCCGAAGGCCGGATGAATAACGTCACCTTACTGAAGTGCCGATAGTTAAACTGCGGCCCGGCGGCGAAGGTTTGGGTGCGCGAATGCGCCGGTACGACCAGGGTATAGCCAGCGGGAATCTGGCCGGCGGCCGCCAATTGGGCGAGTTCGGCGCCCAATTCCTGCTGCAGGCCGGGCACGAGCAGATTGGGTGTGAGCGTCAGATCGCCCGCGGAAATGCTGTAGTCAAAACCGAGCGATAGCCAGGTGTTGGCGCGCACGCCGGTCTGAAAGTGAAAGCCGTTCTCCTTAAGGCTGACCAGAGGGCTATCAAGAAACGTGTAGCCGGTGAACATATCGAACCGGCTGACATAGGCTTGCTGGGCGAAGCCGGCGAGTGGCGCCAGGGCCAGAACCAACGGCAGCCAAGCCGGGGGACGCGGCCAGCGAGTTCGAGAATCGACGTGGATTTTTTGGTATTTCATGCTTTTTCGCTCGTTCGATCGGGCTGATTCCTGTGGGGCGCCGGGCAAGCGCGCGTCCCTTTCGCTGGCACTGCCGCCGGGCGAATCAGCCGATTATAACGTGGTTGAAACAAAATAGGCGGTCTTTTTTCGAAAAATGGCGGGCGGGCTGCGGATGGCGGCCGTGTCAACGCTGGAACAAAGAGATACCGGCGATGCCTGCGGCTCCGGCGTCCAGACACAGCGGGGCGTTTTGCAGGGTGATGCCGCCCAGCGCGAAGACCGGGATGGAGACGGCCGTGCAAGCGTCCCGGAGGGCTGCGACGCCTACGGGCGTGCCGTAGGCCGCCTTCGAGGGGGTGAAGAAGACCGGCCCGAAGACCGCGAAATCCGCGCCCGCAGCCTCGGCCGCGCGCAGGTCAGCCAACGAATGGGTCGATACGGCGATCAGGAAGCCGGCGGGGACGATCGCGCGGAGTTCGCGAGGCGAGATGGACCCGGACGGCAGATGGACGCCGTGCGCGCCCGCGGCCAGCGCCACGTCGGCGCGGCCGTTCACCAGGATGCGCGATCCGTGCGGGTTGGGCAGCGCGAGCACGCGGCGCGCGAGCGTGCACATTTCGCGGGCGGGCAGGTCTTTTTCACGAACCTGGATGTATTCCACGCCGTCAGCCAGCGCGCGGGCGGCGAATGCCATCAGGGGTTCGATACCGCCCGCGGCGCGGCGGTCGGTGATGTAATAACGAAGCAACGGCACTCCCAATCGTCC
>Ga0335077_10006036_pt1 | contig 14929 bp, 15 predicted proteins | sample Lox_Sample_31_FD_207151 | JGI IMG/M metagenome (GOLD analysis project Ga0335077, IMG submission 207151) | Soil microbial communities from Loxahatchee National Wildlife Refuge, Florida, United States - Lox_Sample_3.1 | ecosystem: Environmental > Terrestrial > Soil > Wetlands | place: USA... | reverse complement strand
GACACCTCGATCTGCGGCATGCCACGCGGCGCCGGCGCAATGTCCGAAAGATCGAACTTGCCAAGCGACTTGTTATCCGCGGCGCGATCGCGCTCACCCTGCAGCACGTGAATCGTCACGGCGGTCTGATTGTCATCCGCCGTCGAGAACGTCTGCGCGGCGCGCGTTGGAATGGTCGTGTTCTTCTCGATGAGCTTGGTCATGATGCCACCGAGGGTCTCGATACCGAGCGACAGCGGGGTCACATCGAGCAGCAGCACGTCCTTCACTTCGCCTGCGAGCACGCCCGCCTGGATGGCTGCGCCGATAGCGACCGCCTCATCGGGGTTCACGTCCTTGCGCGGCTCCTTGCCGAAGAAGTCCTTCACGTACTTCTGCACGAGCGGCATGCGCGTCTGCCCGCCGACCAGGATCACCTCGGCCACGTCGCTCGCGGCAAGTCCGGCATCCTTCAAGGCGATGCGGCAGGGCTCGACCGTCTTCTTGACGAGATCCTCGACCAGCGATTCGAGCTTGGCCCGCGTCAGCTTGATGTTGAGATGCTTCGGGCCGCTTGCATCCGCCGTGATGTACGGCAGGTTCACATCGGTCTGCTGCGTCGAGGAGAGTTCGATCTTGGCCTTCTCGGCGGCCTCCTTGAGGCGCTGCATCGCGAGCGGATCCTGGCGCACGTCGACTCCGGACTCCTTCAGGAACTGCTCTGCGAGGAAGTGAATCACGCGCGCATCGAAGTCCTCGCCGCCGAGGAAGGTGTCACCGTTGGTGGAGAGCACCTCGAACTGTCGCTCACCGTCGACCGCGGCGATCTCGATGATGGAAATGTCGAAGGTGCCGCCGCCCAGATCGTAGACGGCGATCTTGCGGTCGCCGCCTTGCTTGTCGAGGCCATAGGCGAGCGCCGCGGCCGTGGGCTCGTTGATGATGCGCTTCACTTCGAGCCCGGCGATGCGCCCGGCGTCCTTGGTCGCCTGGCGCTGCGAATCGTTGAAGTACGCCGGAACGGTGATGACGGCTTCGGTCACCGTCTCACCGAGGTAATCCTCGGCCGTCTTCTTCATCTTCATGAGGACGCGCGCTGAGATCTCCGGCGGAGCCATCTTCTTGCCCTGCGCCTCGACCCACGCATCGCCGTTGTCGGCGCGGACGATCTTGTAGGGGACCATCTTGATATCGCGCTGCACGACCTCGTCTTCGAACTTGCGGCCGATGAGCCGCTTCACCGCGAACAGCGTGTTCTGCGGATTCGTGACGGCCTGACGCTTCGCCGGCGCACCGACCACGACCTCCGAGTCCTTCGTGAATGCGACGATCGACGGCGTGGTGCGATCACCCTCGCTGTTCTCGATCACGCGCGGCTTGCCGCCTTCCATGATGGCGACGCATGAATTCGTCGTACCGAGGTCGATGCCGATAGTCTTAGCCATGGATTTACTCCGAAATATGTCGTTGGCCGCTCAGGCTTTTTTGGGTGCGGGTTGCCACGATTCAAGTGCGACTGGACCGATTCTGTTCCGTGGCCGGACCGCGGGCCCCGCCGCTCGGGGTCCTGGCCACGATGACCCGGGCCGGCCGTAGCAGCCGGCCGTTGAGCTCATAGCCGCGCTGCACCACCTGCAACACGGTGTCGGGCTCGGCCGTATGAGAGTCCTGGAGCATGACCGCCTCGTGCCGCGCAGGGTCGAGCGGCTCGCCGTGGGGATCGATCTCCTGGATGTTGAGCTTCTCGAAGGCTTTGGTCAGCAGCCGCAGCGTCGCCTGGAGGCCCTCGGCCAAGCTGGGTACGCCCGACTCCGCGGCGCTCGCCGCGGCGAGCTCGAGGCTGTCCTTGACGGGCAGCAGCTCGACCGCAAACTTCTCCAGCCCGGAGCGGACTGCATTGTCCACCTCGCGCTGGGTGCGCTTGCGGATATTGTCCAGCTCGGCGACCGAGCGCAGATACTGGTCCCGAAAGCCGTTGGCGCGCTCCTCCGCCTGGGCCAGCGCCCGCCGCAGCTCCTCGAGCTGCGCATCACTGTCGGTGCTTCCCGGCGACTGTGCCGCCGCGGACCCCTCCAGCTCACCATTAGCCATCAGATGCCTCCTGAACGCTTCGATCGTCGGGCGTACGGGGCCCTAGCCGGCCGCCGCTGCCCGAGATGGCGCTTTTCTAGGGGTCAGCGACGGGAATTCAAGGCCGCCCCGAGCAATTTCGCGGTCAGATCCACGATCGGGATGACACGCTCGTAGGCCATGCGGGTGGGACCGATCACGCCGAGCACCCCGACCACGCGATCGCCCGCGGAATAGGGGGCTGTCACCACGCTGCAGTCATCGAGGATGCGGTACCCCGATTCGTGGCCGATGAAGATCTGCACGCCCTCCCCACGCAGGCTCTGATCCAGGAGGTGCAGGAAGTCGCGTTTCTCGTTGAATGCCTCGAAGAGTCGTCGCAGCTTCTCGACGTTCGAGAGCTCGCCGACACCCATGAGATTGGTCTCGCCCGCGATGACGTACTCCAGGCCGACGGGGCTGCCCGCCTCGAACACCTGCTGAGCGACCGTGATCGCATCGATCATGATCTGATTCAGATGCTCGCGAGTCTCGGAGAGCTCGCGCAGAATCTCCTGGCGTACCTGCGGCAGGGTGCGCCCACGGAACTTGTCGTTGAGAAAGTTGGCGGCGCGCTTCAGCTCATCGGGCGAGTAGTAGCGCTCGAGCTGGATCATGCGGTTCTGCACTTCGCGATCGTTCAGCACCAGCACCGCGAGCACGCGGTTCTCCGACAGGCCGACGAACTCGATCTGGGTGATCGAGGCCTGCTCCGTGCTCGGCAAGGTCACGACACCTGCGAGATGGGTGACACTCGAGAGCAATTGCGAGGCCGCCGCGACCAGCGCCTTCGAGCTCTCGTTGCTGCTGTCCAGGATGCGCTGAATCTCCGCGTGCACCTCGGGCACCGCGCTGTCGAGCGCTTGCACGCGCATCAGGGTATCGACGAAGAACCGATAGCCCTTGTCGGTCGGTATGCGACCGGCCGAGGTGTGCGGCGAGGCGACGAAGCCGAGCTCCTCCAGATCGGCCATGACGTTGCGGATGGTGGCGGAGCTCAGATTGAGCCCGCTGTCACGCGATAGCGCGCGCGAGCCCACCGGCTGTCCATCCCTGATGTAGCTCTCGACCAGAACCCGCAGCAGGCTCTGGGCCCGCTCGCTCAGTAGCTCATCTAGGGCGACATGGGGCATAGCAATCCATGAAGCTAGCGAGCCTCACGCATACCGTCAAGCAAAGCGGCTGGGGCGGGGCGTGGCGCGCGACGCGCGCCGGCGGCGCTGCCAAAGTGCCAATTCGTGCACGTTTGACGGGCTCTTTCCCTTGGGGAACGATCGAGCGCATGTTACAAAGTGCGCCGGCGACTTACCGCCATAGACGGTTCACGGCCCGAGAGTCACGATGCCCTTCCCCGCGCGCGTATGTGCGTTAGTCGCCCGGTTCACGGATGCGCGCGTCGAGGAGTCCATCGCACAGCTGCTGCCGCATCTCAAGAGGCGCGGCGTCGAGGTGCTGGTGAGCGAGGAGCTGGCGCCGGCCCTCGCGGGCTCGGTTTCCCGCGTCGACGAGCGCACCATCGCCGAGCGCGCCGACCTCGTGATCGCCATCGGCGGTGACGGAACGCTGCTCTACGCGGCCGGCCTGGTGGCGCGCCATGGAGTCCCGCTGCTGGGCATCAATCACGGTCGCCTGGGATTCCTCACCGATGTCATGCCGCAGGACATGCTCGCCTGCGTCGATGCGGCGCTGCAAGGCAAGAGCGAGGCCGACCGCCGGCCGCTGCTCTGGGCGAGCTCGCAGGCGGGCGGCCGAACGACCGGCGAATGCCTCGCCCTGAACGACATCGTCCTGCAGCGGCTCGCCATGGGGCGAATGATCGATTTTGAGACCTGGATCGATGACCGGTACGTGAATACACACGCCGGCGACGGTATTGTCGTGGCGAGTGCAACCGGGTCGACAGCCTATGCCCTGTCGTGTGGCGGGCCCATCGTTGCGCCCGATCTCGAGGTGCTCGTGCTCGCGCCGATTTCTCCCCACACGCTCTCGGACCGACCGATCGTGGTCTCCGCGCGCTCCCAGATCGAGATCCGTCTGCTGGAGCGGCCCGACGCGCGCGGCCAGATCGTGTGTGACGGCATGGTGCGCGGCGAGCTCGCGCCCGGCGGTGCCATGCGCGTGCAGCTGGCGAGCGAGACGCTCACCCTGCTGCATCCGCTCGGTTACGACTACTTCCGACTGCTGCGCTCGAAGCTGCACTGGGGCCGCGGCAATGTGGATCACTCGCGCTAGGCATTTTCAATGCTGACTTATCTGCAGATTCGCGACTTCGCCATCATCGATGCGATCGAGCTCGAACTGCAGCCCGGTCTCACCGTCCTTACGGGTGAGACCGGTGCCGGTAAGTCCATCATCGTCGATGCGCTCGAACTGATCGCCGGCGCGCGGGCCGGCGTGGAGGTGGTGCGCCACGGCGCCGACCGCGCCGAGATCTCGGCCTCCTTCTCACTCGCGCAGGCCCCCGTCGAGCTGAAACGCTGGCTCGAAGCGCAATCGATCGCAGCCGATCAGGAGCTCGCCGTGCGCCGCATCGTGTCGAGCGACGGGCGCGCGCGCGCCTATCTCAACGGCCAGGCCGTGCCGCTGCAGCAGCTGCGCGAGGCCGGCAACCTGCTGCTGGACATCCACGGCCAGCACGAGTTTCAGTCTCTCACGCGCGCGGCTGCGCAACGCGAGCTGCTCGATGCATATGGCGGTCTCGAGAGTCTCACCGAACAGGTCGCCATCGCGCACCGGGTGTGGCTCGCGCTCCTGAATCGTACGCTCGAGCTGGAGAGTCAGGCGCGCGATCGCGACTCGCGCCTGGCATTGCTGCGCTACCAGGTGCAGGAGCTCGAGGCACTCGCAATCAGCGCGGAGGAGCTTACAAGTCTGACCGAGGAGCGCGGGCGCCTCGCCAATCGCGGGCGCCTCGCACAGAGCGCGCAGCTGGCGCTCGGGCAGCTGTTCGAGGCTGAACAGGGCAGCGCCCATGACACGGCCAGCCGGGCGCTCGCGTCGCTGCGCGGCGTGGACAGCCTGGATCCGAAGATCGGGCCGATCGTCACCTCGGTGGATGCCGCGCTGATTCAAATCGTGGACGCGGCACGCGAGCTCAAGCGCTATGTCGAGAGCCTCGAGATCGACGCGGACCGTCAGGAACAGGTCGAGCGCCGGCTGGCGGCAGTCGAGGAGCTCGCCCGCAAGCATCGCGTGGCGCCGTCCGAGCTGCCGCGGCGTGCGCACGCACTGGCCGCGGAGCGGAGCGTGCTGGAGAACGCCGAGGGCAATCTCAGCACCTTGCGCAAGGATTTGAGCGCGGCACTCACCCGCTACCGCGAGCTCGCCAGCCAGCTCTCTGCAAGACGCGCCACGGCGGCTCGCGCGCTCGGCAAGGACATCACAGCGCGCATGCAGACGCTCGGCATGACGGGCGGGCGGCTGCAGGTCGACGTCGCGCCCCTCGACTCCACGGAGCCCGAGCCGCATGGCGCGGATCAGATCGAGTTTCGAGTCACAGCCAATCCGGGGCAGCCCTTGCGGCCGCTCGCCAAGGTGGCCTCCGGCGGGGAGCTGTCGCGTCTGTCGCTCGCCGTTCAGGTCTCATGCGCGCAGCACACCGCGCGCTGCATGATCTTCGATGAAGTCGACGCCGGCATCGGCGGTGCCGTGGCAGAGATCGTCGGCCGCGAGCTGCGCGCCTTAGGCGCCTCTGGTCAAGTGCTGTGCGTGACGCATCTGCCGCAGGTAGCCTCGCAGGGCCACCGGCAGCTGCGGGTCAGCAAGCTCACCGACGGTCGCACCACCCGGATCAGCGCCCATGAGCTCGCAGCTCACGAGCGCATCGAGGAGCTCGCTCGCATGCTCGGTGGCATTGAGGTGACGGCGAAGGCTCGAGAGCACGCGCGCGAGATGCTCAAGCGCGCGGAAGCAGAGCAGCCGGACGTCAGGTCGCCTTCTTCCGAAACGCGCAGTTCGGCCTCTCGCAGCGCCCGTAGAGAATGAGGGAGTGATCGCGGATATCGAAGCCTAGCCGCCGCGCAACGGCGGTCTGGCGGTCCTCGATGCCGGCATCCATGAACTCCTCGACGCGCCCGCAGTCGAGGCACACGATGTGATCGTGGTGCGTACCCTGATTGAGCTCGAAGACGGCCATGCCGTCCTCGAAGTGATGGCGCGTCACGAGGCCCGCCGCCTCGAATTGTGTGAGTACCCGATAGACGGTTGCGAGTCCGATGTCCTCGTGAGAATCGAGCAGGTTGCGATAGATGTCCTCGGCGGACAGATGCCGGGTGGAGCTGCGTTCCAGGATCTCGAGAATCTTCAACCGAGGTAGAGTGACCTTCAGGCCGGCCTTGCGCAGGTCCTTGCCTTCCATTCGATGCTCCCCGGCTGGCGCCCGAGCGCGCCCCGTGCGATGCGGTATCATGCGGCGCATTATCCTCCATCTCGGTGACGTTTGACCAAATGAGAGCGCTTTCGACCCCGGCCCGTGCGCGCCATGTGCTCGCGGCGCTGCTGTGCGCACTGCTTCTGCCCCTGTGCGGCGGCTGTGTTTATCGCATGAACATCCAGCAGGGTAACTTCCTCGAGAAGCGCGCCGTCGATCAGCTGCAGGTGGGCATGACCCGCAGTCAGGTCCGCTACCTGCTCGGGACACCGATGGTGCCCTCCACCTTCGACACCGATCGCTGGGATTATCTGTACTACCTCAAAAAGGGCCGTATCCACAGGCCGATCGAGTACCGCCTGACGGTGTTCTTCGAGAACGAGAAAGTGGCGCGCATCGATAATCACGGCAAGGACATCATCGACTCGGAGCCCACGGTCACGGAGCGGCCGCTGCGGCCCATCGGCTGAGCGCAGCTCAGCGCCCGATGCGCTGCCGACGCGCTCGCTCGCGCCGCGCGAGCTTCGGATCCTGCTGCAACGGTCTCAGAATCTCGATGCGATCGCCGTCACGCGGCACGTGCTCGCGACCGACCGGCTCGCCGAAGATACCGATAGCCGCGCTCTCCCACGGGATATCCTCGCCGCAGCGGGCAGCGACCAGTGCCTGCTGCACCGTCGCGCTCGCCGGCAGCTCGACCGTCCAGGTGTACTGCCGCTCGGGCGTCGCGTAAGCCACGGTGCAGCACTTGCCTGGGGCCCGACTGTCAGGGGGCTGGCTCATGCGGCGAGTGCCCGCGCCACGAACGCATCCACGAGCGATGCCGCGGTGGTCTTGAAGAGGGGCTCGAACAGCAGTCCCGACACGGGGTTTGCGAACGCGAAGCGCAGCGCCAGATCGACGCGACAGCTGCTCGCGGTGAGAGGGGTGAGCCGCCACTCGCCCTGCAGCACGCTGAAGGGACCGCGCACGAGCTTCATGTGGATGCGGCTCTCGGGCTGGAGCTCGTTGCACGTGGTGAAGACCGCGTGCAGCGGCCCCCTGCGGATCTCGAGCGTGGCGACGATCTGGCGCTCGCTGCGCGACTCGACGCTCGCGCGCGTCACCCCCGGAATGAACTGCGGATAGCTCTCGATATCGTTGATGAGTGCGTAGAGCTCCCCCTGCGGCCGAGCGACCTGCGCCGAACGTTTGACTTCTCTCATGGCGCTGATTGTCCCAGAATCGCGCACCCCATGAGCAAAGCCGACAGCAAGCCCGCTCTCATCGCCGAAAATCGCAAGGCACGCTTCGATTACTTCATCGAGGACCGCTATGAGGGGGGCCTCGCTTTGCAGGGCTGGGAGGTCAAGGCGATGCGCGCCGGCCGTGCGCAGCTCAAAGAGTCGTACGTCTATCTGCGCGGCGGGGAGGCATTCCTGATCGGGGCGCACATCTCCCCGCTGCCGGCGACCTCCACGCACATCGCAGCGGACCCCGTCCGCACGCGCAAGCTGCTGCTTCATCGCAGTGAGCTGCAGCACCTGATCGGAGCGGTCGAGCGGCGCGGCTACACGCTCGTGCCCCTGGAGCTCTACTGGAAGAGCGGCCGCGCCAAGATCAGCGTCGGGCTCGCGAAGGGCAAAAAGCAGCACGACAAGCGCGCGACCGAGAAGGATCGCGACTGGCAGCGGCAGAAGGCACGACTGCTGCGCCGCGGGGCCTGAGAAGGGCTCAAGCCTTTTGCATACCGCTCAGGGCTTCTGCGTGTAGACGAGATTCAGCGTCGTCTGCGTGTCGGTGGTCACGGTACCCACCGGCGGATTGCTGTTGTAGCGCACGGTGTAGCCGAGACTGAGAGAGAGCCTGTTGGACATCTTCACCTGCAGCGCGAGGCTGTTATCGAGCTCGGTGTTGAGGCTGCTCGCGATGGTCGATAGTGTCTCTGTGAGCCGTGTGCTCTGATTGAAGTTGTATTCGAACTTCAGTTTGGCATCGGCGGCGATGCCATCCTCCTCAGGTAGTTTCGTGCGCTGGACGACTTCCCCGGCGGGGTTCTTCGTGAGTATTTCCGGTTGCAGGCGCTGGTAGGCCGGCCCGATCTGCACGGAGAGCTTCGTCTTCGAGTTATCCAGGATCGTGTAACCAACACCCGGGGAGGCGCTCGCCTGATAGGCAAAGCCGCTGAACAGATCATCCTCGTAGTGCACATCCACGTAGAGGTAGAAGCCCGCGGCGATATTCCAGTTGTGCTGCAAAGTCGTCGCCCAGCGCTCGGCATCCAAGATGTCGCCACTCTTGGAATAGAGCCACTCGAATTCGAAGTCATCCGTGTTCGCGCGGGTGTTGTGAATGTATTCGGCCTTGGCGTTGACGGCCGTGGTGTCCGTGTTGCCGCGCGCGGCCAAGATCCCAGCCTGCCCCGTGATCGTGGTTCCGTATTTCGGACCCGTGTCGGCAGAGCTGCCGGCGGCGTCGGCCGCCCGCGCGGCTTGCGCATAGTTCACGGCAACCAATAATCCCCAGACCGCACAGAGCGTGCGTGCGCGCATTGTTGTTCTCTCCCTGTGAGCGGAAGTGCAATTTAACCATATGGTCTAGGTACTTAGGGAACTTCGCGCGCCGGGGCGGGTCTTCCGCTACACTCAAAGTGCTGTCTGAATGGGGGCGACCGGTTTCGACGTGGGTTGCGAACCTTCAGGGGCGTACCGAGGTGCAGTGCCCTCGTAAATCACGCTGCAAAACCATAGTTGCCAACGACGACAACTACGCTCTAGCTGCCTAATCGCAGCTGACCTCTGACCAGCTCGTGCCTATGCGACTGGACCAGGGGACGCGTTCATAGGATCGCGAGCCGGCGTGCGACGGGCCGTCTCGTTAAGAGTCACCGTCTGCTGGCGCGGCGTCTTCCCTGCCCTTCGGGTAGCGCAGCGTGAGAAACAAAGAGCGGGCTACGTACGTAGATCTTGAAGTCTAGCGCTTACGGACGGGGGTTCGATCGAGGGTCGCGCCGGCTCGTAAGGGCCGGTTGAAACACGGAGCTCACATCGGTGAAACCTGACGGCGCCGTTGCAGGACGGCGGCATGGCAACGCCGAGGGGTCGGTAGAAGGCTAACTTCAGGCCGGCCCTGTAGAGACTCATAGACCTGCCGAGTGGCCTCACCGCCGCGGGGCAGGCACTAGGATCGAGTTCGCTTGCGAGCTCGATAACACGCTCCGCATCCGTGGATCGTGCCGGAACGGTACGAGCTCGGATGAAGGCATAGTCCAGCCCGCAGCGAAAGCCGCGGATACGCTGTCCCCCCGCCTCCACCAGTCACAGACGTTCCCGGCCTGCAGGGCCGGGAACGCGAGTGCTCGCGCACTCGTTTGATGACGATGGCCAGCCGACACCGAACGCCGACCCAGGACGCGCGGAGCGCACCCGAGCCGGCAACGGCTGAGTCCGACGGCACCGGGCACCCCGGCTCGCTCGCGGCGCTTCGCGATACTCTGAACGAGTGCCGCCGCTGCGACCGGTGGCGGGCAGCCACACAAGGTGTGCCCGGCGAAGGCAGCTCGCGGGCCGAACTCATGCTGGTGGGCGAGGTGCCCGGCGATGCCGAGGACAGGCAGGGTCATCCTTTCGTGGGTCCGGCCGGGGACTTGCTCGATCGCGCGCTGGCCGAGGCCGGGATCGATCGCGAGTCGGTGTTCGTCACCAACGCCGTCAAGCACTTCAAGTTCGAGCAACGTGGCAAGCGACGCCTGCACGTCAAGCCGAACGGCGCAGAGATCAAGGCCTGCCTCTACTGGCTCGACGAGGAGTTGCGCTTCGTCGCGCCGCAGCTCGTGATCGCCCTCGGCTCGACGGCTGCCCGTGCCCTGTTGGGGCGCACCGTGACGATCTCTGCAGTCCGCGGTCGGCCTATCCCCCGCAATGACTCGCTGCATGTGTGGGTGACGGTGCATCCATCATCCCTGCTGCGCATCCCGGAGGCGTCCGGGCGGCGTGCCGAGTTCGCGCGCTTCGTGCGGGAGCTCAAGGCCGCGCGCGCCTGGCTGCGTGCTCAGCGCGAGCCGGTCTCACCCAGGCGCAGGAGCGCGCCGTAAAGGTCCGGGCGCCGGTCGCGGAACACGAACCAGTTATTGCGTACTTCCGCAAGCTCGGCCAGATCGAAGCTCGCGCTGATGACGGCGTCGGCGTCCTCAGGCGCCTCGGCCACCTTCGCACCCATCGAGTCGGCGATGAACGAGGAGCCGTAGAAGCGCACGTACAGCTGCTGCGGATCCTGCAAGGAGCGCTCGAGGCCGTGACGGTTCGCTGCCACGAGCGGCAACAGATTCGCCGCGGCATGTCCCTGCTGCGTGCGCTGCCAATGATCGCGCGAATTCACCGGCACGGCCGGCGGGGGCTCCGTGCCGATCGCCGTGGGAAAGAGCAGCAGCTCGGCGCCCATGAGCGCGAGTGCGCGCGCCGTCTCCGGGAACCACTGATCCCAGCAGATACCGACGCCGATGCGCGCGAAGCGGGTGCTCCACACTTTGAAGCCGGTGTCTCCCGGACTGAAATAGTGCTTCTCCTGGTAACCCGGGCCGTTCGGAATGTGCGATTTGCGATAAACGCCGAGCACACTGCCGTCGGCATCGATGACGGCCAGCGAGTTGAAGAAGGACAGGCCCGAGCGCTCGAAGAAGCTCACTGGCAGCACCACGGAGAGCTCGCGTGCCACGGCACTGAAATGCCGCACGGCACGGCTCTCGGCCAACGTACGCGCCAGATTGAGGTGACGCGCATCCTGCTCGATGCAGAAATAGGGCGTCTCGAACAGCTCCGGCAGCAGAATGATCTGCGCACCGCGCGCGGCGGCCTCCCGTACGTGTCGTTCCGCGCGTGCCAGATTGGCATCGAGGTCCCAGTCGCAGGAGAACTGCGTGGCGGCCACCATGACAGGCCGCGGCTGGCGTCCAAAATGCGCCGCCGCCGTGGGCGTCGCGCTCACGGCTGCAACGCTGTCATCAGGCGATGACCTTGCCGGGATTGAGAATGCCGCGTGGGTCGAGCGCCGCCTTCAGCGCGTGCATGGTGGCGATCTCCTGCGGCGTGCGCGAGAGCTGCAGATGGGCGCGGCGCTCGAGTCCGATGCCATGCTCGGCGGAGATGGAGCCGCCGATGGCAGCAAGCGGCTCATAGACCAGCTGCTCGACGCGCTCGCGGCTTGCCACGTCCTCACGCCCCGGCGCGACGATGACGTGCAGATTACCGTCGGCGATATGCCCGAAGGCGAACACGTGTCCCGCGGGAAACTCCTTGGCGATCGCACCGCGCAGCTGCGCAAGATAGGCCTGCATCTCCTCGATGGGCAGGCTCACGTCGAAGTTGAGCGTGGTGCCGTACTGCTGCTGCGCCTGCCACACATCCTCGCGTGGCTCCCAGATCGTGCGGCGCTCGGCTTCGGACTTGGCGATTACCGCATCGAGGACCAGCCCTTCCTCGAGTGCGGCGGTGAGCGCCTGCTCGAGGCGGGCCTGATCGGATTCCGCATCCGAGCCGAGTGTCTCGATGAGACCGTACATGCCGTAGCCGTGCTGCAGTACCGGATTGCGTCCGGCGCGCGCACCCGTGGTCACCTCGTAATAGTCGGGCCAGAGCGCCTCGAAAGCGGCGAGCTGTCCGCTCAGCCGCGCATCCATCTCACCGAGCAACTGCACCAGCCCGGGCAGATCGCGGCAAGCGACGAACGCCGTGCCCACGCTGCGAGGCCGCGCAACCAGCTTCAGCTCGGCACGCGTGACCACCCCGAGCGTGCCCTCGCTGCCGATGAACAGCTGCTTGAGGTCATAGCCCGCATTGTTCTTGAGCATGCGATTGAGCGAGCACAGCACCGTGCCATCGGCGAGCACCGCCTCGAGCCCGAGCACCAGATTGCGCATCATGCCGAAGCGCACCACGCGCACGCCGCCCGCGTTCGTGGCGATGTTGCCACCGATCGTGCAGCTGCCGCGTGCGCCCAGGTCCAGCGGAAACATCAGATCGTGGCGCTCGGCCTCCTCCTGCGCCCGCTGCAGGACCACCCCGGACTCGACGCGCATGCTGCGCCCCGGCGCATCGACGCGCTCGATGCGATTCATGAGCTCGAGCGACAGAATGAGCTCGCGGGCATTCGTGACGGTCCCCTCGACGAGACCGGTACGACCGCCTTGCGGTACGACGGGTTGGCGGTGAGCGTGGCAGGTGCGCAATACGGCTGCGACCTGCTCCGTCGAGCGGGGCCTCACGAGCGCCTGAGCGCCGGGGACGTGACCCTGCACATCGAGCGCGCATTCGCGCACGCGCTCACCGGTCACCAGCCCCTGCTCTCCTACCGCGGCACGCAGCTCGGCCAGTAAGGTGCTGTCCAGCATGAACCCTCCGGCCGACGAAATTACAGCGTGGCGCCGACGAAGCCAACCGCCGCGGGCGGATCAGTGCAGCCGGTCAGTGCAGCCGACGCCGGTTGCGCGCGGCCTTGAGCTCAGGAAACAGAGCCTGGTCCAGGGCTTGGAGATACGTTGGGACATCGGCCGGCCCCGGCACGAGGACGCGGCCGTTGATGAGCAGATTGGGCACAACGGCGATCCCCAGTCCCCGCATGCGCTGCTCGTCCGCCGCCACATCGCCGCGAGCTTCGCCGGGATCTGCGAATGCCGCGCAGGTGGCCGGCTCGAGCTGAGCCTCGCGGGTTATTTCGCTGAGCACCGCGGTATCGGCGATGTCGCGTCCGTGCTCGAAATATGCACTGAACAGCAAGTCGATGACCTCGCCCTGGCGTCCGTCACGCGCCGCCAACCGCACCAACCGGTGCGCTTCGTGGGTGTCAGGTAGCGCCCCAAGGCGCTCGAAGGCGAAATCGATCCCGAGCTCGGTGCCAGAGGCCCGCAGGCTCTTCTGCATGGCATCGAGTGTAGTGCCGGGCGGAAGGCGGCTCGCGAAGTGCTCTCGCCAGGTGGGCCGGCGATCACCCGCGAGGGGCAACCCGTGCCAGCGCAACACCCGCGCGGGGAAGCCGTACAGGGACTGCAGCGCGCGCTCGAGGCTGCGCTTGCCTAGAAACGACCAGGGACACACGAGATCCCCGATCAGATCGAACTCCAGCGTGGGCACGGCCGATTTGACATGCAGCTGTTGCGTATCCATGCAACGTATCTGGAGCGCCATGGTTCAAAATCAAGCGCCGCTCCCCTGCCGCGCCGGCAACGCCTGCAGCTCCTGCAGGCTGCGCTGTACTTCCTCCGTGATGCGCATCGCCGTCTCCAGCGCCCGGAGGCCCGCCTCCCCGCCCACGATAGGCGTTGCCGAGGTGCGAACGCATTCGAGAAACGACTCGATCTCGGCCTTCAGAGCGTCGCCCTGATCGAAGCTCTGCTCTTCGATGCTCACCGGCAGACCGCCCGCGGACGCCGCCGCGGGGCGCTTACGGATGAGCGTCAAGAGCTTCTGTTGCAGGTCGATCGACAGATAAGCTTCATCCTGAGGGCTGAAGACGCGCAGCTTGCGCTCGGTCTTCATGCTCACGCGGCTCGCCGTCGCATTCGCCACGCAGCCGTTGGCAAAGCGCAGGCGCGCGTTGGCGATATCGATCTCCTCCGAGAAGACCGGCGTACCGATGGCGTCGACGGAGGTGATCGGCGCGCCCACGATGGTCTGAATGATGTCGATGTCGTGGATCATCAGATCGAGCACCACGTTCACTTCGGTGCCACGCTCCCGGTAAGGGGCCAGGCGATGACACTCGATGAAGCGTGGCGATCGCAGGTAAGGCTCGGCCGCCAGGATCGCCGCGTTGAAGCGCTCGAGGTGCCCGACCTGCAGCACACGGCGCACTTGCGCGGCAAGCTGCACCAGCTCGCGCGCTTGCGCGGGCGTCTCGGTGATCGGCTTCTCCACGAGCACGTGCGATCCGGCTTGGAGAAAATCGCGCGCGATGGCGAAGTGTGCCGGAGTGGGCGTGACGACGCTCACTACTTCGACCGCGCCGAGCAGCTCGCGGTAGTCAGCGAGAGCGTTGGTCTGCAGCTCGGCCGCGACGCGCTCGCTTGAGTCCGCACTCGTATCCACGACCGCGACGAGCTCGCAGCCCGGGAGCTGAGCGTACTTCTGGGCGTGAAAGCGGCCGAGGTAGCCGACGCCGATCACGGCCGCTCTGATTTTCTCCATGGGAAGGCTATTATGCCCGTTCGCATCCGCTAGGCTGGCGGCGAATCATTCCGGGGCCTGACCGCCTCACTGGATCGAACTTTCCCGCGCGGTTACCGTCCGTGTAGGGACACCCTCAAGGAGCTTCATTGGATCATTCCTCCCCGGCGCGGGGGCTCTACGGAGTCACCGAAGCCGCCCGTCGCGAGCTCATCATCCTCGGTGTCGCGTTGCTGGTGGGATTGTTCGTTGCACCGGTCGCTATCTGGTTTGCGGGAGGACGGACGCTCGGCGCCTATGCCGGAGGGAGCCTGGGGCATCTGGTCGGCAACTTCTT
>Ga0335077_10006035_pt1 | contig 14931 bp, 12 predicted proteins | sample Lox_Sample_31_FD_207151 | JGI IMG/M metagenome (GOLD analysis project Ga0335077, IMG submission 207151) | Soil microbial communities from Loxahatchee National Wildlife Refuge, Florida, United States - Lox_Sample_3.1 | ecosystem: Environmental > Terrestrial > Soil > Wetlands | place: USA... | reverse complement strand
CCGCCAGGCGAAAATTCGCGGCTTCCGCGTCGAGTTGGATGAGATCGAATCCGCGCTCGCACAACTGCCTGCGATCGACCAGTGCGCGGTGGTCCTTGATGATGCCCCCGGCGCGCCGCCCGCTCTAGTCGCCTACTTTACCGTTCGCGGCGCGCCTGCCCCCGGATGCGACGAGCTTCGCCTGCACCTTTCGCGGCAACTTCCGCCGCACATGATCCCCTCGATTTTTTACGTTCTCGAAGGGATGCCCGAAACCTCCAGTGGAAAAATCGATCGGGCCTCACTCGGCCAAACCGCGGGGCGCCGCTTGCAATCGAAATCAGACGGCGCCCGACCCTCGACGATCATCGAGAAGCGACTCGAGCCTTTATGGCGATCCGCGCTCAACCGCAAGAGTGGCGAGTCGCAGACGGAGCCCGCCGTCACCGACGATTTCTTCGAATCCGGCGGTGACAGCCTCTGCGCAACCATTCTGATCACCCTGATTCAGCGTGAATTCGGGCGGGAGCTCTCGTTGACGGAATTGCTGCGCGCGCCAACCATGGCCCGCCTCGCGTCGCTTCTCGATCCGGCTCAATCCAACGGCGTCAAGTCAGTACATTTCCCCAATGAGGCTGGCGCTGCGGCCATTCCCCTCCATCCTGCCGGCAAACTGCTCCCGCTTTTCGCCATTTCGGCCGATTTCGATGCATACTGTTTCCGTTCGATCTCACAGCATGTCGGCGCTGACCAGCCGGTTTTCGGCCTTACCTATCCCACTTCCGGGACAGAAGCGTCAGACGTGGAGCGAATGGCCGCGGAGATCTGCGCTTCCATGCGACAGATTCAGCCGCACGGCCCCTATGCTCTTGCCGGATATTGTTTCGGCGGCTTGGTGGCCTTTGAAGCCGCGAGACAGCTCGAAATGTTGGGAGAATCCGTGACGCTGCTCGCGCTCTTTCACACGCGGACGCCCGGCTATCCGAAGATCATTCGCGCGCGCGGCCGTTATTGGACCTTGTTCAAGAAAATCGTCCTCGGCAAGGAGCCGCTGGTGTCGCGCGATCAGATCCGCGCCCACGCGTCGATGCTTCGCGAACTGGTTGTGAAGCGAAGCTCGGCGCCATTTCACCGCGCCCTTTCCGAGTGCGGATTCAACCCCTCTGCTGGTCTCCAAGACCCGGCTCGCGTCATCGAGGAATGCGCCCGCCGCTACACTCCGAAACCGGTAAAGACGCGTGTGGTCCAATTTGTAGCCGGAGATCGCGTCAGCCAGCGGCTACTCGAAGATCCGCGTCTCGGCTGGCGCGATTTCTGCCTGGGCGATTTTCAGGTTTATTACGTCCACGGCGCCGCGCATGACCAGTTGATGACCGCCTGCGCTCCTGAAATCGGGTCCAAGCTTCAGACTCTCTTGCGAGCACCCCGCGACGCTGCCGCTTGCGATTTGTTGCCACGCCCGGGCATATAGCGTTGGCTCATAAAGTCCCGTTTGCGGCGAAGCCTCGGCAGACGTGACCTTCGGCGGATCACATTGCATCGCCAGGGTCCAGGCACGCTTCACAATCTCCGGTTCGCGATTGATCGTCGAGCGTGCGGCGAACCGGTCGGTGACGGGTCTGGAAACGCCGGCGTGATGCGAGCGTGGCGAGCGCGAGATGGCGGGAGCACACGCTGAGGAGTATGCCTGCCCGGTCTTTCTGTTTCTCTAAACCCGCCAATGTTCCGATCTGAATGGATCGTCTATTCGATTCCAAAGGCGAGCAGCACGTTTCCCGGACTGCCCCCGCCCAACGCCGCATAGCCCGACGTCATGTACAGCATGCCGCCCACAATTACCGGACCCGGTCCGTTGATTGCGCCGCCTTTGGCCGGGACGCCGTTCACAGCCGAGTACTCGTGCGCCGCGTTGTATTCCCAGATGATCTTGCCGTCCGCCGACGCGTACGCCCGCATGATTCCGTTGCTCGATGCGGAAAAAACCACGCCGGGAATCGCTGTGACTGCGGCCGACTGCGCCTGGATGCAGTTCGGATCGCGATCGCTTTTGCACGGAATGGGCGGAGGGCGAGTGGACCAGACCCGCTCGCCGTTTTGGATCATGACCGCGGTGAGGCCGCCTGCCTGATCCGGCCCCCAGCTTGCGTCGGCGTTGGCGAAATACACCAGCCGGCCGTCGGTCGCCGAACCCCACTCGATCCCGCCGAGCGCGCTGCCTTTGCCGATGCGATCCTGCCACATCACTGCTCCCTGCTTTTCCGGATCGAGAGCCCAACCGATGCCCGACTTTTGCCCGATGACCAGAACGTCGTGCCCGTTGGGAAGCGTGCGTAGAATAGGTGAGTTGCCGAAATCGAAATCCGGACCTTGATCCGGCGGGCAGGTCTCCGAACGCGTCGTGGAGCGATTCGAGCAGTTGCCCACCACAAACGCGTCGTCCTTAGTGAGCTGTTTAGTCCAAACGACACGACCGGTATTGAGATCGAACGCCATCACGGCGTCGGAAGTCGGCGCGGCGGGCGCCGTGTAGGCATCGCCGGTCGCGGCATAAAGTAGCCCGCGCTTCATGTCGATCGACGGCGCGGACCAGATCGCCGCACCCGCGGGCCCCCAGAGTTGCGTGCCTCGGGAAGTTTTCTTTAACCGCTTTGGCTCCTCGGGGATCGTGTAGGTCTTCCAGACTTGCCTGCCGGTTTCGGCGTCGTAGGCGACCATGCTGCCGCGAAAGGTACAGCATTCGTACGCCGGGTTACCGCCCGCCAGTTCTTCGAGCGAGGCAACCGGGACGTACAAAATTCCCCCGGCCAGCGCAGGCGCGCCGGTGACGCGGGCAATCGGATGCGCGTCCGTGCGCCGGGTCCAGATTTGCTTTCCAGTGCGCGCATCCACCGCGTACACATTGGCCTTCACGTCGCCAAAATAGACCGCATCGCCACCCTTCGTTGGCCCGATGCTCGGCGCCGTCCGCACACCGCCCGCTGCCCGGAACGACCAGTAGACGCAACCCGTCTTGGCATCCAGCGAGTACACAAATCCGGTGTCGGCTCCCACATAGACGCGTCCGCCGGCGATCGACGGCTGGCCGTACATCGAGCTGGCGTTGGGAAATCCGAAGGACCATTTCAGCTTCAGCCTCGGCACCTGTTCCAGGGCGAGGCCGGCCGACTCAGCGCTTTGAAATCGCGAATTGCCGGCATCGACACCCCAGCCGTTCCACATGGGCCCTTTCATTGGATCGCCGAACTGTGCGGCGTTTTGCGCGGAGCACCGATTCGGCATCGCCGACGCGTCGCCCGATGCGGACGATCCCAGAGGGCGGCCGGCGCTATATTCGGCGACTTGCCGCTTTTGTTCGACGCTCAAGGAGCGCGCCTGCTCCGCCATCGCGCCCGACGTCATCGCGTCGAGAATCGACTCCGGCGTGCGCTCGCGCAGCGCGTCACGATTGGGAGCCCGGCTGTCCGGCGCGGGAGCCGCGTGGCACTGCGCGCAATGCTCCTCGAACACCGCAATCCCACGCGCGCCTTGCGCCGCCGCAAATCGCGACGCAACGCACAGCAGCAACCCGATCACAACTGCTTTCATCCGGGCCTCCGCAAGCATTATCCCGCCGACCTTCCGCGGGAAAACTGCATGCCGCCACACTTTATCATGATTGCCGCTCGGCCAATCGGAACTTGCCGGCCCGAAGCTGCAGGAGATGTCGTTGCCGGCGACCGAGTACAATGAGGTTCAAATGAGCTACCGACTTCTCGCAGGTATGATTACGCTGGGTGCGATCGCGGCGCGTTTGCCGGGCCAGTCGACCAGCGCGCCGGCAAAACCCGCAACCCGGTCGAAGGCGCCGGCGGCGGCAACCAGAGCGGTGCCGCGCACGCCTGACGGCCATCCCGATTTTGAAGGCGTCTGGACGAACGCGACGATCACTCCGCTCGAACGGCCGCCAGAATTTGCCGGAAAGCCGACGGTCACTGACGCCGAAGCCAGAGCATACGAGGCCAAAGACCACGAAGTCAATACACTCGACAGCGACGTCACCAGCAACTTCAATCGCAGGACGGGAGGGCCGGGAGTCGGCGCCTATAACAATCTGTTCGTTGACCGGGGATCGGAGCTTGCGAGAGTCGACGGAGTGAAGCGCACATCCCTGATCATCGATCCGCCGGACGGAAGGATCCCGCGGGCAACCGCGGGTGCGCCGAACCGGCAGGGAGGCGGAGGGCAAGGCGAGCAGTACGCCGGCGTCAGCTACGACAGTGTCAAGCACAGGCCGTTATCCGAGCGCTGCCTGATCGGGTTCGGCTCGACTTCGGGGCCGCCGATGCTGCCGGTGCTCTACAACAACAACTACGAGATCGTGCAGACGCCCGAGACCATCATGATTCTGGTAGAGATGGTGCACGACGTTCGCGTTATCCGGATGAACGCGCAGCACCTGCCCAAGAGCATTCATAAGTGGCTGGGCGACTCGGTGGGGCATTGGGAAGGCGACACGCTGGTGGTCGAGACCACCAATTTCAATCCGCAAAACCGGTTTCGGGGATCGTCGGAGAACCTGAAAGTGATCGAGCGGTTCAAGCGTATCGACGCGCGGACGATTCTTTATCGCGCCACGATTGAAGATCCGACGGCGTATACCAAACCATGGACGCTCGAATATCCGTTTAACGCGACGGCGGGACCGGTGTATGAATACGCGTGCCATGAAGGGAACTATTCGATGACGGATATCCTTGGCGGCGCGCGCAAACAGGAAGCGGCGACTTCGAAGTAGCTGTGCCCGGGACCTGATCTGGCCACGACGCGAGGATCTCTCATGGACCCGTCATCTGTTCACCCGTTGAGCAGTCGCGTCAAAAGGCGTCCTTTCTGAGGCGGGGGAAATCGAAATTGCCTTCGGGAGCCTCTCTGCGCCGCCTCACTTCCCCGGCTTCGCGCCCTTGTATTGCGTGCCCATTGCCACCCGAGCGGTCGCTTCGTCCTGCGGATCGGCAAGCAGCATGATTCCATAGCCTTTGCTCCCGCCTGCGGTGGTGATTAAAACCTTCTTGAAGCGGTTCGCAGGAACGCCTTGCTTGGCGAGCACCTGTCGAACTGCCGCCTCGGTCGGTGCAGTTTTCGATTTGTCGAGTTCGCTCAGGATCGCGCCGACCTGCGCTTGCGTTAGCGCACCCTCGGGTGCGGTCAAGATGATATTACCCGTATTACTCTTGCTGGCGTTGTAATTAAGGCCAAATGCGACAAGCGTAGTGGCGAGCACGAGCGATGTAGCGACTGCACCGAGTGGTTTCATGCACGCTCTCCTCTCCCGGAGTGTAGCACCAGGCCGAGCAGCGCGAGCCCATTCACCGGGTTGTGGCGCTAAAAGTGGTGAAGCTCGGAATGGACACGAGCCAGGGCCTCTTCCAGCCAGTTGCGGGCGAAGTTCCAATGTCGCGCAACCGTAGCGGTGCCGCACCCCATCCTCCGCGCGATCTCCTCTCGCGTCAATCCCAACGGCGGGAACGCCGATTTCGGAATCGATCTTGATGAGCTTCTCGCCGGTTGACTACGCAATTCAAGAGTTTAACGCGGTGAACTTGTACGTTCGGGCGAGTTCAGAGCGTCCCCCGCAACCAGTCTTTTTCAATGAGTTGCGCGGATTAAGAACGAACCCGGAAAACTCCCAAAGCTCTGGCTTGTCGGCCTCCGGCCCGGATTCAATGGTTTTTCTCTGTTCTCAAAATCAATTCCGCAACTTCCCGTGTCAAGTTCTGGAAGCCCTCGGCCGCACTTCCCCTGCGACTCGGCAGTACGCTTGCCGCACTCCCGCTAAAATGGAAATCGTGCGCCGTCGATTCGCGCAATTCGCGTGGACTGTCCTCGGATTCAACGTCCTGGTGATTCTCTGGGGAGCCCTGGTACGAGCGTCGCATTCCGGCGAAGGCTGCGGCGATCACTGGCCCCTGTGCAACGGCGCGGCCATCCCGCACGCCGCCCAAATCGCGACGCTGATCGAATTCACCCATCGCGCTACAACCGGCATCGCGTTCTTCTCGGTTCTCACGATGGCAATCTGGGCCTTCCGTTCCTTCCGCTCCCAGCCAGTGTGTAAATCCGCGATCGCTTCGCTCGTCCTGATTGTCACTGAAGCGCTACTCGGCGCGGGCCTGGTGCTGTTCCGCTACACCGGAACCAATGCCTCCGCCGGACGTGCGATTTATCTCTCGGCACACCTGACCAACACTCTCGCCATGCTCGCCGCGATGACGCTGACCGCGTGGTGGGCGTCGGGCCATCGCCGCATCGACTGGAGCAAACCGCAGGCTCGCCTGCTCGGGTGGGCGATCGCCGCCGCCGTCCTGATCGCCGTCACGGGAGCCGTCACGGCCCTGAGCGATACGCTCTTTCCCGATACATCGCTCCGCGCCGGGATGGCGGCCGATTTCTCTTCGGCCTCGCCGATGCTGCTGCGTCTCCGCGTCCTGCACCCCGCCATCGCCATCGCGGCCGGAATCTTCATCGCCATCGCCGCCGCCCGATTTTGGCGTGAATCGCGCTTCGCCAACCTTGTCATCGCTCTGGTGATCCTGCAAACCGCCGCCGGAGGGCTGAATCTGGTGCTGCTTGCCCCGGTCTGGATGCAGATCGTGCACCTGCTCTTCGCCGATCTCCTGTGGATCTCGCTGATTCTGTTTTCCGCTTCCCTGCTCGAGCAGTCACCCGCGCGCGACCGCTCGGCCGAGCTTGTGCACAATTAACTCGGCCATCGCGAGCATCAGAAGCAAATCACGCCCGCGCATCTGAACTCGACGATATCACTCGCCGGCTTCGTCCCCGCCTCCCGTCATCAGCCCGCGCAGCGTCACGCTGGTGGCGGTGAGCGTTTGTGCCTGCGCGGTCAATTCCTCCGCCGCCGCCGCGCTCTCTTGCGAAGTGGACGCGCCCGTCTGGCTGGCAGCCCCCAGTTGCGCGATCGCTTTAGCGATCTGATCGAGCCCCTTCGCCTGTTCCAGGCTGCCCGCGCTGATCTGGTCCACCAGCATCTTGACGTGGCCCGCTTCCGCCGTCACTCCGCGGATGGCTTCGGCCACCCGGTCCACTTTGGACCGTCCGCTGTCGGACCTGGCGATCGACTCCTCGATCAGACCCGTCGTGTCGCGCGCCGCCTGTGAGCAGCGCTGCGCCAGGTTGCGCACCTCATCCGCCACCACCGCGAATCCCATGCCGGCTTCGCCCGCGCGCGCCGCCTCGACTGCCGCGTTGAGCGCAAGAATGTTGGTCTGAAACGCGATCTCGTCGATCACTTTGATGATCTTGGAAACTTTCTGGCTGGACGCCGTGATTTCCCCCATAGCCACCACCATCTCACCCAGGGCTCGATCCGCATCCTGAAACTTCACCTCGGATTGCGCGACGATGGCCACTGCGCCCGCCGAGTTCTCCGTGTTGCGGTTGGCCATCGATTTGATCTGCTCGGTCGACGCCGAGGTTTCCTCGATCGCCGCCGCGCTTTCCGATGCCCCCTGTGCCAGACTCTGGCTGGCGCTGGCAACCTGTCCCGCGGCCGCGGATACCTGGCTCGCGCCGGTATGCACTGATTCCGAGATTACCGTGAGCCTGCGAACCATGCCGATGACCACCGCCATCCCCAGGCCCGCGGCCAGCACCACGATCACAAGCGAGACCCCGCTCACGGCCTGGAAGCGCCCGATCGACGTTTCCATGGTTTGCATCGCGCTCTGTTCGTGCGCGGCGTTCTGTTCGCCGAACTCTTTCGCGTTTTTCTGGATCGCGTTCATCACCGGAGTCAGCGTCTTCAGGGCTGCATTCGATGCTCCGATGGGGTCCTTCACCGATCCCTGCGCGAATTTGTCAAACCCGCCGGTCCAGGCATCGAGGGATTTCGAAATCGTGCTCGCCATCGCGCGTTCTTCCGGGCTGAGCCGCATGGATTCCAGCTCCTGGAGTGCGCTACGCATGTCCGCCGCGCCCGCCTTGAATGCGACCTTCGCCTGCTCGGACTGCTGTGCGTTGTGCATCAGCGAGAACAGCGAAACGCCTCGCATGGCGCTGCGCATGGCGGCCAGGCCGATGGTGACTCGCCGTGCGTGGTCCAGCCGTTCCGCGCTCCCGGCGACTTCCTGCCGCATATCGCGGCGCAGCCCGCGGATCATCCATAAGGAGTACACGGAGGATCCCGCCGCGGCAGCCGCGACGAGTCCAAAGCAGGCTGCCAGCTTCGTCCGCATTCCGATTCGATTGGCCATGTGAGTCCCTTTCCGCCGGTTTGCGGCGCTCCATCCGCTTATCGCCCGCAGTCCCGCGTTTTTCGTGACGCGATTTCCTACTCAAGATCCGCTCCAGCTCGGCGATAAGAGCGCCGACTGGAGCCTTCATGCGAAGTCCAAACTGGAAATCTGTTCTTGCGTGCGCCGCGTTCGTGATCTCAGCGGGGATAGCGTTTGCGAGCGACGGCGGCGGCAGCGTCTATCCGGCCGGCGTCGAAACCGTCATGCCCGGCATGTTGCCCGGCCCCGGCGCCACGCTGTTTGAAGAATTCACCAATTTCTACCAGGCCAATGAGCTCACCGGTTCCAATGGCAAGGCCCTGCTCCCCGGCTTTCATCTGCGCGTGGGCGCGGTCGCGCCGCGCGTTCTGCACAACTGGGGCGTCCACCTGCTTGGCGGAACATTGGTAAGCGCCGCGGCGTTTCCGTATGTTTATGTTCACCTGGACGCTCCGTTCGGCGCGGGCAGCAAGGCCGGTTTCTCGAACCCCGATCTCGGACTCGCCTACATTGCTTATGCCACCGGCAACGTGCACTGGTATTACGGCATGGATCTCTATACTCCGGGTTTCAGCTACACCAAGGACGCGCTGGTAAACATCGGCCAGCACAATTTCGCCGACTCCGCGGTGGGCGCCTTCACGTGGCGGCCGAATCGTGAGCGCACCGAGGTCAGCTCGAAACTCCAGTACATCTTCAACTACACCAATCCGGCGACCAACTACCGTTCGGGCAACGAATTTGTGTGGGAGTTCGACGGCATGCGCAACGTGTCAAAGACCGTCGCGCTCGGCTTCAACGGTTTTTACGATCAGCAGACCACCGCCGACACGATGAACTGGCTCCAGTACCTCGACGGGAATTTCGGCCGCACCATGCAGATCGGCCCCGAGATCCGCTGCCACTTCAAACACTACGCGATGGCTCTCAAGTACGAAAAGGATTTCCTCACAGAGAACCGTCCGGTCGGCAATTCCCTGTGGCTGCAATTCGGAATCCCGCTGCCGTCGCACCGCGAGGAGTAGCTTCGACGCGAACTTACTTCGCGTTTTTCAGCTCCACCACCATTACTTCGATCGGTTTATCGCCCGCGTTCACGTCCGCGTGCGGCGTCTTTCCTTCCTCCGTCGACAGCCAGTACGCCTTGCCCGTCTCCCAATGCTCGCTCTGGCTCGACCCGTCCTGCCGCACGATCTTCATGTCGCCGCCGGTAAGCGCGATGATCACCCGCGGATGCTGGTGCGTATGCATCACCAGCGGTGCATGCGGAACCACGATCGATTTCCACACGCTCACCTCCGCGTTTTCAAACTGCGGAATCCGGGTTGACGCATTGTTTTGCTGGGAGGCGCCCGTCGCCGCCAGCACCATCGCCGCCGCCGCCGTACGCAGGAAGCGACTGCGTGAAAAAGGGGACTGCCTGCTCTGTCCCCAGACGCAAATTCTTGATCCGGCGGCGCACGCTCGGAGTGGACAAAACGTGTCGTCCCCTTTTTCACACAAACGCAGAAAAGTGGAAGCTTTCATGACGGGTCATCATACCACTGACAGAATTATCTGCTTCGATTCCCATGACATTCGTGTTTGCCCCGATCTCCCGCTCCCCCCTCCAGCCCTAAGCTGGAGTCGCCTGAGGAGCGCGGGTTCGGAGCTTGTTGAAAAGGGGACAGACTACTCTGTCCCCAATCCGAGGTCGTCGATCCGGTTCGGAACGGTGGGCGTGGACAGAGCGGTCTGTGCCCTTTTCAACAAGCTCCGAACCCACGCTCTTCTGGCTTTGAAGGAGGCAACCGGATGTTCAGTCTCAGAAAATCGGCGGCGCTGCTGGTCGCGGCGGCTGCAATCCTCGCGGCGCAGCCCGCCCTCACCACCATCGAGGACATTCTCTACCTCGCCAACGGCTCGCGTTTCAACGGAACCATCAACATCGCCTGGAGCGCATTCCAGGCCGGCGATGCATCCGATATCGCCACGGCTAACATCACGCTCCCCATCGTCAACGGCGTGCTGAACGTCCAGCTTGTCCCCACCACCACCGCATCGGCCGGCGCCCAGTACAACGTCACCTTCAACAGCGCCGGCGTGAATCAGTTCACTCAGGTGTGGGCCGTTCCGCCGAGCTCCGTCCCGCTGCATGTGCGCGACGTTCTGGTCTCGCAGGGTACCGTCATCGGGCCCGCGCCCGTCACCGCGCCCATCCAGATCTCCGATGTCGTGGGTCTCGAAAACGAGCTCGCCCTGCTGCCCCAGGAAGGCGTCGGATTCGCCATCGGCCGCACCGCCGTCATCAACTCCTCCGGCCAGATCGACGGCGCCGCCGGCAATCTGACCGACTGCGTGCACGTCGACGGCAGCTCCGGCCCCTGCGGTTCCGGCTCGTCCGGATTGCTGCCCTCCTTCTCCGATGGCGAGACCCCCTCCGGCTCCATCAACGGAACCAATAACACCTTCACGCTCGCCAACGTGCCCTCGCCCCCGGCCAGCCTCGACCTGTACCTCAACGGCCTGCTGATGAAACCCGCCGTCGATTACACTCTCAGCGGCAACGCCATTTCCTTTCTGACCGCCTCCACTCCTCAAACCGGCGACATTCTGACCGCCAGTTATCGCTATGCCAATCCCTCCAATCCCCTCGGCACCCTGACCGCGGCCCAAGTGGTTTGCAGCAGCCCCGGAGCGAGCACCTCCAGCACCGCCGCAACCCAGCTCGCCACCTGCACCTTCCCCGCCGGCCTGCTCGGAACCGGCGACCGCATCGAGATCCGCTTTCAGTACTCCCACTCCGGAACGGCCACCGGATTCACCGGCCAGATCAATTTCGGCGGCGCGACCCTGCTCGCCCGCAGCGGCTCGGCTTCAGAAAGCGCCTTCGTCGGCCACATCGACCTCGGCCTGGGCTCGGGCACCCAGACCTGGGACGCCCAAAGCTGGGGCGCCAGCCTCGGTTTCACGCCGGCCGTCGGCACCGCTTCCCAGAATATCGTTCAAAATCTTACAATTTCCTTCCTCGGAAATATGTCCGCCAGTACCACCGACTCGATAATTCTAAGTAATTTCACTGTCCTGCGCTATCCGGCGCAGTCGAACCCCTAAGTTAAATGACTTAGGACGCTAGGGTTAGGGGTATTCGACAGTACTTACTACGATTAATTATTTCTTGTCCAAGCGGGGCTTTTTCTGCACAATGATAGCAGAAGGATTCAGTACGAGGTGCAGACCATGGCGAGACTATATATTGCCGCGCACACCATATGGAACGATCTCCGCGGCCAGGACATGATCGAGTATTCGTTGTTGGCGGCTGCCATTGCCGTCGTCGTCGCCGGCTTTCTGCCGCCCTCCATCCTGCCCTCTATCAGCAACATCTTTTCGAAGGTCGTCTCGGGCTTTAACGCCAGCTAGTCTCCTTTTCGATTGCGTCGAACAGTGGACGAGCCGCGGGACTTCGGTCCCGCGGCTCTCATTTTTTTGGCACCCTGAATCGTGGCCTCCTGATCCCCTGATTCCCGAAACAGATTCCCGACGCGTTCGCGCTACCATATTTCTTTCGCCATACCATGTTGCGCTTCGAAACAGCCGGAGAATCGCACGGCGAGTGCCTCGTCGCCACCATGTCCGGATTGCCGGCCGGCATCCCCGTCTCCCTTGAATCCGTCGACCGGGAATTGTGGCGCCGCCAGCAAGGCTACGGCCGCGGCGGCCGCATGAAAATCGAGTCCGACCGCGCCCGCATCGTCAGCGGCGTCCGCCACGGCAAAACCATCGGCTCCCCCATCGCCGTTATCATCGAGAACAAGGACTGGAAAAACTGGACCGAAGCCCTCCCCGTCGAAGACGCCGAAGGCGCGGACGACCGCAAAAAACCCGTGACCCGTCCCCGCCCCGGCCACGCCGACCTGGCCGGCGTCCTCAAGTACAACTTCGCCGACGCCCGCTACATTCTGGAGCGCGCCAGCGCCCGAGAAACCGCCGCGCGCGTCGCCGTTGGAGCTATCGCCAAAGCGTTCCTCAAAGAATTCCGCGTCGAAGTTCTCAGCCACATCATCGCCATCGGCTCCGCCCGCATGGAGCGCTCCGCGAGCTGGGACGAGATTGTCGCGCTCAGCCGCCGCGACGAAGTTTTCCTCAACTGCGCCGACGCGGAAGCCGAGCAGCGCATGAAAGCCGAAATCGACGTCGCCTACCGCACCGGCGACACCATCGGCGGCGTCTTCGAAGTGGTCGCGCATGACGTCCCTCCCGGTCTCGGCTCGCATGTTACCTGGGACCGCAAGCTCGACGGCCGCCTCGCGCAGGCCATCGTCTCCATGCAGGCCGTCAAAGGCGTGGAGATTGGATTCGCCGCCGAGGGCGCGGCTTCTTTCGGCTCCCGCGTCCAGGACACCATTCATTACGACAAACCCGCGCACCGCTTCACACGCGGCGCCAATCGCGCCGGCGGCCTGGAAGGCGGCATCACCAATGGCCAGGACATCCTGGTGCGCGGCATGCTGAAACCCATTTCCACTTTGCGAAAACCGCTTGAAAGCGTCGATCTCTCGACGCGCGAGCCCGCCCTCGCTGCCTACGAGCGCAGCGACGTCTGCGTCGCCCCCGCCGCCGGCGTCATCGGCGAAGCGATGGTCGCCATCGTCCTCGCCTCCGCCATGCTCGAAAAATTCGGCGGCGATTCGCTTCAGGAAATCCGCAGGAATTTCGACAACTATCTCCAACAGGTGAAGAACTTCTGATGATCTATCCGATCGTGAGATACGGCCAGCCCGTGCTTGAACAACCCGCCCAGGAGGTGACGGATTTCGATACCGAAGAGCTGCACAAGCTCGTGGACGATATGTTCGAATCCATGTACGCCGCTCGCGGCGTCGGTCTCGCCGCGCCGCAGATCGGCATCGGCCGGCGCGTCGCCGTGATCGACGTCACCACCGGCGAGGACCCCGCGCAGAAAATCGTCCTGATCAATCCCGAAATCATCTCGCGCGAAGGCTCCCAGACCGGCGAGGAGGGCTGCCTGAGTCTCCCCACCTTTCGCGAACCGGTCACCCGCGCCAAAAAAGTGGTGGTCCGCGCCCGCGACGCCAAAGGCGCCGAATTCGAAATGGCCGGCGAAGATCTCCTGGCCCGCGCCATCGAACACGAAACCGATCACCTCCGCGGCCGCCTCTACATCAGCCACATCAGCCCGTTGAAACGCGACCTGATCCGCCGAAAAGTCCGCAAACTCCAGAAATCCGGAGAATGGGGATGACGCTGAAAAAGGGGACTGACCACTCTGTCCCCAATTCACACGACCACCACCACAGGAACCCGCGCACGGTGGACAGAGCGGTCTGTCCCCTTTTTCAGCTTCCTTATAAATCCCCGGGTTCGAGAGCCGCCGCGTGAACCTCCTCTTCCTCGGCACCCCTGACTTCGCCGTTCCCACCCTCGAGCGCATCGCCGCCCTTCACCACGTCGCCGCCGTCTTCACGCAGCCCGATAAACCCAAAGGCCGCGGCCACGAAACCTCCGCCCCACCCGTGAAAATCGCCGCCGGGCGACTCTCCATCCCCGTCTATCAGCCCGAACGCATCCGCCGCCCCGAAGTTGTCGAGCAGCTCCGCGCGCTCGCGCCTGACGCGATGATCGTGGTCGGCTACGGCCAGATCATCCCGCAGTCGATTCTCGACATCCCTCCGCTCGGCATCATCAACGTGCACGCTTCCCTGCTGCCCAAATATCGCGGGGCCGCGCCCATCCAGTGGGCCATCGCGCATGGAGAGACCACCACCGGCGTCACCACCATGCGTATCGACGCCGGACTCGACACCGGCGACATGCTGCTCAAATCCGAAACCGAAATCGGCGCCGAGGAAACCGCGGTGGAACTCTCCGCGCGCCTCGCCGTAATCGGCGCGGACCTGCTGGCCCGCACGCTCGACCAATTACCGGCAATTCGCCCCGAAAAGCAGGACAATTCTAAGGCGACATACGCTCCCGTGCTCAAAAAAGAAGACGGCAAAATCGATTGGAGCATGAGCGCGGCGGAAATCGCCAACCGCGTCCGCGGATTTCAGCCCTGGCCCGGCTGCTACGCGATATTTCGCGGCAAGCGCCTCGCCATCTGGAAAGCGCACGCAGTCGCGGGATGCTCGCATCGCGGCGAAATCGCGGGCGCGCGCGTCGGCTGTGGCGACGGCCTGCTGGAGCTCGAAGAAGTTCAGCCGGAAGGGAAAAAACGCATGAGCGCGGCGGCTTTCCTGAACGGCCACCATATCCGACCTGGGGAGGTGCTGGAGTGAATTTACCGCAAGGCTACCAATATTCCGCGATTTATGCCGGAATTCGAAAAATAGACCAGGACGATCTCGCCCTCATCGTTTCCGATCGCCCCGCTGCCGCCGCCGCGGTATTCACCTCGAACCGCGTCAAGGCCGCGCCGGTGGTGATCGCGCAAAAAAATCTGCGCGCCTCACGCGGCCGCGTTCGCGCCATTCTCGCCAATGCGGGAAACGCCAATTGCGCCACGCGCACCGGCGAGCGCGTCGCGCTCACCTCCATTCGCGGCGCCGCGAAAGCGCTCGGCTGTGCGCCCTCCGAAATTCTTCCCGCCTCCACCGGGGTCATCGGTGTGGAGCTCGACGCGCGCCTGATCGTGAACGCGCTCCCGGCGCTGGTCGCCGGCCTCGACCCGACGCGCTTCGAA
>Ga0335077_10006034_pt1 | contig 14932 bp, 12 predicted proteins | sample Lox_Sample_31_FD_207151 | JGI IMG/M metagenome (GOLD analysis project Ga0335077, IMG submission 207151) | Soil microbial communities from Loxahatchee National Wildlife Refuge, Florida, United States - Lox_Sample_3.1 | ecosystem: Environmental > Terrestrial > Soil > Wetlands | place: USA... | reverse complement strand
GCACGGGTGCCGAGATCGAGGGAGACTCCGCCTATCTCGCCTGGCTGCTTCTGGGGGTGAGCGTCATTCCACCGGCAGAGAGGCAGACCCTGTCCGGGTTACCTTATTTCCGCGGTACGGATGCACACGACCCGCTGGCATTTCCGATCGAATCGCCGGCACTGCTCGCCAAGTTCCCCCCGACGTTGCTGCTTGCCGGGAGTCGCGATTTCGCCACGAGCTCCGAGACCCTCATGCAGCGGCGGCTGTGGGAGTCAGGCGTTGACGCCGAGCTCATCCTCTTCGACGGGCTGTGGCATGCCTTCATGATGCACCCGGATCTGCCGGAATCGAGCGAGGTGTACGCCATCCTCGGGACGTTCTTCGACCGGCACCTCGCTCGCGCCCCGAGCTCGCCGGCTAGCGAGTGATGCCGGCCGCCTCGAGCGCGAACGCGGCGCGCGCGGCGCCATCCAGGAGCCGCAGCTTCTCTGCCACGGCCATGGCCTGCGCACCGCACGGCACGCGTAGCTCGGGTGCGCCGGACTCGATGACCTCGACGATGAGGCGCGCGGCCTCCGCGGGGTCCTGTCCCCTCGGCTCGACTCTGGTGCGCAGCGCCGCGTATTCCGGATACGCAGATTGTGCGGCGGGGCTTCCCGCCTCACGCAGCGCCGTCGCGTAGGCGCCGGGCTCGATGAGCGCGACGCGGATGCCAAACGGGGCGAGCTCGTGGCGCAGGCTCTCGGCTGCGGCCTCGAGCGCGTGCTTGCTCGCCGCATAGGCACCGTCGAACGGGCGAGCGATGAGCCCGGAGAGCGAGGAGAGGAACGCGATGACTCCCGAGCGCTGCTCGCGCATGAGCGGCAGGAACGTGCGGGTGAGCGCGACGGTCGCGAAGAAGTTCACCTCCATCACGGTGCGGAGCGTGTCCTCCGGGACTTCCTCGAGCGGGCCGGAGCCCAGCACCCCGGCCGAGTGCACCAGCGCATCGAGCCGGCCTTGGATCGAGACGAGGGTCTTCAGCGCCAGCGTGCGCGCCGCCGCATCCGTGATATCGAGCGGCAGCCAGTGGACGCGTGCCCCCGGGAACGGGGCGGCGGGCGGCGCGGAGCGGCCCCTCGGCCGGTAGCCGGCCAAGACCGTCCAGCCGCGGCGGGCGAGCTCGGCCGTGGTCGCGAGGCCCAAGCCGCTCGCCGCCCCGCTGACCAGCGCTACGCGTGCCGGGGCATCGCCTGCGGACAATTTCATGGCTGTTTCCCCAACTTCCAACGTCACCGAGGATTATCCCCGCCCGGCGTGCGCCGCCATGACCTTTTCTAATCCGGGCAATCAACATCTCTCATTTGGCGCAGCTTTTCAGGGAGCCTTAGGCTCCCTTCAGGTAGGCTCGGGATCGAGCCCCGCGAGGGGACTCAAGGTCCGGGTCCGTTCAGGCCGGAGTGACGGTTTCCCTCATGACGCAAATGTCTGGCGCGATGGCCCTGCTTCGCGGGCTCATCGCCCAGGGCATCGACACGGTCTTCGGTCTTCCCGGAGGCCAGCTGGATCATTTCTTCGACGCGCTCTACCACGAGCAGGATCGCGTGCGTGTCATCGTCTCGCGCCACGAGCAGGGCGCGGCCTACATGGCGTTCGGCTATGCGCGTTCGACCGGCAGGCCATCCGTGTACACGGTCGTGCCGGGGCCGGGCGTACTCAACACGACCGCGGCTCTGTGCACCGCGTACGCCTGCAACTCCCCGGTGCTCTGCCTCACTGGCCAGATCCCATCCGGCGCCATCGGGCTCGGCGCCGGTGAGCTGCACGAGCTCCCCGACCAGCTCGCAACCTTGAAAACCCTCACCAAGTGGGCCGCGCGCATCGAGCGCCCCGAGGATGCGCCGGCGCTCGTCGCCGCGGCGTTCCGCGAGCTGCGCACTGGCCGCCCTCGCCCGGTCGCACTCGAGATGGCGATGGACATCATGGCCGCGACGGCCGAGGTGCGCGAGGCTACACCGGTCGCCTCCGCGCCCGCGGCTCCCGACAGCGACGCGATCACCCGCGCGGCGCGCCTGCTCGCAGAGGCACGCGCGCCGCTCGTCTATATCGGCGGCGGCGCCGCCCACGCATCCGCGGAAATACGTGAGCTGGCCCAGCTGCTGCAGGCTCCGGTGGTCTCCTTCCGCGCCGGTCGCGGGGTTCTCAGCGACGAGCATCCGCTTGCCTGCACGCTGCCGGTTGGCCACCGCCTCTGGGGCAAGGTCGACCTCGTGATCGGCATCGGCTCGCGCATGATGGAGCCGCTCATGCACTGGGGAGCGCCGCCCGACCTCAAGGTGGTGCGCATCGACGTCGACCCGGCGGAGATCAGCCGTTACGGGACGCCCGCGGTTGGCCTGCAGGCGGACGCGGCCCTGACGCTGCGCGCGCTCATTCCGGCGCTCACGCGCGTGCTGCGCGGCGTGCGCCGCGAGCCGGCGCTTCCCGTCGCGCGCACGAAGGCCGAGGTGACCGCCGAGATCGAGCAGGTGCAGCCGCAGCTGAGTTTCTTGAGCGCCATTCGCAAGGTGCTGCCGCGCGATGGCATTTTCTGCGATGAGATCACGCAGTGTGGGTTTGCTTCCTGGTACGGCTTTCCGGTGTACGCGCCGCGCCAGCACATCAACTGCGGCTACCAGGGCACGCTTGGCTACGGCTATGCAACCGCGCTTGGCGTGAAAGTGGCCCACCCCGGGCAGCCAGTGGTATCGATCGCCGGTGACGGCGGTTTCCTCTTCAACGTGCAGGAGCTGGCTACGGCAGTGCAGTACGGCATCGGCCTCAAGACCATCGTCTTCAACAGCAATTCCTTCGCCAACGTGCAGCGCCAGCAGCGTGAATGGTTCGGCGAGCGCATTATCGGCTCGGACCTGCGCAACCCCGACTTCGTCAAGCTCGCCGAGGCCTTTGGCCTCCCGGGCTACCGCGTGAGCACGCCGGCCGAACTTGGCCGCACGCTCGAGCGCTCACTCGCTGAGCCCGGTCCGGCGCTGATCGAGGTGCCGGTGGGCGACATGGCGAGCCCGTGGAAGTACATCATCCTGCCGGCGCTCACGAGCGCGCAGGGAGCTCCGGCGTGACCGGCCCGGTCGCGCGCCCAGGTGTCATGAGCACGGCCCCCTACGTGCCCGGCGAGCGCGCCATCGAGGGTGTCGCCACGCCCATCAAGCTCTCCTCCAACGAGTCCCCGCACGGCCCCGGAACGCGCGCGCTCGAGGCCTACCGCCGCGCGGCCGCCGAGCTATTCCGCTACCCGAGCAGCACCCAGGAGGAGCTGCGACGCGCGGTCGCCGAAGTGCACGGGCTCGATCCAGCACGCCTCGTCTTCGGCAACGGCTCGGACGAGGTCATCCAGATGCTCACCCGCGCCTTCGTCGGCCCGGGCGATGAGGTGGTGCTGTCCGAGCACTGCTTCCTCATGGCGAAGACGCACGCGCTCGGGCAGGGGGCCAGGGTGCAGATCGCACCCGAGCCGGACTTCAGGATCAGCACGGACGAGGTCCTGAAGCGCATCACGCCTCGCACCCGCCTGGTCGCAATCGCCTCGCCCAACAACCCCTGCGGCACCTACCTGCCGCGCGGCGAGCTCAAGCGCCTGCACGCAGGGCTGCCCGAAGAGGCTATCCTGCTGGTCGATGCCGCCTACTCCGAGTACGCGCTTGATCCCGACTACGACGACGGCACGGCGCTCGCGACCAGCGCGCCGAACGTCATCATGACCCGCACCTTCTCCAAGGCCTACGGCCTTGCGGCGCTGCGCGTCGGCTGGGGCTATGGATCCCTCTCCCTCATCCAGGCGGTCGAGCACCTGAGGAGTCCCTTCAACGTGAACGCGGCCGCGCAGGCGGCGGCGGCGGCGGCGGTGACCGACCGCGAGCACCTGGCCTACGTACGGGACTACAACGCGCGCGAGCGCACGCGCGTCGCGGGTGCGCTGCGGGAGCTCGGGCTGACGGTGGTGCCGAGCAGCGCGAACTTCGTGCTCATAGTGTTCGGGGCGGAGCCGAAGAACTCGACGCGGGCGCAGGCGCACCTGCTGGCGCGCGGCATCATCCCGCGCCCCGCCGGTGGCTCGCCCGAGAACTCGCTCCGCATCACGCTCGGGGTCGAGAGCGACAACGACGCGGTGATCGCCGCGCTGGCGAGTTTCATCAAGGGGGAGTGAGGACCGTGGGAGCCGTCGCCTCGCCGGGCAAGGCTGCGAGCGCCTTCCTCGGCTCGACCCACGCCCCGTTCGTCGATGGGCGCGCGCTCGCGCCCAAGCATGCCGGGCCCGTCGCGGCCATGAATCCGGCCGACGGCACCAAGATCAGCGAGTTCCTGCCGGCGAGTCCCGCCGAGGCGGATGCCGCGGTCGAGGCTGCTCGACGCGCGTTCCGCGAGCGGCGCTGGCTTGGTCTCACCCCGAGTGCGCGGGGGCAGATCCTGTGGCGCATCGCTGAGCTCATCGAGCGCGATGCCGATGAGTACGCCGAGATCGAGACGCTCGACTGCGGCAAGCTGCTCGCCGCCGCGCGCCACGGCGACGTCGCGATCGCCGCCGAAGCGTTCCGCTATCACGCCGGCTGGTGTACCAAGCTCGAGGGGGCGACACTTGCTCCGACGCTCGCGGCGCCTGACGAGTACACCTGCTACACGAGCCATCAGCCGCTGGGCGTTGCCGTCCTCATCGTGCCGTGGAACGGGCCGCTCGCGATGACCGCCTGGAAGCTCGCGCCGGCGCTCGCCGCCGGCTGCACGGTGGTGGTGAAGCCGCCCGAGCAAGCCTCGCTCTCGGTCCTGCGCCTCGCGCGCACACTCGCCGAGGCCGGCGTGCCCGCCGGCGTCGTGAACGTGGTCCTGGGTCCCGGGGCGACGATCGGGGACCTCCTGGTGCGCCACCGCGAGGTGAACAAGATCTCCTTCACCGGCTCCGGTGTGACCGGGCGGCGCATCCTCGCCGCGGCCACGCCGGACTTGAAGCGCGTGACGCTCGAGCTCGGCGGCAAATCCGCGGCCGTCGTGTTCGCGGACGCGGACCTCGAGCGCAGCGCCGCTGGTATCGCGGGCGGCATCTTCGGCAACGCCGGCCAGGTGTGCGTCGCGAGCTCGCGGCTCTTGGTCGAGGCGCAAGTCTACGCGCCCTTCCTCGAGCTCCTCGCCGCGCGCGCCAAAAAGCTCAAGGTGGGCCCGGGCATGGACCCCGCGAGCGAGATGGGACCGGTGATCTCCGCCGAGCACCTGGCGTCGATCGCCGTGAAGGTCGACCGCGGGCGCGCCGAGGGCGCGCAGCTGCTCGTGGGTGGCCGGCGTCTCGAGCGGTCGGGTTATTACTTCGAGCCGACGATACTGGGCAATGTGCCCGGCACGTCCGCGGTGATGCGCGAGGAGATCTTCGGCCCCGTGTTGTGCGCGGCCTCATTCCAGGACGAGGTGCAGGCGATTGCGCTCGCCAACGACACCGCCTACCCACTCGCCGGGAGCGTGTGGACACGCGACCTCGCACGCGCGCACCGCGTGGCAGGTGCGGTGGACGCGGGACTCTATTGGGTGAACGACCACGGGCGGCCGGATGTCGCCATCCCCTTCGGTGGCTTCCGCGGCAGCGGCATCGGGCGCGAGCAGGGACGCGAGAGCGTGCTCTCCTACACCGAGCTCAAGTCGGTGATGGTTCGGCTTTGAGGGGGTCGTTGTCCAGCAAGTTCAGGTCCTGCTGCGAGCTGGCGCCCTCGGCGATCAGCCAGTCGCGGAAGCCCGCGACGACCGGGTCGCGCACGGCGCCGCGCGAGCAGACTACGAAGTAGCTGTAGCGCGAGGGGATACTGAGGCTGAAGGGACGCACGAGTTCGCCGCGGCGCAGCGCATCGACCACGAGGGCGCTGCGGCCGAGCGCGACGCCGGCGCCGTGGATGGCCGCTTGGGTGACGAGGTGCGAATGATTGAAACCAGGACCCCGCTCCGCGTCGATGCCGCTGATGCCGGCGCTCTCGAGCCAGCCACGCCAGTCGGTCACCATGACGTCGTGCAGCAGCGTGTGGTGGCGCAGGTCTTCCAGGGTGCGCAGCGGTGTCGTCACCGTGATGATGCTCGGGCTGCACACCGGGAAGACGGTCTCGGTGAGGAAGCGCACCGACTCGACGTCCGCCCAGTCGCCATCGCCGTAGCGGATGTCGAGATCGACCGCGCCCTTGGAGAGGGCGTCGTCCTCGAGGTCGCTCGAAACCAGGCGCACGTCGACGTTCGGGAAGCGCTGCGAGTAGCCGCGCAAGCGCGGCACCAGCCAGTGGTAGCCGAAGGAATCGAGCGTCTTCACCGCGAGCACGCGCTTGCGCGCCGTGTCGATAGCGGCGGTCGACTCGCGGATGATGTCGAAGGCCGCGCGCACGCGCGGCAGATAATGGCGGCCCGCCTCGGTGAGCACCAGGCCGTGCCCGCGCCCGAGGCGATGGAAGAGAGTGGCGCCGAGCCACTCCTCCAGCGCCTTGATCTGGTGGCTGACGGCGGCCTGCGTCACGTGCAGCGAGTCGGCGGCGCGCGTGAAGCTCAGGTGCCGCGCGGCAGTCTCGAATACCACCAGGGCATTCAATGGCGGAAGCCGTCGCGTCATCGCCTGAGTGCCCGCCGGAGGGCGCCGGCCGTATCGTGATCCAGCATCGGAAAGTGGAGTGAAGCGCTCGTGAAAATCATCGCCGCCCGCGTCATCGTCACCTGCCCCGGCCGCAACTTCGTGACCCTCAAGATCGAGACCGATGCGGGCCTCTACGGCCTCGGGGACGGCACCTTGAACGGCCGCGAGCTCGCCGTCGTTTCCTACCTCAACGAGCACATTATACCGTGCCTGATCGGCCGCGACGCCCACCAGATCGAGGACGTCTGGCAGTTCCTCTACCGCGGCGCATATTGGCGCCGGGGGCCGGTGACCATGTGCGCGATCGCCGCGGTCGATACCGCGCTCTGGGACCTGAAGGCGAAGGCCGCGAGCCTCCCGCTCTACCAACTGCTCGGGGGTCGCTCGCGGAGCGGCGTGCTCGTTTACGGGCACGCGAATGGGCGCGACATCGAGGAGACCTGTGAGGAGGTCGCACGTTACCGGGGCATGGGCTACAAGGCGATCCGCGCGCAGAGCGGCATTCCGGGGCTCGCCTCCACGTACGGCGTCTCCACCGACAAGATGTTCTACGAGCCGGCGGATGCGGCGCTGCCCAGCGAGAACACCTGGTCGACGCCGCGCTATCTCGAGCACACCCCGAAGCTCTTCGAGGCGCTGCGCGCGAAGTTCGGGTACGAGTTCGCGCTGCTGCACGACGTGCACCACCGCCTGACGCCGATCGAGGCCGCAAGGTTAGGGAAGGAGCTCGAGCCCTACGCGCTCTTCTGGCTCGAGGATGCGACCCCGGCGGAGAACCAGGAGGCGTTCCGCCTCATCCGCCAGCATACCGTGACGCCGCTCGCGGTCGGGGAGGTGTTCAATAGCCTCTGGGACTGCAAGCAGCTGATCGAGGAGCAGCTGATCGACTACATCCGCACCACCGTCGTGCACGCGGGTGGCATCACGCATCTGAAGCGCATCGCGGAGTTCGCGAGCCTCTACCAGGTGCGCACCGGCTGCCACGGGGCGACTGACCTCTCACCGGTGTGCATGGGCGCCTCGCTCCACCTCAACACCGCGCTGCCGAACTTCGGCATCCAGGAATACATGCGGCACACGCCGGAGACGGACGCGGTCTTCCCGCATGCGTACTTCTTCAAAGAGGGCTCATTGCACGCTGGCGAGGCGGTCGGACACGGGGTCGACCTCGACGAGAAGCTCGCGGCGCAGTACCCGTACCGCCGTGCCTACCTCCCGGTAAACCGCCTGGAGGACGGCACGATGTGGAACTGGTGAGCGTGCCTTCAGCGCTGGATCCGCAGCACCGACGCGCCCCCGACCAGCATCTCGATCTCATCCGGCGTGGCGAGGTTCACATCGCCCGGGATCGTGTGCTTGAGGGCCTGCGCGGCCAGCGCGAACGCCGACCAGCGCTCGTCAGGCCAGCCGCGCAGGAGGCCGTGGAGGCAGCCGGCAACCAGCGCATCCCCGGCGCCGATCCGCTCGGCGGGATCATGCAGCGGCCGCGGAGGCAGTTCCAGGGCCGCGGTGCCGCGACGTGTTACCTGCAGCAGGAGCTCGAAGTTGCTGGCGCTTGCGCCCAGTTTGCCGCCCGTCACCACGAGCTCGAGCGCGGGATAGGTGGCGAACAGGGCGGCGGTAAAGCCCTGCGGGGTGGTGGCGGCCGCATGTTGCATGGCGGGCAGGCAGGCGGGGGCATCCTGCGGCGTGGCGAAGAGGTAGCGTGCGGTGCGAAGCAGCGGGGCGAGCGCTGCGGCCGGGTCGCGCCCGGACTGCCCCCACAGCTGCGCCCGCATGTTCACGTCCAGGCTGACGCTCACCCCGGCAGCGTGCGCAGACGCTGCGGCCGCGACCGCCAGTGCGGCGGCCGACGCACTCACCGCGGGAGTGATGCCGGAGAGGTGCAGGAGGTCGGCGCCGACGAGGATCGCCGGCCAGTCGAAGGCATCCGGCGCGGTCTGCGCGAACGCGCTGGCCGCGCGATCGTAGAGCACCCGCGGTGCCCGGGCACCGCTTCCGGATTCGAGAAAGTACAGTCCGAGGCGCCCGGAGGCCCGGCGCACGAAGCGCGTACCGACCCCCTGGGCACGCACCGCGGCGAGTGCCGCCGGCCCCAGGCCCGCCTCTGGGAGCACGGTGACATAGTCGGTGTCGTGCCCGAAGCGCGCGAGCGAGGCAAGCACGTTGAACTCGGAGCCGCCGAAGAGCGCTTCCAGCGTGCCCGACTGCAGCAGCCGCTCTGCACCCGGACTCTTCAGGCGCAGCAGCAGCTCACCGAGTGCAACGACCCGCACGGTGTGCTCAGACCCAGGGGTTGTTGACGTCGTCGTGCCAGGCCGCGCCCGCCACGGTGGTGAGCGGGGGCGACTTACGACGGAACGGGGCCGTCAGGACCAGCGCCAGTGCACGCGGATTTCTCAGCAGGGCCTTCAGGCCCGCAACGATGTCCTGCGGCGCAACATAGACCACGGTCGGCGATCCCGCACCGCGCTCCTCGTCGTGCACGGCGAGATAGCAGCCCTCGCGCGTGATCGAGTGCACGCTGAAATCCACGTCCGCCAGCTGTGAGGTCACCTTCACCGTTCGCTCCGTCCCCAAGTCTACGTCAGCTCTTGCGCAGCGTACCGCGCGCCTGGGCTTCCTTCACGCGCCGCTCGTGCTGGCCTGGCATCTCCTCGATGCTCATGCCGCCTGGTGGCATGAATTGCCCGCGGCCGTAGAGCTCGGCGAATACCTGCTTCACCGGGCCCATCTTGTCGGCGAGTGTGCGCGGCGGGCGGCCGGAGGGAAACTGGTTCGGCGGGTAGATGGGACGCTCGTAGATCTGGCGGAATCCTTCGGTACGCACGTCCACCCAGCAGTTGTGGTTGCAGCGCGAGCGGTGCTCGCGCAGCGACTCGATGTCGATGGTCGCGGCGATAACCTGCTCCTGCGGATAAGGCGCCTCGCGCAGCATCATGCCGGTGTAGTCGATGATGAACGAGCCGCCCGGGCAGAAGGCGCTCGGGTAGTAATCGTATTCGACCGTGCCCCAGTTGGAGCCGAGGACGTAGCACATGTTGTCGTGCGCGCGCGTGCGGCGGGTGAAGCGCCAGAAATCCCACGGCGCGCTCACGCCCTCGACCTCCTGCAGCGCTACCGGGTGGCAGATCACCTCGCAGCCGTTGTAGCCGAGTGCGCGCGACACCTCGGGCGTGCAGCCGTCGTGGCAGGTCATGGTGCCGAGCTTGCCGATGTCGGTGTCGATCACCGGGAACAGGGTGCTTATGTCGCTGCCGAACACCTCCCGGTACTCATCCAGCAGGTCGTGCGGGCTGGTCCCTAAACCGATCGAGGCGGGGATGTGCCACTTGTGGTAGCGCAGCACCACCTCACCACTCGGCCCGATGATGAAGGCGGTGTTGAACCAGCGGTCGGGGAACTGCTTTACCCGCTCGACCACGCCGCCGCCGGCGATGTAGAGGTTGTACTCGCGCGCCTTCTCGCCGAGGCGCCGCAGCTCCGGTCCGTCCAGCTCGATCGCCTTCTTCATGAAGCTGTCGATGCCGTGCTCGCCCTTGCCGGGCGTGGTGACGCCCTGCAGGAAGTACTCCGGCAGCACCACGAGCCGCGCCGGCAGCTCCCAGAAGTAGCCGACGCCGAAGTCGATGAGGTTTACCACGCGTTCGAGATTGCGACTGATGTCGGCGCGGTCCTCGGCCACGTGCACGTGTGGCTGGATGACGAGCGCGGTGTACTTGGGGATGCGATTCACGGCAGTGAGCTCCTGCGGGGTCAATGGGGGAGTTGCGCCTGGCGCGCCATGTCATCCAGCAACACGCGCGCGGTGATCGAGCCCGCCCCCGAGATGCCGCCCCCCGGGTGGCAGTGCGGCCCGGTCATGTAGAGGTTGCGGATGGGGGAGCGGTAGTGGGCGTAGCCGGGGAACGGGCGGAAATAGCCGAGCTGGGCCTGGATGCGCTCGCCGCCGTTGGTGGTGCCATCGACGAAGGAGGGGTTCGCAGCCTCGAGGCTCTCGCGCGCGTCCACCCAGCGGCCGAGTATGGTCTGCGCGTTGATGTTCGGCGCGTAGAGTTGCAGCTTCCTGAGCAGCACCTCGCTCGCGTAGCGCTCCTTGATGGCCTCCCAACTCTCCCCGCTCGCAAGCCAGTTCGGCACGAACGTATCGCAGATGAGGGTGTGTTTGCCCGGCGGGGCGCGCGTTGGGTCCATGAGGGTCCAGCAGGCGCTCCAAAGGAAGGGGTCCTGGGGGGCGATGCCCTCGGCGACCTGGGCGTACTGGCGGATCATCTGTGCCGTGGAGTCGACGATGCGGTGGAAGGCGCAGTGCGACATGTCGGCGCCGTTGCTGAAGCGCGGCGGCTCGGAGAGCGCTAGGTGGATGCGGCAGATGCTGATGCGGCCGAAGGAGTAGCCGCGCACCAGCTCGAGGAAGTCCGGGGCCAGCGTGCCCTGGGGAGTGAGCCTGAGGAAGGTCTGTCGCGGGTCAAGAGCGCTCACCACCGCGTGCCGCGCGCGCACCGTGCGCCCGTCCTCGAGCACCAGCCCACGGGCCACGCCGCCCTCGATGAGGAAGGCCCGCACCGGAGCGCCGGTGAGGACCGCGCCGCCCCGGGCCTCGATGTAGCGGCCCATGGCGAGGGGCAGTGCCTGGCTGCCGCCCTCGGGGATCGCCTGCCCGTAGACGTGGATGGCCGGGATCATGATGTAGAAGGACTGTCCGGCGCCCTCCTGCTCGGGGAGGATCTGGGGCGCGAGCGCCCAGTTGAGCATCACGGCACGGATGAAGTCGTTCTCGAAGTTCTGCTCCACCCAGGCGCGGGCGCTGAGGGAGAACTCCCGCAGGCGCCGCAGGCCCTCGCGCGAGCGCTCGAGCGCGCGCGTCATGAGGCTCGGCGGCTGGGGTGGGGAGAAGAAGGCCTTGATGAACCCGTCGCGAATCGCGGCGAAGTCCTCGTACACCCGCCGGTAGCGCTGCGCGTCGTTGCGCGAGTAGGCGGCGATGCTCTCGACCGTTTTGTCAATGCTCCTGTAAATGACGAGGCCGGGGCCCCCTGAGCGGTCGGGGTGCCCGGTGATGTGATCCTCAGACCACAGGTACTTGAGCCCGTGGGCCTTGAGCTCATCGAGCACGGGCCTAAGCTCGGGGTTCGCGTGAATCCAGACGTGCGAGGAACCGTAGAGGTCGTGCCTGAAGCCCGGCAGCGTCACCTCGCGCGTGATCGCCCCGCCCCCGATCCAGGGGTTGCGCTCGACGACGGCCACCTTGAGACCCTCGCGCGCTAGCACGCAGCCGCAGGCGAGGGCGTTTACCCCGCCACCCGCCAGCGTCACGTCGAACTCGCCCGCCACTTCCATCATGCCAACCCCGTAAGGCTCAGCCGCCGAGCTCCGCACCGGTCCCGCGAACGAGCCCAAGCATAGAAGAGGGCGCCTGCGCAGCAGCCAACTCTTTCTAATCGCGCGGCCAAGAAAAAGTAATGCGGACGCCGTTTGCATACAAAGGCTAATGGCTCCCATAAGAAGCGCTCAACCCGCACCCGCCCGCGCGCGGCTATCGTGCGGGTCAGGCGGGCAGGGATCCTGGCGAGGGTCGATGGGCGGACGGCTGGAGGGTCAGGTGGCGCTTGTCACCGGCGGTGCGACGGGCATCGGACGGGCCTGCGTCGCCAGACTGCTCGCCGAGGGTGCCTGTGTGCTCTTCACCGACGTCGCCGCAGAGGACGCCCGGGCGGCGCGCGCCGCCCTCGGCAGCGACCCGCAGCGCCTGACTTGGATGGTCAGCGACGTGCGCGACCCCGCCGACTGCGCGGCCGCCGCGGCCCGGGCGCTCGAGCTCTGGGGGCGGATCGACATCCTGGTCGCGAACGCGGGACTGCAGTCGCACGGGGCGCTGCTGGAGAGCAGCGTGAGTGATTGGAAGAGCACCCTCTCGGTCAACCTGCTCGGGGCCGCCTGGAGCGCGCAGGCCGTGCTGCCGGCGATGCTCGAGCGCGGCAGCGGCGCGATCGTAGCGATCTCCTCGGTCAACGCGCTCATCGGTTACCCCGGTCAGGCGGCCTACGACGCCGCTAAGGCTGGCCTGGTGGCGCTGGTGCGCCACATTGCCCTCGAGTATGGACGCCGGGGCGTGCGTGCCAACGCGGTCTGCCCCGGTGCGACCGTCACCGAGTTCCACCTGCGGCGTGCCGCGCAGCGGGGCGAGGATGGCGCGCAACTGCGCGCGCGCATGCGGGACTACGGTCTCCTGGGGCGCGCGGCCGAGCCCGCCGAGATCGCCGCCGCTGTGGCCTTCCTTGCCGGTCCTGAGGCCTCCTTCATCACGGCACAGGCGCTCGCCGTTGATGGCGGCGTGAGCGCCCGGGGTGCTTGAGGCCCTCGAAGCGATGCCCGCAGGATGAGCAAGCCGTCGGCCGTGTGCTTCGGAATCCTGGGAACCGGGCGGATGGCAGCCACCATCGCGACGGAACTTGCCGCCCTGCGCTCATCCGGAGCGCAGCTGGTCGCTGTCGGTTCGCGCACGCGTGCGCTGGCCGAGCAGTTTGCGCAGCGCTTCGGTGCCGCGCGCGCCTATGGCAGCTACGCCGACTTGGCCCGCGATGGCGGGGTGGACGTGGTGTACATCGCGACCCCGCCGGCGCAGCACGCGGAGAACGCGCTTGCCTGCATCGCGCACGGGCGCTCGGTGCTGTGCGAGAAGCCATTCGCACTGAACGCTCGCGAGGCGCTCGCCATGGTGCGCGCGGCACGCGCGCGCCGCGTGTTCCTCATGGAGGCGATGTGGACGCGCTTCCTGCCCGCACTCGCGGCGGTGCGCGCCCTGCTGGCCTCGGGCTCTCTCGGACCCATACGCGTGGTGACGGGCGGCGGCGGGTTCGTGCCGCAGTTCGACCCGCGGGCACCGCTCTTCAACCCTGCGCTCGGCGGCGGCGTGCTGCTCGATGCGGGCGTCTACCTCGTATCGCTCGCTTCGATGCTGCTCGGGCCGCCGCTCGAGGTGCACGCCGCCGGCGAGCTCGGCGCCTCGGGTGTCGATGAGCAGGTGTCGTTGCTGCTGAAGTACCCGCAAGGCGCGCAGGCTCTCCTCTACGTGTCGCTCAGAGCCCGCCGCTCGCCCGACCTCGAGATCCTCGCAGAGCGGGCGAGCGTTAAGCTCGAGGCACCGGTGTTCCGGCCGACCCGGCTCACGGTCACCGCGGGCGATGCGCCCGCCGAGGTGCGCGATTACCCCGTGGAGGGCTCGGGTTACGGGCCGCAGCTGCTGGAGGTAATGGCGGCGCTGCGGGGGGGCAGGCTCGAGAGCGCGCTGATGCCGCTCGCCGAGACGGTGGCGGTGCTGCACACCATGGACGCGGCGCGCGCAGCGCTCGGACTGCGCTTCCCCCAGGAATCCTGAGCGCTGACGCAGGGCCTCAGCTGAGCAGCGCCGCCACGGTGATGCCGACGAAGTTGCCGACGACGTGACAGAAGATTCCCATCATCACCGCCGGGCTCACCATTGAGTGCCAACCGCGCCCCGCCACCACCGCCACCGTCGCCGCCGGCCCCACGATCGCCGCCCCGCAGCCAGTCACCGCCTCGGCGAGGTCGAGTCTCATGAGCCGGCAGAGGACGAGCGTCACGACGATGGCCGCGGCGAGCAGGAAGGTCACGTAGAAGAAGAGTGCAAGGGCGTGATCGAGGAAAGAGGTGATGTTCGTGCCGAGCCCGATCACGGCAAAGAACATGTACATGAAGATCATGCCCAGCTCGAACTCGCCCCGCAGCGATCGCAGGCGCTGTGGAAAGAGGTTGGCCACGATGATGGTGACACTCGTGACGTAGAGGATGTGGTACTGGGACTGATCGCGTCCCAGGATCCTGAGTACCAGCAGTTCGACCCCGTGGGCGGCGGCACAGATGGCGAAGGCCAAGGCGAGCGCGCCCGAGACGTGAGTGAGCCGAAGCGGCGGCACGGCGGTTGTTGCCGCGAGCTGCGCGCGGCTCGCCTCCGTGTCAGCCTCGAGGCGCTCGGGCAGGTGGCGCCGGACGAACCTGAGGTTCGGCACCGCGACGAGCGCCATGAGTCCCAGCACGCTCGGAATCATGGAGGCGCCGGTGGCGACGGAGAGTTCGGTCGGGGGCAGCTGCACCGCGTTCGCCACCGCGACCATGCTGATGGTGCCGCCGATGAAGGCCCCGGCGAACATGCCGGCGAGCTTGGCGCCGATGTGCCAAGGCGCGAACAGCCAGAAGCCCAGCAGGACCCCGCTCACCACCCCGATGCAGGCGGCGGCAAAGGCGAGCATCACCCGTCCGCTTTCGATGAAGATCCTCTTGAGGTCTGCCTTGATCATGAGCAGC